>Ga0315906_10004896_pt1 | contig 16970 bp, 12 predicted proteins | sample LakEriMetagenome_4_FD_203526 | JGI IMG/M metagenome (GOLD analysis project Ga0315906, IMG submission 203526) | Freshwater fungal communities from buoy surface, Lake Erie, Ohio, United States - Buoy 2 MA122 | ecosystem: Environmental > Aquatic > Freshwater > Lake > Lake biofilm | place: USA...
GACATTTGATTTGTAGAAATTACTGGCAATAAATCAACAAGTTTTGTTAAAAATGGTAAATCTGTGCGTATTGCAAAATCTGCACCAATAACATTATTCTTGAAAGGTTCACTTCCGAAATCAACTTTTTGAGTTACTGGACGCTCCATCATTCGAACCCAAGTTGCACCTACTTTTGCTCGATCACTAAAACGATATTGATAATGCCCCCCAACCATTGAACGTGCCTGAAAACCAAAGACCGAATTACTTTCAATTGAAATTTTAATTGGAGTGTTGGATTCAAGAATTCCTGAATTAATGATTTTTACTCGACCAAGATTGTAGTCTACAGTATAATCAGTTCCTTCAACAAGTTTTATCCCACCAGCGGTCACACTTACCGCACCTTGGGGAACATTCAACGTATTTAATGGAATTTCTGAGCTTACTGAAGATTGATATTCTCCTTGAAGCGTGAAACGATTTTTGCTGGGAATTTGCTGAGCTGCTGTTTTAGTGGAATCATAGAGTTCGTAAAATGAAACTCGATCAATTGTTGTATTTGGAATATTAACCGCATCTAATTTATTTGCCAGTGTTTTACCAAATGGTTCAATGGTGGAAAAAAAGATTCGACCGCTTTTTCGGTTAATGGTTCCACCGTTATCAATTTTATTTCCAACTTGATTAAAAGGAGAAAAATCAAAAACCCCATCTGAAAATGGTTGATTGTTTTGGTTGATTTTATCCATGTCTAAAAGAGTTACTAACTGCTGATCTTTCACGCCATCTAATGGAAAATAAGGAATATTTATTGACTGATCTGGATTATTGTATAATATGTTTATCTTAAAACCCGCCTGATCAACATTGTATGCTCCAATAGAATAAACATTCTTCATCATCAAATCCCAAACCTTATTCCTAGGATTTGTAATAGTTGGTTTTAATAATTTCAAAATGAGTGCTTCTTGTCCATCCGAGCCATCTGTTGAAAATTCACCAACTTGATATGTATCTCCCCTATAAGTATATTCATAAGCAACACCCAACACTTCGTCATTATTAAGTGCTTGATTTAAAGAGATGTAACCAAGAAGCGCATTGTAAGAAAAATCTGCCTCGGTTAAACGCCTAGCATTTTCAACCTTTTCGTATTCAATTGCTTGCTGAAATGGTCCAGGGGAATTTCCTTGTGCACTCAAAGTAGAAACGGCATTCGAAAAACCACGTATTAAAGGTTGATTCGCTGCCCAATCGTAAAGACCATTTGACTCATTGTCAGGCATTTCATTTGTAGAGGCATTGCCTGGATTTCCTTGCCAGTTCGCTTGTTTTGATTCGCCCAAATCAGAAAATGCTATTATGTTTCGGGTATTTTCAGTGATGTTTGAACGATTTGTAACCCAAACTTCAATTCTTGTAATGAAAGTTGTTGAATTAACTACAGGAAGAGTCGACATCGCCGTGTCATAATGTTGTTGATGATAGAGATTGAGGAAATAATGTTTATTCGCTTCGTAATTATCTGCAGTTAATTCGAATTTCTGCGTTTGCGCCTTGCCCGAAACATTAATTTCAGTTCGTTTTCCTTTTGAAGAAGCTGCAATTAAGTCCACAGTAGCGCGACCAAATTTTAACTGTGTTTTTGCACCGAATAACGTTTGTGAACCTTGAATCAAACTTGTAGGTAAGTCTAACGAAACATTTCCTAAAGCTATTTTTTGAAGAATTTCATCTTCATTTCCAGTATGTTCAAGTTTGGAAATATTCTCAAAATCGAAAGTAGCACCAGTATTGTATTTCGCATTAATTTTAAGCTTCGTCCCAATTTGTCCTGTTACTTCTAAATTGATATTCTGATTGAAGTCGAAACGTGTAATTTTACGCTGGCGCATTGGTAACATTGGGTTATCTATACGCGAATGATTTATTCCCAAAAAAAGTTCCAAATTACCCCCCGGTATAATTTTAATCGTGTCTGAACCGAAAAAATTCTTAAACGCTTTGCTTCCAATTTTAATCGGCAACTCAAAGTTTCGGTTTTCAGCGGTTTCTTCTTCAATTATCTCCTGCCAATCTTGTGTTTCAGATTTTTTGCGTTCGTACTCAAGATATTCATCAAGTGTCATCTGGGAGGGATTGCGAAAGGTTAACCCATTTCCCATTGTTTCAGAAAAAATATAGGTACCGGTTTCAGGATCGTAAACAATGGATTGCTTCAAAGAAGTTGGATCTCCCAAATCAAAACTTTGGGGTAGATTCTGACCAGGGTTCAGCGGATTATATAATGGGAAAGGTAATTCAGGACTATTTTGAGCTAATAACTTGGTACAGCTCATTATTAAAAGCATCCAAACTAGATGCCTTAAATCAAATATATTTATTTTATGGTTATCAATCATTTACAATAGTCGCAGTGCTTCTTTAATCAGAACTTCAACTGTTTGTTCACCTGAATCAATTTTATCCAATACCTTTTCAGCGGATTTTTTATCGAATCCGAGAGAAACTAATGCTGTTAACGCATCAAATCGCTTTGTATTGTTTTGAGAGAAGATATTTTCACTTGAAGAATTGAATTTTAACACTTTCCCTTTCAAATCAATGATAACACGTTGAGCGGTTTTTGCTCCAATACCTTTAATCCCTTGAATTGTTCGGACGTCTTCTGTTTGAATGGCATTTGCAATTTCCTCGGTTTTTAAGGACGATAACATAATCATTGCTGTATTAGGTCCGATTCCAGAAACACTTACAAGGTGATTAAACATTTCTCGCTCTTCCTTCGTGTAAAATCCATAAAGTAGATGTGCGTCTTCTCGAACAATTAGCTTTGTGAAGATACGAATAGCTTCTCCATCAAGAAGTTGAGAGTATGTGTTCAACGATATTTTCACCTCATATCCGACACCAGAGCAATCTATTAAAAGTTCCGTCGGATTCTTTTCAACCAATCTGCCATTCAGTAAACCAATCATGTTTATTTATTTTGAGCATCAATAACTGCAACTTTAACCATGTTAGCAATTTCACGAACTGATGAGCCAAGCTGCAATACGTGAATTGATTTTTTTAACCCTACCAAAATTGGCCCAATGGCATCTCCATCGGTCATCTGCTGCAATAATTTATAGGAAATATTCCCTGCAGAAAGATTCGGAAAAATCAGCGTATTTACTTCCTTATTTACAAGATGCGAAAAAGAGAACTTCTCATTCATGAGTTCTTCGTTCAGTGCAAAATTGGCTTGAACTTCCCCGTCAACAACCAAGGAAGGGTGTTTTTCATGAAGAATCTTAACCGCTGCAGCCATTTTTTCTGAATCTGGACCTGGTGACGAACCAAAATTAGAATAACTCAAAAGTGCAATTCTCGGTGTTACCTTTAGTTTTCGGATGATCTTGGAAACATTAAAGGTTATTTCGGCAATTTGCTCGGCAGTTGGATTTAAATTCACGGTTGTATCGGCAAGAAAAAGAGGCCCTCGTTTTGTGTTAAGTATATACATTCCGGAAATAACTTTAACGTCTTTTTGAAGACCAACAGTTTGTATAGCAGGACGAACAGAAGATCGATAACTCCTTGTTAATCCCGTGATCATCGCATCTGCATCACCTTGGTCAACCATCATGGATCCAAAGTAATTTCGTTCGCGCATGATTTGAATGGCCTCAAATTCAGTAAATCCTTTACGTTTTCTTTTTTCGAAAAATGCTTTTCCATATGCGATTCTTCTTTTTTCTTCCTCTTCCGATTTAGGATCAACAATTACAACTTCCGGCAAATCAATAGTATATTCTTCGATTAAATCCAAAATTCGCTGCTTTTTACCTAAAAGTATTGGTAAGGCAACTCCTTCATCGTAGGCTACTTGCGCAGCTTTTAGAATTTTAACATTGTCTGCTTCTGCAAAAACAACCGTTTTAGGGTTGCTTTGTGCTTTTGAAGTCATGTTTCTAACCAATTTATTGTCTAGCCCTAAACGATTTTTAAGATGGGTTTCATATTCTTCCCAATTGGAAATAGGGTTTTTTGCTACACCTGAATCCATTGCTGCTTTAGCCACCGCCGGAGCCACATAATAAATTAATCTTGGATCTAATGGTTTAGGAATAATCTGTTCTCGCCCAAAGGAAATATTTTTTTCACCATAAGCTTCAATTACTTCTTCGGGAATCGTTTCTTTCGCTAACGCCGCAATCGCCTTTACAGCCGCCAATTTCATTTCCTCATTAATGGTGGTTGCCCGAACATCTAAAGCCCCTCTAAAAATAAATGGGAATCCAAGTACATTGTTGACTTGGTTTGGATGATCCGATCGACCGGTTGCCATGATGATATCCTTACGAACCGAAGTAGCTTCTTTGTATGAAATTTCTGGTTCTGGATTAGCAAGAGCAAAAACGATTGGGTCATTGGCCATGATGGCAATCATTTCTTTCGAAACTAATCCTGCTCGGGACAAACCAAGAAAAACGTCTGCTTTTTTAAATGCTTCAGCAAAAGAAACCGCTTTATCATGAACAGCAAAAAATTGCTTCATAGGATCCAAATCTGTTCGGGCTTTATGAATAAGCCCTTTGGAATCAAACATGTATATGTTTTCTAATTTGGCTCCTAGTGTGTGATACAATTTTGCACAGGACAAGGCTGACGCACCTGCTCCAGAAACAACAACCTTTACTTTTTCAATTTTCTTTTTCGCAAGTTCAAGAGCATTCAACAAGGCCGCAGATGATATGATAGCCGTTCCGTGTTGGTCATCGTGCATGATTGGAATATCCAACTCTTCTTTTAATCTACGCTCGATTTCAAATGCCTCTGGTGCCTTGATGTCTTCAAGATTAATTCCACCAAAAGTAGGCGCAATTGCTTTGACAGTTTGAATAAACAATTCAGGATCTTTGGCATCCACTTCTATGTCAAAAACGTCGATATCAGCAAAAATTTTAAACAAAAGCCCTTTCCCTTCCATTACTGGTTTTGAAGCTTCAGGACCTATATCGCCTAAACCTAACACAGCCGTTCCATTTGAAATTACGGCGACCAAATTGCCTTTGCTTGTGTATTTGTATACATCAGAAATATTTTCAGCAATCTTTAAACAAGGTTCTGCAACACCGGGAGAATAGGCTAACGATAAGTCGCGTTGTGATGCATAAGGTTTCGTAGGAACCACTTCAATTTTCCCCGGTTTACCGGATGAATGATATTCAAGTGCGTCTTGTTTTCTAATTTTAGCCATTGGATTTTAAAGGGTGCCAAATATACGAAAAAGAAGCGAAATTCACTTTGAATTAAATTCTCGGTTTAACGACAGGATAATAGGTTTATATTTGATTTTGGATTAACACGAATCAAATATGAACCCCCTGCGTTTATTTTATTATGTGACGATAAATCATGGGGTCTTGATTTTCGGTAATTAATTGAATAAAATAAGCTCCACCTGAAATTTGTAATTGTGAAATTGAAAACACATTAATTCCTTCCTGAATTAACACTTTTCTCGAAGAAATTTGATTGCCCGACATGTCAACTATGTTTAATAAACCTTGCATGTCTGAATATTTGGAGCGTATGACCACATTGAATATCTCTTGACTTGGATTTGGAAACGTGCTCATATTCCATGAGGAAGAACATGAAATTGCGAGAGGCCCGAACACTTTAAAATCTCCATTATTATCGTATTGTATTAAACGAGCGTATAGCAATGTTGATGCACGCTCTATTTCGTAACTATAGGCAAGTTCCTCGGTACTGAATCCCGAGGCAGGAATTGAACCATTCGTTTCCCAATTTAAACCATCGGAAGAGACTTCAATCTCATAATAAGCGGAATTGTTTTCTGAGGCTGTAGACCACGTCAAGATTGAATTTCCTTCATGGCAATGAGCGTTGAAGGAGATCAATTCAACAGGTAGTGGCAACCCACTACCACCGGCAAAACCCCAATTACTCCATCCAGAAGCACCGATTCGCTTTACATTTGGACTTATTGCATCACCCGTATTGTCTATATGTGTCCCAGATTGTATCCATGGATTACTTCCCATCCGTTTCAGCGCTGTAACATGACAATCATCTGAAAAATCTAGCAAGCCATCTGCAAATAATGTAATATTGTATTTTTTACTTTCATTATTAGTTATTCCGTCACCAGGGGTCATGCTCCAAAATCCACTCGCCGTATTGTAAACATCAAAGCTTCCGTTACATGATGTCAAAATTGGTTCTTTGGTGAAGTTGGAACCCATTGAAGTTGGAACCCACTCCGCTGTTAAAGTTCCCCCGTCTGTTGCTTCAGTGTACTCAACTTTTACAAATTTTCTCTTGCTGCTAATTCCTAATGGAAATAATCCCGTTTCAACGCCGGAATTCGTTGAATTGAACCATCTTTTAACCTTACCTGTAATGAATCCCGATGAGTAAGTTATCGATCCAATATTCGATAAAGAAGTGCCGATTGTAATTGTATTTGCCCCCATTAATAATTTTCCAGAATTGAGCGCCAACTGATTAGAGATACTTATATTTTCAGATGCAGTTAAAGTTCCACTCAATCCAACATTCAAAATTAAGCTATATAAATTCATTGTTGGGATATTCAAAGGAGAAATCGCTGAATTTAAATTCGTGTACTCAATAGATGATTTAGATCCCAAAGTACGTGCTCCGGAATTTGCAAAATGACCATAAAAACTTGAAGCTTTAAGAACCACATAACCATTTAAATTAACTACACCTGAACCAGTAAATTTATTCGAACTGTTTCCAAAATTCAACAACCCATTTACATTAACAGTCCCGGCATCTCCATACAAACCTTCTGTTGAAAAATTCGCATTTAGTGTAATTCCTTTGGGGTTATCAAAAGTGACCGTGCTCATTTGCGAGCCATTTCCAATCATTCGAAATATTCCGCTTCCAGAAATAGTTTGGGGATTAGTTCCGTTAAATGTGATGTCCAAATCATAGGTGTTGTTAGCTCCTGAAGTTGTCATTTCACCATTGTTAATGAAATTTCCTTTTATCTCAATTGCATTTTTGCCATTATTTGCCCAATTGTATTGACGAAAATAGCCTCCAGTTTCGATCGTTAAACCTTGATTAACAACAAGTTTAGTTCCACTATTCCCTGGTGGTGAAAAATTTGCACCAGTTTCAATCGTAATAGATTTAACAGTGGCATTACCGAAAATCACTGAATTTAATACACTATAACCTCCGTTATAAGGACTAATGTAAATTTCAGAAGTGCCATCATTTGGAGGAACACTTCCACATTCCCAAGTTGCAGATGAACTCCAATTCAAGTTGTTTTGTGAATTAATTACAGTTCTGTATCTTCCCGAAATAGATTCAATTGCTGTTATATTTCCAGTTATTGCAATACCATTATTTAATCCATTTATTGAGGCATTCCCCCCAGTTCTAATAAATGTGCCTTCAGATGGAGTTGTGACTCTAATTCGAATTCCATTAATGGAAACCTCGTCGAATTTGTTAATTCCTGTACAATCATAAGTGATTGTAATTAAAGAACTCGTTATAGATAAAATAGAATTTCTTAAATTACCACCGTTGGCAAAAACAACGTTTCCTACAGATGGTTCAAATTGAAAATTGGAGGGGGCTGAAATTTGCAATTTTTGAGTATTACCTGCAGTAAAATCATCAATTTTTGTTTCGGTAATTTTTATTATTCCTAAATCAATATATTGACTCGGTAATGCACAAGCTGTAAATTTAAATGAGGGCTTTGTAATCGAAACCTGACCAAAACTAAATTGCAAAAAGCATAGTCCATGCAGGACAAAGAAAAATACTTTCATAGTCTTTTTAAACAGTGAATAAAATCTGTTCGTGAAGATGAGACTATGAGTTTGTTGATGGATTATAGCAATCGACAAAATCAGAATTTGAACTTCACGAAATTAGTCGCAAAGATAGAAAAACATCTTTGAAGATCAACTCCTTTTTTGCGGTATTATTTCCTTTTTTTTGTAAATATTTTAGGAATTGAATTCAGCTTCTATTAAAATATTGTATGAAAAATTCTTTCCCAAAAGGATATTTGAATTTTAAAGTTCTTAATTTATAAAACTTATTTTGTGCGTGTTCAGTAAATCACAACAGACAAAACGTAATCTTAGTAAGCTTAAGTCATTTAATAAATGGCAACAACTCTGCCTTTAACTTATCAAATTCAGATTGGGTGATTATTCCCAAATCAAGTTTGTCCTTCGCTTTTTTCAATTCAGACATAGCTTCGTCATTTGTCATTGATGAGTTGTTTAATTGTTGTATATAAGAAAAGAATAGTTGATTAACCTCACGTTCTATATCAACGATAGTATTTTGTGCTGTAGGCTTAACAGAGCCATCTTTTTTGTAAAAGAAAGATAATGGTACGTTTGCGCTTGGACTGGCGGCTGAAGACTCATATTTAAACTCGTCAATTGTAAATTGATATTTGATCGAAGAATCCTGAATTGTGAAATAGATATGGTATAACATTCCATAATTCTTAAAAACATTGCTCTTGTATCCATTTACAGATACTCGTTCATTTTGTTGCTGTCCAATAATCACTTTTTCAGGATTTTGATATGTCGTGTTAATCCATTTAATAGTTCGGTTGTAAAGAAGATTAGGTTTGGTTTTAGTTTTCAATGACATGATTATGTTTCCAGCTGAATTAAGTCGTATGCTATCCGAAGTGATGGATTGAGCTAGTGCAATATTAAAACTTAACAAAATGAATGTTATGGCTTTGATTTTTTTCGAGTTCATGATTTTTTTTAGTTTTATATGCTTCATTATTAAATAATTATAATTCCAACAGGGAAATCGTTCGATCGATCAATTCATTTTTGAATTTCAGGATTTCATCAATATTTTCCAATGGGTATTCATTTAATCCGATTAAGATTTTTTTGGTTGATTCCGTAAATTTCAATTGGCAAATAATCTTTCGTTGGTTATCATCAACCAGGATATTGAAATTTCCTTTTTGATCGCGATATCCAATACGATCAGCTGGAATTTTCCGATTCTGAATCAAAATGGTTCGGGTTGTATGATAAGCTTGTATTTCCTCATCGGTGGTTATGATGCCAGCGGATTTAGAATTGGTTTTCGTTTCGTGCAAAATGATTTTTTCTGTTAGAGACTTGAAAAGTGAAGAGTTCATTAATTCTTTCATTCTTTGTTCATCAAACTTTGCCTTGAAAGACATTTTTTTGTGAATCAATTTCAAAAAATCAACTGTCGGATCTGTCATTTCTTTCAAAAATGTTTTTTCGAAATCATCAATAAAAACAGTTTCTTGAGCCTTTTTAATAATGTCATTTATATTAATAATTCTAGCATCAAAATCAAGTAATGAATCTATTTCGTTGTCACTGTATGCGTCGAGATTAAATATAAAAAAAGGTTTGGAATCCATTGTATTTGCTAAAGCAACATCAGAATAAAACCGATACTCTTTTCCGTTGGTTAAAATTGCAATCCTTGAATTTTTTGCGTTCTGAAAATAACCACTTAATTGTCCCGCTTCCTTGTCTGTCAATTTACTTTGAAGCTTTTTGCATTCTATTATAATGACATCTTTTTTGTTCAATTTAATTGCATAATCGACCTTATTGCTAACCCTCTCTCCAAAATCAGCTTCATATTCAGGCACCAAATCTTCGTGACGATAGTTTAGAAGCATAAAAAACGGGTCTATTAGAAATTTCTTTGTTTGAGCTTCATTTGCACAATTTTCAGCTTTTTGTAAAAAGTTAAAATTTTCTATGGATTTTTTTAAAAAGTTAAAGGCTTGCTTTCTGTTAAAGTTGATCATCTTTCTATTCTTTTGTTCTTGGATTTATATTTGGATATTTTTTCTAAATTATTTTTTGATTCAATCCTTTAAAATTTAATTTTTAAAAGCTATTTGTTTTGAGATTCCTTCGATTTTTCTTGTTACATTTCTTACAATATCTCTTATTAAGTCTATCTCTAATTACTCGTTATTCTTTCAACTTCAGATTTTGCATTAAATCATAAAAATTCATTTTTAGTAAGTCCAATAACCAGTAAATCAAAATAATTTTTTTAGCATCTGCATGCACTTTACTGACAACATTTATTATACATGGAGTTCAAAATGCTAGGTTAAAATCATTTTCAATTCATTGTTTGTTATTTCAATTTGATCATTGACACTAGCCCTACAAGCAATTAACATCGACGTAGTTATCAAATTGAATGACTTATTCGTCCTACAAAAATACAAATAACGTTAAATAAAACAAACGATATTATGTAAATAATCGAACTATAATGATTTACATATCTACCCTTTATTCAGGAATTTCGCTGAATGGAAGAAATCCACATCGGTCAGAAAATAAAGGAAGTTTTTGCAACCAAAGGAATTTCTGTTACAGAATTTTCTAAACGAATCAATAAATCTCGTGAAAACATGTATTCCATTTTTTCCAGAAAGACCATTGATACTGGATTGCTGTTGGCTATTTCTAGAGTTTTAGAATTCGATTTTTTTAAACTTTACAGTTTAAGTAACTATGTACTTCAAGAGGAGGTTCAAAAGTTGCGTGAGGAAAATCAAATTTTAAAAGACTATGCAACGTTACTCCGCGAACAAAAAGGAGAATAATACCTTCATTTGATTTTCGTTTTATCCAAGCAATCTTTCACATGTAAATGAAATTGCTTGGATTTTCTGCCTGACTTCATTTATGCTTTCAATTAAATTGTGAAAAAAATTTATGTATAATTGAACCATTTTATTCGACGGATGTAATAAGCATCAAAATGTATCGTTTTCAATCAAAAAAGGCAAAATAAAAATTCACTTAATATTCAATTAATATAGCTTTTGAAACATTTTTTATATATTTGGCACTTTAACTAATAAATTAATTAAGGAATAACAAAATCTAAAATTATGAGCAAGAATCAAAAAACAGCAGGTGGATTTTCATCGTTAATGGCATCAATTGCGATTGCAATTGCACTAGGTATTGGTGTTGCAATTTACGTTTATGTATTTGGTGCAAAGGAGAATTTCGTTGGGGGTAATCCTGAAAATGAAGCAGTTGAAGAAGGTGTAGCACACTACTTTGGTCTAATCCATAAAGGTGGTTTCATTGTGCCTATTCTTGTTGCCGTGAACATCATCATCATTACTTTTTCAATCGAGCGATTAATAACTCTTTCCATTGCGAAGGGTAAAGGAAGTACTGATAAATTTATTTCGAAAGTGAAACAACTTTTAGGTTCAAAAGAAATCGAAACAGCTATTGCTGAATGTGATAAACAAAGAGGTTCCTTAGCTAACGTTGTTCGCGCTGGTTTAGTTAAATATGACCACATGTCAACTGACTCAGGGTTGGATAAAGAACAAAAAGTTGAATCATTGAAGAAAGAGTTAGAAGAAGCAACAGCGTTAGAGCTACCTATGCTTTCTAAAAACTTGGTTGTACTTTCAACTTGTGCTTCAATTGCAACATTAATCGGTCTTATCGGAACAGTATTAGGGATGATTCGTTCATTTGCCGCGATGTCTCAAGGATCTCCTGATACCGCAGCTCTTTCTGCTGGTATCTCTGAAGCACTTATTAATACAGCATTAGGTATTACAGGTTCAACAATCGCAATCATCATGTTCAACTTTTTCTCTACGAAAATTGATACGATGACTTACAGTATTGATGAAGCAAGTTTTACAATCGTGCAAGATTTCTCAGCATCGAATAAATAAAACGAGCATTAACCATTTAACTGAAAAGAAATGCCAAAAATTAAAATGCCCAAAAGTTCACCGTCCATAGACATGACGCCTATGGTGGACTTGGCTTTCTTGCTCGTTACTTTCTTCATGTTAGCTGCATCATTCCGTTCGTCGGAACCTGTTCAGGTTACTACACCTTCAAGTGTCAGCGATAAGATTATTCCTGCAAATATACTTATGGTCACAGTTGACAAAGGTGGCAGAGTGTTTTTTAATATGACAAATGCCGATGCTAGACGAGAATTACTTGATAACATGTCTGGAAAGTATAAAGTGGGATTTACGGATAAACATCGAGAAGAATTCGGCTTTATGGAAAGTTTCGGTTGTTCTATGCGTGAACTGCCAGGATACATTGATCTATCTTCCGAAGAAAGAGGAAGAGCGAGAACCCTGGGAATTCCATACGACTCTACAAACAATGAATTAAAGGATTGGATTTATTACGGTAATATAGCAGCTTTGAACACAGGTAAAACACTATTTGAAGAAGCAAAAAAGAAAGGTGACAACCCAAATGTTAACGACTTTAAACCTAAATTCATATTGCGAGTTGATAGTAAAACACTTTATGTTCAAGCGCAAGCAGTAATTGATGTTTTTAGAGATCTGAATCTGAATAATTTGAATTTTGTGACATCCATGGAGATGCCGCCAAAAAATTAATTTGAAATGGCAGAAATAGCAGAAGGCGGTGGCGGTGGCCACTCCAAAGGTAAAAAAAGAGCGAAGAAAGGTTCCACGCGTGTCGACATGACCCCGATGGTTGACTTAGCTTTCCTATTACTTACTTTCTTCGTATTGACCTCTACTTTCAGTAAGCCGAAAGTAATGAGTTTGGTTTACCCAGCGAAAATTGACAACCCAACTCCGGATGATGGTCCAAAAATCAACAACGCAATTACGTTTCTATTGTCTGAAGATAAAATATTTTATTACTCTGGACAATACTATCCAAAAAGTGCTCCAGGCCCGAAAGGACCAACAAAATTAGAGGAAACAGATTTTGGTCCTGATGGAGTTAGAAAACTTTTAGCCGAAGGAAACGAGTTTGTATTAAGCGGAAAAGTTGAACTTCAAAAGAAGCTTGATAAAAAACAGATTCAAGATAGTGTGTACATTAACATGCTGACTGATTTGAAGAAAAAGGATAAAGCATTGAAAGTATTGATCAAAACAGACGATAAAGCAACTTGTAAGAACTTTATTGATTTGATCGACGAGCTTAAAATTGCCGAGATTGGAGTTGTTGCTCCAGTAGAGATAATGGCGAGTGAGCTTGACCTTTTGAAAGAGAAACTTAAATAACACAGATATGATAGTTCCAATTGTAATTGCCGCCCTGGTTGCAGGTCTATCGCTGTATGATTACTTTACAGCAAGACGTTGGCAACAAGTGACTTCTAGTGTCAGAAATGAGATGGTTTTTGAGCATCGAAATCGCGCCTATGGAGCCTATGTTCTAAGAAGAGATTATGAAAAAAGACTCGTTCTTATTCTTTTTGGAATTATTTTATTTTTAGGTTCTTTATTTGCATCGTATGTGATTGTAAAAAATCTACCGAAAGACAAACCAATGGATGCACCAAAAACGGATACTACATTCACTGTTCCTGCTCCACCACTTGATAAGGAAGTTCCTCCACCACCGCCAACTGAACCACCACCAGCCGCAGAAAAAATGGTGAAATTCATCGCTCCTGTTGTTGTTGATCAAGATGTTCCGGATGAGGTAATCATTCCAGATGAAAACATCAAGGTAGGTCCAAAAGACATTGAAGGGGATGAGGATAGTTTCGATCCGCCTGTAATCGGTGAAGACACCAAACCAAAAGTTGTTGAAGAAGCCCCAGAAGAAGTATTGACATTCGTTGAAGAAGATGCCGAATACCCAGGAGGATATCCATCAATGATGAAGTATATTCAAGATAATTTGAATTATCCACCTTCAGCAATTGAGTTGGGTATTCAAGGGAAAGTAACATTAAAGTTTGTCGTTGAGAAAAATGGACAAGTGAGTAACGTGTCTGTCGTTCGCGGAATTCCAGGATGCGCTGAATGTGATAAAGAGGCAATCAAAGTTGTAAGTAAAATGCCGAATTGGAAATCAGCTAAAAATGCAGGTAAACAAGTTCGTCAGTGGAATACACTTCCAATTAGCTTTGCATTAGAATAATTCATTGAATATTAATTTTAGAATCCCCGATTGATCATTTCTCTCGGGGATTTTTTTCAACCAAAGAAATGAAAATTGTAAACCTATCGATTGCTTCAGTTTCAATATTAATATGCTTGGTTTTTGCTTATTTTTTATTGTTTACAGATTTCAAATCAGACGTAATTTATGGAACGAAAAGAACTATTTTAAGCATTACCTTTATTCTTTACGGGACTTTTAGAATATATCGGGCTTACAAACTTTTTAAAACAAACCATGATGAATAAATATTATTACATACTAACCTTAGCATTTCTCTTTTCTTGTGGAAGTGGAAACAAAACTGAACAATCAGAAAGTTGTAAAAGTGGAATTGCAAAAATTCTTGTGGAAGAATCATTTAAACCATTATTTGAAACTTCATGTGAAATATTTGAAAGCTTTGCTCCTAAGGCGGACATACAACCAAATTACTTAGCCGAAGGTGACATCATTGATGAATTTTATAAAGGAGAAATCAAAACTATTTGCATTTCCAGGGACTTAACGGATAAAGAAAAAAAGATTCTTAAGTCAAAAAAAATAGAAGTTCGCAGCGATAGAATAGCGATTGACGGAGTGGCATTAATTGTAAATCCTAAAAATTTGGATACAACTATCACGCTTGATGAACTTCAAAAAATACTAAATGGTCAAATCTTAAAATGGAAAACTTCAAAAAAAGACATCAATGTTGTTTTCGATAATCAACGCTCTGCGAATTTCAACTATTTATTGGCATTTACGAAAACCGATAAACTTTCCAAAAATGTTTTCGCTGTTAAATCAAATGAGGACGTGATAAATTATGTCAAGAAAAATGAAAATGCAATTGGAGTCATTGGTCTTAATTGGGTTTCCGATCAAGATGACTTTGAGGTTATGAACTTTTTGGATAGCATAAAAGTGATGCATGTGGCTAAAAATTCCAAATCTGATTATTTTCAACCATATCCAGGAGTCATTTACACCTATGAATATCCACTTACTCGAGAAATGTGGCTTATTAATTGGGGAGCACGATCTGGAATCAACTCAGGATTCGTAAACTTTATGATCGGTGAAAAAGGGCAACTTCTAATTCAAAAATCTGAACTTGTGCCGGCACGTTCACCAATTCGTCTAATTCAAATGTCAACGGAATAAAAAATAAAAGTGGTTTTTATTGCCAAAACAGATTCAAGTTTTAATTTTGGCAAGAGAATTGTAAAAGATATAAAAAAACATAAAAATGAAACTAACAGCCTTATTCGTTCTAACTGCATTTATTACGTTTGGACAAACCCTTAAAGATGCGATTCGTAAAACAGACAACGAACGTTATTCGGATGCCTTAAATGATTTCAACTCATTAATTTCAAAAGAACCGAATGTCGGTGATAACTACTTTTATTTTGGTCAATACTACATGATTAAAGGTGAAATTGACTCTGCAAAAATGATATGGGCCAAAGGATTTCAGATGGATAATTTGAGTCCGTTATCGCTTGTAGGAAATGGAAGTTTATTACATTTAAATGGGAATTCAGACGGTGCAAAATTAGAGTTTGAAAAAGCTTTAACGGCTACTAAAGGAAAGAAAGACAACATTAAAAATGCCGAAGTACGACGTGGTATCGCAACTATTTATATCAAATCTGAGAAGAAAAATTTGGAGGAAGCGATTAAGACACTTGAGGAAGCGATTTTAAAAGATCCGAATAATGAAGAAAATTATTTGTTACAAGGTGATGCGCTATATGAGAAAACGCCAAACAATGCATCTGCTGCAATAAAGAGCTACAATAAGGTGTTGGAAATTAATCCGAAATCTCCTCGTGGAATCGTACGTGTTGCAATAATTTATCAGCGCGCTCAAAGCCCAGATGAAGCCCAAAAGAAATACAATGAAGCAAAACAAGTTGACTCAACTTATGCACCAGCTTATCGCGAGAACGCTGAATTAAATATGCGCTTTAATCAACCCAAAAAAGCGATTGAAAATTGGAAAAAATACTTGAAATTGAACAATACAATTGAAGCGAGATACCGCTACACGACGGCGATGTTCTTAGGAAAGCAATATTGTGAAGCGATTGAAGAAATTAATAGTTTGAACGCAAACGGTTTTACTAATTTCTACACAGATCGTATGCTAGGATATTCTTATGTTGAGTGTACAAATGACACTGTTGGCTTCAAAAAGGGGTTAGCCGCTTTTGATCGTTTCTTTTCATCAGCTCCTGCAGATAAAATCCAATGGCTAGATGTTAAAAACAAAGGTATTCTTTACAGTAAAACCGGTTCAGATTCATTGGCGATTTTGGAATTTGAAAAAGCTTCGAAAATGAATCCTGATTTAGCTAAAGAACTTTCAGGAGATATCGCAAAAATGTATTTTAAAGCAAAGAAATATGACAAAGCGATTGAATATTATGTATTAAAAGCCCAATCAACTGCACTTTCTCCCGCAGAAGAATTTGAATTAGGAAAAGCCTACTATTTTGGACCCAAAAATTACTTTTTAGCTGATACTGCATTCTCTCACGTAAATAAACTATCTCCAACTTATGCTCCTGGGTTTTGGTGGAAAGCCAGAACATTGTTACAACAAGATTTGAATAATGAAAAATGGTTAGCTCAACCATCTTATGAAAAAGTTTTAGAAATTGTTAAACCAGAAGAAAGAGGTTCTAATTCAAACAAAAAAATGGTTATGGAATCTGCTAAATATTGTGGTGACTATTATGTCAATTCGACTGCAAAAGATCCAGTAAAAGCAAAGCAATATTGGCAAATTGTATTAGATTTAGATCCGAATGATGCACAAGCTAAAGCTTATTTCAAAATTAAATAACGAAGGTTCGCATAAGAACTTTTTTGTTGAATATATTTGATAAAGTTTATTAGAAAGTCTATCTATTTAATTGTTATTGAATAGTATCTGATCCAAAGGATCCTTTTACTCCATTTTAAGATCTGATTAAACTGCAGTTAACG
>Ga0315906_10004901_pt1 | contig 16962 bp, 13 predicted proteins | sample LakEriMetagenome_4_FD_203526 | JGI IMG/M metagenome (GOLD analysis project Ga0315906, IMG submission 203526) | Freshwater fungal communities from buoy surface, Lake Erie, Ohio, United States - Buoy 2 MA122 | ecosystem: Environmental > Aquatic > Freshwater > Lake > Lake biofilm | place: USA...
TGAACGCCGGCGCCACGCAGCAGTTCGCGGTGAGCGCTAACTGGAACACCGGAGCGACCACGGTGCCGCCGGTGACCTGGAGCGCGACGGGCGGCTCGGTGAGCGCGACCGGTCTGTACACGGCGCCCACGGCGGCGGGGACGTACCGCGTGATCGTGGCGCACACCAACGGGACGGTGCGTGACACGGCGACGGTGACGGTGGCGGCGCCGGTCGCTGCGCCGACTGCAGCGTCGGGTGCGTTCTTCGAGGATGGTTTCGAAACGGGTGCGCCTGCGGCCGCGAACGGATTCCTGTGGCGCTCCGGGAACTCGACCAGTGTTTCGACGGAGAAGGCGTTCAGCGGTCAGTATTCGCTTCGGTTCCGCTACGCCGCGGCCGACTCCGGCAAGGATTCTTCCGCCGAGCAGCGTTTCGACATGGGTCGCTATCTGTCCGCGGTCTGGATCGAATACATGCTCTACGTGCCGGACAACTTCGTTCATCGGAACGAAAGCCCCAACAACAACAAGTTCCTGATGCTGTGGCGCGATGTCTACTCGGATGCGACCGGCGGGACCTGGCGTGTTGGTGCCGAGTATCAGCGGGCCACGGACGGTTCCTCGACGCTTCGCTTCATGTCCAGCCGCTGGGATTACAACTACTGGGCCAGCAACGGCCCGTGGCCGACTGGTGGTGCGAACTACGCTCCGACCCTCTTCTCGTCGAACGGACCGCTGACTCCCGGGCGCTGGCATCGCATCCGCTTCCATGTGAAGGCCGCGAGCAGCCGGACCGCTGAAGACGGTGTTGCGCGAGTCTACGTCGACAACAATCTCATCTTCCAGCTGAACAACGCGCGGTTCCACAACGCCTACGACTCACCGGCCGATGCGGTCCTGCGGAATGGTTACCTGCTGGGCTGGGCGAACTCGGGTTTCGCGCAGGAGACGGTCTTCTACGTGGACAACGTGAAGTTCTACCAGACCTCGCCTGGCTGGTAACTCTCCAGCGGCGTCCGGCGGGAAAGGGTTCGGCGGCACGACGTGGCACGCGCAGCGGAACAGGGAGGGGTCGGGAGCGGCGGTTCGGCGCTCCCGACCTTTCCCTTTTTTGCCACGACGGCCATCGAGGAACTGGTGGATCCCCCTGTGCAATCTCGAGGGGGCATCGAGGGGCGCGGGACGTCGCATCGTACGAGACGCGATACCGAACGATGCATCGCCTAACGAGAGCGCCGCGGCCGATCCGACTGCGCGACTGCGGTCAAGATGACGACGCGACGAGTCCGACCTGGCGGATGGAGGGCCCCGCTGACTTTGCGCCACGGGTCGGCGTACAAACGTCGGCCCGCCGTGGCCCGCGGACGTCCCAGCCCGTCGACAGGCGCAATCCGTTTTGCCCTGTCCGTATGGCAAACCGCGGCGTTACGATCCGACGGTCGACCGTGTGCCGATCCGTGATTCGAAGTACTGGGCCTTGCGCCTTTCACGGGGGAACTCGTCGACGAAAGCAAGGTCGACATCCACGTCCGATCGGAAATAGCGCGTGAGCTGTGATTCGATCAAGGGCGTATGCACCGCATTCGCCCCGTGTTCGATCAACAGCGTGACTTTGCCGGGCTCGTCCTGAAGAGCGCGGTAATTCATCAGAATGCCGCTTTCGATCGCGATATTCTTGAAGACATAGTAGAAGACCAATGCGGGATAGCTCTGGCTGTGTCCGATTACCACGCTCCCCCGTCGCCCCTGCACGGCGTCGATCACCGGGTGCGCGCGACCGCAGTCACACCGGGCGCCCGACATGGACACGACATCACCAAGCCGGTACCGGATGATCGGAAAGGAGTGGGACACGAGATTCGTCACCAGTACGCTGCCATCAGCCTCGGTTTCCAGGATGACATCTTCGCAATTGACGTGCAGCGCGCCCTTCTCACACTCAAACGCGATCAGCCCGGCCTCGGCGGCGCCATACTCCGAAATGATGCGGCGCCCGAACGCCCGTTCCGCCTCGACCTGATAGGCATCGAGAATCATTTCCGATGTTCCCTTGACCATTTTCAAGTGCGGAAGCTCGATGCCCGCCTTGTTCACGACCTTGGCAATCTCGTACACCATCGAGGAGTAGCCGCTCAAATACGATGCCGTGCGAAGCCTTCTCGCGAACGCTTCGACCGAGGCAGTATCGAGTTGGAACAGCCGCTCCCTGTTCTGCATCCAGTCCAGCAGCCGGACCTTCCGTTGCTGTGATGGCCGCAGGTTGTACCCCCAGAGATAGCCGTTTCGGTCGGCCGGATGCACCCCGAAACGCGCGTAGCCACGGTAAAGGTGTGCGCGCACAGTGGAGTCCCACCGTTCGCTCTTGAAGAATTCCAACGCCGTACCCGATGTCCCGGATGTCTCCGCCTTGAATGTCCGCCGGAACGCAAAACTGGAATGAATCGATTTGTTGTGCTCGATGAGCGAGGCTTTCTCGATGATCGGAAGGCGCTTGAGGTCCTCGACCGACGAGAGTCCCGACGGACGAAAGCCAAGCTTCCGGAACAGCGCACCGTAGTACGATGACCACGTGCCGGCGTGGTCGAGCAGATCGACGAGCCTCGCCAGCTGAATCTGGGTCAGCTCGCGTTGCGGGAGAAACTCCGACGCGAACAGCCGATCCAGTTCGCCGTGGAGGGATGGGTTTCGGAATTTCGCCGCAGTCTGATAGAGCGGGCGCGCGATGAATGAATGCATGATTTGTCCCTTCGAAAGACGAACGAAGCGATTTCCTCGCCGGTCACTTCATCTCGTGCAGCGATGCCTGAGGCGAGTTGTACAGCAGTCCGTACTCCCTGAAGCACTCCCATACGCGCCGCTTCGCGAGCAACGGCCCGGAGGTCTGTTCCTGAAAGACCAGATCCGCGTCGTTGTTGATCTCGATCAGCACGATTCCCTGCTCAGAAAAGGCCAAGTCCATCCCGAGGAGGCGAAAGAACGGGAATGCGCGGTGGACCCGCTCTGCGAATGCGATCAACTCGTTCCATCCGTCGATCTGGAGCTCCGAGAAAACGACCCCGCTGTCGGGATGCGAGCGGAACGGTCTTCCGACTTTGTCGAACCCTGTCTCCCGTGCACGTCCCGACTCCGCGTCAATTCCGACGGCGATGCCTCCGGCACTCCAATTGTCGATGAAGGCCCCCGCCCTTCCGAAGCGCATCGTGGTGCCGATGACCATGAATTCGTCTGCACGCGTGAGCAGCGACAGGACGCGGACGGTATTCAGTGATGAGGGCGCGATGCGTGCGATGTCGAGGCGTTGCCTGACCAGTTCCTGCACGAGGCAACGTTCGGGCGGTCGAAACGACGACGCAGGCCCGGACCGCTTGCCGCTCCGGAACGTGATGGACGAGCCTTCGCGTTCGAGAATCGTCACGCCGATGCCGGCGTGGCCGTTCACCGGCTTGACGATCACACGCCGGTCGCCGGTTCTGCCGAAGAGTTCCTCGACGTCGGCCATCGTCGAGTCGGGCGAGAGGACGCCCAGAGTCTTCGGTCCATCGAGTTGCATCCGGTGGCAGAGTCCCTCCACCACCTCCTTGTCCCGCAGCGCCTGCTCGAGATGAAACGGGTGGACCACCTTGCGGAGCCGCGACCGCTGCAGCGGATTGTAGCCGGACCCGTAGTACAGGGGCCACTCGCTGCGTGGTCGTTCCCACAGTCGGCAGGGTCCGTAGTTGTCCGGGTAGTTCCGGAGGATGAAGAGGGAGTACAGCAGGTCGCGTGCCACCTGAAGCCGAGTGCGCGGGCACGTCGACCAGTCGATCGTCTTGAGGAAGCACCACGGCAGCATCAGAAACCGAACGATCATGCGGATCGACGGGTGGGACTCACTGAGCATGATCGGCCTCCCACGACGAAACGAGTTGCTCGAGGGTGCGTGCAGCATCGCCCCAGCTGTGCTCGATGCGGTGCTGCATCCTGATGGTCCGGTCGACGAACGTGCTGCGATCCCGGACGATCGCCATCATCGCTTCGCTGATCGATTCCGGCGAATTCTGAACGAAGTACGCACCCTCGAAGTAGTCGCGCAGAACCTTCTTGTCCGATGTGATCAGCGGTTGCTGCGCGGCAACGGCTTCATAGCAGCCACAGAGCATCGTGTATTCGGCCGTGGTGAGGACGATCACTCCATCGACAGCCGACAGTGTGGAGTAGTACTGGTCATCCGGAAGGAATCCCGTGAAGACGATGTCTTCGCTCGCCTGCTGAAGGAGTTGCGGGTCGGCGCGCCTGGTGTTGCCCGAGATCAGCAGGCGAGGGGCTGGTTCACCGCAGAGGCGAACCGCATCGATCACCTCACGCAACGGCTCGTCCTCGGCGAACGAGCAGACGAACAGGAACGTCGGTTTGGGTGATATGCTCGTCTCGGTCCGCGCGCGAATGGCACTGGCGGTCGGCAGCTTGTCGGGCAGGACCAGCGCTCGTCCTCCACTCTTCCTGACCAGGGCCGCGAGATGGTCGTTCGTGACGAGGGTGAGCGTGGCAAAGCGCAGGGTGAAGCGGTGCATCAGTTTGAAGACGATCAAACCCAACGACAGGGGGTACTTGCGGTTCAACATGAACGTGGAGTGACGATCGACCACGATTTTGGATCGCGTAAGGAGCCCCCAGAGCGTTGCCAGCGCCGCGAGGATCATCGAGGGGTTCTGGACGAAGACGACCGCCCGGCGTTGTCCCGCCAGGAGCCTGATGGTGCGGACGATGCTCTTGGTGTACCGCTGGGCGCCGACCTCGATGATTTCATGGAGTTCGCACCCGAAGTGCCGCGCGAGCTCGACCGATCGGCGCTGGCGCTCCCAGGTAATCCAGATCCGCTTCCCGGGGTGCCGACGCGGTGGCCGTGAAGAACCATCCGCATCCCGCCGAGCCTCGCTTTCGCTCATGTCTCCGTCTGTGTGCCGCTGCATCGCTTTTTTCCCGTGGCAGAGCCGCTCGGTCTCGAAACACTTTACTTCCGCAGGAGCCAACCCACCGAGAGACGACCAACGTCCAGGCAAGGCAATGCCCATCGTACCGGGCCGCCGGACTGCCGAATGGCGTGTGGTGCGCGGTGGCCGGGGACACTCGGGGTCGTTCGGGAGGCTCCCGGTTCCGGGGCCCGCCTTTGCCAAACGTTCAGTGGCTCGTCAATATCACGTCTCGACCCGCATTCTGCGAACGGAATCGACGCGGAACGCGGCTGGTAGCAGGAGCCGCATTCGTTCACCGGGGCATGGCTACTGTCCGCCTCGGTGTGCACCCTCTCGAGGAATACATGACACTGTCCCGTGTGGTTTCTGCCTTCCTTGCAATCGACCTGCTGCTGGTGCTCGGTCATGCGACAGGCATCGTGCTTCGGGGGGAGCCCTTCGTCATTCTGAACCTCGATGCCGAGGCGAATATTCCGGCGTGGTGGTCGAACGCCAAGTTCGTCGTGGCGGGCAGCTTGTTCCTGCTGACGGCCGCGTCCACGCGGCAGCGGGTCCTGACACCGGTCGTTCTTGGCGTCCTCCTGTTCGGTCTGGCCGCCGACGAGATCGCGTCGGTCCACGAGCGCATTGGCCACCTGCTGGCCGATAACGTTGCCGCCGACACGCAATTCAGGCGCAAAGATGCGTTTCTCTGGCCGCTGCTGCTGGGCCTGCCGGTGATTGTCCTCGGTGCCCTTGCGCTGCGGGCACTGGTCGGCGAGCGCTTCTACTCCGACGTCGTATGGAAGCGCATCGGTGTCGCTCTGACCGTGTTCTTCGTGGGTGCGGTCGGTGTGGAACTCGTCGCCTTCAATCCGCTCGTTCCCATTCCGCAGGGATCGCCGATCTACCAGGCGCTCGCGATGCTGGAGGAAGGACTCGAGCATGTCGGCGCCAGCCTCCTGGTCTGGGGCGCCCTTGCCGCTTTCGGTGAGCACTTCTCCCCGGCGTCGGCATCGACCGGGACGTCGTGACCCCCGGACTACGTGAACCAGCCTCGCAGTTGCGCTTCGAAGCGCGTGATCGTTAGGCCGGCCGGTATGTTCAGTCGGGGAATCGCGAGGGTGCAGGCGGAGTCCGCCGGATGCAGCCAGCCGCCGCTCACCAGGAACCCGTGGTGCACGGAACCGGTCAGCACCGCCGCGGCGCGGTCTCCGGGCGGCTGGCCGTACGGGAAGGCGAGACAGCCAGCGAGATGCAGGGTGGGGAAGCGTGCCGCGAGGTAGCGTTCGCACCGGGACACTTCCGCTTCGGCCGTGTCCGGAGCGGTCCGTGCGAGATTGACGTGCCGGTCCGTATGGTTCGCCAGATCCACGGGGGCATTCGCGACCCAGAGCTGGAGCTCCTCCTCCGTCGCAATCCGGTAGTCCGGGGGGAGGCCGGCATACTCCCGGGCGTCGTCGGTCTCGGTGACCACCCCACCTGCCTCGAGGAACCCGGCGCGGCGGACCGGACTCCAACGCCCCTCTTCCGAGTACATGTCCCACGGTGCGAACGCACCAAGGAGCGCGGGCGCCACGAAGACGGTCGGTCGCACCCCGGCTGCCCGACACAGCGGCAGGCCAAGGCGGAGGCATCCCCGATACGCATCGTCGAAGGTCACGGCGACGCGCCGGCCCGGCGTGCCATGGGCGGCCAGAAGCTCCGGTAAACTGACCAGATCCGCCTCGGCCCCGGCGACGCGCAATTGGCGCTCGAACGCCGAGACCGACAGATGGAGCGAGGCATCTCCCCGTCCGCCATCACCGTCCTCGACGACATTGTGGTAACATAGAACCAGCGATGCGCCGTCGGCCACCCGTCGAGGAAGCGACGACCCCAACTGATCAATCAGCAATCGTGCCAGCCGGCGCAGCGACAGGGTGGCCATGCAGAAGGCGTAGAGTATGGGAAACGACGAACCAAAACCTACCGGAAGCGAATCGCGTACGCCAATGGCCGAGACGGACTTCGGGCACCCGGCGCTGTCCAATCTGCTGTGGATGCTTCCCGACCGGCCGCGGCGGCGTCTTCTCGGTATTCATGGTGGCGCCTCCCCGTTGGTACGCGCCCTTCGCGGGCTGTTTGCAGAATACGAGGAGCTCCCGATCGATGCCGCGACCACGAACTCGTCTGGTGTCGCGGCCGATGCGGTCGCGGCGTGCCCCGATCTCGTCGTACTCGATCTCGCCGGCGTACAGCCGCTTCATTCGAACGTACTGGGACGTTGGGTGAGTGCGTTCGCCATGCTCGAACCGGCGGTGCGTCCACTCCTCGCGGTGCACTTCAAGGCGCGAGGTCGGCGTCGCGCCACGTCGACGGTCGCTGGCGTGCTGCGTGAACTCGAGCGGCACTCCGCGCGGGCAGAGCGCCTGTACTACGTGTCGCCCTCATTGACGAAACCGTTCGCGTTCGTGCCGGTCGACGCCCGCGCCGTGTCCAGCTTCGATGCCCTGTCGCCTCGCAGCCCGCTGCGGGGGAGTGCGCGGCGGTTGCTCATTGCCATGGGACTGCATGACCTGCTGTTCGAGGATGTGGTCATGGTGATTGCCCCGTGAGCAGCGCCTTGTTCGAAGCCCTGGCTCGGTTGGGCATCGCCGAGGTGGATGGCCCCGATGGGTGGCGCCGGCTCGTGGTCGTGCGGAATTTCTCCGATGTTCCCGTCCGGTACTCGGAGGCTCCGCTGGGCTTCAAGTTCATCGTCAACGACGAGCGGGGACAGCCACGCTGGTTCGGGCGATGCGGGTGGGACGCCCCCGCGGCGATGCGCGCCGAATGTGCGCTGCTCGATGCCCTTGCGCGTGATGCCATGACCTCGCGACATGTTCCCGAGGCGCGGTTCACGCACCTCGAGAACACCACCGTGCAGGTGTCTCGACATCTCGGCGACGTCGCGTACGATCGGTGCCTGAGGAACCGGACCAGCGACCAGTGGTTGCGCGACACCGCCGAGATTCTCACGCTTTCCGAGGACATGCTGGTGCACTTGCACCGGTCGGCGCCATCGATCTTTTGCGAGGATCCCGACGGGTATCGCCGTGATCAGCTCGGGCGGGACCTCGACCTGCTCGAACGGCGGGGGCTCGGCACCACGCTCGTGCACAAGCTCCGCACGGTGCTTCTGTCGGGACTCGACGACCTGCCAGTGGCACTGCAGCACGGGGATCTGTGGCCGGCCAATGTTTTGCGCGCGGAAGACCGGTGGTGGCTGATCGATTTCAGCGAATGCGGCCTGATGTGGCTACCGGGCTACGATCTCTATCTCTTTCTCGTCAACGGGCCCGCGGGGTTCGATACCTCGTGGATCGCGCCTTCGCCGGCAGCCTTTCGGCAACGCTGGAACGTGACGCGCATGAAGGCGGTCCAGCAGTTCGCCGCCCGTCATGGATTCTCGGCGCAGACCATGGGGATGCTCCTGCTGCACTTTCTCGTGCGTCTCACGGCCTACCGCATGCGCCCCGGGGTTTCACCGAGACTGAGTGCCCACTGGCAGTCGGAACTGGTACGTATCGGCCCCCTGCTCGATCACGGTGAAGGGCTCGAGGTGCTGCTTCGCCCGTCGCGCTGACCGTCGCGGGCCCCGTACAGCTTGTTCTGCAGTGAACGAGAATTCGCCATCGCGAGCCGGAGTCGCTCGAAGCTCTCGGCCAGCGTGCCGTCGGTTCGTACGGTCGCATGCTCGATCGTCAGCTGTCCGATGAGGGCCCGATAGCGCGTTTGCGTGCGCACGTGCGCCTCGAACGGCATCTCCTGCTTTCGCGACCAGATGACACGATCGTCGCCATCGAGCAGAATCACGAGATCTGGGGACGGGAGCAGGGCCCGACTCAGTCGGGTATACGCGAACACCAGGCGGCCCCAGCGGGTGGTGGGGGTACCATCATCCTGGCCGATCGGGAACCGGTCGTACAGCACGAGTTCGGCGCGGTGCTCGGCGATCATCATGCGCGCGAACAGCTCGAACGGGCGCCAGAAGGTCTCGAGATTCACGAGAATGCGCAGCCGGAACTCCGATCGGGTGGCGGCGCCGAGCTCCCGTCCGATCGTCTTCGACAGCCACTTCGCCGGTGGCGTGCGATAGGCGTTGTTGCCGAGGTATCCGTTGTGGATGCGCATCGTCCCCGAACGCTCGGTGGCCATGTGCACGAGGGTGCTTTTCCCGGATCCGTCGATCCCGAAGATCGCCACGCGCCCCACCGGCCGGCGGAACTGTCGCCAACGTACGCCTGCACGATGCCAGAACGCCCGGATCGGCTGGCGGCGCAAGCTCGGCAGCCGCTCGGCACTGGCGATCAACGTGCGCAGGTCGCGCGCATCGTCCCCGTCGAGCGAATCCAGAAAGGCGCGGGTGAGCGATGCGGCATCGGCACCGAAATGCTCCGAGAGCATGGCGGCCGATGTGGTGTCGCGTTCGCACCGTTCTCGCAGCGAGAGGCCGCGCTGCCGGTTGGCGACGGACAGGCCCCCCTTGTCGAGGAGGACGTGCAGCGCGAAGCAGAAAGCCGCCATCCATGGCGCGGGTACGCAGACGCCATGATCGGCGACGCGGCTCTCGATGATCCGCTCGTCGTCGCCCAGGCCGCGCAACTCGCGGCCATAGCACAGGGACGTGACCACGTCGATGCTGCGTACCACCCCGCTGGCAGACTCCCAGTTGTCGAAGAACACGTGCGGGAACCGGCCGGTCTGCACCTTGCGCCGTCGCCAGCCGGCGGCTTCCAGCACCGGCGTCGCGCGGTCCAACGCATGCGCCGGGATGAAGACGTCGATGTCGAGGGACGCTGCCAACTCGGAGACCGGCGTATAGCCCCGCAACAGGACATGGGGAATATCGTGCGCCTGCAGCTGCGCGAACGCGGCACGAACGGCCGGGGGCAGCGGATCGTGGTCGACCGATTCGAAACGGGTCGGTGGCGCGGGATCGTGCATCACGGGCGGTCAGATCCGAAACGGAAGAAGCGCCGAGGAAGGCGGCGCACCAGAGGCCCCAGCATGGTGGATCGCTCGTGCGGCTCGAGCCCCACGAACACCGCACCAAGCACCGCGAGCGGCATGGCCAGCAGAATCTGCGCGAAGAACAGCACGTAGTCCGACGCTGGCCACCATCGCTCCACGGCGGCGAGTGCCACAGCGAACGGGAGCATCGAAAGCAGGGTACGCCCCCAGATCTGCGTGATGAGCGGGAGCACCGGCACGCCGAAGTGGCGCTGGCAGAGGATGGGGAGGACGCCCGCCGCCATGATGATGCTCGGCAGGACGCCCGCCCACGCCGGTCCGGTCAGGCCGATGGCCTTCACGAGGACGAAGGTCGTCGCAATGCGGATCAACGCTTCGGCGATGTACCACGAACCGAGCGTCCGATGCCGGCCGGACCCCACGAACGCGGCCTGCATGACGTGCCGGGGTCCCGAGAAGAACACCCCGACGGCGAGCAGGGCGAGGACGGTCCCCGACGGCTCCCGGAACTCCGGTCCCTGCCAGATGCCCACGAACGTTTGTCCGCGTACGATGAACGTGAGGACGACCGGCAACAGCACCAGGGCGCTGGCTTTTCCGGTGGTCAGAATCAGTCGGCGCAAGCCCTCGGCGTCGTTCTCCGCCTCGAGACGGCTGGCGCGCGGGTGCACGGTCTGCGCGATCGGGCGGTTCAGAGAATAGGCGTAGTGGGGAAGGGTAGCGCCGATCGCGTAATACGCCGCCACGGTGAGTGGCAGCGTGGCGCCGATGATGAGGGTACCGGCCTGCCCGGCAAGCGTGACCGAGGTGTAGATGAGGGTGGAAAAGAAGCTGATGTCGAGAATGGTGCGCACGTGGTCCCGCGACGGCCTGCGGAGCGCGATGCGAAGCTGCGGGTAGACGCGCCGGGCCGTTGTCCGGAGCAGCAGGAACCGGCCGGCGGTGAGGGCGAACCCGATGGTCGCGAGGCCCACGATCCCGCCGCCGCTTCCCAGCACCGTCAGCACCAGCACGATGCGGACCGCCTCGAAGGCCACGTCGGCAAGCCCCACGATGTCGACCCGCTCCATGGCCATCACCACGCCGGCCGAGACACTGCCGGTAAGGTTGATGGCCAGGCTGCCGACGGAGATCATGAGCGCGATGCGGCCGGGGGTGACCAATGGCGCCGGCAACTCGAAGAGCTCCGGCATGCCTAGCGTGAGCGCGGCGCCGGCCAGCAGCACGAGGGTGGCCGCTGCCGAGTACATCACCAGCAGGCTGCCGGCCTTCTCGGAGGCGGCCTGGTGATCGCCTCGGGCGTGGTCGCGGGAGACGAGGCGCACCACGGCGCTGCGCATGCCGAGGTCGAAAACGCTGAGCGATCCCGTGAGCGAGCCCACGATCGTCCAGAGGCCGTAGACCTCGGAACCGAGGCGATCGACGACGAATGGGGACAGGAACAGCCCGGCAGCGGCCGAAAGGGCGAACGCCCCCCAGCTGGCGAGGACGTTCCGGACTTGCTGCAAAGGTCGCCTTGGGCTTCCGTGGTCCATATGACATTTCGAGAGGACAGCGCCGGACGGGCCCACCCGTGCCCCCGACTCCTCCAGACGACCTAACCGCCTTGTTCGCTACATGATAGGGGCCGGCAACCACCCTCTGGTCCGCCGAAACCGGGAACGCCTTCGTGCGTCCTGAAAATGTATCTTCCCCGTCGACTGCGCATGCCGATTGCCTGAATCCTGCGGAGAGAACAGTATCCAACCATGAGTATCAGCATCGGTCTCGCCCGCGTGCGCTCTCTCGATGTGCGCAGTCTGTTCGCCCGGACATTCAGCCAGCCGGCCTCGTTCGTGCTGGTTTCGATCTTCCTGTTCTTCGAGTACATACGCCCTCAGGGCAACTACCCGTCGCTGAACATCCTGCCGTGGGCTCGCATCTCCCTCATTGCCGCCTTCGTGGCGTGCGTCATCGAGGGCAAGAGCTCGTTCACCCTGCAGAGGGCATGGTCGCTGCTGGCGGCATTCACCGCGGTGATCTTCGTAAGTATCGCGCAGGCTCCCTACCCCGAGTTCGGATTCAAGACGGTCGACCTGTGGCTGTCGTGGCTGGTGATCATCTACATCATCTCGAGCGCTGCCGATTCCGAGGAGAAGGTGATCCTGCTCATCGGCGCGTTCATCCTCTGGAATTTCAAGATGTCCTTCGGCGGATTTCGCCGATGGGCGGCGATCGGTTTTCGCTTCCGGGATTGGGGGCTTTCGGGTCCATCGGGTTGGTTCCAGAACTCCGGCGAGTTCGGAATCGAAATGTGCGTGTTCTTCCCCATGGCGATCTACTTCCTGATCGGACTGCAACCGCATCTGACGAAGTGGAAGCGCTACTTCATGGGCTTTGTGGCGGTGACCGCAGTGGCCAGCATGGCTGGCTCGTCCTCGCGAGGCGCATTGCTCGGGGGCGCCGCCGTTGGCCTCTGGTTCCTCTGGCGCAGTCCGAACCGACTGAAGGGTTCGATATACGTCGGCCTGCTCGCCATTTCCACGTGGCTCATCCTGCCCGAAGAACAGAAGGCGCGATTTCGCTCTGCCGGTGAGGACGGAACGTCACAAAGCCGACTGACGTACTGGGAGGATGGCATCGAGATCGCCAACGATCACCCGCTGTTCGGCATCGGGTACGACAACTGGATGCCTTTCTACACTGCCAACTACAATCCCGAGGGCCAGCTCCCTCACAACATCTTCATCGAAGCCGTCGCCGAACTTGGCTATGTCGGTCTCGCGGTTTTCTTGGCGCTGATCGTCTACGTCTTCTGGGAGAACGCTTGTACGAGACGTCGGACAAGACGCGGCGGGCCGAACGAGAACCGGTTCGTCTACTTCATGGCCTTCGGCCTGGACGGCGCCCTCATCGGCTATCTGGTGAGCGGGTTCTTCGTGACGGTGCTCTTCTACCCGTATTTCTGGGTGAACATGGCGTTCACGATGGCGCTCGCCACGGTGGCCCGCCGGCCGATAGGGGCGCCCGTGCGTCGCGTCAGGCGTTTCGGTCCGATCGCGGGGACTGCACGTTTCGACGGTGCACCTGCGCCAGCACCGCGCTGAGTTCCGACACCTGACGCTCCCGGGAAAGAAACCGCAGGGCGCGTGAACGGGCCGCACTCGCCATGGTCTCGCGAAGGCCGGCGTCATCCAGGAGCTGTGCGATCCGATCGGCGAGCTCGGCGCCATGCCCGGGAGTGAAGGTAAAGCCCGTCCGCCCGTCCTCGATGGTTTCCGGCAGCCCCTGCAGCCGAGACACGAGCAACGGCAGCCCGCTCGCCTGCATCTCCACCGACGACATGGTCATCGAGTCCCATCCGGTGGACGCTATGACCCCCATGACGCTGCTGCGGTGGAGACGCTCCACATCGTGCCGGTAGCCGCCGAAGGTCACGAAGCCTTCGGCGGGGCTTCCCGCGATCATGTCATGGAACGGCCGGGCCTCGGTGCCCCGATTGCCGAGCAACACGAAATGCACATCGCGGCGGCCGCGTTCGTTGCACAGCTGTCGAGCGGCCTGCATGATCACGGCCACGCCCTTCCGGGCTTCGAAGTGGCCGCTGTAGAACACCAGCCGCCGGTCGCGCGGGATGCCCAGCACATCGTGAGCGTAGAACGCATCGGAGGCGTCGGGACGGAACCGGCTGGTATCGGCCCCCAGCAGCACCACCGACGTGCGCGAAAGCGGGATACCGCGCCCCTGCACCCCCGTGCGACGCATCGATTCGGTCTCGAACACGAAATGGTCGGGGCCGCGATCACGCAGGGCGATCTCCGTGCGTTTGAGCAGAAGCCGCAGCCCCGTGTTGAGGGAGCTCATCGGTGCCCCCAGATACGAGACGATGGTGCGGACGCCGGCGGCGCGCAGGGCACCGTACACGGGAGAGATGGTGGGGATGTCGAGCCCCAGCACGAAATCGATGTCGTGTCGGCGGACCGCCGCCGACAGGTGCGCCAACTGCACTCGTGATGGGGCCAGGAGCGGAAAGCCGTCGAAGTCCGCCTGCACCGGCGTTTCGGCCTGATCCGGCGGGTCTCCATAGGTCACGGACAGACGGCCGTCCGCGCGCAGCAGCGGTTCGCAGGCGCGCGTGAAGGTGTCCACCAACGAGGTGATGGCAAACCCCGCAGTGCGCGAATTGGGGATGACGATGAGGGCGTGCCGCAGCAGGTGTGCGCTCATGGAATACCCGCCACCAAGTGCGCGCCGACCGGCGTGGTGAGACCGAGGGGCAAGCGCTGCCAGACGCGCACCGCAAGCCCGAAGGCGCCCTGGTCGGGTGTGGGGGGCGCATTCGTGCCTGCGCGCCCGCTCTGGTACCACGGTAGTGGCTCGTCGCGACTGCCCCACTGCTTCTTGAACTTGTGCGTGCCACTCCCTTCGGTGCACCGCCCGAAGTTGAACGCCCGGAAACCACGATCGCACGTCCGGCGGATGAACGCCCCGTACAGTGCCATGTTGGGTGAGCTCTTCTGATGACGACGGAGTGCGGATGCCCACGAGATTTCCACCTCGTGTCCGTTCTCGATCGCGAAGCCCGCCGCAACCGGCTCCTCCCCCAGGTAGGCCACGCCGATCCACGCGCGGTCGCCCAGCGCGTCGGCCAGGCGCTCGAAGAAGCGCAGGCCGTGCGCGGGAGAGCCGAGGTCGCGCATGTGCTCCGCGAACACCCTGTGATACGCCGCGGCGTGCTCCCGCCCGAAGCGTACCACGATGCCCTCCTTTTCCCCGCGTCGCACCTGACTGCGCAGCTTGCTGTCGAACCGCTTGAACGTGGCTTCGTAGTCGTGCGGGTCCACGTCGAGCACCACGGTGATCTTGCGGTGCACCGGCATGAGGTCCGTCTCGATGGGCGTGCGCGTGCGCAGTTCCACCAATTTCGCCCCTCGCCCCAGTTCGGCCGCCCGCGCCGAAAGGGCGCGCTGCGCGCGACCGTCGCCGAGCGGGCCGCCGTAGCTCACATAGGGCAGGCTCACCAGATAGTGGCCGAACACCAGGCTCTTCACGCGCACCAGCGGCAGCACCCCCGCGGGCGCATCCCCGTCCCATGCCATGAGGTACGGCGTCTCGTGCCCGTACACGTCGCGATACATCTCACGCCACTCCCACCGATGAAACGTGCTCCCCTGCTCGTGCTGCTCCACGAACCGGTTCCACGCCTCGGCATCGGCGCTGGTGGCCTCTCGGATATGCAACGGGTCAGGCATCGTCGGCTGGGCTCACGGGATCATCGGCGAGCGCACGCACCGACCGGAACGCAAAGCGTTGCATCAGGCGGCGCAGTCGGTCGGCGCACGCGTGGAGCCCGCGATAATGCCGAACGCGGGTCAGCGCCCCCACGTTCAGCCGCGGCTGGTCGGGGTCCACTTCCCACGGGTGCAAGTAGAAGACCGCCGGCTGCCCGCCGCGCAACACCTGCGCCAGCCCCCGCTCGATGACCCAGCGCGGGAACTGCCGGAACCATCCGCCGCCGGCGACGGGCACGTTCACGCCGGCAACCGGCCACACCGCCGGTGGATACTCGTACAACGGGCCCGCGTCCGTGACGAGCACGTGTGGCTCCCGTGCCCCGATGGCCGTACCGTAGCCCGGCCGGGCAATGGGGAAGCGGCTCGAGTCGTAGCGGTAGCCTTCCTCGACCAGCACCCGCGCGGCCCAGGGCACGTCGTCGGTGAGCGAAAAGCTGGGGGCGCGATACCCCGTCACGCGCGTCCCCACGGCGTCCTCGAGCACGGCCTTCGCCCGGCGCACGTCGTCGCGGAACGTGGCTTCCGGAATCGTGGGAATGCGCTGATGCCAGTAGCCGTGTGACGCGACCTCGTGGCCGGCCGCCGCGATGCGGCGGATCAGCTGCGGGTATCGCTCGGCCACCCAGCCGAGCGTGAAGAACGTACCGGTGGCCCCATGATCGGCACACAGTTGCAGCAGGCGATCGGTGTTGCGCTCGACCCGGGATTCGAACGCCGGCCAGTCGTCGCGCCGCACCTGCGATTCGAAGGCATTCACCTGAAACCAATCCTCCACGTCCACGGTGAACACCGGAACCGCCCGCCCGTAGCCGGGCGGACGGAGCGTCGGGTCGGTGTTCACCGTTCGCGTGGCCTCACGACCGCCTCACTTGCGGATGCTGTCCTTGCGGGCACGCGGCAGCTTCTCCGAGAGCTGATCCACGTACGCCCGCTCGCCGGCGCCCACGTAGATCTGCCGCGGGCGCGCGATCTTCTGCTCCTTGTCGAGCACCATCTCCTCCCACTGCGCCATCCACCCCGCCACGCGCGCCACGGCGAACAGCACCGTGAAGAAGTCGGTGGGGAACGCCATGCTGCGGTAGATGAGCCCCGTGTAGAAGTCGACGTTGGGGTACAGCTTGCGGGCGATGAAATAGTCGTCGCTCAAGGCGATGCGCTCGAGCTCGAGCGCGATCTCGAGGTCCTTGTCCATGCCCACCTGCGCGAAGACCTCGTCGGCCAGCTTCTTCACGATGCGGGCCCGCGGGTCATAGCTCTTGTACACGCGGTGGCCGAAGCCCATCAGTCGCTGTTCACCCTTGCCGCTCTTCACGGCCTCGATGAACGCCGGAATGTTCTTCTTGTCGCCGATCTCGCTGATCATGCGCAGCACGGCCTCATTGGCGCCGCCGTGCAGCGGGCCGAACAGCGCCGCGATGCCGGCCGCCACGGCCGAGAACGGGTCCACGTGGCTGGAGCCGACGGCGCGCACCGCGCTCGTGCTGCAGTTCTGTTCGTGGTCGGCGTGCAGGATGAACAGCACCTCCAGCGCCTTCACGAAGACCGGATTCGCCTCGTACTTGGGCTCCGACATGCGCGCGACCATGGAGAGGAAGTTCTCCGTGTAGCTCAGGTCGTTGTCGGGATAGATGAAGGGGAGCCCCTTCACGTGCCGGTACGAGAAGGCGGCGATCGTGGGCAGCTTGGCCATCAGGCGGACCATGCTGATGTAGCGCTGCTGCGGATCGTAGATGTCGCGCGCCTGCGGATAGAAGCTCGACAGCGCCGCCGTGGCGCTGCACA
>Ga0315906_10004904_pt1 | contig 16960 bp, 10 predicted proteins | sample LakEriMetagenome_4_FD_203526 | JGI IMG/M metagenome (GOLD analysis project Ga0315906, IMG submission 203526) | Freshwater fungal communities from buoy surface, Lake Erie, Ohio, United States - Buoy 2 MA122 | ecosystem: Environmental > Aquatic > Freshwater > Lake > Lake biofilm | place: USA...
TTTGGAGCAATGTTTGGCTCTTTATTTCCGGACATAAATAGAATTCCGGTTACAATAATTGTGGCAATTGAACTCATAATAAAGAAGTTTTTTTGAATGATAATTTTACTAGTTGATTTTGGAACAGTAACCTGAGCAGAGGCTTCAATCCAAGAAGTAACATCAGAAACGCTCGTAGAGGTTTTTTCGTTTCTCAGTGTTTCAAATAGATGATTTAATTTTTCTTCGGATTTCATAATACACCGTTTTTAATTTCAAGTGAATGCATAAGCGCTAACAATTGCTTTCTACCTCTGCTCAGGCGTTGCTTTACGGCAGATTCACTTGAGTTTTGAATACCCATGATTTCTTTTATCGAAAACCCCGAAATTTCAAATAGAATGATGCACTCACTTGTTACTTGATCCAGTTCTTGTAAGCATTTGTACAAATCATTGATTTCGAATTGTTGTTCAATTGAATTATTCCCGTTTTGAGAATGCTCGTAATTTTCTTTCAACTGATTAACATATTCTGGTCGTTTCTTCTTTCGGTGATTGGCTAATATTCGCGTAGCCGTTCCAAACAAAAAGTGAAGAAATGCATCCGTAGATTTGAGTTCATCAAACTTCTCAAACGCAACAACCAAGGTATCGTGCATGATGTCTTTGAAATGAAATTCTCCGTAAACACGCGTTTTGCAGTAGCGCTCAAACCGTTCATGAACCGGTTCGTATACTTGCATAAAACGTTCTTGTTTGGTTAATTCCATTTTAATTACACTCGGGATTTGGTAGTAAGTGTCTTAGCTATGAAAAAGGTGACAAGAGATGTAAAATTTTTCTACTTTTCTCAAAAATATTCAGTGAATTTGTCTCACAAATTACATCTTATCGTAAATTGCTCTCGGGAGCATTTTCAAGACATAAGCTATCAAACGCCATCTTTTTGTGACATAAACCACCTTCTTTTTTCTGATGATAGCATTATACATCTGATTGACAGCTTTTTCGAGAGGCATTACCCAAAACAATCCTTCGCCTTTCGCCATTTTTGTGTCAACAAGACCTGGACGAATATCTGTTATAAAAATGGGCATTTTAAGTTTAGCTGCTTTTTGTCGTAATCCCTCCGTGTAATTTATTTGATAGGCTTTTGATGCATTATATGCAGGAGCTTGACTGCTGCCACGAATTCCGCCAATAGAACTTATTGCCACTAAATGTCCGAATTTTTGATTTTCAAAATAGTTAAAGGCCCAATCTGTAATGGACGTAAATCCTACTATGTTGGTATCAATGGTTTGTTTTTCGATTTCAAAATCTAACCCTTCGTTTATTTCGCCTATTCCTGATGATATGACAAGTAAATCCAAACCACCTAGTTCATTCGTCAATTCTTCCAACTGCTCAATGGATGATGTGGAATTGGTAACGTCTAAAACTTTGGTCAAATAAGCATCGGGATTTCCATCTTTCAATTCGAGAAGCAATTCTTTTCGACGACCAGTTATACCAACTTTGCAATTGTTCGCTGCAAAACGTTGGGCAAGTCCTTTTCCTATTCCGGAAGTTGAACCAATAATGATGACCTTTTTCATTTAAACGATGCTATTTTTTATCGCACCAGGAGTTTGTCCAAATTGCTGCTTGAATGCTTTCGTAAAAGTTGGAGCATCCGGGAAACCATAGCGAATGGCTGTTGTCAGGATTTCAGAGCCACCCATTAGATCGAATTTGGCAAGTTCCAATCGTTTCCGCTTTTGGTACTGATAAGGTGAAATTCCGAAAACTGATTTAAATACACGAATGAAATGGTATTTCGAAATTCCAATTTGACATGCGATTTTTTCCAAAGACAGGTTTTCCGTAATGTATTCATCAATAAGCGATTTTGCTTGGAACACCGTCCTAAAAACTTCTTCGTTGGTCACGTTTCTTTTGAAATCCAGTTTGGATAAATGGTCAAAAACAAAACGTTGATCGTTGATAATGGATTCTGCAAGACTGTAAAACAACTCGTTCTGCTGTAGATCATTCGTAAATGTTCCTGCTTTGATTTTTTGATTGATCTCGTTCAGTGAATACCCCAAACTGGTATTCTTCACGTTGTATCGGTTGACAAAAAACTGATCGGACAACAAAAACTCTTTCAATTCCGAACCATTGACATCATGAAATTCAGCTACTTCAGAAATAATTTCAGATGAAATATCAATACAAAGTCCTTGAACCATTTCAGCGTGATCAATTCGCACATGTGATTTGGTAAATTCATTTCCGATGATGTATTCACCAGCATTGACCTTGTATTTTTTGTCATTAGCGTAATAGATTTCCTCACCTGATGCTACATACTTGACCCCAAAACCAGAGAACGGGCAAGTCGCTTCCAACTTCTTAAAGTTTGAAAAGCGAATGGCGTTTTTTTCGTTGTCAGTGTAGATCGTCGTGTTCAAGTTTTCTAAAGCTAAACATTTTGATTGAAAATGGAAAGAATAGATAAAAACAATTGAACGAAAAGATTTTAGTTCTTGATGATCAAGTTAACATGTATGATAATCTCTATTATTTTTGTAGGTCTTTCATACGACATGTCGATATTCTCACTTAGGCAGATTGTATTTATCACAGTGATCCATTTCCTGTCTGTCAACTTCATGAACGCACAGTCTTTTGAGGAATACGATATCTATTTATTTATTTACGACAGTGATCAAACGCATTCAGGTGCGGGACATATATCCATTGCATTTGGTAAAGATTCCTGCGAACTGATATACTATACAAAATACAGAAAGCGCGACGGAGGCGGAAGAAAGGTAAAATCCTTGTCGTACAAGGATGCGCTCATGTTTGACAAAGATAGTTTGCAGCTTCAGAAAGCTTCACCTTCGCTTGTTTTGAAAATGACAACGCGTCACATGAAAAAGGATGATTTAGAAAAGTTGAGTGACCATTGGAATTTGAGCAAACCTTGGTCCTTATTTTTTAATAATTGTACCGATGCTGTAAAGCGTATGTTGAGAGTCACAAGAATCAATCCAGGGTTAGCATTTTTGATAAGTACTCCGAACGAACTTGTTGAAGATTTAATCTATCATAATGCGCATCGATTTAATAAAAATGAGTTTCATGTTTTGTACGGCGATTTGTGTTTTTACTTGAAAAATGAACGCGATGCTGTTCCACAGGTATTGTTTGGTAAGAGAAAAAAGCGACATAAAAAAGCTAAGCCTGATTGTTTTTGAAAGAATATAACCATTTGAAATCATGGTTTTTAGAGACTTTCTAAAATTCAAAAATACGGAGAGCAAATAACATTCCGTTTTAAACTGGTTTTATAAGAGCTTTGGATATATTACCTTACCAAATGAACAAATCCATGAACAATGGTTCCAGCCTCACTGGTGAATTTATAGGTGTAAACTCCATCGGTCAACTCTTTGCCTGATTTATCTTTGCCATCCCAATTGTTCTGGTAATTTTCCGAGGAGAAAACAACATTCCCCCAACGATTCAGAATGATGACCTCGGTATTTTCCGGTAAATTCTCAACCACAAACAAATCATTTATGCCATCCCCGTTGGCGGTGATGAAATTAGGGAATTCTAATTGGGTAACTATCGTTGGGGGAGGCTCCGGACAAGCTACGATCGTTAGAAACCGTTCGATGGTGTCCGTGTAGCATTCAAATTCGACAATGGCAGTAACCGTATAGGTGCCCGAAGATGAAAATTGATGCGTTGGGTTGACTGATGCTGATGTATTGTTGGATCCTGAATTCGGATCATCGAAATTCCAGCTGATCTGGCTTACAGGCAATATTGTCGATATCGAAAATGAAATGGCACTCTGCAAACAAGTATCAGGCAGGAACGTAATAGGCGGACTCGGGAAATTACGATCATGCACACGTGCCGGAAGACCAAGCATACACGACCCGCTCAAGGTAACAACATTACTGGTGTAGTCACAAAACGAACTGTTTGGTGAATTAATGGCGTCTAGCACGTTGCTACCTCCAATAGCAACATACAATTTTCCATCGACTGCTTCCTCTATCTGAAAAGTTGGATTAGCAGGTGTTGCAATCAGCGTATGAGAGGAGGCAATGGAAAGCGAGTCATAAGCAGTCAGCTTCAATTGATAAACGGATATATTATTCGTGTAATAGAACATACTTCCATCCGGTGAAAAGCTACAGCCATATTTCCGAATCGGTGAGCTGGTAGTATTATCGAAAACCTCTACCGTTATTGGATCAAACAGCTGACCTGTTGCAGCATCAAACGAATAAAAATCGATGAACCTGCTGTCGTCAATTGGCATACCAATGCGGTCTCCGGCGTTGTTAGCTTTCATAGACCCGTAAAAGGGCATACGTGAGTCAAAATCAGAATTAATCCCCAATAATTCTGTTCCAACATTACTTGCTACCGGAATGGGATCCACACCACAGCCATCCACCTTGTAGGCTAAAAATTGATTGCTTTCTTTTTTGTGTACGATCACCCAATAACCCCGAATGGCTTCACTACGAACTACGGTCATTTTTTCAGATAGAAAATCGGTCAGAAAGACATTCTTTTGAAGGGGGTCTACATCACCCAATCCGGTGTTTAATGTCATATCGACAACCGTGTAACGCAAACCGTTATCCAACTGCGGAATGTCGTACTCAAGATCGTCCAATGTAAAGATGTAATACTTGGTAGGATCCTCAGGAAATGGTACAATGACAGGTCCCTGGCTACATGATAGAAACGCACCCCCGAGCAAGTTGAACCCGTTTGTCATTGGCTGATTGTTCAAGTTCCATACAGTCTGGCCATCGGTATAAAAAAGTAACTGTCCGGTGGTGGCATCCGAAACTGTTGCACATTGCTCAGGACTAAAAATAGCGGAAGGGATCATCCCATTCGGTGGTGTGGTAGAAAAATCAACACGCGCATTAAAACCGAATGTCCAATGATTATTTTGTAATTGTCCAATGCACACGAATAGCTGAAACGTGAATCCAAACAAAATGAAAAAGTTCGTTATGATAGACCTGAACATAGTTTAAATTACCTTATTAAAGTTACAAAACCATGACCAATGGAACCCGCTTCTGTAGTGAATTTATAAGTATAAACCCCATCAACTAGCTCTTTACCTGAATTGTCTTTGCCATCCCAATTGTTCTGGTAATTTGAAGAAGAGAATACTACATTTCCCCATCGGTTGAGAATTATGACCTCTGTATTTTCCGGTAAATTTTTGATTTCAAAAAGGTCATTGACTCCATCACCGTTAGCAGTAATGATATTAGGAAACGAAAAATCAGCGTCGATGATGGGGTCGCTGTCACAATTCTCGAATGCTATTTGCAGTTGATCACTGCACGTATTTGCCTCGCCACAAGTTCCGGAAACAAAAGTCAAACTGGTGACCACACCAAAATTTTCTTGACATAAAACGGTGCTTAATTGCGCTCCGGTTTGTTTATCTATTTCCACCAAAGTTGCTGAAGGACTTATGGCCCACAACTTATTTTGTATTTCGTCATAAGCAAGACCCCGCATTCCTGAGGCAGTATTTCCTGTAAAGGCTACTGCTGCGGTGGTAGGATTAATTTGATAAAGTTTCCCATTATCAGTAATGCCAAAAAGAGTATTTAAAGTAGGATCATAGGCTAAACCGTTAATCCCGTCGTCAGGGGTGTAGAAAAATCCGTCAATGGAAGGGAGATTAAGATTGCCAATAGTATCAAGGGCACCGGTCACAGGATTTATGCTGTAGAGCAATTGATCCAGTAGTTCACCGGAATTGATTTCCGACATCCCCACAGCATAGAAAATATCATTGGCATTATCGTATTCTCCGGCGTAAAATTGGTGGTTTGGGTAGCTAAAAATATCATTAACAGCCCCTGTCTCAACGTCAATACTCGACAGCATTGGTGCAGTAACGATATTTGACAAGCCATACAAAAGGCAATCTGCTGATCTGAATCCCATTGCTGTCCAATCCTTGCCGGTGTTCTGCTGAATAGAATCAATGCTTCCATCCGCTGAATTAATGTAAAATAATAAGTCTTCACTCGAATGATCATAGGCAAGGAATCCTGCTGGAATACTTGATGTTGAAGCAAGTGAAACATTCAAACTTACTGAAATAAGTCCAGTATTGTATTCTGAGGCTGTTGGGACATACAATGGGTTGGTAACTGCATTTGACGGTAAGAAATTACCGCTGCCTGTCCATTCCAGGTTTGTTATATTTTGGAATCCGCTCAAGTCCGCCGATAATTGAATAGTGTCATTCAAACAGGCAGTGATGGGATCTCCCAAATCGAAATCATCACAGGAAGAAGATGTTTCACATGGAAGAACCACTATTTGGTCACTCCCAGATCCACATGTTCCATTGACGGTTGCACTGTAAGTCCCAGGGCTTATCACCGTGTAAAACTGCCCTGTATTTGTAGCCGCATCTCCTCCCCACGACCAGGAGGTTCCTTCTCCAGCATTGAGCACTAGGGTATCTCCTTGGCAGAGATAGAGCGTGTCTGGACCAAATTGAATGAATGTTTCTTCATCGTTGTAAAATATCCAGGAAGGGAAGTTTGGTAAGGTAAAAAAGCAATTTTCAATGCCACTTGGATATGTAAAAACATTGTGCGTTACCGTTGGGTTTTGTGTGTTTGGACAATTGATTGTTCCTAATGTTGTTGTAAGATCGCCGCTTGGATCAAATTCATTAAAGTAAATTTTTCCATCTGGAGCTAATTGCAAATAAAGCCCTTGAAAGTCCGATTCTATGATCTCTAGAGTTGATTCTACCGATTGCCCGGTCTGATTAGCCAATAAGAGATCATAGCGAACTAGATTAGGAGTTGACGAAGCATCGTAAATTGGGGCATATAAATAATTACCATTGTGCGAAAACTCGAAATAAAGTAGTTCAACATTGTTCAGGTTTGTTTCGAAGGTGAGCGTACCAGTTGACGCATCAAAATCAAACAAACCAGCGGAAGTAATTACTTTGTTGCAGCATGGTATCCCATTAAATGAAATCACCGGACTTGCTTTAATCATTGTAGCATTATTGAAGGACGAAGGGTAAGGGTAAACAGCAGCGAGTGATACTCCGGTGGCGTTTAAACTATAAACTCCAATTCCCGTGGTGTCCTGATTGATTAAGATCCAATAATCAGTTCCGTTGTTGTGTCTGATGGCACATAACCCTTCAAAAGAATGATCATATACAGGAACATCTGCTTGAACTACCCCGCCCAAACCGGCATTTAGTGACATGTCTACTTTAAAATAGCGGAATCCACGACCGTGGGGTTCGGTTGGAACGAATTCATCCACGTCGAATTCATTTTCTTCCATCGTAAAAAGATAATACACATCAGGTTCCTCCGGAGCTGGAACTATCACAGAGGATTGAGCTGCACTCCAGCCGCCACCTTCAACACCCTGCATATCATACATTACTTGATTGTTTTTATTCCAAATCTTCCCACCATCCTGTCCACTTGCCGGAATCCTTCCTCCTCCATTCGAATAAAAAAGTAAGTTTCCATTATGATCACAGTAAGATGTAGATCCCTCAAAAGTATATATCTGACTTCCTGATGTTTGAATGGCAGAGCCATTGTTAAAGTCCAAACTATAACCATTTCCAAAATGCCAGACATTGGCTTCTTTTTGGGCGAAAATAAAGGTATAAGTGCAAATAAATAATACTGTAAGTCGGAGAGACATTCGATGCAAAATTTTATCGCTGAGACATATTAAAATATAATTTCAATCAATGCTTTGAACTTAACAAAATCTATACTTTTGCTTTATCTTTCTAGATCCTGGCTCGGAAACCACCGCCATCGCCCATGTTGAAGCGCAGGAACAACTCAAATCCACCTTTGGAATTGGAGACGGTGCTCAAGCTTGATACATTTATGTCATAGGCAAATCCGGCAGAATATTGATCGAACTCAAACATAATCTTTGCTGCCATGGCATCTCTGAAACGGTTGAAGATTCCCAGATACAAACCCATTGGCCTAGAAAAACCTGTAAATTTGGACCCCTCACTAAGTATGTACTTATAGTACAGCCCATACAGAATTTCCGTCGAAGAACCCTGCTTTTGAAAGTAAACTCCAGGAAGAACTGAACCGCGCGTATTCTGAATGCCAATTTCTGCATTCACAAAGGCAGAATATCGAATGAGTAACTTTTCGTTGGCGGCATCAATAAAGGAATAATTTGGACGATTCAAATGATACATCGCAAACCCTGCATTCAAAGCCAGCTGATTATTCTGTGTCATATAGCCTTTATTTCTCCTGTAAGCGTATATAATACCACTACCGGCATCGAAATAGCTAAAACTTGGAGAGTTGAATGTCTCTCCCGGATCGATCATGCCATCGTATGCCATACCGTCGTACTGGCTTCCCCAACGGCCATCATTCGGATCGATCGAACGTTGCCCAAATCCGGTAGAGATACCAAGACCGATTGTACTGGTTTTATCCAGGATGAGGTGATATGCCAGATTGATATTGACATTGGTCGTATTTACCTGAAGGTCTCCAGACTGGTCATTGAAGAAATTCAATCCTCCAGCGATGATTCCAGACTTGTTCCTTTTTTTCTCATTAAATCGGGCATCCAATGATGCTGCAATAGTCTTATATGGCGTGGCCACGCTACTCCACTGACTTCTGTAGTTCACGATCCCCTGCATGGGTGAATTCGCCCCGGCCAAAGCAGGATTCAATGTCAGTGGAGAAAATTCCATCTGAGAAAAGTGAATGTCTTGAGCGAGCGCTGATGCTGTAAAAAAAGTAGCTAAAGCGAGTGTACTCGTGATGTTTATGTATTTTTTCATGGCAGTTTGTTTTAAGTGTGGTTTAACGTATCAATGTGATATTACCTGATTCTTCAATGACCTCATTATTAGTGAGCGTTACGATTAATTTGTACACAAAGGAACCCGAATTCAAGAACTTACCTTTGAAGGTTCCGTCCCAGCATTCAGTGAGATTTACATCCGAAGTTTCGAATACCTTTTCTCCCCAGCGGTTGTAGATTGCAAAGGTGATCTCCGCAACACAGTTTCCATAAACACAAATCGTTTTGTTGGCAGCATTACCGTTACCGTTAGGTGATAATACAGTTGGAACGAAGATATCGCCACATTCAATCGGAACCGGAACAACATTTACATAAACGGTATCAACACCGCTGCATCCGCTTGCATCTGTGCCTGTAACGATATACTGGGTACTTGTACCTGGAGTTGCAATTGGATCGGGACAATCAGAGCAATCGAGGCTTGAGGATGGACTCCAACTGTATGTTAAAGCACCGTTCGTATTGAACTGAACTGATTCGCCTGCTGTGATTGTGGTGAATTCAGGTGTTGCATCAATAGCCAACGAACCTGTCTGTCCTAAGACAAAATTTTCTGTTGCGGTACAGCCACTTTGATCTGTAACTAAAACAGAATAGTTACCTGGTGTGAGTCCCGTTACGGATGAGGTTGAGCCGCCAACTGGGGTCCAGCTATAGCTTAAGTTACCGGTGCCTCCAGTAGAAACAACCGAAATCGATCCGTCAGCCAAACCGCAATTGGCCGGAATGATAGTCTCTGTAATAGTTATGGCTGTAGGTTGGCCAATGGTAACTGTTGTAGAGTTGGAACAACCTGATTGGTCAGTAACCTGAACAGTAAAAGATCCTGCGGAAAGTCCTGTCTGGGTTGTTCCAGAGAGATTACCGGGTGTCCAGGTGTAAGTCAATGTACCTGTTCCACCAGCTCCTGAAACTGTAGCATCTCCGTCATTTCCTCCGTAGCAACTAACATCATTTGAAGAAACAACTGAAATAGTTGGTGCTCCTGATGGAGGAGATACAATAAGAACAGTGGCAGTTGATGTACATCCTCCTACGGTGGTGGTTACGTCGTAAGTCCCTGGAGTCAATCCACTAAAAACACCTGATGTATTTGTTTGCGGTCCAACCACCGGTGCTGTTCCAGTAATCGTGTAGGATGTTCCTACTGCCGGCGAAGGAGCCGTTACAGTTACGATAGCTGTTGGAACCGTGCAGGTAGGCTGCGTCGTTACATCGGCTGTTGGGGCATTAGGTGTTGCCAGTTGAGGAGCTACATTAAAAGATAAACTTGCAGAAGAACTACACGAACCGTTACTCGCAGTCACAGTGTAAGATGTTCCAGGGGTCATTCCTGAGATCACACCGCTAGCTCCAGCACTTGGACCAGCTGGTGAGAATGTATAGGTTAATGATCCCGAATAATTTGAAATCGTTGCAGTACCGTCAGATGCGCATGTTGCAGCAGCAGTCGTAATGCTTGGTATCGCTGGTACAGTCAGCTGAGCGGCGATGCTGAAAGAAGGACTAGCTGAGGACGTACATAAACCGTTACTCGCTGTCACAGTGTAGGATGTACCAGGAGTCATTCCTGAGATCAGACCGCTAGCTCCAGCACTTGGACCAGTTGGTGAGAATGTATAGGTTAATGTTCCCGAATAATTTGAAATCGTTGCAGTTTCATCAGATGCACACGTTGCAGCAGCAGTGGTAATGGTTGGTGACGCCGGTACAGTCAGCTGAGCGGCGATGCTGAAAGAAGTACTCGCTGTCGAACTACACGAACCGTTACTCGCAGTCACAGTGTAAGATGTTCCAGGGGTCATTCCTGAGATCACACCGCTAGCTCCAGCACTTGGACCAGCTGGTGAGAACGTATAGGTTAATGATCCCGAATAATTTGAAATCGTTGCTGTTCCTGCGGCTGCACATGTTGCCGCTGCTGTTGTTATTTCAGGTACCGAAGGAGGGGTGCAAGGATTTGAGTTCGGTGGAAGAATACAGCAGTTCCCACCGGCAGAAATATTTACTGTTTGATTCGTCCAGCATGCGTATTGTGTTTGATGAAACAAGAGCGTTCCACTTGTTGTATTTTGAAAATAGTACACGACCTCATCTGGGGTGTTTCCACCTCCCGCATTGACAGTTGTATCACAAAGACCAGCAACCCCTAACATTCCACCGCCCCAAGGACCGGAACCGTTTCCATGCACAGGGGTGTAGCCAACAGGAGGAGGATTCATTGGTGGGCTGATTGTTACAATTCCGGAAGGAACTCCTGTAATTGATGTTGTAAAGTTGCCAAGTCCACAATTGTTGTTATTTTGATTCGAATTCATTCCTGCATAAATAACTTGGGTAATGTTCCCTACAAAAGGACCTGTAAATGTCACCTGTATGGGCTCATACGTACAAATTCCAACCTTAAGATTGGGTATGTTCTGATCTACATTGATTGTTAGAATTCCACCGTCATAATTGGAATACACGATCAAATTACCACTTGGATTGCAAGTGTTTCCACAAGGTATATCTATTAGTTCAATTGTTGTGTCGACGGAACAACCTAAATCATTGGTTATCGTAACAGGATAGGTCCCAGGAGCGAGATTACTCACACTGCTAACGGTCCAATTTGAAGGAAATGGCCACGTGTAGAAATAACTACCTGATGGGGAGGGGGCGAAAGAAATAGATCCATTATCGTTTCCACAGCTTGGCTGAACTATTGTTGCGTTTAGGTCAAAGGATGAAGATGAACCACAGATTCCATTACAGCTATTAATTGTTGGTGCTGCATTGGTAGCCCAGGTGGATCCGCCATCCGTTGTTCTCTCTATTACCGTTCCCGTGTTCGGACCTTGACCAGCATAACTTGCACTACCGATAGGAATTGATGACGGACCAAGTAGCGAGGTGACAGACGGACATCCCGAACCTGCAGCTATAAGGGTGGGAGCATTGCTTATATCCGAGTCTGTTCCCCACTTGTTTGCTTGACCAGCGCTGAAAGTCCAATAAACTGCATCAACTACAACGCCGGTGGGGTTATAGAGAAGAATGTATCCATCGCCGTTTTCAAGGTACCACCTGTCATTTCCTGTATTCAGATTTGGAGTTGAGCAATAGTTGAAAAGATTTATGGTTGCACCTGAATTTGGACCACCAATTGATAAAAATCCAAGTGGTGGGATTACACTTCCTGCAGGAAAACGAAAGGTTCCATGAGATTGAGATGTGAAAATATTGAATCCGATAATATAGCAACTGACATCGACCGAATTGCATGGATCTGCATTGTATAACTCAATGTATTCTGATCCGGATGTCGAAGAGGAACACATTTTCAGGGATTGATACAATGAGCTCGTTGCGTCAGGGCCGGGTTTAATCATCACTTCATTAATCAAAACCTGGGAAAAAACTGGTAGGAATTGTAGTAAGAAAAGTGTAGTAAAAATATTTTTTTTCATAGACCTTAATTTTTGTTTATCGAATAAGAGTTATAGTTCCTGAGTCTTCAATGGTTTCATTATTAAGTGTTACAACCAATTTATACAAAAAGGTCCCAGCATTTAGCTCCTTGCCTTCGTATGTGCCATCCCAGCATTCACTCAGGGTTAAATCCGTCGTTTCAAACACCTTTTCTCCCCAGCGGTTGTATATTTCAAAGGTTAGCTGTGTGATACAATTTCCGTAAACACAAATTGTTTTATTGGCTGCACTTCCAATCCCTTTCGGTGCAAACACTGTCGGTATGTATACGTCTCCACATTCAATCGAAACTGGCAAAACCGTAACATACACTGAATCTGATCCGCTGCACCCATTTAAATCTGTAGCAGTAACGAAATATATAGTGCTTAGGTTTGGTGTAGCGATAGGATTGGCACAATCCAAACAACTTAATCCATTTGAAGGACTCCATGTGTAACTAACCCCTCCAGTTGCACTCAATTGAATGGAGTCACCAAGGCTAATCGTTGAGCTCTCCGGACTTGCCTCCACCGCTAACGAATTGATATCCGTTAAGATGATCGTTGTGTCGATCGGACAGCCATTCACGCTGTTAATGGTAATGTCATAAGAGCCGGGGGCAAGATCACAAACACTGTCCACTGTCCAATTCGATGGGAACGGCCATGTGTAAAAATAGGTTCCGGCAGGAGTAGGATCAAAGGAGATACAGCCGTTTTCGTTTCCACAGGTTGGCTGAACAACGGTGGCGTTAAGTTGGTATCCTTCCGGCTCTGTTATGGTGAAACTTTGGGTAGTTGAATTACCGCATTCATTGCTAATAGTGCAGGTGTATGTACCAGCCGCTAAACCACTTGCGGTGGCATTTGAACCTCCACTTGGCGACCATGCATACGTAAAAGATGCTCCACCGGAAGCAACAACAGTTGCTGAGCCATCCGTAGCCCCGTTACAGGTGGCATTCGTCTGACTAGCTGTTACGGTAACAGGTGGGCAAGGATTTGAATTACACGCAGCAAATCCTCCAAGTGGAACCTGATCAGGCAAGCACAACTGAACAACACCCGGAGTCAGGTTGACGGCATTATCTACATATCCGCAACTTAATCCCAAAGCATTTGGATTGGAGATTTCATCTAGTCTTGGGGAATTTCCAACTGCAACATATAGTTTATTATTCGGAGCCTGTTCGATCTGAAAACAGGGATATGCGATTGGTTGAAACATCGTGGAATAAATCAATGTATGCGAAGAAGCTATTGCAGCGGATGTATAGGTGCTTAGGTCTAATTGATACACAGAATTGGTATTCGTATAGTAAAATTTGGACCCATCCGGAGAAAAACAAGCTCCATACTTTCTTAAAAATGGAGCAGTTGCGTCATCCGTGACATTTACGGTAAGAGGATTACTGACAGCCCCCGTTGTCTTGTTGAAGTCAAAAAATTCCAATCGCGTGCTGAAATCCACCGGCATTCCAATCCGATTTCCATCGGGAGATGCATCCATAGCACCAGACCATCCTTCATTATAACCAATGCTGGGAATATTAATAAAATTCGAGCCCACCGTACTCACAACAGGTTGAAGATTCACCCCACATGCGTCAACTTTCCATGCCAGGAACTCATTGGCATTTCTTCGGTGAGTGATCACCCAAAACCCTTGTATTTCCGGACTTCGAATGACGATCATTTTTTCAGTTAGGTCCGTAGCTAATTGGGTGTTCATATTGCTGGTCTGAACATCTCCGAGGCCTCCGTTCAGAGTCATATCCACAACGCTGTATCTCAACCCATCATCAACCACAGGGTTACCTGGTTCAACCTCCAATTCATCCAAGGTGAACAGGTAGTAACGCTGGTTATCGTCTGGAAATGGGACGATCAGAGCACCTTGCGTACATGAGGTGAAATATCCTCCCAATAAATTGGCACCATTTGGCATTACCTGGTTGTTGGCATTCCATACTCTTCTCGCATCCGTATAGAACAGTAGTTGACCCGTAGTGGGATCAGAAACACTTGCTGTGGCTTCATTCGAACTGATGCTTGACGTGCTTGCAACCGGATTTGCTCCTGCAAAATTCACTCGGGCACCATATCCGAAGATCCAGTTGTTGTTCTGCAATTGCCCCAAGGACTGAAATACAAACAGTATGGTGCAGAACAATAGATTCAGTATTATGCTCGCTTTGATTTTCATTGCTTATCCATTGATATTTGATTCTTATTTTTTATCGAATCAGTGTTATATTGCCCGATTCTTCAATTAGTTCGTTGTTTGTGAACGTTACAATTAGCTTATACAGATAGGTTCCCGTATTCATTTGTTTGCCTTTGTAGGTACCATCCCAGCATTCACTGAGGGTTACATCGGTAGTTTCATAAACCTTTTCTCCCCAGCGGTTGTAGATCTCAAAACGGAGCTCTGATACACATCCACCATACACACAGATCGTTTTGTTGGCAGAACTGCCGGTACCGTTCGGTGAAAAGACGGTTGGAATGAAGATGTCGCCACATTCAACCTGTACAGGAACGATCGTAACGTAAACCGTATCTGTCCCGCTGCAACCATTTGCATCCGTTCCTGAAACAATGTAGGTGGTGCTCACGGTTGGTGCGGCCATCGGATCAGAACAGTCGGAACAGCTTAAACCTGATGATGGGCTCCAAGTGTAGCTAATTCCTCCAGTCGCATTCAATTGGATGGAGTCACCAAGGTTCAGCGCTGAGCTCTCCAGACTGGCATCTATTTGCAATGTGCTGTTGTCAGTTAAAAGTATGGTGGTATCAACCGTGCATCCATCAATATTAGTGATGAGTATGTCATAGGAGCCGGGGGCAAGATCACAAACACTGTCTACGATCATTACAGTTGGGAATGGCCAATCGTAAAAATAGGTTCCTGCCGGAGTAGGATCAAACGAGATACAGCCGTCGTCGTTTCCACAGGTCGGCTGAACAACTGTGGCGTTAAGTTGATAAGCATCCGGTTCTGTTATGGTGAAACTTTGGGTAGTTGAATTGCCGCATTCATTAGTTATAGTGCAGATGTAGTTTCCTTCAGATAAGCCATTTGCAGTTGAGTTTGATCCCCCACTTGGCGACCATGCATACGTAAAAGATGTTCCACCGGAAGCAACAACACTTGCAGAGCCATCTGTCGCCCCGTTACAACTGACATTCGTTTGACTGGTTGATACAGTGACAGGAGGGCAAGGTGCTGACCCTGCCGAAATCCCAAACACAGGTCTGGCTGTTGACCCATTGGCATTCGTTGCTGAATTTGAGCCTGCGTATTGCGAGATCGGAATACCGCCATTATCCGCAAAATGCCCAACGATATAACCACTTGAATTGGAAAATGAGAGCTCAATACACAGATTATCCGAGAAATTATAGGTAAATGGAGTTTGAAGGTCAATGAAGGTCCAGTTATCAGAAGGAACACCGGCAGCACCGATTAACGGTGTATAAATATAACTTGCTGATGTAAGAACCGTAACGGGTGCACCTGTATTAAAATTGGAGCTGAACTGGCCCACAGGGTTCGTAAGGGTTGTATGCCCCATTTTAATCTCCAGATTGGATAGCGTAGTAGACGGATCTGAGCTACCGCCTCCATGACGGAACCAAATGCGGCTTATGCTGATCGGACCGGCAACGGGATTTGTCATGGCAGCTATTTCTGTCTGAGTGTAAATGAATTGAAATTTGTTGCAGACACCTGTGTTAAAGAATAGGTTATTCACTCCACAATTTGGTGGATTGTGGTAGTAATGGGGCGGGGTCTGGGCATTGCATACATTAATGAGACAAGTCAATAGAAACACAAAAAGCCCCTTATAATAGACATCCTTATTTGAAAAACAACTCACTATTGGCTTAAAATAGAATCGGTTTAACAATTCATTATTTCCGTATATGCTCATTCTTTAATTACCTTGAATGTGTGTTTCATATTTTCACCTATGCTCAACATATAGATGCCACCAGATAAATTGCCCAATTCAATACTTGTATTTTCAGCGTTTATTTTTCCACGTAAAACAACTTTCCCTCTGTTGTCATAAATTGAATAACTCATTCCTAATAATCCAGCATCTGCTTTTACTTGGATGATACTTGTTGCAGGATTCGGGAAAATAGAGAAGTTTTGATCTGACAACTCTGAAACCCCAGTAAATGAAAGACTAACATTGATAGTAATGGTGCTGTCGCAACCTGCTGCATTTGGAATTACCTGTGTATATTGTCCGTTTTGATTATACCAGATTCCATTTACATTTACAGAATCTAGACCTGTTTCATTGAGGGTAGCCGAAGAATTTTGATTTACTGTCACCGATACAGTATCTGTTCCAGAGCAGCCATTTGTTGATAATGCGGTAAGCACATAATCTTGGCTATTAGTCGTTACAAATGGTGTGTTATTATTTATTCCACCACTCCAGTTGTAATTAGATCCTCCAGAGCCAGATAAAGTAACTGGATCACCCTGGCAAACTGTGAGATCATTTCCGGCATTTATTCCGCTACCAGAATAAAGCTGTGAGCTATAAAGATCCTGAATCTCACAAGCTGTTAAGGCTCGGTTCCAAATGC
>Ga0315906_10004905_pt1 | contig 16959 bp, 16 predicted proteins | sample LakEriMetagenome_4_FD_203526 | JGI IMG/M metagenome (GOLD analysis project Ga0315906, IMG submission 203526) | Freshwater fungal communities from buoy surface, Lake Erie, Ohio, United States - Buoy 2 MA122 | ecosystem: Environmental > Aquatic > Freshwater > Lake > Lake biofilm | place: USA...
GGCGCCGGACTTCCTCCGCGCGTCGGTCCTGAGCCACCAGTCGATCGAGGGCATCGGCCAGCCCCGCGCCCTGGCTCGCGGCCACGCTCCAGCACGCCGCTGCCGCAGCGAGGATGGGCAGCGACGACGCACGGGAGTCCTCGCGCAAGGCCTCTACAACGTCACCGCCCCAGCGCGACGCCGCGAGGGTGCGCGTTGCCAGGTCATCATCACGGTCGCTGAGCGCGCGCTCCAATGCGCGCGAGGGTGGCTGCCCGGCCCGCATGTCGGCCACTACCTCGGCCAGCGCCTCGCGCATTGCCGATCGCTGTCGCGCGCGATGACGTCGGGTCAGCAGCCGGTGACGCGCTCGGCCGATCCACTGACGGGCCATCGGCACGGGCGACGATGTGCGCAGGGAGGGGCGGACGAGGAGCCACGCCGCCGAGCTGGCAAGTGCGGCAGCAATGATCACGGCCATGCGGGTGGCTCCGCTCCGGCTGTGCGAAGGAGCCCTGCGAGGAGCGGCGCCGCATCCCCGGGCACGAGCCGATCATCTCGACGCACGAGTGCCGGCACCGTGGACGCCACTCCCTGCGATCGGGAGATGAGGTGCACCTCACTGATCGCGCGCGGTGAGCGCTGCAGGTGGATGACCACGTGGATGCCGGCGGCGATGAGCGCATGGACCGCGTCACGCGGCAATCCCGCCATGAGTCCCAACGCCTCGAGCCGCGCAGGGACGTCGGCGGGGGAATTGGCGTGGACCGTCCCGCAACCTCCCTCGTGGCCGGTATTCATCGCGGCGAGGAGATCCACCACCTCGGCACCGCGCACCTCACCGACCACCACGCGGTCGGGACGCATGCGCAGCGCCTGGCGGACGAGATCGCGGAGGGTGACCAGTCCGGCGCCCTCGAGATTGGCGGGCCGGGCCTCGAGTCGGACGATGTGGGGATGTCGCGGTCTCAACTCGGCGGAGTCCTCGACGAGGAGGATCCGCTGGGCCGGGTCGACCACCTCGAGCATGGTGGCGAGGAGGGTCGTCTTGCCCGATCCCGTGCCGCCGCTGACGAGGAAGGCCAGCCGTGCGTCGATGATCGCGCGCAGCCACTGGGCGCCCCACTCGTCGACCGTGCCCAGGCGGACGAGATCGTCGAGATCGAAGCCGCCGCGGTGCGGGATGCGCAGCGAGATGAGAGGACCATCCGAGGCGATGGGCGGGATGACCGCGTGCAGACGCGTGCCATCAGTGAGCCGCGCATCGACATACGGCGAGGCCTCATCGAGCCGACGACCGGCCAGGGAGGCGAGCCGCTGTGCGAGGCGAAGGATCGCCTCGACCCCGCCGAACCCCACGCCCGCTCTCTCCAGCCCCTGCCCGCGGTCGATCCACACATCGGTCGGCCCATTGACGAGGACATCGGTCACGCGAGGATCGATGAGGAGGGCCTGGAGGGGACCGAGCCCACCAAGCTCATCCCTGAGTGAGCCGACAAGCTCGAGCAGCGACTGATCGCCGAGCACGACTCCTTCGTCGCGCAGAGCGGCCGCGACCCGCGCTGAATCAGGTACGCGCGTGAGCCCGTCATCGACGAGCCTGCGTCGCACGCGGTCGACCAGCGCGGCACTCACGCCACTGCTCCCGGCACGAGTGAGTCGAGGATTGCCCGAGCGAAGCGACGCGCGGTCGACCGAGGGGTGAGGAAGGGATGGTCTCCTTGGGCGAGTGTGCGGTCGTGGCGGAAGGCTGGCAGCACGGGCACCTGCCACTGCGCACCCTCGGCCGCACACCACACGCCCGAATCCCGCGGCGACGTGCGGGCGACAACCGCCACCCGCGTGCACACCTCCTGGATTCCATCGATGAGCGCGGGCACGCGCGCGGCAGTGGCGGGGTGCGGACCGACCACGATGATGACCGCGTCACTGCGAGCCCAGGCGATGCGGGTCGCGTCTGCGTCGCAGCGCGGGGTGTCGACGATCGTGCACGGGAATCCGCGTGCGCCCGCTTCGAGCACGGCACTGAGGGCGTCGGATGGCACGGCGAAGCGGGCTTCGGGGGTGCCCGTGAGCACATGGGCGCCATGGACGCTGGGCAGCGCGGTGCGCAGCGATGCCGGTGGAATGCGCCCGCGCGTGTCCGCGAGATCGGGCCATCGCACGCCACCATCGACAGGGATCGCCGGCCCATAGGGATCGATATCGACGAGCAGCCCGCGTGCCTCGCGCGCGAGGAGCCCGGCCAGGGTGGTGGCCCCTGCCCCTCCCACGCCCGGGACGCAGGAGATGACCGGACCACCGTGAGATGCCGCGTCACTCACCTCTGCAAGGCGATCAACCACCCATCGGCCCGCCTCGGGTAGCTCGACGACGTGCTCGGCTCCCAGCGCGACGGCCCCCTGCCACGTGGAGGCGGGAGTGTGGTCGTCGGTGAGTCCGCTCCCCCGGCGCACCACGACGACGGAGTCACGGCGCGGCAGTGCGCGTGCGGCAGCAGTGACGAGCACGTCGTCACCAACGAAGACGATGGGGGCACGCGACCAGGCGGACGCGAGAGGGTCCTCCCGGACGGTCACCTCGACGCCGGCGGCAGCAGCGAGCCGCACCACGTCATCGAGGAGCAGTGGATCCGCGGTGATGAGCAGGGGGCGGGATTCATCTGTCATGGGGGCAGGCTGCGCGTCGGACCGCGCACAACCTCCATCGTCGACGCAACTGGGGATAAAGGAGCGTCATCCGGCCTGTGGATATGGACCTCAGCGGTAGCGTGCCCCTGTGGCGCGCACCGCGGCGTTCTTCGACCTCGACAAGACCATCCTGGCGACGTCGAGCGCCTTGGCCTTCGCTCGACCCTTCTACCGCGGTGGTCTCATCAGCCGCAGCGACGTCATCCGCAGCGCCTACGCGCAATTCATCTTCCTCGCCTCCGGGGCGGATCACGACCAGATGGAGACGATGCGGCGCTACATGTCAGATCTGGTCACGGGCTGGGATGTGGCCAAGGTGCGCGAGATCGTGGCGGAGACGATCGACGTGATCATCGACCCGGCCGTCTACGACGAAGCAGTCGCTCTCATCGAGAGTCATCGCGCAGCCGGACGCGAGATCGTCATCATCTCCTCATCTGGCACCGAGGTCGTCGAGCCGATCGGGGAGCGGCTCGGTGCCGATGTCGCGATCGGCACCCAACTCGTCGTCGAGGATGGTCTCTACACCGGCGAGATCCTCTTCTACGCCTACGGCGAGGGGAAGGCTCAGGCCATGCGTGATCTCGCTGCCGAGCGGGACTACGACCTGGCGGGCTCCTTCGCCTACACAGACTCGGTGACCGACCTGCCGATGCTCGAAGCGGTGGGCTATCCCACCGCGGTGAACCCCGACGCGGAGTTGCGGCGTATCGCTGGTGAGCGTGACTGGCCGATCGTCGACTTCGCGCGGCCCGTGTCGATGCGCAGCCGTCTGGCGATCGAGAAGAAGCAGGCTGTCGCGGCGGGCGCGGCCGCAGCGGCAGTGAGCGCTGCAGCCCTGGGATTGGCTTGGTACGCCCGAGCCCGCAACAGGCGCCTGGTCTGATGGCCAAGGCCACGCGCGGTCAGCGCATTCTCATCATTGGCTTGCTCACCATCTCCTTGATGACACCGCCCATCATCATGGGCATCGCCGGGCAGAACGGACTGGCCTCCGCCTTCGTCTACGGAGGCGTGATCGCCATCGTGGCCGCGTTCTACGGGCTGCGGCTCGCGGTGATCCTCTCGGTGGTGGCGGGCGTCGCCGGGATCATCTCCGCCTTGCTCAATCCCCACCCCGTCGCGGGCGCAATCTTCTTCGGACTCTTCACCGGAGCCTGCGCGCTCTCGGCGAAGCAGGGACTGCATAACCCCGCGCTCATGGTCCCGATCTTCATCAGTTTCGTGCTCGCCGCACCGCCCGAAGTGGTTGGCATGTCTGATGTCCCGGCAGCCTTCATGACCGGAGCGGTCCTCACCCTCGGCGGCCTGTGGGCCACGGGAAGCGCACGATTGCTCCTCGGCAACAGGCACAGCGAGGTTGAGCGGAAGAAACTCACGACGCGGGCCGCAGTCCTCTACGCCGTCACCATGACCGTCGTCCTGGGCATCGCCGCCTGGGGCGTGCTCACCTACGCGAAGTTCCACCAGGGCGCATGGCTCCTGCTCACCCTGATCATCGTGCTCCAGCCAAGCGCGCACGACACCTTCACCCGATCCCTCCAGCGACTGGGCGGCACGATCATCGGCGGAGTCTTCGCCTTCGTGCTCATCCTCGCCGGAGTCCAGTCGACGCTTGCCCTGATCATCGGCGGTGTCATCCTCTTCGCCGCCTTGACGGTGCGCTACGCGCTCAAGCGCCCCTACTGGGAGTACGTCACCGTCCTCACTCCGGCGGCCATCCTCCTCAATACGCCCGGGCTCGATGCCGTCAGCGTCGCCGAGGATCGCGTCGTCTTCACGATCATTGCCACCGTCGTGGGGGTCACGATCGCGCTAGCCCTCAAAGTGCTCATCACCCAGAAGGCACCGGAAGAGGAAACCACCTAGCCTGCTTCCCATGGAGAGGTTCGAGGGCAGCGAGGTTCTCGACACCGGTCCCGAGGGCGCGGAGCGCTCCCGAGCGACGGGCATCATCATCACCTGCGTGATCGCCATCGGACTTGCCATCGCTGCGGTCGCCGCGGGGTTGACCTGGTGGACGGCCCGGACGCCCGTCTCGGATGCCCTCACCATCGTCGGGATTTCCCTGCTCGCGACTGAGCCCGTCACGATCGTGGCAGAGCCACCCATCGGCGCGCTGTCGACTCCGGCCGGTGCCGCGCTCCCCGGAGTCACGCTCCGCCTCACCGTCGGCGGAGACCCCGACGGCAATGTCGACGTGGTGCCCTCCCCCACGGATGCGATCGTCTACGTCGAGGAAGGGTCGGCGGTGACCATCGTGCGCGGTGGCTACGCGGATGTCGACATCACGGTGGCACCCGTGGATTGTGCGCTCGCACGAGAGGGAACCGACCTCGATGAGGCCGGCTACCGGTGGCGTCGCGCCTTCGGCGTCGAGCTGCTCACCACGACCGAGGGGGCGATCGTGCCGCTTTCCGACGCCGCCCGCGCGTCGTTCAGCGACGCACTCGCGCGCGCCTGCGACGGAGCTGGACCCCCACCGGAGATGACCGTCACAGGCGCACGGCGAGGTGGTGAACCCCCACTCGAAACCATCGGCCTCGTGGTCGATATCGACGCGACGGCCGATCGCCTGGTGGTCACGCCTCTCGACGGCCCAGGCCTGCGCGGACTCGGCTCGGCGGATCGAGAGAAGGGCGACGGCATTCCCCTGCTCTGGCTGGTGGCCCCCAGGGCCGAGCACAACGACGACGTCCCCACCGCCTATTCGCAGGTCTTCGTCGTGCGAGGAGAGACGGCCTACCCGTGGATCGTGGGCATCCCGGTCACCGAGGATCTGCCTGCAATGACCCCGCTCACCACGTCGATTCGATAGCGGCGATGGACGTACTCGAGGCCGGTTCGCCCGATTCACCTCAGCGTCACGGCACCCGTCGCAGCCTGCGCATAGCCGCGTTAATGGGTGGCGCGATCGTCGCCGTCGCTATCGCCGTAGGCGCCACACAGTGGTGGGCGCAGCAGTCAGCGCGTCCCGATCGACTCGAGATCGTCGCCCTAGAGGCGGTCGGTCCGTTTGCCATCAGCGGAGCCGACCTCCCCGAGGGCTGGCCGCGCGGCCTGGTCGCGGGGGCGCTGCGACTGCGCGCGGAGGTCACCGGTGACCCGCAGCGGACCGTGCGCGTCACATCGTCGGGCGAAGGGGATGCGTTCGTCGCCAGCGGCGCCGAGGGCGTGACCGTCCCCGCGGGCGAGAGCGCGGACATCGACGTCATCGTGACGCCGTCGGACTGCGGGGCACTGGACTCGCCGAGCCGGTCCCCCCTCGTCGATGCCTCGGGCGCACCCGTGCCCGTGAGTGCAACGGCGAGAGGGCAACTCCGCGACGCGCTGCTCTCGCTCTGCGCGCCGGGTGGCACCGCGCCCGCGCTCACGGCGGCAGAGGCTCGCATCGACGTGTTCTTCCGCGATCGGACCCTCGTCGTCAATGCGCTGCTTACCTCGGCTGCGGACCGATCAGTGCTGCAGCCGCGCGACGGGACCGCGCTGAGAGGACTGCAGACGCAAGAGGTGGAGTCCGCCGACGATCTCGCGAGTGTGCAGCTGCGTTGGCTCATATCCCCCGGTGAGATGACGCCACAGGCCTCGCTGGTGGGGCGCGTGCGCGCCTTCTCGATCGTCGCAGGCCGGGCCTATCCCTGGCTCCTCGCGATGGCTGTCCCCAGGGACTACACGATCACCACGGCACCGTCCGCACCTGCGCGCAATGACGGGGTCGACCTCGCCGAGGTCGCCCCGCGGCCCGCAGGATGACGGGACGACGTCAGCGGTGGGGTGCCTCCGCGGAGGCCCCGAATCCCACGGCGGATGCATTCCACCGGATCCACTCGGAGACTCCGGCGGGCTCACCTGAGCGATATCCCCGCAGGGCCGCCACATAGGAGCTGCGTCCGAGCGAGAGCATGCCCGCCTCCGGACAGCTGAGCAGGTCGGGATCGACGCCTCGCCCCGCGAGCACGAGACGCACGCTCGCCCGAGCGATGAGACCGGAGCCCCAGCGGAAGGGCTGCAGCGCCATGAGCTCCCCGTGAGCAATCGCGGCCACGACCAGGGCTGGTGCCGCAGTGGGCTGCGTGAGCACGTCGGCCAGCGCGACAAGACGATCGGGCACGACCGCCCAGGGTGCAGGCGTGCCCGTATGCAGAGGATCGATGACCTCGTCCTGCTGACGCGGGCGCCCCAGCGCGTCATCGACCTCGAAGCCGCGCGCAGCGAGCGCATGCAGATGCGCGAGCACCTGCAGCGGTGCGCGCTGCCAGGCGTCTACCTGACCGGGCACCGCGCTCGTCACGGCGAGCGAGGCGGCGACTGCACGTCCGAGTGGCGAATCATCGAGGCCCGCACGCACGACATCGAGCGAGAGATCGGCACCCTCGAGGGCAGCCGAATCACGGGCACCCGTGAGCGCCGAGGAAGCGACCAACTCGGACGCACGCGCCCGGACTCCGCGATCCCAGAGCAGGCGGTCGATCTCCTCCCGGGCCGCATCGCAGGCCTCGCCGACGCCCGGCAGTCCGGCGAGTGTGGCGAGGGGATCGCTCAGTACGACTGCACCCCCTGGGCCACGAGCTGCTGCAGGACCGCGGGGTCCTGGGCCTCGAGCCACTTCACGAGCTGGGCGTTGGAAACGAACTTCAGGTCCGGGTACTTCGCCGAGGCATCGAGGACATAGCGCGTGATGGCGTTCTGATACGCGCCGCACACCCAGGTGTTGAAGTGATTGCCGAAGAAGAAGGGCGCGCGATTGCCGTTGTAGAGCGCGTCGGTCACGGCCATGAGCGAGTCGTACGTCGACTGCTCGATCCGGTCGCACGTCGCCTGGTCGGCCTGCTGCTGGCAGTCGTTTTGCGCGCAGAGGAAGTTGTAGTCCATCGAGAGATTCGACCGGTCGTAGCCGATGACCTTCATGGTCTGCAGCGGGAAGTCCCACAGGCCGTACTCGTTCTGCACGGGCCACTGCAGCATGCCGGGATTGGACGCGTCGTAGGTGAAGCCGTTCTCGACGAAGATCGGGTACATCACGTCGCGCTGCCCCTCGAGGCACGGCGTACGCGCCCCCTGCACCACGCTGTAATTGAAGGGCAGCGGAATCGGGTCAGTGATGCCGTTGTTGGCCGCCCAGTTATCCATGAAACCGGCGTCCTGGGCGAATTCACTCTGCCACTCTGCGGGGCCCCATGAATTGACCGCACCGTCATTGGGCTCGCACCAGTGACCGAGGAAGTGCGTGCCCATTTCGTGGCCGCGCTCGTAGGCCTCCTTGTAGTTGGCAATGCGCCCGACGACCTCCTGCGCATCGTCGGCGAAGCCGATCGCGCTAGAGCCCGCCTCGCGGCCAGGAGTCTGGTAGAGGAAACGATCAGCCTCGGGCAGCAGGCACAGCCCGGAGATGAAGAACGTGAAGAAGGCATCCACCTGCTCGGCGGTGTCCAGGTAGTGCCGCATGATGTCGAGGCTGCAGGAGCCGTCGAAGGAGATGGTGACGAACTGCGGCGGCTTCTCGCCCGGAGCGAGCTTCTCCACGGGAAAGTCCGGCTGCGGGAGATTGACCGCGGACACTCCGCCGCCCTCACCCATGACCTCGCCGATGACCGGGGCTGCAGAGGAGTCGGTGGGCAGCGGCTCCGCCGTGGGCGACTCGGGATTGCCGCCCTCGCTGGGATCGGCGGAGGCCGACGCCGAGGAGTCCGCGGTCGGGGTCGAGGGGGAGCCGGGGAGCACGGCGCCCACGACCAGGCCCATGGCTGCCGCCAGGGCGAGCAGCAGCGGGACGAGCACGCGGGGGCGCATCCGAACCTCCAGTGTTGTGATCGGGGGGACCGACCTCTCCCCATCCTGACGCATGGCGGGCGCCCAAGGCTCCCCGTGACGCGCGGGGGAGCCCGACAGGGGCGGCTTGGCCGACCCGCCGGGGCGCCGGTCGGCGTACCCGCCCTGTCTCCCAGAGCCCCCTCGCCGCTCACAGCGGGCGACTACCGTGGCCCATGTCACACGCCGAGAGCACGAGCGGCGGTGAGGACCTCAAGGAGGAGACGTGTCGGACAACGCCCTGGCCAACCTGCTTCAGGAGGACCGGACATTCCCACCCAGTCCGGAATTCGCGAGCCAGGCCAATGCCCAGGCCTCGATGTACGACGAGGCCGCTGCGGAGCGCCTCGCCTTCTGGGCCGAGCAGGCCCAGCGCCTTACCTGGGCCGAGCCCTGGACCGAGGTCCTGGACTGGAGCAATGCGCCGTTCGCGCGCTGGTTCGTCGACGGCAAGCTCAATGTCGCCTACAACTGCGTGGACCGACACGTGGAGTCAGGCCACGGTGATCAGGTGGCCCTGCGCTTCGAGGGTGAGCCGGGCGACACCCGTGACATCACCTACGCCGAGTTGCAGCGCGAGGTAAGCAAGGCGGCCCATGCGCTCACGGAACTCGGAGTGACGGCGGGCGATCGCGTCGCGATCTACATGCCCATGATTCCCGAGGCTGTCGTCGCCATGCTCGCGTGCGCGCGCATCGGTGCGCCGCACTCCGTGGTCTTTGCCGGCTTTTCCGCGGAGGCTCTGCGCTCACGCATCGATGACGCCCAGGCGAAGCTCGTCATCACGGCTGACGGCCAAAACCGTCGTGGCGCGCCCATGCCCCTCAAGCCCGCCGTTGACGAAGCCATCGAGCACACGCCAAGCGTCGAGCATGTGCTCGTCGTCCGTCGCACGGGCGGTGAGGTCACGATGCAGGAGGGTCGCGATGTCTGGTGGCACGACCTCGTCGATCGCCAGCCCGACGTGCACGAGCCGCAGGCCTTCGACAGCGAGCACCCGCTCTTCATCCTCTACACCTCAGGCACCACTGGGAAGCCCAAGGGAATCCTCCACACGAGCGGCGGCTACCTCACGCAGACGGCGTTCACCCACTGGAATGTCTTCGACCTTAAGCCCGAGACCGACGTCTACTGGTGCACGGCCGACATCGGCTGGGTCACCGGGCACAGCTACATCGTCTACGGACCGCTCGCCAATCGCGTGACCCAGGTGATCTACGAGGGCACCCCCGACACTCCCCACAAGGGTCGCTTCTGGGAGATCGTCGAGAAGTACGGAGTCACGATCTTCTACACGGCGCCCACCGCCATCCGGACCTTCATGAAGTGGGGCAAGGAGTATCCACAGCAGCACGACCTGTCGTCGCTGCGGCTGCTGGGCTCTGTCGGCGAGCCGATCAATCCCGAGGCGTGGATGTGGTACCGCGATGTCATCGGTGGCGACGAGTGCCCGATCGTCGACACCTGGTGGCAGACCGAGACGGGCGCGATCATGATCAGCCCGCTGCCTGGCGTCACGGCCACCAAGCCCGGCTCCGCCATGCGTCCGCTGCCCGGCATCGGCGCAGCGGTCGTCGACGACCACGGGACCCCTGTCGAACCCGGTCACGGCGGTTACCTCGTGCTCACCGAGCCATGGCCCTCAATGCTGCGCGGCATTTGGGGCGACAACGAGCGCTACGTCGACACCTATTGGTCACGGTGGCCGCAGTACTACTTCGCCGGTGACGGCGCCAAGATCGACTTTGACGGCGCCCTGTGGGTCCTGGGTCGCGTCGACGATGTCATGAACATCTCTGGGCACCGGATTTCGACCACCGAGGTCGAGTCGGCACTCGTGTCGCACCCGACCGTCGCCGAGGCGGCTGTCGTCGGCGCGGCCGATGACGTCACCGGCCAGGCCATCGTGGCCTTCGTCATCCTGCGGGGCGGCGTAGACGAGGGTGCGGACGGCAGCGAGTACATCACCACGCTGCGCAACCACGTCGCCCACGAGATCGGCCCCATCGCGAAGCCGCGTCAGATCATGATCGTGTCGGAACTGCCCAAGACGCGGTCCGGCAAGATCATGCGCCGGCTGCTCCGCGACGTCGCGGAGAACAGGGGTCTGGGCGATGTCACGACCCTCGCCGACCCCCACGTCATGCACCTGATCTCGACGGGCCTGCAGACGAGCAGCGGCGAGGACTAGGGGCCACTTAACGATTGAGCCCGCGAGGAGGATGGACCCGCGCTGCGGGTAGATTGACCCGCGGTGAGCCGGGAAGCCTGGTCGGCAGTCATACGACCGACCCTGGAGGCCCTGCGTGACCACCCCTGCTGGGAGTCCATTGCCTGATGGCATGACGCACCAGATCTTCGACCGCCCCACTCTCGGCGAGCGCATCTGGCTGCTGCGCGCACTCCGCGGGGAAACCATCGGCGGCGTACTGCTGCTCATCGCTGCGGTCATTGCTCTCGCGTGGGCCAATTCACCGTGGGGTGATGCCTACTTCGCGTTGGGCGCCATCACCGTCGGCCCCGAGGCACTGGGCCTCAACCTCAGCCTCGCGACGTGGGCTGCCGATGGCATGCTCGCGGTCTTCTTCTTCGTCGCCGGACTCGAGCTCAAGCACGAACTCACCCACGGCACACTGTCCAAGCCCGCCCAGGCTGCCGTCCCCATCGCCGCCGCCCTCGGCGGGATGGCGGTCCCCGCGATCATCTTCGTGGTGATCGTGGCGACGTCAGGAGAGGACGGCGGGTTGCGCGGCTGGGCCGTGCCGATGGCCACGGACATTGCCTTCGCTCTCGCCGTACTCGCGGTCGTGGGGCGCATGCTCCCTGTCGCCTTGCGCGCCTTCCTCCTGACCCTCGCCGTCGTCGACGACCTGGGCGCGATCACGATCATCGCGATCTTCTACTCCAAGGGCTTCTCCATCGCCTACTTCCTCCTGGCGGTAGCCCTGCTCGGCGTCTACTGGCTGCTGCAGCGGCGCCGAGTGCGCAGTCCCGTCATCTATATCCCCCTCGCGCTCATCATCTGGTGGGCGATGCACGAGAGCGGCGTCCACGCCACCGTCGCCGGTGTCGCGATGGCACTGCTCACGCGCTCGAGCACAGACCCTGGGGAGACAGAGTCGCCGGTGGATCGCCTGCAGCGCATGCTCTTGCCACTCAGTGCCGGACTGTGCGTGCCACTCTTCGCCTTCTTCGCCGCCGGTGTCGACCTGCGCAGTACCGGGCTCATTGAGCCCCTGAGCAACCCCGTCGCGATCGGCATCATGGCCGGCCTCATCCTCGGCAAGCCCCTCGGCATCGTCTCCACCGCCTGGCTCATGGCCCGCTTCACGCGCGCACGCCTCAACCCCGCGATCGGCTGGCGAGACGTCCTCGCGGTGGGCGTGCTCGCGGGCATCGGCTTCACCGTCGCGCTGCTCATTACGGAGTTGGCGTACTCCACCGACGAGGGGCTCCTCGACAGCGCGAAGGTGGCGGTCTTCTCGGCGTCGGTCATCGCCGCCCTCATTGCCTCGGTTCTCCTCTTGGCCCGCAATAGGCACTACCGCCGTGAAGCCGCCATCGAGGAGGCCGACGTGGACGGCGATGGGATTCCTGACGTCTATCAAGGGGCCCCCGATGGGGAAGCGGGCACACCACCCCAGGCGACCCACTAGCCTTCGTGAGACGGACAGCGAAGGAGACCACCATGCCCGACACGACTCCCCCGGGGGAGGCCTCAATCAAGGCCCTCGTCGCCGCTGCCGTCGCCGACCTCCAGCGCCTGGTCAAGGCGCAGATCGCGCTGGCCAAGCTCGAGCTCCAGCAGACCGGGCGCGCTGCGGGCAAGACCGGCATCTTCCTTGTGACCGCGCTGTCAATGGCGGCGCTCGGCGGGATCTTCTTGCTCGTCACGCTCGCGTATGTCCTCGTCGCACTGGGCCTGCCTGTGTGGGCCGGCTTCGGCATTGTGACGCTGCTGCTCTTCGTCGTGGCGGCAATTCTCGGACTCCTCGGCAAGAAGGAAGCGAGCAAGATCAAGGGCCCGGACCGCACGATCGCCCAGATCGAGCAGACCAAGACGACCCTGCAGGGGGCTGTCGAACAGGTGACGGAGTCGCGCGCCCTGCCCGAGCGCTGACGCCACGTGCTCCTCGATCCAGACGTCATCATCCGCGCGCCCGGTCCCTGGGCACATCGTGAGGTTTCCGCCAACGGAGCGCGCTTCCACATCGTCGAGGCCGGCGAAGGCCCGCTCGTGGTCTTGCTTCATGGCTTCCCCACCCTCTGGTGGTCCTGGCGACATCAACTCCGCACGTTCGTCGACGCGGGCTACCGGGTCGTCGCCATGGACCTGCGGGGCTACGGCGGCTCAGACCACACCCCGCACGGCTACGACCCCACGACCCTCTCCCGCGACGTCGCGGGCGTGATTCGCAGCCTCGGCGAGCCATCGGCGACCGTGATCGGCCACGGCTGGGGCGGCCTGATCGCGTGGAGCATGGCCGTACTCGATCCCGAGGTGGTGGATGCCATCGTCCCGGTGTCCATGCCGCACCCGCGGCGCTTCCGGGCGGCCATCGTGCGGGATGCCATCCAACGTCGACAGGCTCTCTACGCCGTGGGCTTCCAATGGCCCTTCCTGCCCGAGCGCTCGCTCATGGCAGACGACTGCTCCCGCGTCGCCGAGATCCTGCAGTCGTGGTCCGCGACACCGGGGTGGCCCGATGCCCAGACCGCGCTCGCCTATCGCTCCGCCTTCTCCCTGTGGCCGACTGCTCATTGCGCAGTCGAGTACCACCGCTGGGCGCTGCGCTCGCTCGTGCGCACCGACGGTGTCCGCTACGGCCATCGAATGGAGACGCCCATCGAGGTCCCGGTGCTCCACATTCACGGCGCCGAGGATCCCTCCGTGCTCCTGCGCAGCGCCGAGGGCTCCGGCGAGTGGGTGCACGGGCCGTACGAATTCCGCGTCATCGACTCCGTCGGCCACTTCCCCCACGAGGAGGCACCGGAGCACTTCGACGCTCTCGTGTTGAGTTGGCTGGCCGGCCTACCCCGTGACTGAGCGGCCCCGTGACTGAGAGGCCCCGCGACCGGCTCGGTCGCCCGCTGGCCCCGGATGCCGTCGGCTATCCCGGCGTTCACCAGCGCGAGCGCATCACGTCTCGCGAGGCCGTCGACGAGGCCACCGCGTATCTGGATCAGGGTCTGCCCTTCCACGCTCACGAAGTGCTCGAGATGCGCTGGCGCTGCTGCCCCGATGACGAGCGGATGCTGTGGCGCGGCCTCGCCCAGGCAGCAGCGGGGGCGACGCACGCGGCCCGCGGCAACCCGGTGGGCGCTTCACGGCTCATTGCGCGGGGTCAGGTGAGCATCGAGGAGTACGCCGGTCCCGTGGACGACGCCACCCAATCGCTCATCAACTCCCTGACCGCCCCCCGCGGCGCGAACGACGTCTAGCGGCAGCGGCCGGTGTCGACGGCGTTGGACGCCGTGACACCCTGCGCGGCCAGCGGGGCCGCCTGCTCTGCGGTGATCGCGTAGCCGGTCTCTTCCTCTCCGAGGCCCGCGGCGAAGACCACACCGTAGACGCGTCCGTTGGGAGCGAGAAGCGGACCACCCGAGTTGCCCGGCACGACGGTGCCGCGGAAGGAGTAGACATCGCGCACGACACCGGAGCGCCCGTAGATGTCTTCGCCGCGGGCATCGATTCGCGCGCGGATGCGCGCCGCCTCGGCCTCGAGATCGCCACCGCCGGGGAATCCCGCGACGACAGCGCTGTCTCCCGTCTCGGCAGCGCGCGTGGCGAAGGCAAGTGGCGGTGCGGGGAGTCCGTCGACGCGCAGCACGGCAAGATCGAGTCGCGGATCAATAGCCACCACTGTCGCGGCGTAGCTCAATGGGTCTCCGGGGATGCGCACGCTCGGCTGCTCCGAGCCTGCGACAACATGCGCGTTGGTGAGGATCCGACCGGACGCGTAGGCGAAGCCGGACCCGGTGACGACGGCATCGCAGGCGACGGCGGTCACCTTGACGAGTGATGGCCATGCTGCGCGGATGGCCGGGTCCCTCAGGAGGCGATCATTCGGCGCAGGCACCTCCGGTCCGGCGTACTGACCGAATCCCGAGAAGACCCGCGGCAGCCCCGAGGCATCCACGGCATTGCGCAGTCCCGAGAAGAGGTCGCGCGCACGGTCGGGCACGGCGGAATCGAGAGTCCGCAAGACGAGCGAGGAACGAATCTCACGAGCGACGGCGAGACTCGGCACCAGACCGACAGCGGTCGCGATGATCCATAGGACGACCGCGAGGGCGACGACGTTGAGTGCCGCCCCCGCCGCGCTATCCACGACCTGCACTCCCTTCCACGTCATCCCAGAGCGCAGTCGGCGCCCCAGGAAAGAGGCGAGGGTCTGGCCCGCGAGAGCCGCCACGAGGATCGCCGTCGCGAGGATGACGGCACCGAGGAAGTCCGGCAGCGCCAAGCCTTCGAGCACGCGAGGCAGCAACAGCGCGGCCGTGAGGGCTCCGATGAGAAAGCCACCGAAGGAGAGCAGGCCCGCGACGAAGCCCTGGCGCCATCCCGTCCAGGCGAAGACCACGATCGCGGCGAGGACGATGGCGTCGACGACGTTCACGCCAACTCCTCGCCCGGGTCGAGATCCACGATGCGCTCGGGATCCCACGGCCTGCTCCAGTCGGCGAGGTCGAGGAGACCGCTGATGAGGCCGGCAGTGAAACCCCACACGAGCAGTCCAGCTACGTCGAACCCAGAGCCGACGTAGCCCGACGGGTGGCGCACCCGCATGCGTCGCGCTGGATCGGCCAACTCCTCGATGGGCACGCGATGGACACTCGCCACCTCGGATGGATCCGCCACGCGGACCGGCGAGGGCTCGCGCCACCAGGCAAGCACCGGCGTGACGATGAAGTCGCTCACCGGCACCCAGAGGTCCGGCAGGAGCGCGAAGGGTTCTACGCCCGATGGATCGAGCGCGGTCTCCTCCTGCGCCTCCCGCAAAGCTGCAGCGATGGGTCCCGCGTCGCCCGGATCCAGTGCGCCCCCGGGGAAGGCCGGCTGACCCGCGTGCGAGCGCATGGCGCGCGCACGCTCGATGAGCAGCAGATCCGGGCCCCGGTCCCCCTCGCCAAGCAGCATGAGCACGGCCGAGGCGCGCCCGCCGCTCGGCGGCGGCAGGAATCGCGTGAGGTCCGATCCCTTGACACCCGCGACCGCATCAGCGACGGGCCGCAGCCACTCCGGCAGATCCACCCCGGGTAGGGCATAGCCCGTGGCGGGATCACGCTGCGTCATGACGGTGCCTGGGTGTGGGCCTGCCGGGCTTTCGGTGCAGGCACGGCCGCAGACGACGGGCACATGGACGCGAGCGGACACGCGTCGCACGCGGGCTTGCGGGCGTGACAGACGCGCCGACCGTGGAGGATCATCCGGTGGGACAAGTCGGTCCACTCCGACGCCGGGAAGAGTCCCATGAGCTCAGCTTCGACCTTGTCGGGCACCGTCTGCTCGGTCCAGCCGAAGCGCCGGGCGAGTCGGCCGACATGGGTGTCGACCGTGATCCCGGGGACACCGAAGGCATTGCCCAGCACGACGTTGGCCGTCTTGCGGCCTACTCCCGGCAGCGCGACCAGGTCATCAAGCGAGGCGGGCACCTCGCCACCGTGCCGCTCGCAGAGGGCCTGGGCGAGTCCCTGGATGCTCGCGGCCTTCGAGCGATAGAGGCCGACCGTCTGGATCAGGGACTCCAGCTCCGCACGGTCAGCGGCGGCGTAGGCCTTGGCGTCGGGGTAGCGCGCGAAGAGCGCAGGGGTGATGGCATTGACCCGCTCGTCGGTGCTCTGGGCCGACAGGACGGTGGCCACAAGGAGTTGGAGGGGGTTGGCGAAGTCGAGCTCGGTATCTGCATCCGGGTAGGCCTCGGCCAGGGCGCGGCCCATGCGGCGGGCCAAGCGGGCGGCATCGGGCACCCGGTCAGAGTACGTCGCCCCCGTGGCCGTGGGGTGAACTCATCGGCCGCGCCGCCCACCTGCACGGGCCCCGGCGTCCCTCATGCGCCAGACTGTGACGAGGAGGTCCCGTGGACGACGCAATGATGCAGGCACCGCTCTTCTCGGCGCTTGACGCCGAGGCTGCCGCTGCCCTTCGCGCCTCGATGACCGAGAAGCGCGTGCCCCGCGCGGGCATCATCTTCTCCGAGGGCGAGCCCGGCGACCGGATGTACGTCATCCTCGACGGCAAGGTCAAGCTCGGCCAGACATCCCCCGATGGCCGCGAGTCCCTCCTCGCCGTCCTCGGACCGGGCGAGGTCTTCGGCGAGCTGTCACTCTTCGATCCGGGGCCCCGCACCGCCACCGCCACCGCGGTCACCGACACCGTGGTCGTGGGCCTCGGCCACACCGACCTGCGCCCGTGGCTCACCGGTCGCCCCGAGGTCGCCGAGGCGCTGCTGCAGGCACTGGCCCAGCGTCTGCGCCGTAC
>Ga0315906_10004910_pt1 | contig 16957 bp, 13 predicted proteins | sample LakEriMetagenome_4_FD_203526 | JGI IMG/M metagenome (GOLD analysis project Ga0315906, IMG submission 203526) | Freshwater fungal communities from buoy surface, Lake Erie, Ohio, United States - Buoy 2 MA122 | ecosystem: Environmental > Aquatic > Freshwater > Lake > Lake biofilm | place: USA...
AAGAGGCTCCGTGGGTGCGCTCTGCGACGGTTCGTCGAATCTGGCCCAACATGTTGCGGGTCTCGATCGAGGAGCAACAGCCGTTGGCTCTGTGGAACGACAACCAAATGATCAATACTTGGGGACAAGCGTTTACTGCGAATCAGGGCGAGCTAGACGACGATACGCAGTTACCTCAGTTCGAAGGGCCAGAAGGCCAAGAGCTACTGGTCGTAAATCGCTACGCCGAAATGACGAGCTGGTTTGCTCCGTTGGGCCTAGATGTCCGCAAGCTGTCCTTAAGCGATCGACTAGCATGGGAGGCGACGCTCTCAAACGACATGACGCTTGCCCTGGGACGAGACCCAGGTGCCGACGCCCCGAACACGCAGGCCGGCATACCGGGCGCTTTGCCATTTGCCGCACGCATTCGTCGCTTTGTACAAGCCTGGCCGGAGGCCAGTCAAAAAACGGGTGGTCGTGCGGTGACGCACGTCGACCTTCGCTATCCCAACGGCTTTGCATTAACGCTAGCTGCATTGCCAGAACCCACTCAACCTCAAAAGAAACGATAACGCCATGACCCGTGACATCAAGGATCTAATCGTCGCCCTCGACATCGGCACCAGCAAGGTCGTTGCTGTGGTCGCCGAGATTTTGCCGGAGGGCCGTTTTGAAGTGCTCGGTCTCGGTCAGCACGAGTCGCGCGGCATGCGCAAAGGTGTCGTTGTCAACATCGAAACGACGGTCAACTCAATCCAGCGTGCGTTGGAAGAGGCCGAATTAATGGCCGACTGCAAGATCCGTGACGTGTATACCGGAATCGCCGGTAGCCATATCCGTAGTTTCAATTCGAGCGGCATGGTGGCAGTTAAAGATAAAGAAGTGACGGCGACGGATGTTGCGCGTGTGATTGAAACGGCAAAAGCCGTCAATATTCCAACCGACCAGCAGGTCTTGCATGTATTGACGCAAGAATTCATTGTCGATGGGCAGGAAGATATCCGCGAACCGATTGGGATGAGTGGCTTGCGCCTAGAGGTAAAGGTGCACATCGTGACTGGCGCTGTGAGTGCTGCGCAGAACATCGTCAAGTGCGTGCGTCGTTGTGGACTCGAAGTTCAAGATCTGATTTTGCAGCCTCTGGCCTCGAGCTTAGCGTGTTTAACCGCTGATGAGAAAGAGCTTGGAGTGGTCTTGGTGGATATCGGTGGCGGAACCACGGATGTGGCGATCTATACCGGCGGAGCGATCCGGCATACCGCCGTTTTGCCTATCGCAGGTGATCAGATCACAAGCGACATTGCGCAAATGCTTCGTACCCCGACGCCTGATGCCGAGGATATTAAATTGAGGTTTGGCATTGCCAAGCAAGTATTGGCGGATCCGGATGAGACGGTTGAGGTGCCAGGGTTAGGGGATCGCGGCCCAAGACAGGTTAAGCGGCAAGCGCTTGGTGCAGTGATTGAGCCGCGTGCCGAAGAGCTCTTCGGGCTCGTTCAGCAAGTGATTCGTGAGTCGGGGTATGAGGACTTACTGTCTTCGGGTGTGGTGTTGACAGGTGGGACCTCGATGTTGCCTGGCATGGTCGAGCTAGCAGAAGATGTGTTCTTGAAGCCTGTGCGAGTTGCTGTGCCGGATTACGACGGAAGTTTGGCCGATGTGATGCGCAATCCGCGTTTCTCGACCGTGATGGGTTTGTTAGGTGAGGCGCGCATGCAGAGGTTGCGTGGTCGTAAGGTCACGCAGCAGGGTGGAAGTTTCAAAGCAATTTTGGCACGCATGAAAGAGTGGTTCATGCATTGATTTTGGAGCCTTCGGGCACCAAAAGGATTGGGTGTATTTGATGTTGCCCAGTCTGTTGGAGAGACGTTTCAAACCCGGCGCGGACACAGTCGGCGGCGAGTTTGAAGCGATTTCTAAAAAGTAGTTTGGGGATTTTAGAAACGTTTACTTATTTAGACTTGAGGGAGTCAATCATGATGTTTGAAATGTTAGATAACGCAAATAAAGGCACGGTCATTAAGGTGGTCGGTGTCGGTGGTGCAGGCGGAAACGCTGTGGCCCATATGATTAAGTCTGGCGTACAAGGTGTGGATTTCATTTGCTGCAATACCGATGCGCAAGCGTTGGCCGCAACGAATGCACCGGTACAAATTCGTCTGGGTCGCACTGGCTTAGGCGCAGGTGCTAAGCCTGATCAAGGCCGTGCTGCAGCTGAACTGGCGCGCGAAGAAATTCGCTCGGCGTTAAGCGGAGCCAACATGGTCTTCATTACAGCCGGTATGGGTGGCGGTACGGGAACGGGTGCGGGTCCTGTAGTTGCCGAGGTTGCCAAAGAGTTGGGCATTCTGACCGTTGGTGTGGTCACCAAACCCTTCTCTTTCGAAGGCCATAAGCGGATGAAGATGTCCGAAGAGGGTATTTCCGAGTTGTCCAAATATGTTCATTCGTTGATCGTGGTCCTCAACGAGAACCTCTATGACTTGATGGACGAGGATGCAACGCAGTCAGATTGTTTCAAGGCAGCGGACGATGTATTGCACAATGCTTGCGCTGGCATCGCTGAGATCATCAACGTTGAAGGTAACGTGAACGTCGACTTTGAAGACGTGAAGACGATTATGGGCGAACAGGGTCAGGCGATGTTGGGAACAGCCGTTGCGTCTGGGCCTGACCGTGCAAAACTTGCGGCAGAGCAAGCCGTTGCATGTCCGTTACTCGAAGGGGTCGACTTGAATGGCGCACGCGGTGTGTTGGTGAACATCACCGCCAGCTCCATGCTCAAGATGAAAGAAACTCGGGCCATCATGGATCACATTAGTGGCTTTGCTTCGCCAGAGGCGACGGTCATTTTTGGTACGGCATACGACGATTCGATGGGCGACAACTTGCGTGTGACGGTTGTGGCAACTGGTTTGGGTCGTGCGCAAAGTCGCCCGCACATTGTGCCGGGGGTGGAAACGTTTGAAGTCCAGCGCACCGGTACGGACAATATGCCGGTTGGCGGTCAGCAGCAGGACTTTGCCGTTCCATCGGTATTGCGTAACCCGCGTACTCAAGCCTCGGCCCAGGTACGCGCGTTGGAAACTGCAGGGATGGAGCATTACGATATCCCAGCGTTTCTGCGCCGCCAAGCCGATTAAGTAGCATCGATTGCTCCCTTTTCCAGCGCCCTAGTTGGGCGTTGGTCTCACGCACGGGCTCTCCCCAGGCTCGTGCGTGGTTTAGGCTGAGGATTCGAGGAGGGATTTTGCGCATTGTGCGGTGCAATGTTCGTAAAAAAAAAGTACAATTCGTCAAGTTCTTCAGAGACTAGCCTGCCTATATGTTTCGCCAGCGCACGATCAAACAGCTCGTAAAAACCACTGGTGTTGGCCTGCATTCCGGCCGACGGGTTGAATTGACCCTGCGGCCAGCGGCGCCTAACACGGGTATTGTGTTTCACCGCATCGATTTGCCGGAAGTGGTCGATTTACCTGCTCAAGCGGGCATGGTGAAAGACACACGCATGGCTTCCGTTCTCGGGCAGGGTGCGGCGCGCGTATCGACGGTAGAGCACTTGATGTCTGCTTTGGCCGGGTTAGGAATCGACAATCTGCATGTTGACCTGACCGCCGAAGAAGTCCCCATCATGGATGGCAGTGCAGCGACTTTTGTCTATCTCTTGCGCTCAGCCGGTATTGAAGAGCAGGCTGTACCCAAGCAGTTTTTACGGGTGCTCAAAGCGGTGGAGATTCGCGAAGGTGAAGGAGATCAGGCGAAGTGGGCGCGTCTGGAGCCGCATGAAGGGTTCTCTCTGGCATTTTCCATTGACTTTCAGCATCCCGCAATTGACTCAACGGCGAGCTTCGCCGAGATTGATTTTGCAACGCATTCATATGTGAAAGAAATTGCTCGCGCCCGAACCTTTGGTTTTGTCAACGAAGTAGAAGCTTTGCGCTCCGCGGGCTTGGCACGCGGTGGCAGCCTCGACAATGCAATTGTGATGGACGAGTATCGCGTCTTGAATGTCGACGGGCTTCGTTATGACGACGAGTTCGTTAAGCATAAAATCCTAGATGCGGTCGGTGACTTGTATCTAATCGGGAAGCCACTTGTTGCACGCTATGTGGCTTGCAAGTCTGGGCATGCGATTAATAATCAGCTTGTTAGGGCCTTGCTGGCTCAGCAAGATGCCTGGGAGCTGGTTACTTACTCTTCGGTATCAGAGGCGCCTGCGGCGTTTCGACAAGAGTGGAAGCTGGCTTAACCTCCGCTTGACTTGGCTGATGATGCGCTAGCAGTCTAGCGACTGCATCAGCGAGTGGGCCCGGTCTTAGATTTTTATTCAATTCTTCAAACGCTTGCAGGTCTTTTTGATCCAACGCACGGGCTTCTTTTTCTGGTTTTTTGAGTTCAGGTAGCCCCAGCCCTCCTTGAGCGCGTAGTTTGATCTCATTTACGTTCCAGCCAGTCGACTGCAAGTGAGCAGTCACTCTTGGTGCAATTTGGCGGAACTTTGCGGCGAAGGCGGCACTCGAAACCATGAGTGTCAGGCAGTGCGCCTCGAGTTTGAGCACCTCAAATGCGCCTCGCATTGCGGGAGGAATCGCCTCTCCGATTGCCGCTCGAAGTTTTAGGTGCAGTTGCGCAGTCGCGAGAACGCTCGCTGCTTGCGAGTCATGGCCCAGCCAGCCGATCAAATGAGCGCTTCCTGAAGGGGATGCAGAGCGCGTCTTGCGGGGTGGTGGACTTGCCATAAGTTAAGGAAGTGAATGAAGTTAATAATTATGCCGTCTCGACAAGGGCAGTATGCACCAATTACGCTGAGCGTAAGTAGGTTGGTGATGCTTGTTGCGCTCTTGCTGGTTGCCGCAATGATCGCAGGCGCAGTTTTGCAGCGCCTAGTCTGGAAGTTACAGCCGGAGACTCAGCCATCAGCGCTCGTCGTGGCAGCGATGACGCCTAGCCCGACGGCGAGTGCTGTGGCGGATAACTTGACGGTACACCTCTTGGCAACCAAGGTGGGTGAGTTACAGGCGACCATCAAGCGTCTGGACGGTCTGGGGCGGCGGGTTGCCAAGGTAGCAGGCTTGTCCGAGGGCGATGTCCGTTTTGAGTCTGAGACTCCTGAGGCGGCAGTTGTGCTGGACGATCTGTGGGTTCCGATGCCCCCGGGGCCGCACGTGCGTCCATTGTCAGAACTTGAGAGCCAAATTAACGCTGTGCAAGCTCGATTGACGCGTCAAAGCGACTATTTCTCGATGCTTGATCTGGCGGTCACCGAGCGCGCGGCCACGGTCGCGCGTCTGCCAACGGCCATGCCAATTGAGTCATATCCCTATTTAAGCTCGTCTTACGGGTGGCGACGCAATCCGTTTAACGGACAGATGAGTATGCACGAGGGCTTGGACTTTAGCGCACCAGAGGGCACCCCGATCCGTGCAGCATCGGGTGGCGTTGTTCGAACGGTTGCGCAGCATCGTGGGTTTGGAAATATGGTTGAAATTGATCATGGTGAAGGCTTGATCACGCGCTATGCGCATGCCAAGGTCGTTCTGGTCAAAGAGGGCCAGCTTGTCACACGTGGACAGTTGATCGCGCGAGTCGGCTCAACGGGCCTATCGACGGGGCCACACCTGCACTTCGAGGTCAGACAAGACGACCGTCCTCTTGATCCGCGGGTATTTCTGGCGGGGCAACCGGTGGTTGCTGAGCAAGCGGCAACCCAGCCAGTATCGGTCGGAGCCGCCGGTGTTACATGGCGACCACGCCTGCGTTAAACTGATTAACTTACCGCCAGTCTTTTTTGGTGTTTTTGCTAATATTTTCTTAGTTTAGTTTGCGTGCTGGTCACGCAAAATTGCCCGGGTCTCATACGCATGCTTTCTCTGCTTAAAAAAATATTCGGTACACGAAATGATCGCCTGCTGAAGCAATTGCGCCGTCAGGCCAATCAGATCAGTGCGCTTGAACCTCAGATGCAGGGCTTATCTGATGCGGAGTTGCGGGCGAAAACAGATGATTTTCGATCAAGGATTGAAGCAGGTAGCACGCTAGACTCGATACTACCCGAGGCCTTTGCTGTCGTGCGGGAGGCAGGTGTGCGTGTCTTTGGGATGCGTCACTTCGATGTGCAGTTGATTGGCGGCATGGTTTTACACTCGGGCAAGATCGCAGAAATGCGGACAGGCGAAGGTAAGACGCTGATGGCAACCTTGCCCGTCTACTTGAATGCACTAGGTGGGCGTGGCGTGCATGTGGTCACCGTCAACGATTATTTGGCTAGGCGTGATGCGCAATGGATGGGCCGGCTGTATAACTTCCTGGGCCTGACTGTTGGTGTGGTGGTGCCTCAACAGACGAACGAAGAAAAAATTGCGGCCTACCGTGCTGATATTACCTACGGCACGAATAATGAATTTGGTTTTGATTATCTGCGAGACAACATGGAGTACCGTGTTGAAGATCGACGCCAGCGCTCGCTCGTCTACGCAATCGTCGATGAGGTGGATTCGATTCTGATCGATGAGGCGCGTACGCCTTTGATTATTTCGGGCCAGGCAGAGGACCACACAGAACTATACGTTCGCATGAACGCAGTGCCACCGTTGCTTACTCGCATGGCCTCGGAGCCTAAGCCTCAAGAGCCGGAGCCAGAGGGGCATTACTGGGTCGATGAAAAAAACCACCAGGTGTTTTTGTCTGAGTCGGGGCACGAGCAAGCGGAAGGTATTCTGACACGCCTCGGGTTGTTGCCGGAGGGCCAGTCACTGTATGAGCCACGCAATATTAGTTTGATGCACCACTTGATGGCATCGTTGCGCGCACACAATTTATTCCATCGTGATCAACATTATGTTGTGCAAGAAGGCGAAGTTGTTATTGTTGATGAGTTCACGGGTCGTTTGATGGTCGGACGTCGTTGGTCTGATGGCTTGCATCAGGCCGTTGAGGCAAAAGAAGGCGCGAAGATTCAGCTTGAGAACCAGACGCTCGCTTCAATTACCTTCCAGAACTTCTTCCGGATGTACGAAAAGCTGTCGGGTATGACCGGAACGGCCGATACAGAAGCGTATGAGTTCCAAGAAATTTACAGTCTCGAAACAGTGATTGTGCCCACGAATCGTCCCATGGTGCGCGCCGATCAAAATGATCAAATCTTTAAAACCGCATTAGAAAAGTTCAAGGCGATTGAGGCAGACATACGCGACTGCCAAGAGCGCGGGCAACCCGTCTTGGTAGGAACGACGAGTATCGAAAACTCGGAATTGCTGTCGGGTATGTTGACGGCGTCCGGTCTGCGACATGAAGTGCTCAACGCCAAGCAACACGCACGCGAAGCTGAGATCGTCGCTCAGGCGGGCAAGCCCGGAAACATTACGATTGCGACGAACATGGCAGGTCGTGGCACTGACATCGTGTTGGGCGGTAGCATTGAAAAGCTGATTGAAACAGTACGCGCCAATGAGTCTCTGTCAGACACCGATAAACAATTACAAGTTGATGCGATCCGTCAGGAGTGGCAACCGCTGAATGATCGCGTTAAAGCCGCTGGTGGTCTGCGCATCATAGGTACCGAGCGTCACGAATCGCGCCGTATTGATAATCAGCTCCGTGGTCGTGCTGGGCGACAAGGCGACCCTGGCTCTTCGCGTTTCTATCTGTCGCTAGAAGATCCGCTGATGCGTATTTTTGCTGGCGATCGCGTGCGCGCAATTATGGAGCGATTGAAGTTACCCGAAGGCGAGCCGATCGAAGCCGGTATGGTGTCTCGTTCGATCGAGACCGCCCAACGAAAAGTTGAAGGCCGTAACTTTGATGTGCGTAAGCAACTGCTCGAATACGACGATGTCGCTAACGATCAGCGCAAAGTGCTGTATGCCCAGCGCAACGAAGTGCTCGAAGCACAAACAATCGCCGATACAGTTGATAACCTGCGCGATGGTACGTTCACCGACTTGGTAACAAAGCATGTGCCTCCAGGCTCAGTCGAAGAGCAATGGGATATCAATGCATTGCAGATGGCGCTTGAGGCTGACTGGCAAATTGCATTGCCAATCGCACAGATGGTCCAAGATGTTAAGAGCATTAACGACGAAGATATCTTGGAGAAAGTTCTTGAGGCCGCACGTGTAGCCTACCGTCAGAAAGTTGACACGGTGGGTGCTGAGTCTTGGGCGGGTTTTGAGCGCTCAGTCATGCTGCAGGTGATCGATACACAGTGGCGTGAGCACCTGTCGGCGTTGGACCACTTGCGTCAAGGTATTCACTTGCGTGGTTATGCGCAAAAGAATCCCAAACAGGAATACAAGCGCGAATCCTTTGAATTGTTTTCAAACATGCTTGATCGCATCCGTGATGATGTCATTCGCTTACTGATGACGGTGCGGATTCAGACACAAGAAGAGATTGAGCAGGCAGAAAGAGAGGCGGCCCAAGCCCTGCAAATGCAGAACGTGCAATACCAGCACACTGAGTATCAAGAGGCTGAGCAGCAGGCGCAACAGGCTGCTACACCCGCCTCGGATCACCCGGGCACTGTACGAAATATTCTTCCTAAAGTCGGTCGCAACGACGCGTGTCCTTGCGGCAGTGGTAAAAAATATAAGCACTGCCACGGGCAGCTTAAATAACGGGATGTTAGCTAGGGTGAACATAGATAATGCAACATGACTTGACACGCAGCACCCTAGCAATTTTCTTTATCGTCGGTTTACTCGCCCTCTCACTTTGGGTGCTTAGCCCCTTTCTTGCTGCAACGGTTTGGGCCACCATGATTGTTGTCGCTACTTGGCCGTGGCTCATAGCACTCGAGCGGCTTTTTGGCGGACGGCGTACGCCTGCCGTTGCCGTCATGTCAGTCGGAATGTTGCTTCTGCTGGTTGCCCCACTTTGGTGGGCCATTACGACAATCGCAGATCGTTCTGAACAACTGACTTCGTTCTGGAATACGTTGATGGACAATGGAATACCTGCGCCGCCTGATTGGGTAGAGGCTATTCCTTATGTTGGTGAAAAAATTGCAACGGCTTGGCAGGGTTTCATTGATGGGGGAGCTTCTGGCCTACTTGACCACATTACGCCTTATGCAAGCTCGACAGGGAGGTGGTTGCTGTCGCAATTTGGTGGTTTAGGCGGAATGTTGATTCAGTTCCTGCTGGTTGTCGTTATTGCTGCGATCTTGTATGCCTCGGGTGAGGCTGGAGCAGCGATGGCGCGCGCTTTTGGTAAGCGTTTGGCCGGCGAGAGAGGCGAGGATGCGATTGTCTTGGCCGGTCAGGCGATTCGCGCAGTGGCCTTGGGTGTGGGCGTGACCGCCCTCGTCCAGACTGTGCTTGGCGGGTTGGGGCTTGTGATTGCAGGAGTGCCTTTTGCTGCAGTCTTGTCGGCAGCGATGTTGATGCTGTGCATCGCCCAGGCAGGCCCTAGTCTTGTGTTGTTTCCTGCAGTCGCCTGGATGTACTGGGAAGGAGACATGGGCTGGGCTACATTTTTGTTAGTCTGGAGCTTGGTTGTGGTGAGTCTGGATAACTTTCTGCGACCGATGTTGATCAAGCGAGGAGCAGATCTCCCTTTGTTATTGATTTTTGCAGGGGTGATTGGTGGCTTGCTTAGTTTTGGTTTGATCGGGATCTTCGTGGGTCCGGTGGCTTTGGCCGTGACATACACGCTGCTGCGTGCTTGGATGGCAGAGCCAGGTGCGTTAATTGACCGCGATTGAGTCTACTGCGCGTAATCAAGGGGCAGTGCAGTGGTGCATTTGATTGTCTCCATTGCGAAAGCGGAACTCACATCTAAGAGGTCCACTGAGCGAATCAGTCTTTTGTAGACGCTGTCATAGCGATCGATATCTGGCACGACAATTTTTAGCAAATAGTCAGCATCGCCACTTAAGCGATAGATTTCCACAATCTCTGGGATGCTCGTCGCTCCGTCGACGAACCGCTGCATCCACTGCTCATTGTGTTGGCTAGTTCGGATCGTGACGAATGTCGTCAGTCCGAGGTTGAGCTTACGCGCATCACAAAGCGCGACCTGCTTTTGAATGACACCCTCAGCTTGGAGTTTTTGGATCCGTCTCCAGCAAGGCGTAGGTGTTAGGTTCACCGCCGCAGCCAAGTCGGCGAGCGATAAACCCGCATCTTCTTGCATTAAACGCAGTATTTCCCTGTCTTTTTTATCGATGTGCATTTTTAATCTTATTTTTTTATAAAATTGAGAAAAATTTTCTAATTAAATAATAAAAACCACAAAATTAGCAAATTATTTCTTAAGGAGGCTCTTTATCATGTTGCTATGTCTAGTCTCCTACCTCAGCTGCGTGCTGGCCGGCAAGTCAACCTGGAATTAACCCCGGAATCTGACTTGTCGATTTCTTTGCTTGATCGCGTAGTGCCAGGGTTGCCGGCAGACCTCGAGGCCGCTTGCTTGAGCGAGCCTGATTTGGTGCCGTACCGGATGCGACAAGCGATAGGCCAACAGCTTGACCGACGCGCGGCGGTAGACCTTTGTGCGGCGGTTCTAGCGCTCCCGAGGTCGACGCAGAGTTACACGCGTCACATATTGCATGCAGATCCATTAGGGCGCTTCACTGTAGTCGGTCTTGTGTGGGGCCCCAAACAATGTAGTCCGATTCATGCACACTACGCTTGGTGCGCGTACCGTATTTTGGCTGGCCAGCTAACGGAAGGCTTTTATCAGTGGGATAGCGCGCAACGGCATGCCTACTTAATCAGTCAATTCACCCGTGAGCCGGGCTATAGCGCTTGCGGGCACGCTGGGCTTGAGTTTATTCATCGTTTGGGCAATCAGGCTGCAGAACCTGCTGTGTCGATACACGTCTATGGCATGGATGTAGGTCGTATCGGCACCCACGTCAATCGCGTATTGGCTTCCGCGCAAACATTGAATTAAGCCCGGTTCGGCTAGATCAAAAACAACGTCGCTAAGCCTAAAAAGATAAAGAAGCCTAAGGAGTCTGTGGCAAAAGTTAGCAGTACAGACGAGCCCATGGCTGGATCTTTACCTAAGCGCGTTCGTACCACTGGCACTAGAACTCCGATGCTGGCACCGATTAGCATATTGCAGATCATCGCACCCATCATGACGAGTGCGATTGAAACCGAATGTGAAATAAGCCAAGCAAAGACCGCGGCAATGGTGCTGCCCAGCAGTCCCACTAAAAAGGTGACCAGCATCTCGCGTTTGACCAAAGGCCAAACATTTTTCGGTGTGATACGACCAACAGCGAGAGCACGGATGATCAAAGTCATTGTTTGATTGCCGGAGTTCCCGCCAATGCCGGCCACAATCGACATTAAAAATGCCAGCACAACGATCGAGCTGACAGTGTCCTCAAACAGCGAAGCTACAAAAGAGGCAGTCGCTGCGGTACATAAATTCAGAATTAGCCAGGGTGCTCGGTTACGCAGAGCCATGGTGACTGGTGCAAAAATATCTTCCTCTTGCATACCAGCGCGAGACAGTGCTTGTTCGTCCGAGTCTTCTCGGATCACGTCCACCACTTCGGCGATTGTGACGCGGCCAACGAGACGCCCTCGGTCGTCAACGACAGGTGCCGAGACCAGATCGTAGCGCTCGAACGCACCGGCGGCATCCGAATCGGAATCTAGTGGGCTGAGCGAGAGATATTCTGTGCTCATCACCTGACTCACGTCTACTTCTGGTTCATTGACAAGGAGGGCAGATAAGGTAAGCGTGCCCAACAGCTTGTCCGAGCGGTTTACTACAAAAATCTGGTCAGTGTGGTCAGGTAGTTCGGGTAGGCGTCTGAGATAGCGCAGCACTACTTCAAGAGTGACGTCTTCCCGGACTCGCACCATCTCGAAGTCCATGATGCCACCCACGCTATCTTCTGGGTAACCCATCGCTTCAATCAGACGTGCCCGCTCTTCGATCGTCAGACCCTTTTGTACTTCCGCCACCACGTCGGCGGGTAAGTCCGGTGCTAGATCCGCGAGTTCATCGGCATCCATGTTGCCGGTCGCTGCCACGAGATCTTTGCGATCCATCGCTTCGATGAGCGACTCACGGACCCAGTCATCGACCTCAAGCAATACGTCCGCATCATGTTCGGCGCCCACCAAACGCCAAATCATTTGGCGCTCTAGGTTTGGAACAGAACTTAAGATGAAGGCAATGTCCGCCGGGTGTAAGTCGTTGACCAGCGCTGTGAGCTCTGCATCGTGCTGCCGTTGCAGTAAGCCTTCGACTAAATCCGCGCGCTGATCGTTTTCCTCTTGACGGTGAACGAGGTTTTCGACCAATTGATGGCGTTGCAGCAGCTCTTGCACTTTCGCGAGCGCGAGCTGAGCGTCCTCGGGGTCAAGTCGCCGAGCAGTGACGGGCACGTCAGGAGTTATTTGCGTCATGGGGAGCCCGTGCCAACGAGGGGGTCGATAACTGCGTGTGGCTCAAGCTATGCCGACTCAGGTCACGATTTTGACCAATGCATAGCCGCCGCATGCGAGCAGTATAAACAAGATCGCACCCAGTGCCATGACACGGGGTCCGGCTTGGCGCATTTTGGCAAAACGCGTCTCGATTCCGAGTGCTGTCATAGCCATGGTTAGTACGAAAATATCGAGCGCGCGAAGTGCTTCTAAAACGTTTTGGGGGATGACCCCCGCGGAATTGATGAGCGCAAGCACCAGGAATCCGATAGCGAACCAAGGGATGGGCAGGCTCGGTTTCTTGTCGCCCGGTGCTGCTGCAGCGATCGCTGTGCGTTGGAGCCATAGCCCAACCAAAAGCAAAATCGGGATCAGAAGCGCCACACGCGTCATTTTTACGATTGTCGCGATCTCTGTCGTCACAGGGTCGATGTTGCTAGCCGAAGCCACAACTTGTGCAACTTCATGCACAGCGCCCCCCAAGAAAATACCAAAGGCCCGCGTATCCATGTCGATCCAGCCGGCTTGGTATAGCAAGGGATACAGGAACATCGAAATCGTGCCAAACAGAACGACGGTTGCCACAGCTACGGCGCTTTTGTGGGGCGCGGATTTGAGCGTGGACTCAAAAGCCAAGACGGCAGCGGCGCCACAGACGGCACTCCCTGAGGCAGTCAACATGGCGGTATCCCGATCGAGCTTGAGCACGCGGGTGCCGATCCAGGTGCCCAGAACCAGAATGCCCACCACGATTCCAACTGATACGATTAGTCCGGGTAATCCAACCTCGATGATTTGCTGAATGCTGATGTTTAGGCCGTAAAACGCCACGGCGACCCGCAACAATCTGCGTGCTGTGAAGTGGACGCCCGCACCCCATTCGGCCGGCATGGTTCCACGTAAAAAATTGCCATACAACATGCCGCAGACGATCCCTACGACCAAAGGACTAAAACCAAGCGTCTTCACAAAGGGGATGCCGGCTAGCTGAGCAACAGCCGCGGCTAAAAGCCCAACAAAAAGCACACCGTTTAGTTTGTCGCGCCAAGGGGATGCGCTTGTGAGGGCAGGTTGGGACATGCGAGAGAGGCCGGCTGTTTAAGAATTGACCGAGATACTACTCCGATCTGCGCCTTATCGCTTGAACCAGTTTTCGGCGAGCTTGACCCAGTAGGTTGCCCCCAAGGGCAACAAGTCGTCATTGAAGTCGTAGGAGCCGTTATGCAGCATGCATGGACCCAGACCGTGACCTGCGTCCCGATGTTCCCCCATGCCGTTGCCGATCCAAACATAGCAGCCAGGCACCTCTTGCAGCATGAAAGCGAAGTCCTCTGCACCCATCGTGGGCACGACATGATCGTTCACTTGCGCATCGCCAACGATTTCTCTCATGACGTCTACGCAAAATGCAGTTTCAGCCGGGTGATTAATGGTTGGGGGATAGACCCGGTTAAAGGTGAAATCCACTTCGGCACCCATCGCTGCTGCCGTGTGCTGAGACACCTCACGCATACGTCTTTCGATGAGATCTAGTGTCTCTAGGGTGAAGGTCCGCACGGTACCGGCCATCACTGCGTCAGTCGGGATGACGTTGTCTGCGCTGCCCGCATGAATCTGCGTGATGCTCAACACGGCCGCCTCAAGGGGATGTCGGTTGCGTGTGATGATGGTCTGAAGCGCCTGCGCAATTTGCACTGCAGTCATGACGGGATCGACCCCTAAGTGAGGCATGGCGCCGTGGCCGCCTTTGCCTCGGACTTTAATCGAGAAGCGGTTACTCGAGCCCATGATGGGGCCCGCGGTAACGCCGAACTCTCCGACGGGGAGGCCAGGCCAGTTATGCATCCCGAAAACCGCTTGCATGGGAAATTTAGTAAATAGCCCATCGTCCATCATGCGCTTGGCGCCGGCACCACCTTCCTCAGCAGGCTGGAAAATAGCGTAGACCGTTCCATCAAAGTTTTTGGTTTCTGCTAAGTAACGTGCCGCATTGAGTAACATCGCAGTGTGACCATCGTGGCCGCATCCGTGCATTTTTCCTGCGTGGCGACTGGCGTGCTCGAAGGTATTGAGCTCTTGCATGGGGAGCGCGTCGATATCGGCACGCAGCCCAATTGCACTCTTCCCCGGCGTGCGCCCGGTAATGATGCCCACCACGCCTGTTCCGCCTAGGCCGCGGTGAATAGGGATTCCCCACTTTTGTAGCGTTTCTGCCACCACATTGGCTGTTCGTTGTTCTTCGTAGCAGAGCTCTGGGTGGGCGTGGATATCGCGCCGAATTGCTTGCATTTCGGACTGCCAGCTCAAAAAGGGCTCAAGAAGTTTCATGCAAATCACTTTAATCAACGATGTCTACCAGTATTATCGATGAAAATGACGTTTTAAACCCATAACTTAAATTGGCAATAGACCATGAAGCCAGCATGGATTAACAGCTATCCGGAAGGTGTTCCAACGACGATCTCCACAGACGGCTATGTCTCTCTGGTGGATTTGCTGGAGCAGGCTTGTAAGCGGTACGGCCCGCGAGTGGCGGTGCAGTCCTTTGGTGTGCCTCTTACCTATGTAAAACTTGACGCAGAGGCAGCATCCTTTGCCAAGTGGTTGCAATCGCTGAAGCTTGGCGCAGGCGCACGCGTGGCGCTGATGATGCCTAACGTGATAGCGTATCCCGTTGCGTTGTTTGGTGCGCTGAAAGCCGGTTGCGTTGTTGTGAACATCAATCCACTGTGCACGCCTCGCGAGCTAGGCGTGCAGTTGCGCGACAGCGGGGCGAGTGTCATTGTGGTGTTTGAAAGCGTGGCTGATACGCTAGAGCAAGTGACGGATTGTGAAGGGTTACTGCATCGGGTGGTCGTGTCCCCCGGGGACATGCTGGGGCCACTTAAATCCAGTGTCATTAATTTTGGTGCACGGCACATTAAGAAGCTGGGACCTAAAAAGCCGATGGTCGGGGCGTGGCCGTGGCGTTTTGTGCTTAGGCTAGGTCGAGATTTATCTTGGCAGGCGCCTGATATTTCGATGGATGATCTCGCCGCTTTGCAATACACGGGGGGCACCACGGGCTCACCCCGCGCGGCCATGCTCACGCATCGCAACCTAGTCACGAATGTTTTGCAAGTCCAGGCAGTGGCGCAACCCGCACTCGGCGATCTATTGCCTAGGCCGCTGACGATGCTCACAGCTTTGCCGCTTTATCACGTGTTTGCGATGACGGTGTGTGGTTTGTATGCGCTGCACGCGGGCATGAAAAGCGTTTTGGTGATTAACCCGCGTGATCGTGCGTCATTGCTGTATGCCTGGCGCAAAGACCCGCCACACGTGTTTCCTGGTGTGAACACGTTGTTCAATGCCTTACTCAATGAAGCACAATTCGCGAAGCTTGATTTCCGGCCCTTACGTCTAGCTTTCGGGGGTGGCATGGCGATTCAGCAGGCTGTCGCAGAGCGCTGGGTTGCTGTGACGGGACGCCCCTTAATTGAAGGATACGGCTTATCCGAGACCTCTCCGGTGGTCTCGGCCAATCCGACGAATGCCTTGGCTTACTCTGGCAGTATCGGGTTGCCATTGCCATCCACAGAGATTTGTATTGTTGACGAGCAAGGCATGCCGGTTGCGACGGGTGAGCGTGGTGAAATTGCTGTGCGAGGACCCCAAGTCATGCGAGGCTACTGGAATGCACAAAAAGAGACAGACACAGCAATGACCTCAGATGGATTTTTCCGGACAGGGGACATTGGCTATATAGACGCTCAGGGTTACGTGTTCTTGGTTGATCGAAAAAAAGATTTGATTGTGGTGTCTGGTTTTAATGTGTACCCCAGCGAGGTCGAGGCCGTCGTATCTAGCCATCCGGGTGTGTTGGAATGTGCGGCAGTCGGTGTGCCGGACAGCTCAACGGGTGAGGCGGTGAAGCTGTTCGTCGTCCCCTTGGATCCGTTGCTGAGCGAAGACGCTGTACAAGAATGGTGCGCGCGTGAACTCAGTCGCTATAAATGTCCGCGTACGATTGAGTTTCTGACAGAGCTTCCCAAAAGTAATGTCGGGAAAATTTTGCGTCGCGCCCTGCGACCCTGATGACGTCCTTTGCTGCTGTATTTGCTGCGCTTGGAGTGCCTCAAGTTTGGCTCGGCCGCAGCGACTACACCATTATTGACACTGCCTTTGGCGAAGGGCATCTGTTTTTACACCTTTGGCAGGCGTGGCGTCGAGAGTCACAGAGGAGCCGACGCCTCCACGTTGTTGGTTTGTTGCCAGAACTTTGCCCAGCCCAAGAGCTTCGAGCGCGCTTACTGCAAACATGCCCTGCAGACATAACGCCGTTTGTACAGGCGCTTGTTGATGCATGGCCGTTGAATCTCTTGGGTGTGCACCGTCTCGAGTTTGAGGGGTTGTGTGTGACGCTAACCTTGGCTGTCGGTGATGCCTCGATCATGTTGGGACGCGTATCGGCCCGTGCGGACGCCGTCGTGTTTCCTCCCGAGGCGCGTGACTATCCTGATCTAAAGCTTGAGCCATTGCTTGCTGCGTCGACACGACTGTTAGCGCCGGGAGGCAAGCTTGTCAGGCCATTGATGTCA
>Ga0315906_10004912_pt1 | contig 16947 bp, 14 predicted proteins | sample LakEriMetagenome_4_FD_203526 | JGI IMG/M metagenome (GOLD analysis project Ga0315906, IMG submission 203526) | Freshwater fungal communities from buoy surface, Lake Erie, Ohio, United States - Buoy 2 MA122 | ecosystem: Environmental > Aquatic > Freshwater > Lake > Lake biofilm | place: USA...
CCGATTCGGTGCTGCTTGCGCCCGACCAGGCCTATTTCCTTCGCGAAAATATGCGGCTCATCCTGCTCAATGCCCGCCTGGGAATGCTGGCCCGTAACGAACTGCAGTTTCAAACCGACGTCGGCCGGGCGATTGACTGGCTCACGCGCTACTACGAGGCCGACAATCGGCTGGTGGTGGGTGCGCTCACGCAGCTCAAGCAACTGCGCACTGCGCGGTTGGGCCTTGAGCCGCCGCTGCCTGGCGAGAGCCTGCGCGCGGTCCGCGCGATCCGCAGCAGTCGTGAAAGCCGGGGCTGAACCGTGGGACGCGTGATCGGCATTCTGCTGGTCCTGTCGGTGGCGGTTGGGCTGGCGCTTCTTATGCGCTTTAACGACGGTAACGTTGCGTTCCTCTGGCCGCCGTACCGGGTCGACGTCTCCATGAACCTGGTGCTGCTTGCGCTGTTCGCACTCTTTGCGCTGCTGCACCTCATCCTGCTTGCGCTGTCCAACGCCGTCGATCTTCCGCAGCGGGTCCGGCAATACCGCGACCGTCGTTCGCGCGACGCGGCGGTTGCCGGACTGCGTGATGGCTTGATCGCCTACAACGAGGGCCGCTACGGCCGAGCCGAACGCCTGCTACAACCTGCCCTGAATCAGCCTGATCTGGCGGGCGCAGCATCCCTGATTGGCGCGCGTGCGGCACACCGGCTGCGCGAGCCCGAGCGGGTTGAGCGCTGGCTCGAATCCGCAGGCGCCGAAAAGCCCACCACCAACGCCACACTCATGTGCCGGGCGGAAATGGCGGTAGAAGACCAACGGCCGGCTGATGCGCTCCGTGCGGTCGAACGACTTCATTCGCGTGGTGCGCGACACATTCAGGCGCTGCGACTCGCGTTGCGCGCACACGAGCAGTCGGGTAACTGGCAGGCGGTGCTGCAGGCGGTTCGGCAACTGGACAAGCGCGAAGCGCTTCATCCCAGTGTGGTGCGGGGCCTCACCATCCGCGCGCTTCGCGAACTGGTTGCGCAGCGTGGCGATGATGCGCATGCGCTGCGCGAACTGCTCGCGTCGCTGACGTCGGCCGAGCGCGATATCGATGAGGTAGTCGAGGCGGTGGCGCGGGCGCTGGATCGCGCCGGCCAGGGCGAGCAGGCAGCAATACTCCTGTCCGCTATTCTGGACAGGCGGCTCGCAGAGCGCCTGGTTCCCGTTTATGCCTCCCTTGCTGCGCTCGATGCCCGCAAGCGTCTGCGCAGCATCGAATCCTGGCGCCAGCGGCACGGCGATCGGGCGGCCTTCACCATTGCGGCCGGCCGCCTGTGTGCTGCGGAAGGTCTGTGGGGCAAGGCCGAGGAGTTCTTCCGGCTGGCCGAGGCGCAGACGCCCTCCCGCGAAACGCGTGCTCTGCTTGCGCATCTCTATGAGCAGCTTGGCCGCCACAAGGAGGCACTGCATTATTGGCGGCTCGCTGCCACCGACGGGATGAACGAGCCGCTGTCCGAGCGGCCCCAGGCGCCGCTCATGGCCGATGGCAACGCCTCGCCACCGGTGCCACCCGATACCCCCGACTCCGTTTGACCTGAGTCGTGCCAGTCCCGATCCTGCCTTCTACCCTACCCAGGAATTCGCCAACATGAACCTTGATCGAGTCGACTGCGGCCGCGACATACCCAACGATTTCAACGTGATCATCGAAATCCCGATGGCCGCTGATCCGATCAAATACGAGGTTGACAAGGAAACCGGCGCGCTGTTTGTCGACCGTTTCATGATGACCTCAATGCACTATCCCTGTAACTACGGCTACATCCCGCACACCATCGCCGGAGACGGTGACCCGGTTGACGTGTTGGTGATCACGCCGTTCCCCGTGGCAGTCGGTGCCGTGGTGCGTTGTCGACCGCTGGGTCTTCTGAAAATGCAAGACGAAGCAGGCGCCGATGCCAAGCTGCTGGCAGTGCCGATCGACAAGATCCTCCCCATTTACAAACACTGGCGCGCGGCCCAGGATCTCGCACCGGAGAGGCTGGCCACCATCCAGCATTTCTTCGAGCACTACAAGGACCTGGAAGCGGGCAAGTGGGTCAAGGTCGAGGGGTGGGGCGGCCCGGACGAGGCGGCGCGCGAAATCACCGAAGGCATTGCGCGCTATCAGGCTGCGGCGGTCAAACCGAAGTTTTGAACGGCGTGCGGTCGTTCAGTTCATCCAGATAGCCGCTTACGGCCTGTCCCTCGCGTTCAAGAAACCGCTGTACCGCGTCGGCAAAAGCGGGTTCGGCAAGCCAATGAGCCGACGCCGTTGGCTGCGGCGTGAACCCGCGGGCCATCTTGTGCTCGCCCTGGGCCCCCCCCTCAATCACTCGAATGCCCAGGTCTATTGCGGCCTCGATAGCCTGGTAATAGCAGGTTTCGAAGTGCAGAAACGGCACGTTTTCAATCGCGCCCCAGTAGCGGCCGTACATGCGCTCGGCGTCGCGCATGAGAAGGCTGGAGGCGATAGGTTTTCCGGCGCGCTCGGCAACCACCATCAGCACCGACTCAGGTAACCGCTCGCCAAGCCCGTTGAAAAACGCCCGGTTCAGGTAGGGGGTGGAGTGATGCTCGAGATAAGTGTTGTCATAGCAGCGGCAAAAAAACGCCCAATCGGCCTCGGAAATGTCGCGGCCTGATACGCGCCTGAAGCGCACGCCGCTTTCGGCCACCTTGCGCCGCTCGGCCCGGATTTTTTTCCGTTTGGGCTGGGTGAGTGAGGCCAGAAACGCCTCGAAGTGGGGCCAGCCTTCGTTGTACCAGTGGAACTGCACGCCGCGCCTGATCATGGCGCCAGCCGCTTCGAGAAGCTGCACCTCCTCAGGATCGGGAAACAGCACATGAAGCGACGATACGCCGCTTTCGCGCGCCAACTCGATCAGCGCCCGAGCCAGTGCTTGGCGGGCCGGTGCGTCGGCCGCGAGCAGCCGCATGCCGGGGACGGGCGTAAACGGAATCGCGGAGAGCAGCTTGGGGTAATAGTCGAGACCATGTCGCCGATAGGCGTCGGCCCAGGCCCAGTCGAACACATATTCGCCGTAGGAATGCCCCTTCAGGTAGAGGGGCGCGGCAGCCACCAGCTTGCCATTGCGCTCGAGAGCCAGATGCAGCGGTCGCCAGCCGGTTTCCTCGGTCACGCAGCCGCTTTGCTCGAGCAGGGCGAGCCAGCGGTGGCTCAAAAACGGCTGAGTGTCGCCATGGCGCAGCGCTTCCCACTGTTGCGAATCGATTTCAGTGATGGCGCTGCACACCCGCGTGACATAATCACTGGCTTCCCCATTGCTTCCCGTTCTGGGCAACTGAATCGTCATGCGGATCGCGGCTGCGCAACTCAATCAGATTGTTGGTGACTTCGACGGCAACGCCCGTCGCATCCTCGAGGCGGCCAGGGCGGCGGTTTCGCAGTCGGTGTCGGTGCTGGTCACCCCCGAGCTTTCGCTCAGCGGTTATCCGCCCGAAGACTTGCTGCTAAGACCCGCATTCTACGAGAAGGCGAGCGCCACCCTCGAAGCCCTTCTTGCCGATACGGCTGATCTGGCGCTTCATCTGGTGGTGGGTGTGCCGGTTCGTCATGGCCGCAAACGCTACAACGCTGCGCTGGTGCTTCACCGAGGGCGGGTGATCGGCGAATACCGCAAACTCGAGCTCCCGAACTACGACGTGTTCGATGAACAGCGCTATTTTCTGCCAGACGGTGCGCCCCTGGTGTTCGAGGCGGGCGGCGTTCGGTTTGGCGTCGTCATCTGCGAAGACTTCTGGTTTGAGCGCGCGCCCAGGCAAGCCCGTGGCGCCGGGGCGCAGGTGCTGCTTGCGCTGAACGGTTCGCCCTTTCACATGGATAAACAGTCGAAGCGGGTCGACGTCGCGCGCGACAACGTGAGCGCGCTCGGCTTACCGATGATCGCGGCCAATCTGGTGGGCGGCCAGGACGAGCTGGTCTTCGATGGCCTGTCCTTTGCGCTGGATGCGCGCGGCGAACTTGCCGCGCAGGGTGCCTTCTGTGAACCCGACCTGCTGGTGGTTGAGCTCGCGGTGGGCGCGCAGTCGGTGTCGGGATCGGTGGTCGATCTGCAGCCGGGCAAGGTGGCGCCGGTGGTCTCCATTGAAGAACAGGTCTACCGGGTGCTGGTGCTGGGCGTGCGCGACTACCTCGGAAAGAACGGGTTTCCGTCCGCAGTCATCGGCCTGTCCGGGGGCATTGACTCGGCGCTCACCCTCGCCATCGCCGTTGACGCGCTGGGCGCAGACCGGGTGCGCGCGGTGATGATGCCTTCTCCTTACACCGCCGACATTTCATGGATCGACTCACGCGACATGGTGGCCCGCCTGGGCGTTCGCTACGACGAGCTTCCCATTAACACATGCTTTGAAGCCTTCCGCAGCACGCTCGCCGACGAGTTCCGTGGCCGCGCGGAAGACACCACCGAGGAAAACCTCCAGGCGCGTATTCGCGGCACGCTCCTGATGGCGCTGTCCAACAAATACGGCTCCATTGTGCTCACCACTGGTAACAAGTCGGAAATGGCGGTGGGTTACTGCACGCTCTATGGCGATATGGCCGGAGGGTTTGCGGTCATCAAGGATCTGGCCAAGACCCTGGTTTACCGCCTTGCCAGTTGGCGCAACACGGTCAAGCCGGTGATTCCCGAGCGCATCATCACGCGTGCGCCAAGCGCCGAATTGCGGCCCGGGCAGACCGACCAGGACTCCCTGCCTCCCTATGACACGCTCGATGCCATCATGCAGATGTACATGGAGCAGAACCACGGGATCGATGAGATCGTTGCAGCGGGCCATCCCCGCGAGGCGGTCGAACGCGTGGTGAGGCTGATCCGCATCAGCGAGTACAAACGACGGCAGGCGCCGGTGGGCATCCGGGTGACGCATCGTGCCTTCGGACGCGACTGGCGCATGCCGATCACTTCGCGATTCCGCGACTAACAGGAGACATCCCATGAAGCGCATTACCGCGATCATCAAACCCTTCAAGCTCGACGAAGTTCGCGAAGCGCTCTCCGAGGTTGGCGTATCGGGCCTCACTGTCACCGAGGTCAAAGGCTTTGGGCGACAGAAGGGCCACACCGAGCTCTACCGGGGTGCGGAGTACGTGGTCGACTTCCTGCCCAAGGTGCAGGTCGAAGTGATCGTGAGCGACGACGTGGTGGAGCGTGCCATCGACGGCATCGTGCGGGCCGCACGCACCGGGCGAATCGGCGACGGCAAGATCTTCGTCTCCAACGTCGAAGAGGTGGTGCGCATCCGCACCGGCGAAGTCGGCGACGCCGCGATCTGAGGCGCTCATGGCTGATTACGTTCTGATTCACGGCGCCTGGCACGGCGGCTGGTGCTGGGCCGAGGTGGCGCGTGGTCTCACCGGGCTCGGGCACCGGGTGTTTGCGCCCTCCCTCACAGGATGTGCCGACCGCGGGCATCTGCTCTCGCCAATGGTTACGCTCGGCACGCATGTCGACGATGTGGTCCGCCTGATCGAGTTCGAGTCACTCGACGGTTGTGTGCTCGTAGGCCACAGCTATGGCGGTAATGTCATCAGCGGCGTGGCCGACCGTCTTCGTGAGCGCGTTGGGCACTACGTATTTCTCGACGCTGGTGTGCCGCCCGATGACGCTACGCTGTGGTCTTGGTCGCAGCCGCACTCGGAGGCGACACAGGCCTCTCGTCGCGGACAGATTGCAGGCGATGGGCGGGGCGTTTTTCTGCCACCGCCGCCTGCTCAGGCCTTTGGCATTACCGATGCATCGCAGGCAGCTTGGCTTGAAACCAGACTCTCACCAATGCCTGCGGGGCTCTATGACAGTGTGATCGAGCTCAAACGTGGCGCATCACGCGGCCTGCGCCGCACCTATGTGGCAGCCACGGCTCCGCTCTACGAGACGATGCGCTCGGTTCAGCAACGGTTGCGGCCCGATCCCAGCTGGACCTTCCTTGAAATCGCCACGTGCCACGACATGATGGTGACCGCGCCAGCCGAGGTCGTGAAACTGCTTCACGACTGCCGCTGACCGCGCGGCGCCTGCAGCAGCACAATCAGCGCGCCACTGCCGCCGTCGTTCGGGCGCGCCTGGCAAAACGCCAGCACCTCGGCGCGCTGGGCGAGCCACTTCTTCACTTTTCCTTTCAATACGGGCTCGCGGCTGGGTGATCCCAGCCCTTTTCCGTGAATGATGCGGAGGCAGCGCCATTCGCTACGCACGGCATCGGACAGAAATTCAACCAGCGCGGTGCGGGCCTGGTCTACCCGCAGGCCATGCAGGTCTATCTGACTGCGCACGGTCCATTCGCCGCGCCGCAGCCTGCGCACCACATCGGGGCCGATGCCCTCGCGCCGCCACGACAGCGAGTCATCAGTGTCGAGGAAGCGCTCGATGTCGATCTCGTCGGAGAGCGAAAGCTCGAGTACTTCCCGGTCATCCAGTTCGCGCTGGCGCGGACGCGGCGCGGGTCGCTCGCGGTCCGGGATGATGCGGCCGTGGGGGGTAAGCGGCGTGGCATCGGCAATTTCGGTTCGAAAGAGTGAAGCCTCGCGGGCAATGCGAGCCGCTTGTTCCGCAGCCAGGCGCGCGCGCTCGCGTTCGATGCGCTGAGCCTCGCGCATCTGCGCGAGCGCAGGCGCGAGATCGCCTAACGTGAGCCCGTTCGCGTGAGTGTGGGAACTACCGCGAGGTGACTGCAAAGTGCGACGCTTGCCCATGCTGTAATGATGGCGCGGCGGGCATTCCGGATGAAAGCGTAGGCCTTGGGGCGGGTGGGCTTTATCAGGCGCCTTCCAACGATTCGAGATAGCGCTGCGCATCGAGCGCCGCCATGCATCCGGTGCCTGCACTGGTAATGGCCTGACGATAAACGTGATCCTGCACGTCGCCCGCAGCGAAAACCCCCGGGACGCTGGTGGCCGTGGCAAAACCGTCAAGCCCGCCACGGGTTCGGATATAGCCCCCCGACATGTCGAGCTGGCCTTCGAAAATGCCGGTATTGGGGGTGTGACCGATGGCGACAAAAACTCCCTGTAGCGCGACATCGGTTTTTTCGCCATTTCGGCTGTCGCGCAGGCGAATGCCGGTGACACCGCTGGCATCACCCAGCACCTCGTCGAGTTCGTTGAACCAGCGCAATTCCACTTTTCCAGCAGCGGCTTTTTCCATCAGCTTATCGATCATGATGGGCTCTGCACGCAGTTTGTCGCGCCGGTGCACCAGGGTGACTTTGCTTGCGATATTGGTCAGATAAAGCGCCTCTTCCACGGCTGTGTTTCCGCCGCCAATGACCGCTACCGGCTGATTCCGATAAAAGAAACCGTCGCAGGTGGCGCAGGCTGATACGCCTTTACCCATGAATGCCTGTTCCGACGGCAATCCCAGATAACGAGCCGATGCGCCGGTCGCAATGATCAGCGAATCGCAGGTGTATTCGCCCGAATCGCCAACCAGTCGCAGCGGCCGTTCGTCGAGTTTTACGGTGTGAATCTGGTCGAAAATCATTTCGGTACCGAAACGGGTGGCGTGTTTTTCAAATCGCGCCATCAAATCAGGCCCCATGACCCCGTCGGCGTCGGCTGGCCAGTTATCGACGTCGGTGGTGGTCATGAGTTGACCGCCCTGCGCCATCCCGGTAATCAGTACCGGATTGAGGTTGGCACGGGCGGCATAAACCGCCGCGGTGTAGCCGGCGGGACCAGAACCCAGGATCAGTACCCGGGCGTGCTTGCGTTCGGACATGTCTGTAGCCTGTAGAGTGTTGCCGTAAAACCTCAGATAATCATTGGCTTACGGGGTGGACTTCAACAAATTTTGCGGAATTGGGTAAACCTCGGGCACAATTATATTGTGAGCAGGCTCGTGAGCCGGGCGCGAGCCTGAGTTTTGTCGGTTTAAATCGGCTGAAGACCGGTGGTGAGGGGACGATGTCAACCTACGATATTCGATTGTTTCTGCGGCGGGTACCGCTTTTTTACAGCCTGTCCGAATCGCAGATCGACATGCTGGCGATCGGCAGCGCGCGGCGCAGTTTTGCGAAAGGTCGGACGATCGTTGCCGAGGGTGAGCTGTCGCAATCGCTCTACATTCTGCTGTCTGGCCGTGCCAAAGTTCAGCGATCCGATTCTGAAGGCAAGGAAGTGATCCTTGCGGTGCTTGGTGCTGGCGAGTTTTTTGGCGAAATGAGCCTGATCGACGACGAACCGCGATCGGCAAGCGTCATCACGCTGGAATCCTGCGATTTTCTGGCCATTCCCAAAGATAATTTTTTGTCGGTACTGAACCAAAGCACCGAAATCTGTCTGGGCGTGATGCGGGGCCTGGTCAAGCGCTTGCGGTCGGCCGACCGGAAAATTGAAACCCTGGCCTTGCTCGATGTGTATGGCCGGGTCGCAAGGGTGTTGCTCGATTCATCCGAGTTGATCGAGGGCAATCGAATCGTCCGAAATCGTCTGCCGCGTCAGCAAATCGCAAAAATGGTCGGTGCGTCACGTGAAATGGTGTCGCGGGTCATGAAGGGTCTGGAATCCGAGGGGTTTATTGTTCCCATCGATGAAGGCCAAATTCTGCTGCGCGAAAAACTCAGCCTGTACCTGTGATCAATCCATCGCCTTTTTGAACTGACCGCGACGTGGCCCGACTTTCCGCTGCAATCGGCACTACCGTTCCGCGCGCATCACTGCTGCGTGGTATTCGCGCCGAATTACCCGACCGGGTCATGCGGCTCATCACTGAAGTTCGCTGGATCGCCTGTGGCGCGCTTGCGGCTTATCTTTTCCTGATTCTCGCCACCTATCACCGCGCCGATCCGGGCTGGTCGCACGCGGTTCACGGTGCGGTGGTGCAAAACGCTGGTGGCCGATTCGGCGCCTGGCTTTCCGATCTGCTTCTTTACCTGTTTGGCAGCAGCGCCTGGCTGCTGGTGCCCTTATTGGTTGTGGCGGTTGCGCGCGGCGTCATTCACAGTCGCGCCCGTCTTAAACCTGATGATCCCGAACTCACCCGTTTCGCCTGGGAGCGCTGGCTGGGTTTCTGGCTTCTGTTTGGCTCATGCGTGGTGCTGGAGGCCGCGCGCATGCATGGTCTGGGCGCCAACTTGCCACTCGGGCCTGGCGGAATTGTTGGTGAATCGTTCGCTCCATTTGTTTTTGATTCGCTTGGTGCGGTCGGCGCCACCATGCTTCTGATGGTGGCGATCGGAATCGGATTCAGCCTGTGGTCGGGTTGTTCATGGTTTCTGATGTGCGAGCGGGTAGGCGAACTCATTGAAACGTCTATTGAACGCGCCCGTCTGGCCATTGCTGCACGCCGCGACCGCCAGCTTGGCGAGGTGGCTGCCACCGTTCGCGAGGAGCAGGTTCAGGAATTGCGCAAGGTCATCGCTGATGACGAGGACGAGCCCATTCACATCGAGCAGCCAGTGGTGCGGATCGAGCGTTCGAAGCGGGCGGAATCGGAGCGCCAGCCATTATTGTTTGCCGACCTGCCGGCTGATACAAAAATGCCGGCACTCGCTTTGCTTGACGAACCGCCGCCGGTGCAGGAAGGTGTGTCACCGGAAACGCTGGAATATACGTCGCGCCTGATCGAGAAAAAGCTGGCTGATTTCAATGTCGCAGCCAATGTGGTTGCGGCGTATCCTGGTCCCGTTATTACCCGATACGAAATTGAACCCGCCACCGGCGTCAAGGGTAGCCAGGTGGTGAATTTGTCCAAAGATCTGGCGCGCGCGCTGTCGATCACGTCGCTGCGAGTGGTTGAAACCATCCCCGGTAAAAACCTGATGGGTCTCGAATTACCCAACCCGCGCCGGCAGGGCGTTCGCCTGTCCGAAATTCTGGGTTCTCAGGTTTACGCGGCCAATTCATCTGCACTCACGCTTGCGCTTGGGAAGGATATCGCCGGTAATCCAATGGTCGCCGATCTGGCGAAAATGCCGCATCTGCTGGTTGCGGGCACGACCGGTTCAGGAAAATCGGTCGGCATCAACGCAATGATCCTGTCGCTGCTCTACAAGGCCGACCCGTCTCAGGTTCGCCTGATTATGATTGACCCCAAGATGCTCGAAATGAGCGTCTATGAGGGCATTCCGCACCTGCTCGCGCCCGTGGTGACCGATATGCGCCAGGCAGGTAATGCACTCAACTGGTGCGTGGCGGAAATGGAGCGCCGGTATCGGCTGATGAGTAAACTCGGGGTTCGAAATCTTTCCGGGTACAACGCGCGAATCGTTGAATCAGAAAAGCGCGAGGAACTGATTCCCAATCCGTTTTCGCTCACGCCCGATGCGCCTGAGCCGTTGGGCCGACTGCCGCAAATCGTTGTGGTGATCGATGAATTGGCCGATCTCATGATGGTGGTCGGCAAAAAAGTCGAAGAACTCATTGCAAGGCTTGCGCAAAAGGCGCGAGCCGCCGGTATCCATCTTATTCTTGCCACGCAGCGCCCTTCGGTCGACGTCATCACGGGCCTCATCAAAGCCAATATCCCTACCCGAATCGCGTTCCAGGTGTCCTCGAAAATCGATTCGCGCACCATCCTCGACCAAATGGGCGCCGAGTCGCTTCTGGGGCAGGGCGATATGCTTTACATGCCGCCGGGCACAGGGGTTCCGGTTCGTGTTCACGGCGCTTATGTTGCCGACGAGGAAGTGCACAAGGTGGTGGAGCACTGGCGCAGTGTTGCCGAGCCCGATTATGTCGAGGGCCTGCTCGAAGGTGGCGTGCCTGGAGAGGTTGATGCGGGCAGTGCCGTGGGTTTTGGTGGCCTGTCTCAAACCTTATCGGATGCCGGTGTCGAGGGCGAACTTGATCCCATGTATGACCAGGCGGTGGCGGTGGTGATCAAGCACCGTCGCGCGTCAATTTCCCTCGTTCAGCGGCATCTCAGAATCGGCTACAACCGCTCGGCGCGACTGCTCGAGCAAATGGAAAAATCGGGCCTGGTTTCGGCTATGGCCACCAACGGTAACCGAGACATTCTGGTGCCGTCCCGAGCCGACGATTGAATCGGACATGAGTATCGGCTGTGCGTGGCCCCGTCGCCGGGCTCTACTCCTCATGGCAGCGCTTGCCGGGGTGGGGCCCGCCGCGTCGAACACCACGGCCTACGCCGAGTTTCAGGCCTTCCTGAAAAATACTCGTAGCGCACGCGGTAATTTTCGCCAGCAGGTGCTGCACGCAAGTGGCCGGGTCATTGAGACTACGGAAGGCAGTTTTGCGTTTACCCGGCCAGGCCGTTTTCGCTGGGATGTGAAAAAGCCGTATGAACAGCTGCTGGTGGCCGACGGCGAGCAACTTCATTTTTACGATCGCGACCTTAATCAGGTGACGATCAGAAAACTCGGCGATGCAATTGCGTCGACCCCCGCTGCAATTCTGTTCGGCAATGACGCCATTGATCGCGATTTCAATTTCAGCGAGGCCGGCGAGCACGAAGGCCTGCTGTGGCTGGAGGCGCTGCCTCGTAGCCGCGAGGCGGGGGTCGAGCGCATTGTGATCGGGTTGAAGGCCGGGATTCCCGAAGCGATGGACGTGGTGGACGCCTTTGGCCGAACATCTCGGTTCAGTTTCAGGATGCTTGAGCGCAATTCTCCGATCGATGCCACACTATTCGGTTTTCGCGTTCCGGCAGGCGCCGACGTGATTCGCCAGTAGGCGCCTTCGCGCAACAGCCTGGCCGCTGCGCAGCACTAATAAACGATCCTCGCTCTTCTCGATTTGAAGGGGGCCAGATGGCCGCTCAATCTTCCGCTACGGTGGCGGAATACACCGATCCACCGCTCAGCACGCACCAGCAGACCCGAGTGGTGGCGGTGGTCTCTATTGCGCATGCGCTCTCGCACTTCATGCACCTGATCGTGCCCCCGGTGTTCCCGCTCCTGATGAGCGAGTTTTCGCTCAGCTATTCGGAACTCGGTTTGTTGATGACAGTGTTCTTTGTGGTGTCGGGGCTTGTGCAGGCGGCATCAGGGTTTGCCGTCGACCGCTTCGGGCCGCTTCCGGTGCTGCTTTCATCGATCGCCCTGTTTGCATTCAGCACGGTGGTGATTGCAAGTGCCAACAGCTACTGGATGCTGATGCTGGGCTGCGCCGTTGCGGGGGCAGCCAATGCACCTTTCCATCCGGTTGACTACTGCATCCTGAATGCGCGTATCGAGGGCAAGCGACTGCCGCGTTCCTATGCTGTGCACGGCGTGGCGGGTAGTCTGGGATGGGCGGTGGCGCCGCTCGTTCTGGTTGGAGTGTCGAGCGTAGCGGGCTGGCGGGTGGGCATGCTGACCGCTGGGGTAATCTGCCTGGCGATCCTGGGGCTTGTCTGGTGGGCGCGTGAAGAGCTTCGCGTGTCGCCTATCCCAAGGGCAAAGCCTGTGACAGGGGCGAACGGCGCCGCCGCCGATGTCAGCCAATCTACGCTTGGGTTCATGAAGCTCCCCGGTCTCTGGATCAGCTTTGTTTATTTCTTCGGGACTGCTTTCGCCATTGGCGGGGTACAGACCTTCGGCCCCGAGTCGGCCGCGCAGCTTCACCAGCTTCCGGCTGCGCAGGTGGCGTTGCTGGTGAGTGTCTACATGGTTGGCAGTGCAGTGGGCGCGCTGGTAGGTGGCTATACCATGGGAGATGTTCGCTATGCCGAGCGCATCGTGAGCCTCTCACTCATCGTGGCCTTGTCCGTTGCGCTTGCAATCGGCTATCTCACCACACCGATCTGGATGTCGTCGGTGTTGTTCGGAATGATGGGCTTTGCGGCCGGAGTGGGCACGCCTGCGCGTGACCTGCTGGTCAAGCGCGCTGCGCCGCCAGGCGCCACCGGGCGGATCTACGGCATTGTGTATTCAGGGCTCGATGTGGGCGTAGCGCTCGCGCCTGCGTTGTTTGGATTCATGATGGACGCACGCTGGCCGGCCGGTATCTGGATCGGGGTTGCCATGGCCTATGTGCTCATGATCGTCTGCGCCAACATGCTGGCTCGCCATTCGGTTGAGCGCGCCGCTGCCGGGCGCGCCTAAGCGGTGTTACCCGGTGCCTGAGCAGGCAGCGTTCCCGCAGGAGCAATCTGCGCCGCTTTCCGAGCGGCTGCGCCCCGTTGCGCTCGACGACGTGGTCGGTCAGTCGCATCTGCTGGGGGTGGGTAAGCCCCTCAGGGTGGCCTTTGAGTCGGGTAAGCCCCACTCCATGATTTTTTGGGGGCCGCCTGGCGTGGGTAAGACCACGCTCGCACGACTCATGGCGAGTGCGTTCGAATCGCATTTCATCTCGTTGTCGGCGGTGCTGGCTGGCGTCAAGGATATTCGGGAGGCCGTTGAAGAGGCGCGTGTTGCCCAGGGGCGCGGGCTTCGTACGATCGTGTTTGTTGATGAAGTCCACCGCTTCAACAAGGCTCAGCAGGATGCATTCCTGCCGCATGTGGAAAGCGGGCTCTTCACCTTCATCGGCGCCACCACCGAGAACCCTTCGTTCGAAGTCAATGGGGCGTTGTTATCGCGCGCCCGTGTTTATGTGCTGAAGGCCCTCATCAACTCGGAGATGGAGCAGCTTTTTGATCGTGCCCTGGGGGGGCTGGGTGATGGCGCTCCCGGTTTTGATGCCGTGGCGCGTGAGCGCCTGATCGGCTGGGCCGATGGAGATGCCCGGCGGCTTTTGAATGCGGTTGAGATCGTGGCCGATGCGGCGCGTGCGCAGCATCTGCAGAGCGTTGATGGCGATGTGCTCGAATCGGCCATGTCGCAGAACCTGCGGCGTTTTGATAAGGGTGGTGATGCGTTTTACGATCAGATCAGCGCGCTCCACAAGTCGGTACGGGGATCGCACCCCGATGCTGCGCTCTACTGGTTTGCACGCATGATCGACGGCGGGGCAGATCCGCGATATCTCGCCCGGCGAATCATCCGGATGGCCTCAGAAGACATTGGCAACGCCGACCCGCGCGCGCTCGGGCTCGCGCTCGATGCTGCGGAAACCTACGAGCGGCTGGGCTCTCCCGAGGGCGAACTCGCGCTGGCGCAGGCGTTGGTCTTTCTCGCGTCTGCGCCAAAGTCCAATGCGGTCTATGAGGCCTGGAACGCAGCGCTGGCGCATGTCCGCCGCGACGCCTCGAGGCCAGTTCCTGAACACCTTCGAAATGCACCCACCCGGCTTATGAAGCAACTGGGTTACGGACAGCGCTATCGCTATGCGCATGACGAGCCAGAGGCTTACGCTGCTGGCGAAACCTATCTGCCTGAGGGTATGGCGGAGCCGCGTTGGTATAAGCCTGTGCCCCGCGGGCTCGAGATCCGTATTGCAGAAAAGCTCGAGCGGTTGCGGCAGCTTGATCGCGAGGCGGGCGGCGGCTGATGGCACCGCTCACGCTGATAAAATCCACCGGTTTTTCATCCAGCTGCCCACGGAACCCCCATGCTCGATATTGCGCTTCTTCGCAAGGACCTTGATGCTGTCGCGCAGCAACTGGCCGCCCGCGGCTACGCGCTCGACGCTGATGCTTTTCGCGCGCTTGAGGTCGAGCGCAAGGCGCTGCAGGTGCGAACTGAATCCCTCCAGGCTCAACGGAATGCGCTCTCCAAAGCAATCGGTCAGGCGCGAAAGAGCGGGGAAGACGCATCGGCGCTGATGAGCGAAGTCAACACCCTTGCCGATGAGTTGGCAGTGGTCAGCGCAGAAAACGATGCAGTGCAGGCACGCGTGCATGACTGGTTGCTCACCGTACCGAATCTGCCGCACGAGTCGGTCCCGGTTGGCGCCGACGCCGGTGGCAATGTTGAAGTCAGGCGCTGGAGTCCCCAGGGAACCGAGCCCCAGGCGCTCGGCTTCACACCGCGAGATCATGTCGATGTGGGCGAGCCGCTGGGCCTTGATTTCGCAAGTGGCACCAAGCTGTCGGGTGCGCGTTTCGCTGTGATGCGTGGTGCCATCGCGCGCATGCATCGCGCGCTTGCGCAACTGATGCTTGACATCCAAACCGGTGAGCACGGCTACACCGAGTGCTACACCCCTTACGTGGTGAACCGTGACACGCTTACCGGCACAGGGCAGTTACCAAAATTCGAGCAAGACCTGTTCGCAGCGAAGAAGGGCGGCCAGGAAGGCGAGGGCGAGTCGCTTTATCTGATCCCCACGTCTGAGGTTTCACTGACCAATCTTGTGCGTGGTGACATCGTCCCGGCAAGCGGCCTGCCCATGCGCCTCACTGCGCACACGCCATGCTTCCGTTCAGAGGCGGGTTCCTATGGCCGCGACACCCGCGGCATGATCCGTCAGCACCAGTTCGACAAGGTCGAGATGGTGCAGATCACAACCTCAGAGCAGTCATACGAGGCGCTCGAGCAAATGGTGGGGCATGCCGAGGCCATTCTTCGCAGGCTGGAGTTGCCCTATCGCGTCATGCTGCTCTGCACTGGAGATATGGGGTTTGGCGCCGCGAAGACCTACGACCTGGAGGTCTGGTTACCCGCGCAGGGCACCTACCGCGAAATTTCCTCGTGCTCGAATTGTGAAGCCTTTCAGGCGCGCCGTATGCAGACTCGGGTCAGAAACGCACAGGGCAAAACCGAGCTCGTGCACACCCTAAACGGATCGGGCCTTGCAGTCGGCCGCACCCTAGTCGCGGTGCTCGAGAACTACCAGCAAGCCGATGGGTCTGTGCGGGTGCCCGATGCGCTCGTTCCCTATATGGGCGGGCTGACGACTATCGGGCCTGCGGTATAATTTCCGATTCGACTTCCTTCCCGGGTGCCGAAAGAAGCTGCCGGCCGGTTGTGCAGCGGCAGGTCTACCGGGACGGCCGTAAGCTCAGGAAAGGTGGCAGAGTGGTCGAATGCGCCGGACTCGAAATCCGGTGTACGGGTCTCCCGTACCGTGGGTTCGAATCCCACCCTTTCCGCCAGTACGAATGTTCAAATCCTGCTAACCGGGATTTGAACGCACCCAAAGCCCCGCACCACGCGGGGCTTCGCGTTATGGGCTCCTGACTCGCCAACCGGCGACGACCCCGAAAACCCGTCTCAAACCCCGTTTCGTCTCAGAACCTCCTGACTTTTTCGCGGCGGTCAGGAGGTTGGGATTTAGGTGAAAAGCTCCTGACCGAATAGCGGGTGTTCGAAAACGCAGCGGATTTTTGGGGCTGTCTCGGGTTTCAGAGCGACGGGTACCGGCCAGGAGCGGCCGCTTACGAATGGCAGGTCGTCGGAAGCCCAACGAGATGGGCTCGTACGTCGCCAGCGCCTCCAGCGTGGCGATGACCGCTTGGGAAGTGATAGCCCAATCAGTCGCATACGGCCGCTCCAGCTCTCAAGGCCAGTAGCACTGCCTAGAGGCTTGGGACTCTGAAGACGACACTCACCGGGCCACTGCCGTGATGCGACTCGTATGTCGCTCGCCCATGGTACACAAACGGCGCTGCCTTACCGCCCGCCAGCTTGCCATCCCGGACGAAAAGGTGAATGGCGATGCCGCGCCGCTCATGCTCGATGATCTCCCGGCCTCGCTTGCTTTCCGGCGTTGTCGCGTTCTGGCTCTGCCAGTGGAAGTGATGCTCGTCGATCCAGTGGTCCAGGTACTTGTGCTGCTCGGCCTTACCCTGCTTGTTCAGCGTCACCAGCAGCACATGCGCCTTCTTGTCGTTCAGCGTCACGTGCCCCACGTTCCAGCTTCCCGGGTTGAACGCCTCGCCGAACAGCACGGGAATCTCCTCGCGCTGAAAGCTCTGGCCGACGGCCAGGTCCAGCGGATCGACAACGCCGCGTAGCCGCGCCAGCGTGCGCATTTCGTCGGTGGCCGGCATATCCTCGTAGGCCGGGTTGTTGGCCTTCAGCACGTACTGGCCGTCGCGGGTCTTGGTCACCACCCGCAGCAGGTACTGGTTGTCGCCGGACTCATCCTGCCGCTCGATGGCCACCACATTACCGGTGATCGAGCCGGCGCGCGTGGGGCTCATCAGCTCCAGCA
>Ga0315906_10004914_pt1 | contig 16944 bp, 7 predicted proteins | sample LakEriMetagenome_4_FD_203526 | JGI IMG/M metagenome (GOLD analysis project Ga0315906, IMG submission 203526) | Freshwater fungal communities from buoy surface, Lake Erie, Ohio, United States - Buoy 2 MA122 | ecosystem: Environmental > Aquatic > Freshwater > Lake > Lake biofilm | place: USA: Lake...
TTTCATATCCCTTTGCTGCATCTATCAATGCTGCAGCATTAAAATGACGATAATGGTGTTGGATATACTGTGATACTGGCCCTTTTTCCATGATACGATTGTTTTAAATCAAGAATTTATATAGATGCGCAAAAGTATAACATTGCAGGCAACTATAACAAACCCCGGCACATACCAGAATAAAAGAAAACCCTTAGTCCTAATAAGTGTTTTTAGCAAAGAATATAATTGAGAAATTGTGGTTTCAAATTAAATCTTAGACATTAAGCCAATATAACTTGTTCGCTGCAAATCATTGAGTTAGATTTGTTATAAGCAAAAATCACTTCCGGGCTCTTTAATGAGAAGCAGGAAGTTTAATCAAACGTAACGTGATTAAAAAGTCCAATTCCTTTTTATCTGTGTGTATTGCGGAAAGAGCCGTTTTTTCTTTTATTAAATGTTTCTCTTTTCGATTGAGCATTTCCTTTTTTCTTTTTTTCTTCCTTTCTATATCGGGAAAAAGTCAGTCGCCTGTTATTGTTGCAAACGGATCAACAACCTTTTGTTACGGAGGCAAAGTGACTTTATCTGTCAGCAATGCACCTTCAGGTGTTTCTTACATGTGGCTTCAAAATGGAATCGCTTTAAACGACTCTGTCAGAAGCGAATTGGTTGTTACTTCTTCTGGAGTTTATCGTGTTGTATTAGACAATGGTAGTGTTAAAGATACTCTTACAGGTATTCAGGTAAATGTAAACCGGCCTGATGCGAACTTAAATGGAAACGGAGCAACAACCATCAACGGAGACAGATACTTCAAGGTTTGTGCCGCTAATGCACAGAATTTTACTTTCACCAACGGATCTTCTACTTCATCAACAAATACAAATTATATTATCAGATGGGGTGACGGTACACCTGATTACACTTCAACATCATTCAATTCCCCAATCAATCATCTTTATGGCGTAGGGATTAAAACACTCACATTTATTGTTTATTCCGGAACTTGTGTTGACAGCGCGCAATACAAAGTGTTTGTCGGAAATATACCTGCAGGGGGTCTTGTAGGCGTTGGGGGCTCAACGATTTGTTCTGGCAACGAACAGCGTTTCGTAATTGCTGGAACGGGAAACAACCCCCCCGGTACGATGTACATCATGTTTTATAATGATGGCAGCAAGCGCGATACATTCTATCACCCCGCCCCGGATACCGTAACACATATTTTTCCTAAAACAAGTTGTGGAACAAATAGCTCAAACGGAACAAACAACTTTCCCAATTCTTATGGAGCATTTCTTTCCATCGTCAATCCCTGTGGTGTAGCTGGAGGTTCAATCTTACCAATTTATGTTTCGGATAAGCCCAAAGCAGAAATGAGGGTTTCTCCAAATGATACTACATGCATTAACCAAATAACCACCATCACGAATATCACAAAAGATACGCGCAATGTTGAAAATGGCGTTTGTTCTACCATCAAATTTGTATGGCGAATCAAAGCCCTTTCTACAGGAGGAGCCTGGACCATAACCAGTGGCTCGCTTGGTAATGATTTTGGATCTGGAGATCCGAATCTTTGGATAGCAGGAACTTTAAATTTAGGGGTACGATTTACTGTTGTTGGTACATACTCTGTAAAGCTTGTTATGATCAACAACACTCTATGCGGCGCAGATAGCACAGAGAAGATTATTTGTGTCAATCCGCAACCGACAGCTTCTTTTACAACAAATACACAAGCTGGATGTGCGCCATTAAGTGTTTCCGCAATTGGTACAACGAATACACCCCTTTGCGGAGAAAACACCTTCAACTGGAGTGTTATTTATACACCAACTACGGGATGTGGTCCTGCAGTTTCTTCTTTCCAATATATAAATGGAACAACAGCAAACTCACAAAACCCACAAATTCGTTTCAACAATCCGGGCGTTTACAGACTTCGTCTTACTACAACATCTCCGAGAGGAAGCTGCACTTCTACAGCGACAGAGGTACAGATTACCGTTAAAGGAAAACCTGTTTTGAATATTAATTCTCCTGCCGCTGTTTGCCAGGGCGTTCAGTTCCGCCCCTCTGCAACAGCTTCCTGCTATACTGCCGGAGCAACGTATTCATGGCAGCTTACAGGTGCAACCCCTTCTTCTTTCAATAGCTTGGTAGCCGATAATGTTGTGTACAACAACTCAGGAAATTATTCAATCCAATTATCAGCAACCAACGAATGTGGCACCACCGACTCCGTAAAACCCATCCTGGTCCGCCCCGAACCAATCGTTACCAAACCTTCTGATGTTCAGGTCTGTCATAATAATACCGTTAATGCCATAACGCTAACAGGCATTCCAACAGGGCTGACTTACACCTGGACCAACAGCTTACCAGGCATCGGATTGGCTGCATCAGGAACAGGAAATATACCTTCGTTCAGAGCGGTGAATACAGGAACAAGCCCCCTTACCGCTACAATTAGCATCATACCTTCTGCTTCAGGATGTACAGGAAAAACAACAACGTACACCATCACCATATATCCGCTGCCCACTGATCCTTTGGTTCAAAACGTAACTTATTGCCAGAATGATGCTGCCGCTTCGCTCAATGCAACAGCCCTCCCCGGAAATATTTTATACTGGTATACAACTCCCACAGGCGGAACTCCCTTATTGGTTGCGCCCGTTCCTTCTACATCCACGCCGGGATCAATAATCTATTACGTTAGCCAATACAACCCCGTTACTAATTGCGAAAGTAATCGCGCTCCGCTTACCGTGGTGGTAAATCCAATTCTTCAATTATCTAATCAAACAATAACCACCTGCAGCAATGCCCCGATAAGCTTCACTCATCCTTCCGCTCCAGCCGGAACAGTTTATGGTTGGACTATCACCACTCTTCCTACTCAGGTATCCGGAGCAAACAATGGAACAGGGTTATTATCTGTAACAGATACACTTAAAAACAATTCATCTGTTAATCAAACTGTTGTCTATTCTGTTATTCCGACTGCAGCCGGTTGTCCGGGAACACCATTCCTTCTCACCATTAACTTACAGCCTAAACCCGTCATCTCCGACAAGACCACTACGTTGTGTACGGGAGCTGTCTTTGAATGGGCCGGCCAAAACAATACTGGCGGAGATATTGTTCCAACAGGAACAGTATATAGTTGGTTAAATCCTCTAAGTAATCCTGCGGGGGCCATAACCGGCGGATCTGCTTCTGTTAATCCGCTTTCTAAAATCAGTCAGACTTTAAACAACACAACCGATAAAACCGCAACACTCACTTATAAAGTTGCAGCAATTTCCGGATCATGTGTTTCAGACAGCTTTAATATTGTAGTCAGCGTAAATCCTAAACCTGTTATTCCAACCCAGAATACAACAGTCTGCAGCAGAAATCCATTCGTGGTCTCTCCTGCAACTAATACAACAGGTACAATCGTTCCTACAGGAACACAATACATATGGGCAGCTCCTGTTATTTCTCCTGCAGGGAGTGTAACCGGATTGTCTGCCCAAACAATACCACAAAACAGCATCAGTCAAACACCTGTCAATACCACTACGGGAACGGCATTGGTTGTTTATACAGTAACGCCTGTTTCGGCATCCGGTGTTTGTAATGGAGAATCATTCGAGGTTCGTGTACTTGTAAACCCGCAACCGGGTATTTCAGATCAAACAGCAGAAATGTGCAGCGGAGGCATATTCAGTGTTATTCCTTCGGGAACACCGGTAAATACATTTTATACCTGGACAAGTCCGGTAAGCATTCCTGCCGGCGTTATCACCGGAGGTTCTGCACAAACGATTCCGCAACTAGCGATCAGTCAACAATTAAACAACCAAACAAATATTCCTGCTACTATTGAATACACCGTATTGCCGGCAACAGGAACATGCAGTAATACACCTTTTAAAGTTACAGTTGCCGTTTATCCAAAACCGTTAGTTCCGGATACAACCATCACGTTGTGTTCAGGAGGATCTTTTAATCTTCAACCACAAAATCGTCAGCCATCACAAATCATTCCTGTAAATACAACTTATACCTGGTCGTTGCCCGTAATTACTCCAACCGGAGCAGTAACAGGAGCAAGCGCAGCAACAGCAGGGCAAGCAAATATTTCGCAAACGCTGAATAATTTATCTAATGCACCTGCGACGGTAACATATACAGTTACACCGGTTTCTGGAGAAGCAGGATTGTGTCAGGGTACTCCTTTTAAAATTACGGTTACAGTTAATCCCGATTCTAAAGCAAGCTTTACTTCATCTAATACCTTTGGGTGTGCTCCTTTTGTTCTTGATCAGACAACCATTAACAATACATCTCCTTCAACCGCGAGTACAGACTTTCGCTGGTATGCTAATGGACAACTAATTGGAAACTCAAGAAACTTCCCGGGAGCCTCTGTCAATTCAACTAACGACAGCATATTAATTAAGCTTGTTGCCATCAATCGTTTTGGTTGCAAAGATGACAGTACAGAACAGAAATTCTATACGCGCCCTTTACCTGAAGCAATATTTTCTTCTCCCGTAGATACAGTTTGTGGTCCTGCTTCACTCCGTTTTGTCAATACATCTGCACAACATCCCAGCTTCCGTTATGAATGGAATTTCGGAAATGGACAAACGTCTACGCAATACCAACCTGGCAATATTCTTTTCCAGCCGGCAGCATCTTTCGGAGATACATCTTATACTATCACACTCAAAGTTTGGAATGAATGTAAAATCTCAGAACTATCGCGCAAGGTGGTTGTTCGTTCAAAAGCAAAATCTTCTTTTGTGCCTAACCGTTTTACAGGATGTTCTCCTGTTCAGGTAAGTTTTGTGAATCAGTCGCAAGGGCTCAATGTGAACTATGAATGGAATTTCGGAGATGGTAGTCCGGTTCTAAATAAAAACAACAAAGACACAGTCGTTCATTTATATTCAACCGGCACGGTAACAACCTATCATGTCCGATTGATTGCCTCTAACCATTGTGGTAATGATACATCCGTCATCCCGGTCACCATCCGTCCGAATACAATCAAACTGGAAGTAGAAACAGATGGCACCAAAACAAAGGGCTGTGCTCCATATACTGTTCAGTTTACCAATAAATCATCTGGGTCCAATTCATATAAATGGGATTTTGGTGATGGCACCATTGAGTTCCGTTCTGCCGGCAATGAAATTGTATCACACACCTATTTAAATACGGGCGTTTTTGATGTTCGTGTGTTTTCTAGCAATGGTTGTTCAGATACCTCTGTATATGTAACACGTATTGAAATTTTTGAAAAACCTACTGCAGCATTTGTTGCAGATAAGTATACTGCCTGTTTAGGCGACAGCATCCGATTCACGAATCAATCGACGAATGCAACAAGTTATGTGTGGGGTTTTGGTAATGGCATTCGTTCATCAAATACCAATCCTGTTTATGCTTATCCTGTAAAAGGTAATTATGATGTTTTTGTTTCAGCAGCGAAAACGTACGGACCGGGTATTGTTTGTTACGATACTGCTCGAACATCTATCATTATCAATGATTCGTTGCCAGTTAATATAAAGGTGAGTAATGATCAAGGTAATTGTGCACCCTTTACGATACAATTTGAGCAGGACATCAATCCTTTCGCATCTATTGAATGGAAATTCGGAGACGGAGCGTCTTCCTCACTGGCAAAACCAAGTCATACTTATCAGTTAAACGGAGTTTATACTGTTACCGTTGTTGTTCGTACAACCGGAGGATGTGTATATACCGGTAAACGTGTAATTACTGTTTCGGGTCCCGCCGGGTCTGTTTCATATCAAGGAGGATATCGTTGTAAAGGACAAGCTGTCCAGTTTAATGCAAATGGGTTGAATACGAATGAAATTGAATGGAATTTTGGTGATGGCACAATCCAAACAACAACTTCCGGTACAGTTTTTCATACATATACAAAAGCAGGAAATTATTTGCCGATTATCCGCTTTAAAAATGCGGGAGGTTGCATTTATACATTGCCTGCAGGAGACACAATCAAAGTGGATATCATGCAACCTGGATTCACATCAACCATTCAGGAATTCTGCGGATATACCGAAGTACGCTTTACAGATACAACCCGAACGCTGTATGGAGTGAATTCAGTTAAATGGTTTCCCGGTGATGGCTCTACGAAAAATGGAACACTGCTTACACAGCGATATAATATTACAGGAACATATGAAGTGAAAATGGTGGCAACAGGAAAATCGGGATGTACAGATACTGCAACAATCAATCTTCCTGTTTTTGTAAGAGCAATTCCCAATGCCGATTTCCTTCCACCAACCCCAACTTGTACAAACACGCCTGTGAATATAAATTCGTCAGTGCAAAGTGTCGATAGTGTTTCATTCTACAAGTGGCAGCTTTCTAACGGTGCGGTGTTGACGAATAAGAATTTCTCTTATGCATTTTCTTCCGAAGGTGTTTATCAGTTAACATTGATTGCCGGAACTAAATTCAACTGTTACGATACCATCCAGAAAACATTCACAGTTCTTCGTTCTCCGAATTTGCTTGCTTCTGCAGATGCGCTATTGTGTAAGGATAAGACAATTAATCTCACCGCAACAGGGGCATTGTCCTATAACTGGTCGCCATCTGACGGGCTAAGCTGTACGGTTTGTTCTTCACCGCAAGCGCGTCCACAAACAACAACATCTTATGTGGTGAAAGGAACAGGAGCAAATGGTTGTTTTGTTTATGATACTGTCAACATTACCGTTGTTCAACCATTTAAAATAACAACAAGTGGTCCGGATAGTATTTGTATAGGTTCGTCTTCACAAATCTTTGCATTCGGAGCGGATAATTTTCAGTGGACACCTGCTATTGCACTAAGTAATCCTGCTATTTCAAATCCTTTTGCTAACCCAACATCTACAACCATCTATCGTGTGGTTGGCTCTGATAACAATAAGTGTTTTACGGATACGGGTTATGTTCAAGTAGCGGTTGGTCAACCGTTATTGGTGAAGCTCGGTCAAGACATTACCGCTTCAACCGGAACCCAGCTTCCATTAAAATCAACCATCACCAATGGTCCTGTCAAATATTGGGAGTGGACACCTGCAACAGATCTTAGCTGTGATCGTTGTCCTGAACCGATAGCAACAATTAAAAACAACATCACCTACGTGGTGAAAGCAACAAGTGCTTATGGATGTATCACAACAGATACGCTTCAGATAAAAGCATTTTGTGAAAACGCTCAGGTCTTTGTTCCAAACGGATTTACGCCCGATGGAGATGGCATAAATGATTTGCTGGTGGTACGTGCAACAGGTGTACGCAAAGTAAAATTGTTCCGCATCTTTAACCGCTGGGGTGAAATTGTATTTGAGCGTTATAATTTTTCTCCAAACGACCAGGCGTTTGGTTGGGACGGAACACAGAAAGGAGTTCCTTCAGGACCCGCAGTTTTTGTTTATACGCTTGAAGTGGAATGTGAGAACGGAACAGTATTTAGTTATAAAGGGAATATCAGTTTAATCAAATAATTATATCTTCATCTCATTGAGAGAAATGAAAAACCGTTTAACGATCATATTATTCTTTTTTCTTTTTAGCTCCACGCGAGCACAGGATATTCATTTTTCACAGTTTCACCAGATGCCCGCTTTGCGCAATCCGGCACTTGCCGGAATTTTTAAAGGGGATGTGCGTGCAACAGGCATCTTTCGTTCACAGTGGCAGCCGGCATTTGGACAGTTTCAAACAACAGGGTTGGGCGTAGAAACAAAATCGGCCGTCAATGAATTTTCAGAAGATTTTTACAGCCTCGGTCTTGTTGTTACAAACGATGTTGCAGGGGATGCGCGATTAGGTAAAACACAAGTTCTTCCGTCTTTTACTTTTCATAAACTACTCAATCCGGAAAAAAATCTTTATTTATCAGCCGGTTTTATGGCGGGCGTGGTGCAACAACGATTTGATCCTTCAAAGCTGAGGCTTGGTGATCAATTTGTGAATGGAAGCTACAGTCAGCTAAATCCTACTCGTCAAACTTTTAATAACACCAATGTTATTTATCTTGATGCCCTTGCCGGCCTTGCAATAGGCGGCGAGCTTGCTCAGAAGTATAATTATTATTTCGGCGTTTCCTATGCGCATTTCAACCGACCAAAAGTTGCGTTTAGTCCCACTAATGATGTGCGTCTTAATAGCAGAATCGGCATAAATGCAGGGTTTTCAGCTACGGCTTCCGATTTTGATTATTTCTATTTTTATGCGGATTATTTTATGATGGGAGGTGCAACGCTTGCTCAGGGTGGGGTTTTATATACAAGACATTTAATGGAAGAAGTAGAAGATCCCACTTATGCCATCAGCTTTGGTCTTTTTCATCGGTTAAATGATGCAGTCATGCCAATGGTTCGGCTCGACTATGCTAAACTCAGTTTTGGTTTTACTTATGATGTGAATGTCAGCAAGCTAAGTGCTGCATCAAAATTGCAGGGCGGTGCGGAGGCAACAATTTCTTATAAAACATTTCTTCTCAATTCGAGAAAATCATCTGCCAGTAAAGTACGCTGTCCGCGACTCTGATTTCTTTTTCCACATTTATTCACGACAGGTTTTCTGCTGTAACTTGCAGATATGCTGAATTATTTAGAAGGATTGAACGAGCGGCAAAAAGAAGCAGTGTTGCATGTGAACGGACCTCTCATGATTGTTGCCGGAGCCGGAAGCGGAAAAACCAAAGTACTCACTACACGTATTGCTCATTTGATGGCACAGGGTGTAGATTCATTTCGGATACTCGCATTGACATTTACCAATAAGGCGGCAAAGGAGATGAAGGAAAGGGTGGAGCATATACTCGGAAATAACGAAGCGCGTAATTTATATATCGGAACATTTCACAGTGTATTTGCAAGGATATTGAGAACGGAAGCGGATAAACTCGGCTATCCCAATAATTTTTCTATCTATGATACGGACGATGCGAAGAGTGTTATTAAAACCATCGTACAAGAATTAAACCTCGACGACAAGCATTACAAACCATCTGCAGTTTATAACAGAATCTCATCAGCTAAAAACGGATTGATTACAGCAGAGGAATACCGAAACGACTGGCAGCTTCAGCAGGAAGATATGCGATCAAACAAACCGGCGATTGCACAGATATATGAGGCCTACGTCAAACGTTGTTTCAGAAATGGCGCAATGGACTTCGATGATCTCTTACTAAAATTCTATGAACTGCTGAAAGTGTTTCCTGAAAGCTTAAGCAAGTACCAACATAAGTTTCAATATATATTGATAGATGAGTATCAGGATACAAACCCTGCTCAATATGAAATCATCAAATTGCTAGGCGCAATGCATGAAAACGTGTGTGTGGTAGGTGATGATGCACAAAGTATTTATAGTTTTCGTGGCGCAACCATAGAAAATATTTTAATGTTTCAGAAAGACTATGATGATGTGCAAGTGGTGAAACTGGAACAAAACTACCGAAGCACAAAAACAATTCTGGATGTTGCCAACGAAGTGATTTCAAATAACAAAGGCCAGATTGAAAAAACACTTTTTACCGATAATGGCGAAGGTGAAAAAATAAAATTGATCCGCACGCTTACAGACAATGACGAAGGAAAGCTGGTGGCAGATACGATACAGGAACAGAAGCTGAGAAACCATTATCGTAACAAAGACTTTGCAATCCTCTATCGTACCAATGCACAAAGCCGAGCCTTTGAAGAAAGCCTCCGAAGAATGGGGATACCGTATATTATTTACGGAGGTATGAGTTTCTACCAAAGAAAAGAGATCAAAGATTTCATTGCATATCTGCGTTTGGTTGTAAATCCGCGTGATGAAGAAGCATTAAAACGCATCATCAATTATCCCGCAAGAGGCATTGGAAAGACAACAATTGATAAATGTGTGCTCATTGGCAACGAAAAACAAATTTCATTTTGGGAAGTGTTGGTGTCTGCAAAAGAACTTGGTTTCAGGGCTGCTACACTGGATGCAATTGATCAGTTTGTAACCATGATCCGCAGTTTTGCGAGTATGCTGCAAACAAAGAATGCATATGATGTGGCTGTGCATATCGGCAAACAGACAAATATTGTTAAAGAGTTATTCAACGATAAAAGTACTGAAGGACTCCAGCGTTATGAAAATATACAGGAGTTGCTGAATTCAATTAAGGAATGGGTGGATGATACAGAAAACAGGTCTCAGATAGATGAAGATGGTGTGGTGATTGCCAAAGATCCGTTTGAACCCGAAAAAAAATCACAGCAGGAAATCAGCTTTGATGTCCCGAAAGATCCGAAACAAATGCAAGACGGAGCTGTTACTTTAGGAGCCTATTTACAACAAATTACTCTATTAACAGATGCCGATGAAAAAGATCCCGATAGCGACAGTGTGAAATTGATGACGATACACGCGGCAAAGGGTCTTGAATTTGAATGCGTGTTTGCCGCCGGGTTAGAAGAAGGCTTGTTTCCAAACATCATGAGTTTGAATTCCAGAGAAGAGCTGGAAGAAGAAAGAAGATTGTTTTATGTTGTGGTAACAAGAGCAAAGAAAAAATTATGGATTACTTATGCAAACACACGATATAAGTTTGGACAAATTGTACAAAATGATCCTAGTCGTTTTCTCGAAGAGATTCCTGAAAACTTTGTAGATAAAAGTTATGCCGGCGGCGGGCTCAGACAAGGAGGATCATCTTTTGGTTCTTCTTCGGCATTTGACAGGATGAAAGGGTGGGGAAGATCAGGTAATGATACTGCTTCAAAAGCTGAACGTCAGTATGGTCCACCTCCCGGAAAAAAATCTTCAACACCTTCTTATATATCTCCAACACCTCGTTCAAATAATGTAGAACACAAGCCCAGTGAAAATTTTACACCAAGCGATACAAGCAATTTACAGGAAGGGCAAAAAGTTGAACATCAGAAATTCGGATATGGTGTAGTGCTTAAAATGGAAGGTGCCGGTCACAACCCCATTGCTACTATCAAGTTTGAATTGAACGGAGAGAAAAAGATTATGCTGAACTATGCGCGACTGAGGATCGTAGAGCAATAAAAAGTTTCTTCCAATTCTTATTTCCAAATCGCTCCAATGCCGGCGCGACCAAGTTCCTGGTTGTAATTGTTTAATTGATTAATCAGTGATTCTCCTCTGGTTTTTAATGTTTCCCATTGTGCATCTAACTCTTTTTTCCTATTCAGGTTTGCTTCGTTGATTTGCGGAATATCACTCTCGCTCTGATTCAGGAGAAAGAGATAATTGGCGGTAAACTTATTCGGGAAATTTTCTACGTCATCATAAGCTTTCGATTTTCGCTGTATCATCTCTTTATCCCAGTTTTTAACTTCGTCTGAAAGCTTTTCCCCCTTTTCCTTTAACTCCTTATGCTTTTCATCGGCTATACCCTCCAGTACTTCATTCAATTGTTTTCTTTTATCATACAACAGGTTCACCATGTTATGCATAGCAGTTGCTTTTTCTTCCATTTCAGTCATCAGCAGGTGATAGTCCTGATAAGTTTTCGGATCTGTTTTATAAAGAGGATTTGCTAATACTATTCCTGTTGTACTGATTGCTTGCTTTCCTGTCTTTAAAACGATTGAATAGTTTCCCGGCGGTACTTTATGCCCTGAAAAACTACTTTCAATATATACGTCGGCGATGCCCGGAATTGTTGGCATGCGCAGGTTCCATACAAAACGATTGAGTCCTTTTTCGCGAGATAAAGTTGGATTTGCCGGCGGCGCTCCGTCATAGGATAGATTTGTTTTATCAGCTAAAGAACTAAATGTTCGCAATAGTTTTCCGGTACTGTCTTTGATCTCAAGGCTGATTGTATCTTTGATCATATCCTCGGGCAGGTAATAATAAAGCACCATTCCGCTTGCAGGATTAACACCACGTGTAGGGTGTGTTCCTTTAAAAGAAAGATCGCTTTCATCTAACTCACTGCCTCCGTTGGTAAGTAATGTTTCCGAAGGAGAATAAATCAACAAATCTTTCGACGCGAGCTGATAATTTCGCAACAGTTCTACATCGTCAAGTATCCAAAAACTGCGCCCACTTGTTGCTGCAATCAAATCGCCTTGGTGAATTTTCAAATCAGTGATTGGGGTAACGGGAAGATTCAACTGAAAAGAATTCCATTCTTTTCCTCCGTTCCATGAAATATAGAGACCTAGCTCTGTTCCTGCAAATAATAAATCTTTACGAACTGCATCTTCACGAACAACTCTTGTAAATGCGTTCCCGGGAATTCCATTTACAATCTTTGTCCATGTTTTACCATAGTCGGTTGTTTTGTAAATGGCAGGTGAATGATCATTGAACTTGTATCTGGTTGTTGCTATATAGGCAGTTGCTTTATGATGAGGAGAAACTTCAATCGCATTGATTAAACATTCAGGCAAACCCACCGGTGTTACATTCTGCCAGTTTTTTCCTCCATCTCTAGTTAAGTAAACAAGACCATCATCACTGCCTGTCCAGATAACTCCTCCTTCATGCGGAGACTCCTGAATATATGCAAGTGTTCCATAGTTCTCTGCGCCTACACCTTCGTTCGTGTAGGGGACGCCCGGCTTCCCTTGTTTATCTTTTTCATTTCTTGTAAGATCAGGAGATGCCTCTTTCCAGCTTTTACCCATATCAGTTGTTTTCAGTAACAACTGCGCTCCATGATAAAATGTATTTGCTTCATGAATACTTCTGATGATCGGCGCATTCCAGTTGTAGCGGTACTTCATGTCTTTGGCATCCATTGCGAGATATTGAATCGGAGCAGCCATCACGTTTGTGCCGGCTCTTGCTTTGCTGTCGAACACTTCTATAGTTCCCTGATAGCTTCCTCCCATCACATAACGGGGATCATTAGGGTCAAAAGCGAGAAATGCACTTTCGCCACCGGCTGAAGCAGACCATGATGATGTACCAATGCCAAAACCTCCGAATTCTCTGTGTGCAATACGAACAGAAGTATTGTCTTGCTGTCCGCCATAAATATTGTAAGGGAATAAATTATCTGTATTGATGCGATAAAACTGAGCGGTGGGCATATTGCTTTGTGTGCTCCATGTTTTTCCCTGATTAAATGAAATAGCAGCACCGCCATCGTTTGCAATGATGAGGTTATTGGGATTCTGCGGGTTAATCCATAAGTCATGATAGTCTCCGTGTGTGCCGTAAAGATTTTCCCATGTTTTTCCACCATCTTTTGAACGTAATGCAGGGGCGCTTAAAACATAAACGGTCTGATCGTTTGTCGGGTCGATAAACAATTCAATATAATACCATGCTCTTTGAATAAGCCGATGGTCATTTGTAACGCGACTCCAGTTTTCGCCGCTGTCATCACTTACAAACAAACCGCCCGCTTCTTCTTCGCTGTCACTCTCGATTAATGCATATACTTTCTCCGGATTTGATCTACAAACGGCGACAGACATTTTGCCCAATTTCTCCGGCAAACCATTCTTTAGTTTTGTCCATGTTTCACCTCCGTCCGTTGATTTATAAATACCACTGCCTGCGCCTCCGCTGATCACTTGCCAGGGTTTACGACCATGGTCCCACATTGCTGCATAAACAATGCGGGGATTTTGCTGATCCATACTTAATTCCGCACAGCCTGTTTGTTCATTGACAAACAATACATTCTTCCAAGTTTTACCTCCGTCTTTTGTCAGGTATATACCACGTTCCTTAGACGGGCTGTATAAAGAACCCTGCGCAGCAACCAGCACCATATCCGGATTTTTGGGATGAACCACTACACGAGCAATATGTTGTGTTGTTTCCAGTCCGATGGAAGTCCATGTTTTTCCAGCATCTGTACTTATATACATGCCGTCGCCATGATGTGTCATTACACCACGAGGTGCGTGCTCGCCCATGCCAACATAGATAGTTGCAGGATCGCTTTCTGATACGGCGACAGCGCCAACACTTCCTGTTTTGAAAAAGCCATCGCTGCAGTTTTTCCAGGAGAGACCTATATCATCTGTTTTCCAAAGACCACCTCCCGTTGTGCCCATGAAATAGGTGGTTGTGTTGCCCGGAACCCCTGTGGCACAAACCGAGCGACCACCCCGAAAAGGACCGATGCTACGCCATTTCATGGCACGGAGTTGGTCGTTATAATTTATTGAGACAACAGATGTTGTTTTTTTACTTTGGCTTTCACTGTTAAATGAAAAAAACAACAGAAGGGACAAAATGAAAAATAGACGCATGGAAGAATTTATTTAGAGAAGTTAAATTTACTTTTTTTATTTAATAGATCTAGCTTGAAAACAGATCTTCTATCAGCGAAACCTAAATTTAAACTGACCACAATCATTTTTTAAGGACATAATTGACAGATATGTGTAAATTAGAATGAATATATTGGCTTTAAATAGTTGCTTCGCAAGTGAAAGCATTAAACGAATAAAAAAGTACGCATGCAAAAAGTTGTCAAAAAACTATTTCTCGGTAAACATGATCCTAACGAAAAGCGCACAGAAAGTGTTTTAAGAAAACGGGCAAATAACATCACCTCTATCTGGCATAATCAAACCGAGGATGATATCGGAATTGAAAAACTACTACGGTTATTTCTTGCGCTTATTCAATTTGTATTTGTTGGAACTTACATAAAACATTTTTTTGGAAAAAGGGGAATTTCCTATCAAGAACTTGCCGTAGATGTATATGTTGTTTTCAAATTGATTTTCCCAATCTATATTTTATACACGGGAATTCAACATTATTTTATCATTTATTTCTTTTTGATATGGTTTGTTGTTGAAACCATTTTATACATACCGACTTTGATTTTTGCTTCTGATATTTTTACAAAGCCAAGATCATACAGAAGGTCGATGCTCTTATTGTTTATGAATTATCTGGAAATTGTTTTCAGCTTTGCAGTGATCTATGCAAGGGGCAGCTATCTGAATCAGCCTTTTATGCACTGGTTTGATCCGGTTTATTTTAGCTGCATTACTTCTTTTACTGTTGGCTATGGAGATTATTTCCCAGTAACACCCATGGGTAAGTTTCTTGTTAGCACACAATCGCTAATTTTCCTTGTGTTCGTGGTTTTGTTTTTAAATTTCTTTTCCAATAAGGTGGAAAAGAAAGGGTATTTTAATAATGAATGAATTAAATACTAAACTTCATTAAAAGAAAACATTAATTTTTATCAGCCTGTCTGATGGCTCCAATAAGATCATCAAACTCCCACGGCTTTTTTAGAAACTTAAATACTTTTGTAGTAAAATCTGGCGTCATAATTTCCTCTGCGGCATATCCTGACAATAAAATACATTTTGTAGCAGGTGAGATCTTTTTCAACTCCTCAACCAGCTCATGTCCTTTCATCCCAGGCATCATTTCATCGGTGATGACCAAAAAAACAGGTGTATTTAAAGAGGATAATTCATTGATGATTTCAAGCGCTTCGGCACCGCTCTCTGCAAGTTCAACCATGAATTCTTCACCAAACGCCCTTTTGATTTGCTGCAGCAATCCCCAGAGTAAAGTCTTTTCATCGTCAACGCAAAGAATGATCTTTTGCATGATGGTATCACAGTTTACAGGAAAAATTAATTTGTTTCTTCTTTCATTAATTTGGGAAATTCAACATAAAATGTTGTTCCCTTATTTAGCTCGCTGACGAAACTTATACTTCCCTGATGTTTATCAATAATTTTTTTAACAATACTCAATCCTAAGCCGGACCCTTCTCCTATTTTTTTTGTAGAATAAAAAGGCTCAAAAATTTTATCTTTTAGATCGGACGGAATCCCGCATCCGGTATCTGAAAAAGAAACAATAATACTTTCCTCTTTTTCTTCAGCCCCGATCTTTAATTCACCCTTAAAGTCCATTGCCTGACAAGCATTTACAATGAGGTTGGTCCATATTTGACCCACTTCTTCAGTATACCCGGAAAGATAAATTGTTTCAGGGATCTCCAATAATACATCTATACCGGATTTGAGCTGGTTTTGATAGATTGTAAGAATAGTTGAAATGCTTTCTTTTAAATGAAATATTTCGGGCTTGTTGTTTTCGGCGTTGTGTATATACATCTTAAGTGCATTCACGATACGCGAAGCCTTTTCGACTGATGAAAGAATTGTCTCATTATTCTTTTGCGCAATAAAAAAGCGATATAGAAGAGTTACACAATCTTTGAAAAACGGCCCTTTTAATGCAAGCAATGACTCGTTCAGCTTAGTCATATCTATCTGTATGAGCCGACTTGCAATTTCATTTGCCTCAGATATTTGGTGAGTTGTCAGTTCGTCAGTTAATTGTTTTCTGATTGCTCTTTCTTCCCTCGTGGTTAAAAAATCTTTCCGGATATGGTGATGTGTAATCAGATCAAGCAAACTCTTTTTCTGATTTTCATCGAGGCGGTTAAAAACCACAAACAAGTTGCGTGGGATCTGTTCCAGCGAGAGGCTTGTTTCATTGGTAAGCGCTTTGATTGAACCAAGCGGTGTATTTATTTCATGAGCAATACCGGCAGAGAGCTGACCAAGTGCAGCCATTTTTTCAGACTCTACAACCATTTGTTGTGCGTCTTTCATTTTAAAGTAAGAATTCTGATTTTCAGATATGTAGAAAATCATCAGCAAGAAGATGAAAACCGAAACAAGCACAATATTCAGTGTTAATAATGTGATGAAAACGCTTTCACCATAATCAACAGGAAACAGTTGCTTAAAATCTGCATCATAAACACCTGATATAATCGTAAGAAGTACGAATATCAGAATCCAGAAAAAACTGGTTTTTATATTTGAATAGCTGATAGAAACAGCAAGAGCAAGTATTGCCCATAATATTGAAGCGCCTGAAGCGGCAAACCCCCCAAGAACCCACTGAAAAATAAACGGAAGAAACAGACTGATTCCTGTTTGAAAA
>Ga0315906_10004916_pt1 | contig 16940 bp, 13 predicted proteins | sample LakEriMetagenome_4_FD_203526 | JGI IMG/M metagenome (GOLD analysis project Ga0315906, IMG submission 203526) | Freshwater fungal communities from buoy surface, Lake Erie, Ohio, United States - Buoy 2 MA122 | ecosystem: Environmental > Aquatic > Freshwater > Lake > Lake biofilm | place: USA...
TAGAAGTTATGTAGGGTTCCTCGATCGGACTCGGAAAATGGCCCTGGCCTCTGTGGATAAGGCAGACTTTGAAAAGTACGACGAGCTGTCGGGTGGAAAATTGCTTACGGAAAATGGCAATGATTTAATGGATCAATCCGTACAGCCTGAAGGGCCTGGAAGACGCTGGACGGTAGAGGAGGCAGAGCCTTTGCTTACCAATTTAGTTGGTCGAGACTTGGTAAAAGGCAAAGCCATGTATGCTGCCAGCCTTTGCCAATCCTGCCATACCATGCAAGGTGCAGGAGGGGCGATTGGTCCAGATCTGAGTCAGTTGGGAACACGCTTTTCTGCCAAGGACATTCTAGTGGCCACGCTGGATCCGAATGCCACCATCTCCGATCAATACCATGCTACCGTCCTTGAACTCAAAGCTGGAGGATCTTTGGTAGGAAAAATCACCGATGAGGACGGGCAGCATTACTACCTCTCCCAAAACCCATTTGCACCGGCGGATATCAAAAAGGTACCCAAAAACACCGTTTCCCTCAAGAAAAATTCAGATGTATCCATCATGATGCCAGGTCTTGTCAATCGACTGAATGAAGAGGAATTGAAGGACTTGATGGCCTATTTGATTTCGGGAGGCAACGCGAACCATGCGGTTTACAAACAACCACTCACACAAAAATGATTCGCTCCATTACGCTCAAAATTTGGGGGATCCTTGGCTTGCTGATGCTCGCCTCTTGGATATCCTGGACCATGTCTTTAGACTCCAGTAGTTCAGCACAGGCATCTGAGCAGCAGGATGACTTCATCTCTCTTTTTGATGGAAAAAGTCTCAAGGGTTGGGAATTTGATCCGGTCTATTGGTCTGTAAAAGAGGGAGCGATGGTAGGGGAAATTACTCCTGAAACAGTTCTAAAGAACAATACTTTCATTATCTGGAAAGGAGGAGAAGTAGGTGATTTTGAGTTGAAGGTAGATTTTTGGATTTCAGAAAAAGGAAACTCCGGGGTGCAATACCGAAGTGAGCGCTTTACGGAGGTAGCCTATGCCCTACGAGGCTACCAGGCCGATATCGATGGGGGTAATCTCTACACAGGTCAAAACTACGAAGAGCGAAAGCGGACCACTTTGGCTTACCGAGGTCAGAAGACGCAAATTGCTTCAGCTCCAGACTCCATCACCTCCGTAGGGGAATATGTGCACAACAATGCCTGGAAAGGATTGGTCCTTGTGGAAGAGTTGGGCGATCGTGCTGCACTTGGAAACCTGATCAAAAAGGGAGAGTGGAATACGATTCATATCGTAGCCAAGGGTAATCTGATGAAGCATTATGTCAACGGTACCCTGATGAGTGAAGTTCTGGATGAGGATGCTAAAAATAGAAAATCGAGCGGTTTATTTGGTTTTCAAGTCCATGTAGGCCCACCCATGAAGGTCATGTTTAAGAATATTCTCTTGAAAAAGGAATAGGGAAGACTAGCCTAGACATGGATTTTACGGTAAAAAAAATGAAGCACCAAGCCCCCCAAAATTGGAAGCATACCCTCTCCAACTCCCAGCAACTGGGAGGGATTGAAACTTCCGTTTTAGATAATGGAGCAGGCCGAGGAGTGCGTATCGCTTGGATCAATACGGGCACCGGGCTTCGCTACAAGGTGGTGCTCGATCGGGGGATGGACATTTTGGATGCCTTTCACAATGAACATAGCCTAGCCTGGATTTCTCATGCTGGCTTGACTGCTCCCCAACCTTTTTCCAATCAGGGTATCGATTGGCTGCGCACCTTTGGTGGAGGCTTATTGACTACCTGCGGACTATCCAATGCCGGTCCACCCAATTCCGATGCGAATGGATCTCGAGGCTTGCATGGCAATTACTCCAACCTATCCGCCGAACTAATTTCCATCAAGCAGCCCGATATTTTCTCTGGGGACTTGGGATTTGAGTTGGTCGGAAAAGTCACCGAAAGCAGCACTTTTGGTCCCAGTTTGGAGCTCGTTCGTCGGATCTCCGGAACAATCGGATCGGCAGAAATTCAGATCCAAGACCGAGTCACGAATCGTGGGAATGCAAAGGCCCCCCACATGCTGTTGTACCATATCAATTGTGGATGGCCTTTGATTGATGAAGGAACGAGGATTGTCTGGCAGGGTGAGCTGCAACCCAGACCTGGAGAGTCGGACATTCGTCAAAATTCCAGAAAAGATGGATTCAGACACTGTCCCTCTCCCATGGATAGCCATGCTGGCTTTGGGGAAGAGGTAGCCTTTATTGACCCGCATGCAGATAAAGATCAACGTGTAGTGTGTGGCTATATCAATGATCAATTGGGATTGGGACTTAAGATTTCCTTTTCCAAAACCCAATTGCCTTGGCTTATCCATTGGCAGCATTGGGGAAAAAATGAATACGTGACCGCACTTGAGCCGGCTACAAATCCTCCAATAGGACAGGCTGCTGCGCGAGCGAATCAGAGTTTGGTAGAACTTGAGCCAGGAGAAACCCGAAGGTATGACCTCCAGCTCAGCGTATTGGTAGGTGAGGCCGCTCGAGAATTTTCTTGATCCAGTTCGAAAGGAACCTGCCACTTGTTCAATGAATTAAACGAAAAAATAGAGGAACACTAACCCAAAATACAGACCTATGAGTTTTGCTAGAAAAGCGCTCGAACAGGGCGAAGGAATTGTACGATTGACTCCCACTTGGGTGCCCCGGTCTTTTTGTGTACCAGGGCGAAGAATTAAACTACATCCTGACGATTATTATGCCTTGGGAGGCATGCGTGGAGGGATCGATGAACGTTGGTTTGCCTCTACCACTGCTGCTCAAAACGGACCACTCACTTCAAAAAATGAAGGGCTGAGTCATATAGCCCTAGAGGATGGCGGAAAAGTAACGCTTGGGCTGCTCAAGGATGCCGTAGAGGAACTGGGCGCTGACCTAATTGGTTCTCGCCTATGGAATGAGTTCAAGTCCTGGCCCATGTACTCCAAATTTTTTGACAACATGGGGCCTTTGCCTCACCACATCCATCCTTCAGATGCCTATGGAGCGCTTACAGGTCAAAATGGAAAGCCAGAGGCCTACTATTTTCCCCCACAAGTGAACAACCACGGAGGGGATTTCCCCTACACCTTCTTTGGAATTGCTCCGGGAACGAGCAAGGAGACGATTTTGGATTGTTTGAAAAACTTCAACAAAGGGGACAACAAGATCACCAATTACTCCCAAGCGTTTCGCTTGCAACCGGGGACAGGTTGGGATGTGCCGCCCGGCATGCTGCATGCGCCGGGTAGCATGTGTACCTACGAACCCCAAAAGGCCTCCGATATTTTTGCTATGTATCAATCCTTAGTCAATGAAGCGATTATTCCAGAAGAATTGCTTTGGAATGCCTGCCCTAAGAATCGCTGGGGAGACTATGAACTCTTGTTGGAAATGATTGACTGGGACCTCAATGTCAATCCAAACCTGATGGATAGTCATTACATGGAACCCAAGCCGGTAGCTGCACCTGAAGTAATGCATTCGGCAGGCTACCACGAATCTTGGATTTGTTACCGCTCCTTGGATTACAGTGCAAAGGAACTTACCGTATTTCCAGGGCAAAGCGTGCTGATAAAAGATGCGGCAGCCTATGGCATGATCATGATGCAAGGGCATGGAACCATGGGGGTTTGGAACATAGAAACGCCCGCCTTGATCCGTTTTGGTCAGTTGACTCAGGACGAATATTTTGTATCGGAGGATGCTGCAAAAGCTGGAGTCAAAATTACCAATACTTCCAGCACCGATCCCATAGTCATGCTCAAGCATTTTGGGCCCAAAAACCCAGATTTAAAAGTGGTCTAGGCCATATCCCTCACTAAAAAAACCCAAAATACCTATGAAAAATCTTCCCAAAATTCACAATGCCACCTGGCCGGGGCTGGTAGGAAAAGGGCCTGATTCAGAACCAGTAATCGCCTTTGATCAGTTACTTGAAATGACCGCTGCAGCGGAAGTGGACGGAGTCAAATTTGATGGAATTGACGTGGGCTTACTCGAACCACATATTTACCTAGATCAGGCGGACGAAGCTAAAAAGTTAGCGGAGAAAGTTTCCAAATATGGCCTTAAAGTAGGCTCCCTTGTAGCCCCAATCTGGGCAGGCTCAGCCATGGGTACAGCCGATCAGCGCAAAACTTTTGTGGAGATGGTCCGAAAGTCTTGTGAATTTGGACAGCAGCTGAAGGCACTTGGCGTCCGGGATTATGGAATCGTACGAATTGACTCCGCTGCAGGCGTATCCGACTGGGCCAAGGATCCATTCGGCAATTCCAAATTGATTGCTCAAACTTTCCGAGAAGCCGCTGATGTTGCCGCTGGCTATGGAGAAAAGTTGGCCGCAGAAGGAGAAATCTGCTGGGGTGGCATGCACAGCTGGAAGCACATGGTCGAATTGCTGGAAATGACCGATCGAAAGAATGTGGGTTTCCAGGCCGACATGTCACATACCTTCCTATATACTATGGGCTACAATGCCCCGGAGCATCGTATTCTCCCAGTTGATGCAGATTTAAAGGATAGGGAAGTGATCAAGGCTGCCATTAAAACCGTTTCAGATGCACTGCGTCCTTGGACCATCGACTTCCATGTGGCACAAAACGACGGTTCGGTGTTTGGATCTGGATCCCACGATAAAACTGGTCGTCACTGCCAGGCAACCGATCCAAATGGGCTGCTCGATATCGCCCATGATGCGGGCTATTGGATGCGAGATGCTGCTGGGAATTACAACCAAGCCTTGACCCACATTTGCTGGGATGGCTGCATGTTCCCCAATGCGGTGATGGAAAAGCAGCAAACTTGGAACGATATCCTCGCTGCGATGATAGCAGTTCGTACCGCACAGGGACATGGAGGGTGAGGGCTGTGAGTTTGTTCTTTTGGCTGCCTTAGCGCAATAAAATCCAATGTCCCTTACCCAAATTTTGAACACTAGAGATCTTTCTTTTACTTCTTACTTATTAGAATTATGAGCAACAAAAAATTAATTCGTGTAGGCCTCATCGGTACAGGGCTGATGGGTAGAATTCACACCAATGGCTACAAGCGCTTGGCTGACTTTTTTCCTGAATACGAATACCGCCCTGTATTGCAAGCCTGCTGTTCTCGACGCGAAGCCAATGCCAAGGCCTTTATGGAACGATGGAATTATGCTTCCTACGAAACAGACTGGAAGAAGCTGATTGCCCGAGACGATATTGACGCAGTGGATATTTGTACTCCAAACGACATGCACGCAGAGATAGCCATTGCTGCGGCGAAGGCTGGTAAAATGATTCTTTGTGAAAAACCACTCGCTCGTACCGTGGCCGAAGCCAAAGGCATGCTGGAGGCGGTGGAAAAAGCGGGTGTGAAAAATACGGTCTGGTACAATTACCGCCGAGTACCGGCAGTCACCTTGGCCAAAAACATCGTGGCTTCTGGAAAATTAGGAAAGATATTTCACTATCGGGCCAATTTTCTCCAAGATTGGACGATCAATCCTGACTTGCCGCAAGGAGGTGATGGTACCTGGAGGTTAGATGTGGAGGCTGCAGGTTCTGGGGTAACAGGGGACTTACTAGCCCACTGCATCGATACCGCCATGTGGATCAATGGAGGAATCAAGGACGTCTCCGCTGTCACAGAGACTTTTGTAAAGGAGCGTATGCATTCAGCTACGGGTAAGAAACAAGCAGTAGGGATAGACGATGCCTGTATTTTCCACTGTCATTTTGATAATGGCTCCCTAGGTTTGTTTGAAGCCACACGCTATGCACGAGGACACAAGGCCTTGTATACCTTAGAAATCAATGGAGAGCATGCCTCCATCCGTTGGGATTTACACGATTTGACCCGTTTGGAATATTTTGACCACAGCGATGAGGGGAAGGTAAGGGGATGGAGATCCATTCACGTGACAGATGGAGACCATCCCTACATGCACCGCTGGTGGATTCCAGGGACTTCTATTGGTTACGAACATTCCTTTATCCACCAAGTGGCCGATTTCTTCCACAGTTTGGAAACTGGAGAGGCCTGTCACCCTACCTTCCGCGATGCTTTTGAGACCCAAAAGGTATGCGAAGCGGTGCTATTATCTGCCAAAGATCGGGCCTGGAAGGATACGGGGGTAGCTTGGATAGAATCTGTGTAATTCGCTACCACCACAAAAAAAACTCCTACCTCGAATGAACCAGGTAGGAGTTTTAGGAGATAAACCTATTTATCGGTAGAGCTTAAAACTGGTTTTTAAACTGCTCCATTTTTTGATCGACAAGGGTATCCACCATAAAGGAAAGGGATACATTTTCCCAAGACAAGGTTACTTTGGCTACCTTGTTGTTTTCAGCTGAAATGCTGTACTGAAGTCTTTCGGAAGTTGGGATGGCTACAGGGCTTGCTTTTAGTGCTATTGCATCGTCAGCAGCTAGAGCAGCTTCATCAATTTTACCGTCTTTCATGTAAGCATACACGCTTTCTGCTTTTTTGTTGAGGTGAATGGTCCATTCTCCTGAGGCGGCAGGGGTTACGAAAATGGAATATTTCCCTGCAGCAAGATTTTTCCCACCCACATTGACTTGCGTGCTAAATTCAATGATGGTTTGGGAATTGGCTCCTGCTCTCCAGCTTTCACCGTACTTCACAACATTTCCGAAAATCTTCCTTCCCTTTACCGCAGGGGAAGAGTAATCCATACTGATTTTAGTGAATCCAACTACCTGACTTACGTGGGCAGCGGGACTTGCAGCAGGTTGTTGAAGTTGTGCCAATGCAGAAAAAGAACCTACGAGCAAAAATGCTAGGGTAAAAAGGGTGTATTGTACCTGTTTCATGGATGTGTTTTTTTGGGTTAAGGTCGTGAAGCTAACAAAAAAAATAGCTGCTTGTTCAAAAAAAAGTACGCCTGTTTCCAAAACTGATTTTTGTCAGTTTCCAACGCAGAAGATTCCTTTACCTTGGGACTACCAATCCAAGAGTAGATTCGCCATTGAAAGAGGAATCCCTTGGAAGGGTAAATTTTGATGGCCTTTACTGTTTAACCTGTTTTCGGAAGAAATCTACAAATCCTTCCCTCAGTTTTTTTAACACTTGATCAGCACTCCCTTTATGGAAAAACTAGTTATCCCTTTTGACCAGCTAAGTATCAAGGATGTTGGAAAAGTGGGAGGAAAAAATGCCTCTTTAGGGGAATTGCACAGGCACTTGAGACCTCTTGGTATCCGCATTCCTGATGGATTTTCTGTTACTGCTGCAGGATATTCCCTTTTTCTTCAGGAAAATAACTTAGAGCATCGCATTGCTGCAGAACTTGCTGCCTTAGATACCCATCACTTTACCAACCTGCAGCAGGTGTCCTCTCGACTTAAAACTTTCCTGCTGCAGGCAAGCTTGCCTCATCTACTAGAAGAAGAAATTTTGGATGCCTACCGTCTATGGCAAAAGAGAAATCTTCTAGGGGATGGAGTTGCTGTACGAAGCAGTGCTACTGCAGAAGATTTACCTGGGGCAAGTTTTGCTGGGCAGCACGATTCTTTTTTGAATGTACGCGGCGAAAAGGAGGTTTTGGAAAAGATTAAAGCATGTTTTGCTTCCCTATACAATGCCCGAGCCATCAAATACAGACTAGACAAAGGATATGCACACACGCAAGTAGCGCTATCGGTAGGGGTGCAGCAGATGGTACGTGCCGATTTAGGAAGCAGTGGGGTGATATTCACCCTAGATCCTGAGTCGGGATTCGACCAGGTCATATACCTCACCGCGTGTTGGGGACTTGGTGAAAATATAGTACAGGGTACGGTGGTTCCAGATGAATTTGTCCTCTTTAAGCCCAGTTTACAACAAGGAAAGCTTGCCCTCCTATCCAAAAAGAAGGGATCAAAATCAAAAACCATGTGTTTTGGTACAACTGGAGGCGTGGTAAATCAAGATACCATTGCCCCGTTGCAAAAGCGTTGGGTATTGACCCAAGAAGAGGCAGAACTTTTGGGAAGGTGGGCACTGGCCATAGAAAAGCATTACCGAATGCCCATGGATATAGAATGGGCAAAAGATGGGATTTCGGGAGATTTTTTTGTGGTTCAGGCAAGACCTGAAACCATACATGCGCAAAAGGATCCCCTGATTCAAGAAGAATTTTTTTTGAAAAAAGCCGGAAAGGTTCTGGCCAAAGGAATTGCTGTAGGAAAGGGGATTACTTCGGGGAAAATAAGAATACTACATACGCCACGAGAGGAACACCTCTTGCAGGAGGGAGAAATCTTGCTTGCAGAGCATACCAATCCCGACTGGGACCCCTTGCTCAAGCGTGCAGCAGCCATAGTCACGACCAAGGGAGGCAGAACCAGCCATGCAGCCATAGTAGCTAGAGAGCTAGGCACCTTGGCTCTCGTGGGAGCAGAGACGGCTATGGAAAAATTACAAACGGGGGACCTGATTACCCTGGACAATTCCTCCGGTAATGTAGGCATCATCTACGAAGGCAAACTTTCTTGGACCAAGACTACTCACGATTTCCGAGGAATTTCCCTGCCAAAAACCACCCCCATGCTGATTTTAGGAGATCCCGAAAAGGCTTTTGCCTTGAGCCATTTTCCTCATCAAGGGGTGGGATTGATGCGGATGGAATTTGTGATTACCTCTTCCATAGGCATACATCCCATGGCATTGGTTCATCCAGAAAAGGTTACTCAAGCAGAGGAAAAAGCCAAAATCCTAGGTTTATGTGAGGGGTACGACACTCCTGAAGAATATTTTGTGGACCGTCTCTCTCAAGCCATTGCCACGGTCGCGGCGGCCTTTTATCCCCAAGAAGTTATTTTGAGAATGAGTGATTTTAAGTCCAACGAATACGCTCATTTGCTTGGAGGAACGGCATTTGAAGAGGAAGAGGAAAATCCTATGTTGGGATTTAGAGGGGCATTCAGGTATTGTCATGAGCGGTACCAAGAGGGATTTGTCTTAGAATGTCGTGCAGCGCTACGGGTAAAAGAAGACATGGGTCTTCGTAACCTATCGATGATGATCCCTTTTTGCCGAAGTCCAGAAGAAGGAAAAAAGGTGCTTCGTCTTCTAGCTGCTCAAGGGATCCATAGGGGGGAAGGCAAGTGGAAGATATACGTCATGGCAGAGCTTCCCTGCAACGTGATTCAGGCGGAAGAATTTGCCGAAATTTTTGATGGCTTTTCCATAGGTTCCAATGACCTAACCCAACTCACTTTGGGGATAGACAGGGATGCAGACATTTTGGGCGAACTCTTTGATGAAACCAACCCTTCGGTGACCTGGATGATTGCGGAGCTCATTCGTGTAGCCAAGTCCAAGGGAAAAAAGGTGGGGATTTGTGGCCAGGCCCCTAGCGATCGTCCTGACTTCATTCATTTTTTGATATCCCAGGGCATAGATAGTATTTCTTTTCAATCGGATGCCTTGCTATCGGGCTTGGTTTCCATGCAAAACGCTGAACAGACCATAGAAAAACAAAAATCAATCCTTAGGAGCCGCGCTTCTTCCCTACCTCACACCACATGAAAAACTCTATTTTAAAAAACATGAAAAAGTTAGAAAATAAAAGTACCCTCGTCACCGGAGCTGCCTCTGGAATGGGGAAGGCCATTGCCCTTCTTTTTGCGCAAGAAGGCGCACTTTTGGTATTGAGCGATGTCCATGGCATCGAAGTAGAACAAGTCGCCCAAGAAATTCGCTCCCAAGGAGGACATGCCTTGGCACTTGCCTGCGATGTATCCAAGGAAGATGAGGTCAAGCAACTCATCGAGGCTGCCCTGCAGACTTACGGGAGTTTAGATATTTTAGTCAATAATGCTGGAATCATGGATGATTTTACCCCCTTAGACAAGGTTACAGATGCCCTTTGGGAAAAGATACTCTCCGTGAATGTCAATGGACCCTTCTATGCGAGTAGACTGGCCATCGCAGCCATGCTTCAGCAAGGCAAGGGAGTGATCATCAATATCGCTTCCATAGGAGGTATTGCTGGGGCCAGGGCGGGTCTGGCTTACACTACCTCCAAGCATGCCCTGATCGGTATGAGTAAAAATATAGGATTCATGTATGCCCAAAAAGGGATTCGGTGCAATGCCATAGCTCCGGGAGGGGTAAATACCAACATCATGAAAAATGCGCATCCCGATGCGGAGGGGGCAGCCCTGTGCAGCAGCGGATCAGGATCCATGCCACGCATGGGTGAGTCAGAGGAAATTGCTAAAGTCGCTTTATTTCTTGCATCCGAGGATTCTTCCTTCGTCAACGGGGAAACTCTCGTGGCCGATGGGGGCTGGTTGGCCTACTAATTTTACTGGACCTCAAGCCCGGTAGCTAGGGAGAACAATGAATGGGGCTTAGGGGTATGGAAAAAACCAAAACCCTAACTATCTTAGAAGGAAATAAGATTTGTATTGGCGATTTATTCTCCTTGCCCATGACGTATTATTCCCTTCGAAATTTGACTAAGAGCTACGAGGATCACCATGCCGTGCAAGATTTTTCCTTGGACTTAGGCAAAGGTGAATTTGTAGCAGTGATTGGAGAAAGCGGTTCTGGAAAAAGTACCTTACTTAGGATGGCTGCAGGCTTATTGGCCCAGACCTCAGGGGAGGTGTATTTGGGAGATAAAAAAATAGCATCCCCAGAAGAAAAATTAGTGGCTGGCCACGATGAAATCAAACTCATTCACCAAGATTATCAATTGTTTGCGACCATCAGCGTGGAGGAAAATATCAGCAGGCCCCTGCTGCGCTACGACGCAGGATACCGGAATAAGCGGGTAAGTCACCTCCTAGATCGCTTGGGACTAGAAGCCTACCGGGAGCGTCTTCCCCGTCAATTGAGTGGAGGACAGCAACAAAAAGTGGCCATTGCTCAAGCGCTGGCCGTGGAGCCCGAAGTACTGCTTTTGGACGAACCTTTCAGTCATTTGGATGCTATCCAAAAAAGAAAATTAATTTTTGAGTTGAAGGATTTACTCAAAGAAATGGGGACTACGGTCATTTTTGTTACCCATGACTTAGACGATGCCCTTTGGATGACAGACTCCTTGGTGGTCTTGCAAAAAGGAAAGATTACTCAAAAAGGCAATTCCAAAGCGCTGTGTGAATTTCCAAAATCCAAGTACGTGGCACGACTTTTCTCCTCCATCAATTTGATTCCAGATCTGCCTGGCTGCTACCTGAGGCCAGCCGATATTCGCTTGCGAAGTAGGGGAGGGCTAGTGGGCCATGTCATCGACCAGAGATTTTTGGTGCATTACAATTCCCTGCAGGTGAGACTTCGGGAGTCTGGACAAGTCTGGGAAGTGGATGACCCTGCCCGTAAGCATAAACTTGGAGATCGGGTTTACCTTCATTACGACGAGGAAAAAGTGTTGGTATTGAAATCTTAACCCCTAACCAAAACCTTTTTTTTCTAGTTGACCAGGCCTTGGCTAAGCTCTTCCGGAGAGGCCTTTCTGACTTCGATAATTTTTCCTTCAAAATGAAGCGCAAATCCTACCAAAGGATGATTGAAATCTAGCAATACTTGTTTCCCTAGATGCTTGACCAATTTTGCCTGCATGGGGTACCCATTTTCATCCATGAGGGGAAGAAAGTTACCTTCTTCCAACATCTCTGGGCTAAACCCACGTTCTTCAGTAAATTGATCTACAGGTAAGGTGAGTAGCAATTCATCGTCAGCATCTCCATACGCTTCGGCTACCGAAAGGCTAAACGCAAAATCATCTTCCTTACTTTTTCCCAGGAGCAATTCTTCAAATCTCTCAGGTAACCCGCTATGACCGACCACAAAAAAAAAGGGATCTTCCGCATCGCGTACTTCCACACTGAAGGGAGCGGACTCCACTTGGTCTTCGTCTTTGCTCACTTTCAACTCGTACGTCAGTCCGACTACGGTGCCAGATATGATTTTCATGGATGGAGGAGGGTTAACTGCTAATACCGTATTTCAAACGAATCCGCAAACGTTCCTTGCCTACTGCCCATTTGCTCCTGGAGGTGGACTGTTGTACAGGTTTTTTGGCACGAAATACAAAGTATTGGTAATCTTTTTCTTCAAAGAATAGGGCGTAGGTTTCCATTTTATCCAAGTAAAAACCTGCTTGATTCAAGGTAGCTACCAAGGTGGCCGTATCCAAGGCTTGGTCAATGACTTGAAGTTTTTCGGGTTGGTGAGCAATCATCCATTCCAAGTAACGGGGTGCTGGAATATGTACAAAAACTAGGGATTCTGCATGCGCATGTTTTTGAATATTGGCAAACAAGCGTGCATGTTGGGCAACTGGAATATGTTCCAATACATCAGGAAAAACAAAAAAATCATAGGTTTCTCCTTTTTTATAAAAGTCTGACATGTCCGAAACTTCAAAATGCAGGTTGCTTTGTTTTTTCCAAAGTTGCTTTGCCTTTTCAATACTTTCGGGGGAAATATCCACGGCTAAAACGTTTCCTTGTGGCACTTGCCCTGCAAGAAGGTGGGACACGGTGCCAATTCCGCAACCTACCTCTAGAATTCGGTGGTGAGAGGCAAGTCCTGCTTGCTTCACTTTGTCCAAAATGCTAAGATGCCGAGAATTAATCCCCGTTTTCTCTTGTTTTTCGGCAAATTGGTCGTAAAAGTTGACCACCTTATCTTTTTCTTCAGCGGCTTGCATTTGCTTTTTTGTAGGTAAAAAAGATCCCAGCGATCAATAGCAACAGCAGTCCGTATTGAAAGACAATCATAGGAATCTTGGTAGATGAATAACTTTCTGGGGCAAAGGTAAATACTATTTTGTGAGTACCTGAAGGAATCTCCATTCCTCTAAGAAGATAGTTTACCCTTAGCAAGGGTACTTCTTTTCCGTCAAGAGTAACCTTCCATCCCTCGGGATAGTAGATCTCTGAAAATACACCAAGGCCTCCTGTTTGCATGGTAGCTTGGTAGCTTATCGAATTTGGAGAGTAGGACAGCAGGTTGATTTCGCCTGATCCGGCAGTAATTTTACCAAATTCCTCGGTATTGAGGGTGGCTTGGGATTTGGTATTTATTTTTCCTAGAGTTTCCATTTCAGAAGCATTATTGCTGACCGCAATTACTTCTGTAGGCACCCAGGCAGGCCCATTCGCTTCTGGGTTTTCAAGTACGGCATTGGATTCCGTTCCTGCGATCAGGTATTTGGTATTGAGCATGTTGAAGGTGCCTAGGCTTGCCCAGTCATAGTTGCCCTCTTGGACTTTTTTGGAGAAGGCTTGAAGTTCAAATTCCAACCGGTTATCTATTAGATCTTGGTAGCGACGAAGTTTCGCGCCGTGGTAGCCGCCAAGGCTATTGAATCGGTAGCTCGTACGCGCCCCTTGACTAAACCCTTCCGAGGGCGTAAACACTCGGAAATAGCCTTTGTCTGAAGCAATGGATTTTTCGGCGGGGGTCTCTGCAAAATACTGTCTTGAGGGGTTTCCTTGGAAGGAATCTTGATTGAGGTACCTTCTATTGATAGTCCATACGTCTAGGGTAATCAAGGTAATTAAGCCAATACCCAAAATGCTTACTGAGATTTTGCCCTTCAGGTAAAAGTAAATGGCACATAAAGCAAATATTACAAAAGTAAAGCTTGTCCAAGCGGAGGAACTAAGTAGCTCTTTGCGATCAGATTTCAATGCAGTATACAGCCAATCTGGGAATCCCAATTCCACGTCTCCCGCTCCTTCAAAACGGAATAATGTACTCCCCATGACTGCGAGAATTAGGGTTGTGCCCACTACTGTTCCACCCGAAATTAACAGGGGTTTTAGTGTTTTTGTCTGCGCAAGTTTTTCTAAGGCAATCATGCCTAAGACAGGAATGGCAAATAGCGTCATTCCCAAAGCCATGGAGACGGCTCTAAACTTATTGTAGCCGGGCAGGATGTCAAACAGGGTGTAATTGAACCATGCTAGGTTTTTGCCCCAGCTCAACATTAAGGAAAGTACTATGATGGATCCATAAGTAATCAAACTTGCGCGTGGTGCTACCCAGATGCCTAGAATGGCTAGGAATACTAGAACTACACTTCCATAAATTGGCCCTCCCGTGAAGGGCTGGTCTCCCCAATACGTGGGGGCGCCTTTCACAATACCATTGATTTGTGCAGGATCAACTCCTTGTGATTGTAATGCTTTTTCTGAAGCGGAGTCTTTGGGAAGTGGGGTTCTGCTTCCTCCACCATAAAAATCAGGAACTAACAGCGTCATACTTTCCAAAATTCCATTGGACCAATTGAAGGCATAGTCCTTGTCTAGGCCCGAATCTCCCGATTCAATGGTAGCTTTTCCTCGCGTGGAATAGGGGCTATATTCTAAGGCAGTGGCTAACCTTCCCAAATTTCCTCCTACAGCCAAAACTACCCCAAGCGCTAAAAAGGCATAGGTGGCCAATAGATTTTTTATCCCTACCTGCTTCCATTCAATCAGGGTTCTTACACCCAAATAGATCAGGGAAATGATCAGGGTATAGTAGGTGATTTGTAGGTGATTGAATTTAAGTTGCAGTAATAAGCCAAGACCTAAAAGGGCAGCTCCCAAGATTTTTTTGCGCTCAAAGGCCAGGTGAATTCCCAGGACAATAAGGGGAATCAGGCATACGGCCCAAATTTTCGCATTATGGCCTGCTTCCAAAGAAAGCAAGTTGTAGGTATTGAATGCAAAGGCCACCGCACCTGCTGTAGAGAATATCGGACGTACTCCATAGCTGAGCAGTAGCAGGTACATGCTCAGCATACCAAAAAACAATCCATTGATGGGATGAGGAAGTCCCAGAGTAAGCACCGAAATAAGTAGGTTGGTGATGTCTCCTGCAAATTCCAAGCTTATAAAGTAGGTGGGCATGCCACCAAACATGCGGTTGGTCCACAAGGCCTGCTCCCCAGTAGAGGAACGGTAGTCAAGCACCTCTTTGGCTGACCCTTCCCATTGAAGGATATCGCTTTGGAAAATAATTTTTCCATCAAACACCAGTGGAGAAAAGTAAGCTACCACGAGGAGATAAAAAAAGAGAACTCCCAAGAGATGGGGAAGAATATCTTTTTGAAATTGAATCTTCATGAAGTAAGGATCAGCAGTTTGGTCTGCAAATTAAGGATTTCGATGGAAAGGCAGGCAATCTCTGGCATGTCCTTTTTATGTCCGTCTAACTTTTTGTTAATCCTGAATTTAATTGGCTTCCTAAGCATCAAATTCATTACTTTTGCAGCTATAACTTGCATCACCACATGTTTGATAATCTCAGTTTGAAGCTTGATCGGGCTTTCAAAACCTTGAAAGGCACCGGTAAGATCACGGAAATAAACGTGGCATCTACCGTCAAAGAAATTAGACGAGCCTTGATAGATGCGGACGTCAACTACAAGGTAGCCAAAGAGGTTACCGACAAGATCAAAGACGAGGCCATGGGCCGAGACGTGTTGATCTCCGTGTCTCCAGGACAACTTTTGGTAAAGATTACCCAAGAGGAGCTGACCAAGCTCATGGGTACTTCCAAGGTGGATATCAAACTCAGTGGGGATCCTTCGGTAATATTAATTTCAGGCCTACAAGGTTCGGGTAAAACTACCTTTGCGGGTAAGCTAGGAAGTTTGCTCAAAAGGCAGGGACGTCAGGTTTTGCTGGTAGCTTGTGATATTTACAGACCTGCAGCTATAGATCAGCTCAAGGTGTTGGGTGAGCAAATTGGGGTTGAAGTATACGCCGAGCCAGAGAGTAAAAATGCACTACAAATCGCCAACAATGCCATTGCTTATGCCAAAAAAACAGGCAAAAAGACGGTGGTAGTCGATACAGCGGGCCGTTTGGCTGTGGACGAAGCGATGATGCAGGAAATTGAGCTCTTGAAAAAATCCCTCAACCCTTCCGAAACCCTATTTGTGGTAGATGCGATGACGGGTCAAGATGCGGTGAATACGGCAAAGACCTTTGATGAGCGCCTTGATTTTGACGGTGTGGTATTGACCAAATTGGATGGAGATACCCGTGGTGGAGCGGCAATTTCCATTCGCCATGTGGTCAATAAGCCCATCAAGTTTATCTCTACGGGAGAAAAAATGGAAAACTTGGATGTTTTTCATCCCGACCGTATGGCCCAAAGAATTTTGGGAATGGGAGACGTCATCTCTTTGGTGGAGCGTGCCCAACAGTCCTTTGATGAAGACGAAGCCCGCAGACTAAATGCTAAGATTCGTCAAAACAATTTCAATTTTGATGATTTTCTTTCCCAGTTGGAGCAAGTAAAGAAAATGGGAAATATCAAAGATTTGATGGGGATGATTCCCGGCATGGGCAAGGCCATGAAAGGGCTAGATATCGATGAAGATTCTTTCAAACCTATAGAAGCCATCATAAGGAGCATGACGCCCAAGGAGCGTCAAAATCCCGATTGCTTGGATGGAAGGAGAAGAAAGCGCATTGCAGACGGATCTGGAAGAAGTATCATCGAAGTCAACAACCTTATGAAGCAATTTGAAGACATGCGCAAAATGATGAAGCAGATGAATAAAATGGGTGGAGCAAAAGCAGCCATGAGCAAGTTGCTCCCTCCTGGAGGAAGAAGATAAGCGCGTACCAAGGCCATTTTGGAAATCAAAACAATCTATCTTCAGGGATAGATTGTTTTTTTGTTTGAAAATCGATCCTTTAAAAAAATAAATGGCTAGTGAAACCCATTGCAATTGACCTCTTTTATCTTCCAAATTTGGAGTTTTTTTCTGCCCTTCGTGGACATGAGGAGGCCTTTCTTTTTCCTCAAGCCAAGTATCCTCGGCAATCCTACTCCAATCGATGTCAACTCAGGTTGGCCAATGGGGTAAATACCTTGAGTATTCCCATACAAGGGAGAAGACCTAGGATTCCTCTTCGGGACGTGAAAGTGGATTATAGTCAAAATTGGGTTCAAAATCA
>Ga0315906_10004917_pt1 | contig 16939 bp, 13 predicted proteins | sample LakEriMetagenome_4_FD_203526 | JGI IMG/M metagenome (GOLD analysis project Ga0315906, IMG submission 203526) | Freshwater fungal communities from buoy surface, Lake Erie, Ohio, United States - Buoy 2 MA122 | ecosystem: Environmental > Aquatic > Freshwater > Lake > Lake biofilm | place: USA...
CTCAAGGCGGCCGTCGCCCGCCACAAGGCGCAGGCGGGCAAAGGCAAGTAAAGCTCACCCGGGACGCACGAAAGGGACCTGTCCATGCTCAGCGACGATCAGGCCATGGCCTACATGCACAAGCTGCTGACAGCCATGGCCCAGGCCGGGGGGTCAGACCTGTTCATCTCGGCCGGCTCGGCGCCCACGATGAAGGCCCACGGAGCACTCACCCCGCTGTCACAGCAGAAACTGCATCCCGACGTCACGCGGGTGCTGGCGCGCTCCATCATGAGCGACCGCCAGCGCGTCGAGTTCGACCGCGACATGGAGTCCAACTTCGCGATCGTCGTGCCTGAGGTGTCGCGCTTCCGGGTCAATGTCTACGTGCAGCAGACGCACGTGGCGATGGTCATCCGCACCATCGCCAACGAGATCCCCAACGCCGACAAGCTCGGGCTGCCGGAGGTGGTCAAGGAGCTCATCCTGAGCAAGCGCGGGCTGCTGCTCATCGTGGGGGGTACAGGTTCAGGCAAGTCCACCACCCTGGCCGCGCTGATCGACCACCGCAACGCCACCACGCCCGGGCACATCATCACGGTGGAGGATCCCATCGAGTACATCCACGAGCCCAAGAAGTCGCTGATCAGTCACCGCGAGGTGGGCGTTGACACGCACTCTTGGGAGGCCGCGCTCAAGAACACGCTTCGCCAGGCCCCGGACGTCATCCTCATGGGCGAGATACGCGACCGCGAGACCATGGAGCATGCGATCACTTTCTCCGAGACAGGCCACCTGTGCCTGGCCACGCTGCACGCCAACAGTGCCAACCAGGCCATCGACCGCATCATCAACTTCTTCCCCGAGGAACGCCGACCCCAGCTGCTGATGGACCTGTCGGCGAACCTGCGCGGCATCGTTTCGCAGCGCCTGATCCGCACCGAGGACGGCACCGGGCGAAAGGCGGCCATCGAGATCCTCGTCAACACGCCCACCATTGCCGACAAGATCTTCAAGGGCCTGTTCCACGAGATCAAGCCGCTGATGGAGCGCGGCCGCGAGTCCGGCATGCGCACCTTCGACTGGGCCTTGTTCGATCTCTACAACCGGGGTTTCATCTCCTACGACGAGGCGCTGCGCAATGCTGATTCGTCCAACGAACTGCGTCTGAACATCAAGCTGCGCAGCCAACGTGGCGCGCCCTCGGCAGGCATCGGTGCGGATGCCGAACTCACGTTTGACTACGGTGTGAGTGCGGCGCCTGACCTCGACAAGGCTCGCAAGCAGGAACTGGAGCGGCAGGCGCAGCGCCGGCGCGAGTTCGAGAACAAGCAAGCCGAGGCGCGACGCCTAGGCTAGTTCCGTCCTTGTGCACCCCGCACGATCTGTCAGATCAGGCCAGAAGCACAACAGCCCGCCAAGCGGAACCTGGCGGGCTGTTGCGACTGTTGTCTTGGTGGCGCTTCAGGGATTCGAACCCCGGACCTGCGGATTATGATTCCGTCGCTCTAACCGGCTGAGCTAAAGCGCCTGAAGCTGCGGATTATAGCGGCCGTCTGGCCACTCCGGCCCAGGTCTGGAACCGCATGTCCCTGTTCAGTTTCTTCAAGAAAAAGGCTCCTCCCGCAAGCGAGGCCCAAGGCAGCACGGCCTCGATCGAAGCGCTGCGGCGCCCCGGGATCGCGGAGCCGGCCCAGCCTGCGACCGAATCGAGCTTGGGGCAGCCCGAGCCCGACGCCGAGCGCGGGGGGTGGCTCGGCCGCCTGAAACTGGGCTTGCGCAAGACGGGCCAGGGCATCGCCCAGGTGTTCACCGGCACGCGGATCGACGATGCGCTGTACGAGGAACTGGAATCGGCACTGCTCATGGCGGATGCGGGTCTGCCGGCCACACAGCAGTTGCTGGCAGACCTGAAACGCCGGGTCAAGGACACCAAGGCCACGGATCCTGCGGCGGTGAAGGCGTTGCTGGTAGACGCGCTGACGGATCTCTTGCAGCCTCTCCAGCAGCCGTTGCTGGTGGGGCAGGCCACCCCCACCGTCCTCATGGTCGTGGGCGTCAACGGCGCGGGCAAGACCACCAGCATCGGCAAGCTCACGCACCATCTGGCCGCTGACGGTCAGAAGGTGCTGCTGGCCGCAGCCGACACCTTCCGGGCCGCCGCGCGTGAGCAACTGGCGGTCTGGGGAGACCGCAACCGCGTGGACATCGTCAGCCAGCAAGGGGGTGATCCGGCAGCGGTGAGTTTTGATGCGGTGACGGCCGGTCGAGCGCGTGGATGTGACGTGGTGATCGCCGACACGGCCGGACGCCTGCCCACCCAGCAGCACCTGATGGAAGAGCTCAAGAAGATTCGCCGCACCATCGCCAAGGCGCAGGAGGGCGCGCCGCACGAGGTGCTGCTGGTGGTGGACGGCAACACGGGGCAGAACGCGCTGGCCCAGGTCAAGGCCTTTGATGCCGCCGTGCAGGTCACGGGCTTGATCGTCACCAAGCTGGATGGCACGGCCAAGGGCGGCGTGCTGGCCGCCATCGCCCGCTGGAGCACCTCCGAGGGCCGGCCGCTGGCGGTCTACTTCATCGGGGTGGGTGAGAAGCTGGAGGACCTGCAGACCTTCGATGCACGGGAGTTCGCGCAGGCCCTGGTGCAGTGAGCGGCGGTGGCTGGGCCTCCGCGCTGCCAGCGCCGAGTGATGAATGCGCTCAGCGCGGCATGCCGGGCATGCCGGGGAAGCCGCCGCCCATGCGGCGCATCATCTTCATCAGGCCGCCGCCCTTCATCTTCTTCATCATGTCGCGCATCTGCTCGAACTGGTTGAGCATGCGGTTGACCTCCTGCACCTGCACGCCCGCGCCGGTGGCGATGCGGCGCTTGCGCGAGGCCTTGATGAGCTCGGGCTTGCGCCGCTCCAGCGGCGTCATCGAGCAGATGATGCCCTCCATGCGCCGCACGTCGCGCTCGGCCTTGCCGAGATCAGCGCCGGCCGCCCGCGAGGCCAGCTGCGAGGGCAGCTTGTCCATCAGCCCGGCCAGGCCGCCCATGTTCTTCATCTGGGAGATCTGCGACAGGAAGTCGTTCAGGTCGAAGGCGTCGCCGCTCTTGACCTTGTCGGCCAGCTTCTGGGCGGCCGCGATGTCCACGCCCTTTTGCACTTCCTCGACCAGCGCGACGATGTCGCCCATGCCCAGGATGCGCCCGGCGTGGCGCTCGGCGTCAAAGGCCTCCAGGCCGTCGATCTTCTCCGAGATGCCGGCGAACTTGATCGGCACGCCGGTGATCTGGCGTACGGACAGCGCCGCGCCACCGCGGGAGTCGCCGTCCAGCTTGGTCAGCACCACGCCCGTCAGGGGCAGGGCGTCCTTGAAGGCGCGGGCGGTGTTGATGGCGTCCTGGCCCTGCATGGCGTCCACGACGAACAAGGTCTCCACCGGGTTCAGCGCCGCGTGCAGCTGGCGGATCTCGGCCATCAAGGCCTCGTCGATCGCCAGCCGGCCGGCGGTGTCCACCAGCAGAACGTCGAAGTAGTGGCGCCGGGCATGGTCCAGCGCCGCCCGCGCGATGTCGGCGGGTTTCTGGTCCGGCGCGCTCGGGAACCACTCGGCCCCGGCCTGCGCCGTCACGGTCTTCAACTGCTCGATGGCCGCAGGCCGGTACACGTCGGCCGAGACGGTCAGCACCTTCTTGCGACGCTTCTGGATCAGGTGCCGAGCCAGCTTGGCCGTGGTGGTGGTCTTGCCGGCACCTTGCAGGCCGGCCATCAGCACGACTGCCGGGGGCTGCGTGGCCAGATCCAGATCGGCCACCCCGTCGCCCATGGTGGCGGCCAGTTCCTTGTGCACGATGCCCACCAGGGCCTGGCCGGGGTTGAGCGAGCCAGCCACCTCCTGGCCCAGGGCCTTGTCCTTGACCCGGGCGATGAAGTCGCGCACCACGGGCAGCGCCACGTCCGCCTCGAGCAGCGCCATACGAACTTCGCGCAGCATGTCCTGCACGTTGGCTTCGGTGATGCGGGCTTGGCCCCGCATGGTCTTCACCAGGCGTGACAGGCGGTCGGTGAGGTTGGTGGCCATGGAATCGGCGTGCCCGAAGGCGCGGGGCAGCGCGGTGTCGGGTGGGGTGGCGGGAACCTTGTGCAAGCGCAGTGTCAAAGCGACACTGACCGTACACTGTATTGAATGATTCTATCGACCGGGATGCCGAGCGGATGGCCGCTGTTGCTGGCTGTGTTGGCCGTGACCGCCTACGCCGCGTCGTTGCTGGGCGGAAGCCCCCGGCTCGACCGGTTGGCCATGCCGGCTTTCGTGGTAGCGGTGGCGGCCCATGCAGCCATGCTGCTCAGCGAGATCGGCAGCCTCGGTTTTCACGATGCCGCCGCGCGCCTGGGGTTCGGCCCGGTGCTGTCGCTCACGGTGTGCCTGGTCCTGGCCATTCATGCGCTCGATGGTCGCTTCATCACCGTGCCCGTGGTCCGGCGTGTGTTGGCGCTTGTGGGTGCGGCCGCCGTGGTGGTGCAGGGCTTGTTTCCCGGAGAGGCGCGCGTACTGGGCTCTGCCTGGGCGCCGCTGCATTGGCTTCTGGGCGTGGCGAGCTACGGCCTCTTGGGCGCCGCGGTCCTTCATGGGGTGCTGCTCGATGCTGCAGAGCGCCGCTTGCGCCAGCGCAGAAGCCTTGCACCTGTGGTGGCAGGCATGCCCCTGCTGCAGATCGAGCGGATCACCTTCCGCTTCGTCGAGGCCGGCTTCGCGGTGCTGTCGGCGGCGATTGCCCTGGGCATCGTGACTTCGCCACAGTGGCGCTGGGACCACAAGACGGTGCTGTCCCTGCTGGGTTGGTCCATCTTCGCCCTTCTGCTGGCGGGCCGCCACGGCCGTGGCTGGCGCGGCCGCCATGCCACTCGCTGGCTGTACGCCGGGGCCTTGGTGCTGATGCTGGCCTACGTGGGCTCACGCTTCGTGCTGGAAGTGCTGCTGTCGCGGTCAGCGGCGTGAGGGCTTGGCACTCATGAAGTACTTGTTGGTGCTGGTCGTGGTGGTGGTGGGCATCTGGATGCTGGCCTCCCGCTTTCGCAAGCCCCCTGATCCTGGCCAAGGGCGGTCGACCGGACCTGCCACCGGCGGTTCGCCTCAGGCGACCTCAGCCGAAGATGGCGGGGCAGTCAAGGCAGTGCCCGGCCAGATGGTGGCCTGCTGTCGTTGCGGTGTGCACCTGCCCGCGGACGAGGCCGTTTTCGATGGGAAGCTGCCGTACTGCGGGCCGTTGCATCGGCAGGCTGGGCCGCGCTGAGAGCGGACGGTTCAGCCAGATGGCCGTGCCAGACGCAGGTCTCTCAGGTGCCGTTGATGGCAGCGGCGCCGTTGAAAACGGCGGGTCTTCCGATCCTTTGGGCACTGCCTCATGGTTCAGGGATGCTCCTGGGCAGGCCCGCGGAGACGGCACTGCCTCAAGGGTTCCGCGCCTGTCTGGAGCGTGGGGGTTGTGGCTCAATCCATTGTGGCTAGATTCGTTTTCAGCCGGGCCTTCGGCGAGTGCGCCTGTGTCCGGTGCTGGCTCGGCCGTCGGTCGTTCGCTATGGAGGATTTTTCGCACCTATCTCGTTGCTCGGGCAGTCGTGGGGGTGCTGTTGGCTGCCATGCAGTTTCTGGGGCTTGCCGAAGGGCACGCGCCCAGGGCGACGGCGCTGCTGATCAGTGGCTTGTACGCGCTCGAAGCTTCTGTGTTGCCAGCTTGGCTGTGGTCCCGTGGCCGCAACCGGTCCGTTGTCCGGCTGTCCCCTTCGGCCTGGATCGTCCTGACCATCGGTGCCGACCTTGTGGCCTTCATGATGCTTCTGGGCAACGAATCTGCGGCCGGACTCAATCACGGCGCCCTGCTGGTGTTGCCCGTGCTGATGGCCGGCGTGTTGATGTCACGCTCTGGAGCGCTGGCCATCGCTGCCATCGTGGCAACCGTGTTGCTGTTCGACGCTTGGATGCTCGGCCCCAGGGCACCAGCCGCGCCGTCGGCCTTGCTGGGATCACTGCTGGCCGGCATGGGGCTGCTGACCATTGCGTGGCTGGCGGGCGAGCTTGCCTCTCGTCTGCGGAGGGAGGAGAGAGCTGCGGTGGACAGCCAGGAAAGAGCCCGCCAGCAAGCCGGCTTGAACCAACTGGTCATCCAGGAGCTCAGCGAGGGTCTGTTGGTGATCGACCGGCATCGACGCGTGCAGGCAGTCAACCCCTCGGCACAACTTCTCTTGGGGCTGCCCGCAGGGGACCAAGCTCCCGAAGGTGATCTGCTCGGCTCTGTGCCTTCATGGTCGCCTTTGCTGCGTGCGGTGGAGCGGGCACATGCCGAGGGGGCATGGCCTGCGGGAGGGCGCGTCGTATCGTGGCCTGATGGGTCTCATGGTGCGGCAGGGCTGACGAAGGTGCGTGTGCGCCTGCGGTTTACGCGCCAAGCGGGAGCCGCCCGCACTCCCAGGCCGGAGGGCCCCGAGCATGACCTCTGTGTACTGCTTCTTGAGGACGAGCGTATCGTTCAGGTGCGCGTCCAGCAGGAAAAGCTCGCTGCCATGGGCCGGGTGTCAGCGGGCATCGCTCACGAGATCCGAAATCCTCTGGCCGCCATCGCACAGGCCAACGAACTGCTGTCTGAAGACAGGATGAGCCGGTCGCAGGAGCGACTCGTATCGATCATCGCGGACAACGTGGTCCGGTTGCGGCGCCTCGTGGATGACGTCCTGGAGTCCTTGCCCACGGGTGTGGGCCAGGCTGGCCCCATGAACGTGGTGGAGCTCGTGAGCACCGTGGTGGACGAGTGGCGCGGCACGGTAGGCGTCGTGCCCGGTGTGTTGGAGCTGAACCTGCGTTCGCGACAGGCCCAAGTTTGGTTCGACCCTGAGCACCTCCGTCGCATTCTGGTGAACCTGCTGGACAATGCTTACAGGTACTCGTCGCGCGAAGCCCGAGCAATCACTTTGACGGTAGATCTGGGCCTGGGTGATGGCGTGGTGCTGATGGTGAGCAACGATGGCCCCCCCATCTCCGCCGACGTCGAGATGCACCTGTTCGAACCTTTCTTCTCCACCCGCAGCCGGGGTTCCGGCCTGGGCCTGTACCTCTGCAGGGAGTTGTGCGAGCGGCACGGCGCGGACATCCGCCATGTGCGGCTCGACCCGCGCCAGCGGCATGCCACCGCCTTCGTCGTGCTGTTGCCAGGTCTGTCAGCCGCATCTTCTGGTTGGGGTTCGCTCTGATGGCTTCGGGTCCGCACCGACTGCTGGTCGTTGACGACGAGCCAGACCTGCTGACGCTGTACGAGCTGACCCTGCTTCGCGAGGGGCACGACGTGGAGTGCGCCGGCTCGGTGCAAGAGGCGATGCAGGCACTGCAGCGCCGGACCTTTCACCTGGTGATCACCGACATGCGGCTGCCCGACGGGCAGGGCATCGAATTGTTGCGTCACGTTGAAGCGGCCGGCCGCAGTGAGAAGGTGATCGTCATCACCGCCTACGGCATTGCCCAGACGGCCGTTGAAGCCTTGAAGGCGGGTGCCTTCGATTACCTCACCAAGCCCGTGGACCTGCGGCAGTTCCGGTCGGTGGTGGCCGCGGCGCTGGGGCAGTCGGCGCCACAGTCGCCGGCCCCGAGTCCCACCCCGCTGTCCCGGCCCGATCAGCTGATGTCCGCATTGCGGCCCGGGATGGCTCGCCTGGTGGGGAACTCGCCCGCCATGAGCCATGTGCGGATGCTGGTGGACAAGGTCTCGCGCAGCATGGCACCCGTGATGGTGACGGGGGAGTCCGGCACTGGCAAGGAACTCGTTGCGCGTGCTATCCACCTGGCCTCCGCCCGCGCGGCTGGGCCCTTTGTGCCCGTGAACTGCGGCGCCATTCCCGAAGCCCTCCTGGAGGCCGAGTTCTTCGGTTACCGCAAAGGTGCGTTCACCGGTGCCACGGAAGATCGGCCCGGCTTTTTTCAGGCGGCGCAAGGCGGCACCTTGTTCCTCGATGAGATTGGCGACCTGCCTCTCCTGATGCAGAGCAAGCTCCTTCGTGCCATCCAGGAGCGCAGCGTGCGGCCCCTGGGTGCCACCGCGGAAGTGCCCTGCAACGCCCGCATCGTCAGCGCGACCCACCGCGACCTGCCGCTTGAAGTGCAGGCCGGTCGATTCCGCCAGGACCTCTTCTTCCGCCTCAACGTCATCCACATCCCGGTGCCGGCGCTGCGCGACCGGCTCATGGACCTGGCCCCGATCTGCGAGGACATCCTGCAGCGCATCTGCAGTGACAGCGGCATTCACCCGCCGCCGCGCGTGAGTGAAGAGGCCTTGGCACACCTGCGTTTGCATGATTTCCCGGGCAACGTCCGTGAACTGGAGAACATGCTGCACCGTGCGCTGGCCATGTCCTCTGCGGAGTCCATCGGTGTGGAGGAGTTGGGTGCTCAGACGCGGCCTGCTCCGGTGGCTGAGGCAACGGAGATGCAACCCTCGTCACCGCTCGTGGTCAATCTGCCTGAAGAGGTGCCCGTGGCCGCGGCGCCTGCGGTTCCGCTTTCGCCTGCCGTGGACGAACTCCCGGTCAGCCTGGAGGCCTATTTGGACAGCGTCGAGCGTGCCATCCTCGAGCAGGCCCTGGCAAGGCATCGGTTCAACCGGACGGCCGCCGGTGCGAGCCTGGGCCTGTCGCTGCGCCAGATGCGCTACCGCATGGCACGGCTGGGCATCGGCGTGGATTCGGACACTTCTGACGCGACCTGATGGCAATCAGGGAAAACACAGCGCTACACCACCGGTAGTGCCTTGAGTGCTTCGGCGACACCATATATAGTGTTCGCTAATCCACCATACGTTTTCCGGGCTGCCCTTCGCACAGTGGCGGCCAGGTTTGCTACAGCCCATGAGGAGCCGCATGCAGTCCGTTGCCCTTTCCAGCCATGAAGCGTTCGTTCCGATGCCGGCGCGCGCCGCGTCCGCCACGGCGACGTCGGCCTACACGGCTTATCAGATCATCCGCCGAAACGGCGCAGTCGTGTCCTTCGAGCCCAGCAAGATTGCGGTGGCGCTGATGAAGGCCTTCCTTGCAGTGCATGGCACCCAGGGCGCGGCGTCAGCCAGCGTGCGCGAAACGGTCGACGGGCTGACGGAAGCCGTGGTGCGCGCGCTGTTGCGTTCCCGTCCAGGTGGCGGTACGTTCCATATCGAGGATGTACAGGACCAGGTGGAGCTGGGCCTGATGCGTGGCGGCCACCACGAGGTGGCGCGGGCCTATGTGCTGTACCGGGACCGCAGGGCCCAGGAGCGCGCGCGGCAATCGGCACCTGCCGAACCCAGGATGCCGCAGTTCCATGTCACCGACCGGGGCCAGCGGGTGGCCCTTGACCTGTCGGCCTTGACGCGTCTGGTGCAGCAGGCATGCGAAGGCCTGGGTGCCGACGTGTCCGCCGAGCCGATCCTGGCCGAGACGATGCGCAATCTGTACGACGGGGTGCCCATCGACGAGGTCTACAAGGCCGCCATCCTGGCCGCACGCACCTTGCTCGAGCGTGAGCCGGCCTACACCCGCGCCACGGCCCGACTGCTGATGCACACCATCCGGCGCGAGATCTTGGGCGCCGAGGTGGATGCGGCCGACATGGCCACGGCCTATGCCGACTACTTCCCCAGCTTCGTGAAGAAGGGCGTCCAAGCCGAGCTGCTCGACGACAAGCTGCTCCAGTTCGATCTGTCGCGCCTGGCCACAGCCCTGAAGCCGGAGCGCGACCTGCAGTTCGACTATCTGGGCCTGCAGACGCTGTACGACCGCTACTTCCTGCACATCGAAGAACATCGCATCGAGATGCCCCAGGCCTTCTTCATGCGGGTGGCCATGGGCTTGTCGCTCAATGAAGTCGACCGTGAGGCCCGGGCCATCGAGTTCTATGAGGTGTTGTCCAGTTTCGACTTCATGTCCAGCACGCCCACGCTGTTCAATTCCGGCACCCGACGTTCCCAGTTGTCCAGTTGCTATCTCACCACGGTAGCGGACGATCTGGACGGCATTTACGAGGCGCTGAAGGAGAACGCGCTGTTGTCAAAGTTCGCGGGTGGCCTGGGAAATGACTGGACACGCGTGCGCGCGCTGGGTTCATACATCAAGGGCACCAACGGCAAGAGTCAGGGCGTGGTGCCCTTCCTGAAGGTCGTGAACGATACGGCCGTGGCGGTCAACCAGGGAGGCAAGCGCAAGGGCGCGGTGTGCTCCTACCTGGAGAGCTGGCACCTGGACATTGAGGAGTTCCTCGAACTTCGCAAGAACACCGGTGACGACCGTCGCCGCACCCATGACATGAACACGGCGAACTGGATTCCCGACCTGTTCATGAAGCGCGTGGCGGAGGACGGTGACTGGACCCTGTTCTCTCCGTCGACCTGTCCTGACCTGCACGACCTCTTCGGTCAGGCCTTCGAGCAGGCCTACACCGCTTACGAGGCCAAGGCCGATCGCGGCGAGATCAAGCTCTTCAAGCGCATGCCGGCGCGAAGCCTGTGGCGCAAGATGCTGACCATGCTGTTCGAGACGGGCCATCCTTGGATCACCTTCAAGGATGCCTGCAACGTGCGCAGCCCGCAGCAGCATATCGGTGTGGTGCACTCCAGCAACTTGTGCACCGAGATCACCCTCAACACCAGTGACACCGAAATCGCGGTGTGCAACCTCGGCTCGGTCAACCTGGTCCAGCATCTGACGGACGGACCGGACGGAAGCAAGACGATCGATCAGGTGAAGTTGCAGAAGACGGTGTCGACTGCCATGCGCATGCTCGACAACGTCATTGACATCAACTATTACGCGGTCAAGAAGGCGCGCGATTCCAATCTGCGTCACAGACCTGTCGGGCTGGGCATCATGGGCTTCCAGGACTGCCTCTACCAACTGCGCGTGCCCTACGCCAGTCAGGCAGCCGTGGAGTTTGCTGATCGCTCGATGGAAGCCGTGTGTTTCCACGCCTATTGGGCCTCCACCGATCTGGCACAGGAGCGCGGGCGGTACTCCAGCTACCGTGGCTCGCTGTGGGACCAGGGGGTGCTGCCCATCGACTCTCTGGACCTGCTGGCCCGTCATCGCGGCGGGCATGTGGAGGTGGACCGCTCGTCCACCATGGACTGGAACGCCCTGCGCGAGCGCATCGCCCAGCACGGCATGCGCAACAGCAACTGCGTGGCCATTGCGCCCACGGCCACCATCTCCAACATCATCGGCGTGGACGCCTCCATCGAGCCTTGCTTCGGCAACATCTCGGTCAAGTCCAACCTCTCCGGCGAGTTCACAGTGGTGAATGAGTACCTCGTGCGCGACCTCAAGCGACTGGGCCTGTGGGACAGCGTGATGGTGTCCGACCTCAAGCACTTCGACGGTTCGCTGCGCCGGATCGATCGCGTGCCCGAGGAACTCAAGCAGTTGTACGCCACGGCCTTCGAGGTGGAGGCGGTCTGGCTGGTGGAAGCAGCGTCGCGCCGGCAGAAGTGGATCGACCAAGCCCAGTCGCTCAACATCTACATGGCTGGCGCCTCAGGCAAGAAGCTGGACGAGACTTATCGCCTGGCCTGGCTGCGCGGGCTGAAGACCACGTACTACCTGCGCACCATGGGCGCCACACACGCCGAGAAGTCCACGGTGCATCCGGGCGCACTCAATGCGGTGCCTTCCGGTGGTGGTGTTTCTTCTGCGATGGAAGCTGCGGCGGCGAAGGCGCAGTCGCAGATGGCGCAAGTCGATTCCACGCCTGGCAGCGACGTGAAGTTCTGCTCCATCGACAACCCAGATTGCGAAGCGTGCCAATAGGGACATGGGGAGTCAGCAGGCCTATCGCCGTGGGCTTCTCCCGCCACCGAGGACCCCTGTCCGGGTATGTCGCGATTCTGGTGACATACGCTGCAAGAAGTGCTTGGTCTTGCGACATATCGCTCCGATAATTCAACGCTTCTGAGGACATCACTCCATGCTGGTCTGGGAAGAAGAAAGCCGTTCCACACAACCGAAGTCGACGCCGGGCTTGATGCCCTCGCGCCCCTTGGCGGCAACGCTTGCGATGCCCGCAGCAGGTGCAACCGCTGCGCCTTACGAGGCGGCCGCATCCGTGTCTCTGGCGCCCGCCGCGCGCCCGGCGCAGTTGGCCGATGCACAGGCCGATATGCGCCGTGTCAACGTTGCGGACAAGCGCATCATCAACGGCCAGACCGACGTCAATCAACTGGTGCCGTTCAAGTACAAGTGGGCCTGGGAGAAGTACCTGGCCACCTGCGCGAACCACTGGATGCCGCAGGAAATCAACATGTCGCGCGACATCGCGACCTGGAAGGACCCGAACGGCCTGACCGAGGACGAGCGCCGTATCGTCAAGCGCAACCTGGGCTTCTTTGTCACGGCTGATTCACTGGCGGCCAACAACATCACGCTGGGCACCTATCGCCACATCACCGCGCCGGAGTGCCGCCAGTTCCTCCTGCGGCAGGCCTTCGAAGAGGCCATCCACACCCACGCCTACCAGTACATCGTGGAGTCGCTGGGCCTGGACGAAAGCGAGATCTTCAACGCCTATCACGAGGTGTCGTCGATCCGTGACAAGGACGAATTCCTGATCCCGTTCATCGACGCGATCATGGATCCGCACTTCAAGACGGGCACGCCCGAGGCTGACCAGACCTTGCTCAAGAGCTTGATCGTGTTTGCCTGCCTGATGGAAGGCCTGTTCTTCTACGTGGGATTCACGCAGATCCTCGCGCTGGGTCGCCAGAACAAGATGACCGGCGCCGCGGAGCAGTACCAGTACATCCTGCGTGATGAGTCCATGCACTGCAATTTCGGCATCGACCTCATCAACGCCATCAAGCTGGAAAACCCGCACCTGTGGACACCTGAGTTCCGTGCCGAGATCAAGGCGCTCTTCCTGAAGGCCGTGGATCTCGAGTACCGTTACGCAGAGGACACCATGCCGCGAGGGGTGCTGGGGTTGAACGCGTCCATGTTCAAGGGCTACCTGCGTTACATCGCCAATCGCCGGGCCGTGCAGATCGGACTCGAGGCACTGTTCCCTCAGGAAGAGAACCCCTTCCCCTGGATGAGCGAGATGATCGATCTGAAGAAGGAGCGCAACTTCTTCGAGACCCGGGTGATCGAGTACCAGACCGGTGGCGCGCTGTCGTGGGATTGATGCTGCTGCTCTATCCTCTCGACAAATGACCTTGAATCTGTGACCCCTCTGTCACCACTGCTCAAGCAAGCTTCATGTTCCCCATTGCAAGCGCTGATGCACCGCCGCCAGAAACGGTGTGCAGGCTTGCTTCACCATTCGCCACGCCCTTCTTTCGCCGACATGCTGTTGCATGCGGCGTTCGCATGAGGCTGGCGAATCTCCGCGCTGTATCGAGCGGCGCGGTGCTCTTTGCAACTTGATCAAGGAGATCGTTATGGCAACTGCGAAGAAGGCCGCTCCGGCCAAGAAGGCCGCACCGGCCAAGAAGGCTGCACCGGCCAAGAAGGCGGCAGCGCCTGCGAAGAAGGCTGCACCGGCCAAGAAGGCGGCAGCGCCCGCGAAGAAGGCTGCACCGGCCAAGAAGGCAGCGCCTGCGAAGAAGGCTGCACCGGCCAAGAAGGCGGCGCCTGCGAAGAAGGCTGCACCGGCCAAGAAGGCGGCGGCACCTGCGAAGAAGGCTGCACCGGCCAAGAAGGCGGCGGCGCCTGCGAAGAAGGCCGCCCCCGCCAAGAAGGCTGCGGCGAAGAAGGCTCCTGCCGCCAAGAAGCCTGCGGCCAAGAAGGCTGCTGCGAAGAAGGCGCCTCCTGCCCCTGCTGCCCCTGCAGCCCCTGCACCTGCAGCGAAGACCGCGCTGAGCCCGGCTGCAGCCTGGCCGTTCCCTACTGGCAACAAGCCCTGATAGATCCAGGGCCTGGGCGGCAATGTGCCGCCCAGGCATGTTGCATGCATGACCCGGCCTCGGCCGGGTCATTTCTTGGTGGCAGCTCTTCGAGAGTCGGTGCTGGGCAGACCGGTTAGTGCCAGGATCGCGGTCAGCCCAGTGCCCAGGCTGGGTCGACGTGGTGGTTCTGCCCACCCCGACACGCGATCTTGGCGGCTCCCAGGCGGTTGCCCAGGGCCACGCAGCGCTGCAGCGTCCATCCCCGTTCCAACCCGTAGAGCAGGGCTCCACGGAATGCATCGCCGCATCCTGTCGGGTCGAGCACTGCTTGCGCTGCGATGCCCGGCACATGCTCCTTGTGCCCTTGGACCCAGATGTCACATCCTTGCGCCCCCAGGGTGACGATCACACCGGCCAGGTGCGAAGACGACAAGGACTCCAGCGTGTGGCCCGTGCGGTCGCACAACATCCGGGCTTCGTAGTCGTTCACCGCCACCCAGCGGGCCTGGGCGATGAAGTCGCGCAGTTCGGCACCGTCAAACATCGGCAGGCCCTGGCCCGGATCGAAGACGAAGGGGATGTCGGCCGCATGCAACTGTCGGGCGTGGCTCAGCATCGCGTCGCGTCCGTCGGGCGCGATGATCGCGACCTTGAGGTCGGCGCGGGCAGGCACCTTCACCTCACCGGCTTTTTGCATGGCGCCCGGGTGGAACGCGGTGATCTGGTTGTTGTCGGTGTCGGTGATGATGATGGCCTGGGCGGTGTAGTGGTCGTCCACCCAGGTGACCATCGAGGTGTCCACGCCCCAGGAACGGATGCGCTCCAGGTAGTCGCCTCCGTCGTTGCCGATCGCGGCCATCACCACAGGCTCACCGCCCAACTGGCGCAGGTTGTAGGCGATGTTGCCGGCGCAGCCGCCGAACTCCCGTCGCAATTCGGGCACCAGGAAAGACACGTTCAGGATGTGCAACTGTTCCGGCAGGATCTGCTGGCTGAAGCGACCTGGGAAGGTCGTGATGGTGTCAAAGGCGAGCGATCCGCAGATCAAGGCGGGCATGGGGTCTCCGGATAGAGGTGCTGCGGCCTGGGTGAAGCAGGCTTCAGGGGTAGAACAACTCGATCGTAAAGCCGGTCACGGCCGTGGTGCCGGTGTTGAGGTGGGCCTGCAGGTTCAGGTCCTTCTGCGCCGGGATGGACCGCGTGCGAAGACCGAAGTCAGCCCATCGCAGTGCCCTTCGGGCGACGACTTCTCCGTCCTGTGCGGTCAGCACCAGGTCCAGCGCGGGCGGGGTGAGGTCCACCGCAGCGCGGTTGCGCACGGTGAGCGAGAACTGGTAGACCGTACCGCCCAATTGGGTGAGTTGGCTGGACTCGATGGTCAAGGCCTCGATCCTGCGTGCCGGCTCGATACGGCACTCGGCCAGCACGCAGGCCACCTCCAGCACCGGCCGCAGGATGGGTGCGGTATGGGCCAGTTCGTCATGCCAGGTCAGCGCAACCTGGACCAGCAGACTCGCGAGGCTGATTGAGCCCGCCACGGCCCAAGCTGCGGTGACCCAGGGGTTAGGAGCGGCCGCCGGCCTGGACTTGCCGGCCCATTTGCTGCCGGGCAACCAGTCCGCCTGCAGCCCGTCAGGCGGTGCGAGACCCCGTGCGGCCTGTGCCGCCATGGCTTCGTGCTCGGCCCGCAACTGTGCCAGCGCGTCCTGGGCTTCGAAAGCCTCATCGCACCGCCCGCATCGCACCCAGCCTTCGGCCAGTTGCAACTGGTCCTGGGCGACCTTGAAGACGGTGCTGCAACTCGGGCAGCGGGTGGTCAGCGTCATCGAATCATCTTGCCACGGCCAGGCCAGGCCAGAGCAGGCGCTGGCGTCAGGCCTCGCGCCGGCGCCCGGTCATCAGGATCCAGCCATCTTCGCGATCGGTCACCTCGAGGTCCACCCAAGGCGCATAGGCGCTGGACAGCTCCTGCGCTTGCCGCTCGAGGATGCCCGCCAACACCAGGTGGCCGGCCGGCTGCAGGTGGCCGCACAGCAACGGGGCCAGCAGCTTCAAGGGCGTGGCCAGGATGTTGGCCAGCACCAGAGGGTAGGTGCCGGCAGCCTGTTCCGGCAGCCCGCAGCGCAGCGACACGCGGTTGGCCTGCGCGTTGTCCTGGCTGGACTGCACCGCGGCCGGGTCGATGTCCACCGCGTCCACCTCAAGGGCCCCATGCAGCGCGGCTGCAATGGCCAGGATGCCGGAACCGCAGCCGTAATCGAGCACGCGGCGCCAGGGCTTCCCGGAATCGGCGTGGGCTGCAATCCAGCGCAGGCACATCCGGGTGGTCGGGTGTGATCCGGTGCCAAAGGCCAGGCCGGGATCGAGCCGAATCACCCGATGGTCGCCAGCGGGGGGCTCGTGCCAGGTGGGAACGATCCAGAACCTGGGTGTGATCTGCACGGGCGTGAACTGGGACTGCGTCAGACGAACCCAGTCTTCGTCGGCCACCGGCCCCATGGCGATCAAGGCGAGCCCCTTAGCCCAGTCCTGGGCCATCAACAGCGTCACCGCGCCCGTGGCCTGGGCTTCGGTTTCGAACAGCGCCCGTAGCGTGGAGCGCTCCCAGCCCGCTTGGGGTGGGGGCAGGCCGGGTTCGCCGTACAAGGCCTGTTCGGCGGGGCTGTCCGCATCGGCGTCCTCGACGGAGACTGACAGCGCTTCCAATTCGTCGCTCAAGGCGTCAGCGACAGCCTCGACGAGGGCCTGCGGGCAGCCCAGGGTCAGTTCGAACATCGGCGCTTCACTTCTTACGCTGCGCCAGCCACTTTTCCAGGTAGTGGATGCTCGTGCCGCCGGCGCAGAAGCCGGAGTCCACCATCAGTTCGCGGTGCAGGGGAATGTTGGTCTGGATGCCCTCGACCACCGTCTCGGACAAGGCGGTGCGCATGCGGGCCAGCGCCTGCTCGCGGGTGTCGCCGTAGACGATGATCTTGCCGATCATGGAGTCGTAGTTGGGCGGCACGGTGTAGTTGGTGTAGGCATGCGAGTCCACGCGCACGCCGGGGCCACCGGGGGAGTGCCACATCGTGATGCGGCCCGGCG
>Ga0315906_10004919_pt1 | contig 16934 bp, 11 predicted proteins | sample LakEriMetagenome_4_FD_203526 | JGI IMG/M metagenome (GOLD analysis project Ga0315906, IMG submission 203526) | Freshwater fungal communities from buoy surface, Lake Erie, Ohio, United States - Buoy 2 MA122 | ecosystem: Environmental > Aquatic > Freshwater > Lake > Lake biofilm | place: USA...
CATCGCCTTGCGCACACAGCAGATTGTTGCACACGAAAGCGGAGTGGCCATGACGGTGGATCCGCTGGGTGGATCTTATTTTGTTGAGTCTCTAACCGACGAAGTCGAGCGATTGGCTTGGGATTACATCCATAAGATTGATGAGATGGGAGGAGCTGTGAAGGCGATTGAAGCAGGATTCATCCAGCGAGAAATCGCCGAGTCGGCTTACAAATATCAGCAAGCCATCGAAAGAGGGGAGAAGGTCATAGTCGGTATGAATAAGTTCACCCGGGAGGAGCCGCCTTTCGACAAACTATTCACCGTGGATGATTCTATTCGTACGGTGCAAGTGGAGAAGCTCATTGCTCTTAAAGCCGGTCGCGATCAGGCAGCGGTACAATCCGCCTTGGCCAATTTGGTTGAGGTTGCACGCGGCAATGGCAATCTGATGCCACACATCCTCCATGCGGTTGAACAATACGCTACGCTGGGTGAGATTGCAGATGCGTTCCGTTCGGTGTTCGGCGAATACCAGGGAAGCTGAAAAACTATTCTTGCACGATTACGAAGATATCTTCGTTCTCTTTCTTCATCAGGTACTTTTCGCGGGCATACTTCTCCAACATGGCAGGGTCGCTTTTCAGCTGTGCGGTCTGTTGCGCATTCCGCTCGATCTCTTGAATGTAGTAGGCCTTGTCCTGCTCCAGCTTTTTTAGCTCCTGACGATAGCTGTACCTCGATATGAAATTGTTGTTATCGAAAAAGGTCATCCAAACAATGAAGACAATCCCGGTAAGGATATACCGGTTACGCATCCACTTGGGAATCCGATCCAAAAGCTTTTTCATAACACCAAAGTAAATCAATTAACGTTGCATTTTCCGGATTCTTATCCGGATTTATAAAATGGGCGTTGTTGAAAAGCGAGCAGGGTAGGGGATTGGATACAGAAGCAGGGAACCCGGATCGTGCTGATGCAGGCAATTTGCTTGGATTAAATCAGTGCAGAAGGACAAGCCCAATTAAATCCGTCGCTTCCATTTAATCGGTATTCCCCTCCAACCAGGTTCAATCTAAAAACGGATACCTGTAATCCACCGGAGGTACAAACGTTTCCTTGATGGTGCGAGGCGATACCCAGCGCAGCAAGTTGATCATGGCACCTGCCTTGTCGTTGGTTCCAGAACCCCTGGCACCTCCGAAGGGCTGTTGTCCGACCACCGCTCCAGTGCATTTATCATTTATGTAGAAGTTACCTGCAGCATTCACCAGTTTCTTCATCGTATGATCGATTGCATAGCGGTCTTGGCAAATGATGGCCCCCGTCAACGCATAGATGCCGGTCTTGTCAACCAACTCCAAGGTCTCATCGTATTTGGCATCCTCATATACGTAGATGGTCAAAACCGGTCCGAATATCTCTTCACACATGGTGATATAATCGGGTTTTTTGGAAACGATTACCGTTGGCTCGATGAAATACCCCTTCGACTTGTCGAACTTACCACCCGCAATAATCTCCACGTCGGGGTTTTTAGATGCGTTGGTGATGTACGAAGAGATTTTATCGAAGGCCTTTTCATCAATCACTGCATTGATGAAGTTGCCAAAATCCTCAGTGGGCCCCATCTTCATCGATTTCAAATCATGAAGCAGCTTCCCTTTCACTGCGGGCCACATGCTTTGTGGGATATAGGCCCTTGATGCGGCGCTACATTTTTGACCTTGAAACTCGAATGCGCCCCGGCTCAGTGCGGTAACCAACGCATCCTCATCAGCCGAGGGATGTGCAACGATAAAGTCCTTACCTCCGGTTTCCCCTACGATGCGTGGGTATGATTTGAATGTGGCGATATTGTTTCCGATTTCCTTCCAGACATTACGGAACACTTCTGTGGATCCTGTGAAATGGATGCCGGCAAAATCAGGGTGCTTGAATATGACATCCCCGGCAACGGGCCCCGAAACATAAACAAGATTAATGACACCTTTGGGCAAACCGGCTTTCATGAACACCTCCATCAATACGCTTGCTGAATAAATCTGCGAGTTGGCTGGCTTCCAAACCACGGTGTTGCCCATCATGGCAGCGGAGGTGGGTAGGTTGCCTGAAATGGCGGTGAAGTTGAAAGGCGTCAATGCAAATACAAATCCTTCCAAGGGTCGTTGCTCAACACGATTCCAAACACCTTTGGATGATATTGGTTGCTGACGATAGATCTCCTGCATATACTGTACGTTGAAACGTAGGAAGTCGATCATTTCACATGCAGCATCAATCTCTGCTTGAAAAGCGTTCTTCGATTGTGCCAGCATGGTTGCTGCGTTGATGGTGGCACGGTATGGACCTGCCAATAGTTCAGCCGCTTTGAGAAAAATGGACGCACGGTGTTCCCAATCCAAGTTGGCCCATTGTTCTTTGGCTTGTAATGCTGCATCTATGGCCATGTGAACGTGGGATGCATCGCCTTCATGATAATTACCCAACACATGGGCATGGTCGTGAGGCGGCGACATCGTCTTGGTTTTTCCGGTTCGGACCTCTTCGCCGTTGATGTACATGGGAACATCCTTGACCTGTGCACGCGCTTCAGCCAATGCCTTTTGGAGCGTAGCTCTTTCGGATGAGCCAGGAGCATAGTTTAAAATAGGTTCGTTAACTGCTTGAGGAACAAAGTAATTGCCGTTTGCCATAGGAGTGATTTTAACGCCTACAAAGGTACCAAATATTGGGTACGCCCTCCCGGTTTGTGGATAATTGTCTATGCATGAAACCTTTGCAAATAGGATTGCGTAAATAAGTCGCTCATCAAGTTCAAATTTCAGTCATGTATATCGTTAAAAACGAAAATGCAAACTCAAAAAGCCAGATCATCACATTTGATGCGTTGGCGCGTATTACGGGTAGCTGCGATACCCTTTTTGAGGTGAACCAATTGAGGCAATCTGACTATGATCGTCTGAAGCCCTACTTGGTAAAGGTGATTAACTATCTGAATTCACCGGTCAACACGGGTGCTCCGCTCTTCTTTCCGAAAATCGCTTTTGAATGCGGTACATACAATAGCCGTTGCGACTTTACATTTGTTCGCTCCACCGATATTTACGGCAACGTAACAATCACTTGTCTGATTGCCGACAATCCCACACGCCGATACTCTTCTTCGAGGCGGAAAAGCAAAAAGGATCAGGGATCAAAGCGAATCAGCGCTTAAGCAACCGCTTTCGTTTTTTCGAGCATGGGGTAAAACAGGAACAGTTGTGTTTCCGAATACCCCATCTGCTTCAGCACATCGCCATACGCCTTAACCTGCTTCTCGTGACTTGCGTCTTCATCACCTGTCTTGTAATCCACCACAATGGCCTTGGTTCCTTTCAAGACCAATCGGTCAGGTCGCATGACCTTTCCGTCGGGTAACATCAGTTCCGTTTCGTTGCAGGTTTCCGCTGTAAGGTCGAACCATCCATACTGAGTTGCCGTGGTCAGAAACAGTTGCATGTCTTTGAGCAATCGCGTACGATGCGCATCCTCCATCGGATGTTGTTTGCAATATGTTTGCACCAATGTATCTGCGTCGCTTGTTCCATCAGCTGATGCGGCCAATGCGTGGAAGTGGATGCCGTACGTCGGGTCGGGTCGCTGTTTGTCGCTCGAAGCAATGCGGTCCTTGTTAATCAGCATCCTTATCCGCTCTTGCCATGGCTCCGAAATCCATTCCCTAAGTGGTTCGGGAACCACGCCGGGATCCTTTTGGTTCTTGATCGGTCCGGTTGCGTCGCCCCACTCGAATAGCATTTCGTCGTTAGCGGTGAGTATGGATGACCAATCCGCATCATGCTTCAGCACTTTATAAATGATCTTGGCGGTTTCGGAAGACCACTTGGGTTCTGTTTTCGATTTGAAGTTTTTGCAAAAAACATAAAGCTGTTCTTCGGCCCTTGTGAAGGCAACATACAAAAGGTTCATGTTGTCGAGCCGGCTGGTCATGATCTCTCTTGTATAATCCGGCTCGAAAAAGGAGCTTGACAAAGTTTTTTTGACTTTGACGATATGAGCCGGCTTGCAATCAAATGGCTCTTGGTCGGAGTGCACCCATATGCTTGACTTATGATCTGATTCAGCTTTCCAACTGGTGTAGGGCATGATCACCACCGGAAACTGTAGTCCTTTCGACTTGTGGATGGTCATGATTCTGATGGAATTCAATCCCGATGGGGTGATCACCGAACAGCTCTCACGGAATTGGTTCTCCTCCCACCACTCCAGGAAATCGGAAATGCCAACAGGTTGCTTCGAGGTGAATTCCAATATGACATCTGCGAAGCGTTGCAAATAGGCGTCCGGGTGTTCATGCATCCGGAAAATGGTTGCAATGCGTTCAAATGCTTCGAACAAGGGCAGCCGTTTCAGCTTGGGCATTTCGTCAAGGAACATTTTCGGCAACGCCGACAAGCGGTTTCCCAACCGAACAGATAGCTTTTGGTTGTCGGTTTGATTTGGATCCGCGAACGGATTATTAAGAAGCACCTGTGCCAGGGCGATTTTATCGTCGGGATTTACCAATATGCGAAACAGGTTGATGAGCATATTGATCCGCTCCGAACGGTTCAACTGCATCGACTCGGCTGAAGTGATTTGGTTGATGCCGTTAAATACCAGGTATCCCGCTATTCGCTGTGCATGGCTGTTGTTGCGCACCAGTATGGCGATGTCGCAATAGCGGAATCCTTTTTGCAGCAAATCGCGGATGGTGCTCAATGTTTCCTGGTCTGATTGCTCCATCCAACCCAAGTCTTCCTCTTCGTTTCCGTTTCCGTTTTCATTTTCCGATTCGGAATCTTGCTCCTCCTCATTACCGGCCCTCATGAACTTGAAACGGATGAATCCTTGACCGTCATTTCCATGGTGCGAGGCCTGCTCCACATCGGTTGGTTGCTCATACGGATGGCCGTTTGAGAGTTGCGCCCCTTGCGGGAAGAAGAGCGTGGGTGCGTTTACAAAAAAACGGTTGTTGAAGGCAATGATGCGTTGTAAGCTTCGGTAATTGGTTGACAGCTTTTCCAATCGGGTGAATTGCCTGTACGCCGATAAATCGTCGAGGACATTTTTTCGAAGCAACTCCATATTGCTGCCGCGCCATCGGTAGATGGATTGTTTCGGGTCACCCACAATCAAGGTGTATTGGCCCTGTGACAATGCATTTTGAATCAAAGGGAAGAGGTTGTTCCATTGGAATCCCGAAGTGTCTTGGAACTCATCGAGCATGAAGTGCGAATACCGGTTGCCCGTTTTCTCATATATGAATTCGGTATCGTTATTCTCCATGGATCGCCGAAGTAACAGGTTGTGGTCACTCAGCATCACCATGTTCTCCTCAGCTCGGAAGTCACGCAGTTTATCGTCGAGGGCGCCAATGATCCCCGACATGAATGCGAAATCCATTACCGATTTGGCCGATATGAATTGTTTGAAGTTGGTGTCGAAATAGGATTTCAGTTGTTGTGCCAGTGGAATCAGTTCATCTTCGGCCAGCGACTTGATGCGCACCTTGTGGGTCGATTTACCGTTGGGCCACTTGGTGGGATCATTCATAAGCTGTATGTACCGTGCACCAAACCCCATGTTTTCGTAATACCCTTTCTCAGCAATGCGGGAGAAAAGCGTAATATAGCCTGACCCGTTGTGAAAGAAATCCGTTGGTACCAGACCTTCCCGATCCAGTATGGCTACAAACTCACTTCCAATATGTCGCAATTGATTGTTAAAGCTGTTGATGATGGCCTTCAGCGCATCGATGAAGCTTGGTATCGGCTTAATGTCTCCGTCGGGGAATATGGTTCGGAACTCTTCCGTAAACAGGGTTCTGGAAATATTATGCACCTCATCATCGATGGTCCATGGTTTTTCCGATTCGATCTTGTCCATCACATAGGCCATCAGCCATTCGCGTAATTGCCGGTCTTTGGATATATCGTCGAATAATCGTTTCGTGATTTCATCAATCACTGCTGTGGTATCCAGTTCCAGATTGTATCCAAAGGTGAGCTGCAACTCCCTCGACATCGAGCGAACCAGTTTCGCGAAAAAGCTGTCTATTGTGCTCACGGAAAACCCGGAGTAATCATGCAGGATCATTGCCAAAGTATGTTGTGCCCTTTCTGCAATGACAGGATCGGACAAACCAGTGGCTTTTCGGACGCTTTCCAATAATCTGGCATCTGTTTCATTGGCTAATCCGGAAAGGGCTTCTATGATCCGCTCCTTCATTTCTGCCGTTGCCTTGTTCGTGAAGGTGATGGCGAGGATTGAACGGAACAGCCACGGCCGATTCAACACCAACTTCAGGTACTCCATAACCAGCGTGTAGGTCTTGCCTGATCCTGCAGAGGAGTTGTATATTAAAAGTGAGGTTGTGGGCTGCTGGCTGCTCATATCAAACGTAAATTTATGAAATTGAAATCAATTTACAGGTTTGACAGAATCTGACAAAATGCAAAAAGGGCCTTTCGGCCCTTCGAAGCATAATGGTTCTTGTAAAACTACTTGCTTGATGCTCCCTCTGGAGCGATGTCGCTTAATTTGATGTCTTTGCCTGAGCCACGATACTTGTAACCAATCAATGATATGGTCATGGAGGTCAATGGGCGATTTGATGGTCGCAAGCGGTAGTAGGCCACGCCAGGAACAGGCGTCTTATCCACCAATGCATATGCGGTCAGTGTTTCTGGTGCTCCCTTGGCGTCCACTCTACCAAGTTCGGTGAATGTTTTCGCATCAACCGATTTTTCTACGATGAATGAATCAATTTCACTTTCGGAGGCGGTGAACCAGGTAACCATCACATAATCGTTTTCCGCTGCTGCTTGAAAACTCAGCAAGGTTACCGGTAGCTCTGTGAGCTGGCGCGTGGCTTTGAGTATGAGGTTGTCGATATACGCTTTACCGCTGCCATCGCCTATCATGTTACGTCCAACTATGATGGGTTCCTCGTCCTTCCATGCAAGCACGGATTTCTCCTCGGTGTCTTTTGTCCAAACCGTGATGCCGTTTACAAACAGCTCCGCCTTGCCCTTAACTGGATCGAAAAGGAAACGATAGGTACGGAACTCATCGTCGGCAGGAATGGCATAACGGGTAACCTCATTCACCTTGATTGATTTTTTGTTGTTTGTTTTGGCATTCATGCTGACGGCTAGTTTTCCATTTTTCACCGACAAGCTGAATCCGTTTCCACGGGATATCAACTCACAATTCTCCTCCGATAAACGGTAATCAATGCTCAAGTCAATTCCCCCAACATTCAACTCCCTCACAGCTGGTATCGTGAAGTTCAAGGGCTGTCCACTGTTTCCAGGACTCAAACCCAAACTGTTGTCGGCACCACCTTCCGTGCAAGCCGCTCCACGGGAGTGGAAAACAGCATCCGGACCCATGGTGGCTTTGCCTACCTTGCCCTCTTCCCAGTTGTATTTCACTAAAACCTCGCCCATGTCGGATTCATATCCAATCATCATGTTTTGAGATGTGCCTGCGGTGGAGTCCGATGTTTTGGAACTTCCGCCAATGAATACGAAATAGGCTGCTATACCGGCCGTAGACAGCACCGTGATTCCTACTGCTAGTTTGTGAACAACACGCATCCGAGCGCGAGGTTTGAGTTTGTATCTTCCCATATTGATTGTGTGTTAGAATATGCTATTGATTTTGATTATCTTTTTAGTGTCGGAGCTTTTTCCGTTTTGTACCCTTACGAAGTAGATTCCAGCGGCTAATCCATCCAAGGAATCAAACAAATGCTGGTTTTTCCCGATTAATGGCAGAATGGTTTCTTGTTTCAATGCTTTTCCATCGCGCGAGAATAGGGTGATGGTTACCGGATCTGTATTTGGAGCATCAAATGAAACCGTGAACTGACTGTTGAACGTGCTTGGCTGGATATTTCCGATTTGAATGGGCCCGTTCATGCCTGCTCGTTCAATGGTTACCTTAGAGGTGAATCGTGGACTGCCATCGGTTCCGATTTCACGAATACGGTAGTACGATCGGCCAGGCAGGGGAGAGGTATCTGTTCCGTTATAGGTGTGCACCATGTTTGTGTCATTGGTGGCAATGCGTTCCAATACCGCATTAAAATTGATTCCATCTGATGATCGCTCTGCAATGAATTTGTCAACCATGCGATTTGGTCTGCTGGTCCAAATCAACTGCACCTCCTCGTTTTTAAGTTCACCTTTGAAATCAAGTATTCCGGCAATGAATCGCTGAGGATCGATGGCTGCCACCATGTATCCGAATTGGCTAATTCCCGACGCCGCTGCATTATTTCCGTTTGTGTTCGAATGTGTCCCTGCATGGGTCCATTCATTGCCATTCCATCGCATTACGGATGTGTTGGCTGAAGTGAAGTCGGGATGTGATTGCGCTTCAACAGCATCATATCCGATGGTTATGTTGGCAACAATCCCGTCGGCTTTCACATGATACCACCGGTCGGTCATCCATGCTCCGGCGTTGGTTTCGGTTCCAATATTCAGGTTGCTTACACCTGTCGGCTTCGGATTGTTATCTGTGTTGGTGTGTGATGTCGAAACAATTAGGTCACCATTCCCTGATACAGGATCAAATCGGAACAAATGCGACCCGTTATTGTCGCGTGCAAAAGGCATTTCAATCAGTCCACTTCCTGCATTTTTCACTAGGACTTGACCCTGTGAACTTAGTTGCCCGCTTTCGCTGATGATGGCTCCATTCGTATGGGTGATTCGATTATTGCTGGTTCCTTCGATTTGAATGTTGTGGTTGGAAAGATCCAAAAGACCGTTTTCCAAATGTAACCGGGTGCGTACATAAACATTCGAATAGTTCAATTTAGCTCGTCCATTTACCTTGTTGATTTTCAAAATACCATATCGGTTGGAGGCGCCGTTGGCTTGACCTTCTCCGATTCCGCTGATATCCTGGTTTTCATTCCCACAATACTCCACCGTGCTGTTCATTGCAAGCATATAACCGAAATTCCCTTGCATGTCAATTGCAGTGTTTGTGGCACTTCCATACAGTCCATCCTTATGAGATATTCTGATGGCACCACCATCAACTATAGTAATACCCGAGTAGCTTGCCCGTTTGTTTGACCCGATTCGTAAACCGTTAAGATCCAAAACACCTTCCACCACCATGGCATCTACGAAAGGGTTGTTCAAGCTTGCGCATATCAGTTTGCCTTGTATCAATTTCAATGTTGTGCCTTGATTGATTATCTGACGCGTATTTTGCAACAGGAAGTTGGGGTCGCTGAATCGGATTTCCGATGTTCCAATTCGTCCATAGTGAAGTGAACCCAAAGCTGTAGCATTGGCATACGTTTCAGTTGTGATAATGCCACTGGAACCGAAATTGATGGATGCACCATTCAAGAACAGTTGGTGGCCCTCCGTGCTTAGCGGATTGGTGTTGAAACGGATTTTCCCATTCGTCAAACTGAAGGAACCGTTTAGTGTCAAGGTGACAGGCGTTATTGCCGATTCGGAAAGGTTGTTGAAGAGATTCACCTCGCCGCCGGTTTGCTGGTAAGCGCCGTTGATGGTGAAGTTTCCGTTTCCATTACCACCACGGACATTCAAGGTGCCGCCGCTGATTAAGACGTCTCCACTGATGATGCCGTCCAATACTCCTGCTGTTTTGCACAGAAAGGTTTGGCCGCCTACAACTTCCAATGGTCCGTTGAATCGCAATAGGGTAGGATGGGAGCCCAGATTGAACCCTGTTTTTCCATTCAAAATCGTGGTTTTACCATTAACAGTCACTTGCTCTGGACCGGTTGATACTGATGAGGTGATTTCGGAATTGATATGACCGTTTATTTCCATCGGGCCGTTCACGAGCCATTCGCTGCCAATGGAGCAGATGTTAGTTCCGATTGAGGTTAGCCCGCCAATGCGAAAAATGTCCGATGCATCATCGGCTTCAATGGTCAGCTTGCCATTTGTTTTCATCGTTACTGAACCATTATTCCGGTGCATTGCATAATGTGCTATGAATACCCCTCCCTCAATATTTGCAGTTCCGGTTTCAATATTAACGGTACCTGCTTGCATCGTCGATATGTTGAACAGTCCACGGAAGTCGCCATCAATATGTTTGAACGAGCCATCCACTTTCAAGCTGGCATTTCCTGAGTTGGCAGTGCTTTGTCCGTTGTTGAGAATGAGTCGGAAATCGCCCTTGTTCTGCAGGTTTCCGGTAATCCGCATGTTGAAGTTGGCTGCCCCGTTCAACACTCCGTTGAAGGTTCCGCCATTGTTTTCAAAGGACCCTGTGTTCAATGTGATGTTGCCGTTGTGTGTTCCCGAATGGATATCCAAGTGGGAGTTTTCATTCAGCAAACGGATGGCACCGATGTTCAATTGGGACATCTGTCCAGTCTTATCGAGCACCAACCAGCCTTGGTCGACTGTCAATGTCCCTAAAACGGGATGTGTTGCAAAACTGTTTTTCTGATCCCACTCGAACAGCATGCCGTTGTAAAGCGTGCTTATTGTCAGGTTTCCGAATGCTCCGGTGATTACTGAGCCCAATGCTGTGTTGCTGTAGTTATACCAATGGTTGATAACCAAGGTGGAGTTTGGGTGCAGACTTTCGGTGCAGTTGGTGAACAATGTCGCACCTGAAGCATTCTTGTTGGCAGGTTCCCAAATCAACAATCCATTGGCTCCAAGTTGTAACGGGGTGCCAGTATTCGGGCACGATACATCTCCTTCGTAAACGTTCATCGTTCCATCGATGTTGATTTCGTCGGTTATCGTAATGGTCTTGTTGTTTTCCACATTCAACCGCCCACCAGTTTGGATTTGCAGCTTTAGTATGGTTATCGAAATATCCGTTGAAACGGTTTTCCCGTTAGGGATGATAACGACGTCACCAGCTGATGGTGTTCCTGAAGGCGACCAGGTATTCGGATTCGACAAGCTGCCGTTGGCAACAGCTGTTTTTGTTATCGCCGATGCATCCATGACCATGCAACTCAAGGCAACCATTAGGAGGGTCGCCTTGACTGCTGTCGCGCTGCTGATATTTTGGATTTGTATACGCAAATCAATAAACGGTTTTAGGGATGGCTTTGGCTATTTTGAATCGAACCCCGTTTCTTGTATTGGTGTCTACAGGTGCAATCACCGGTGCATCAATTGATGTTTCAGTGGGCAGGTTGCCATCTTCGATTACGACTTCTTTGGCATACGATGTTTCACGCTTGTACAGTTGGAAATATAGTACCAGCATGGTGGTGAGTAGTGTGGCGAAAGATGCCACAGCCACAACAATGCGCATGCGCATCCGTTGGGTCTGGCGTGTACGTCCACGCAGCAAGGGTTTTCTGTTTCGGTTTTTCATGCAGTTACAAACATGAGGTCTTCGGGGGTGATGGTGTTGTTCTCGCACAACACAGCGGCGCGTTCAATAACTGCTTTCAATTCGCGGATGTTACCAGGCCATTCGTATTTGAGCATGAAGGCAATGGTTTCGCGCGACAACTCGGGTTGTTGCATACGATTGTTTATGCAGAACTCCGACAAGAAGCTTTTGGCCAAGAGGATTACATCGTCGCCGCGTTCTTTGAGGGGTGGAAGGTGAATAAGGAACCCTTGGATTCGATAGAATAGGTCTTCGCGGAAGCGTCCCTCCTTAACCTCGTTGATCAGGTTGCGGTTGGTGGCTGCAACCATGCGGAAGTCGAGCTTGATGGTTTTGTTTGATCCGATACGTGTCACTTCTTTTTCCTGAAGTACTCGCAGCAGCTTTGATTGTAGATGCAAGGTCATCTCACCTATTTCATCCAGGAAGATGGTGCCACCATCGGCCTCTTCAAACTTTCCTATTCTTCTGTCACGCGCATCAGTGAACGCTCCTTTTTCATGTCCGAAAAGTTCTGATTCCACCAGATCCTCTGGAATGGCACCCATGTTGACCGTCACAAATGGCTTGCGGGCGCGGTTGGAGTTGTAATGAAGGGCTTTCGCGACCAACTCTTTTCCGGTGCCGCTTTGTCCGGTGATTAACACCATGATATTACTCTTCTCCACCTTCTGCATCAGCTTGAGGACTTTCAAGATGGCCTGGCTGTTGCCCAGGATGCTGGAGTATTTGTGGCGGTCGATTATTTGCTCGCGCAAAACCTCCACCTCCTTGCGCAATCGGACGTTGGCCGAAAGGTTCTCTAAGGCGTTGGCGAAGTTGGCGTGTAGACTGTCGTTTTTGATGATGTAGTCGGATGCCCCTTTGCGGTAGGCCTCAACAATGACTTCACGCGACTCTTGTCCGGAAACGAGAATGACCATCACCATGGGATCGGCCTCACGTACCTTTTGCATCAATTCGATGCCATTCATGCCGGGAAGGTTGTAGTCAATAGATATGATGTCGGGGCGTAGTCCCATGTTGCCTATACAGTCTTCGGCATTTGTGAAGTGCATGACCTCATGGTCTTGTGCAGTAATGCTGTGTCGCAGTAGTGCTGCTACGGTCATGTCGTCTTCTACCAGGAATATGCGTGCCATGATTTAATTCAGGTTGTTTATTTCTTCGTTCAATTCAATGTATGCGGTTTCGCATAGGGTGCACAGGGTGGCCACCTTAGATGGGATTTGATTAACACCGGTCATTTCCTTGGCGCTTTTTTCTATCTCAGCTGCCAGATTGGAAGCGTCCTTCATGCCCATGTAATTCAATGATGGTTTCACTTTGTGTGCTGCCTGTCGGACACCCTCCCAGTTTTTCAGTTCGGTCTGTTTCACCAGCTCAGTGATGGTCTCAGGTGTGTTTTTCAGGAACATCTGAATGAATTCCTTGAAAAAGGTCTCGCTATCATCAGATAGCATTTTCAAATAGTCGAGATTTGTAAGACGATCAGTAGTTTGTTCATCACAAACCGATTGTGTTTTGCTATGCAGCAGCGATACGATTTTTGTTTTCAATTCAGCATGATTGAACGGCTTCGACAGATAGTCGTTGACACCGCATTGCATGCATTTTTCGCTTTCATCCTTGCTGGCATGTGCTGTCATGGCCATTACTGGGATTTTGCTTTTCCTTGCGTCTTTTATTTTACGTATCGCTTGAATACATTCATATCCATTCATTACCGGCATCTCCATATCCAATAGGATCAAGTCGTAATGATTTATGGTGAGTTTTTCCAAAGCCTCTTGTCCATTTGCGGCATGATCTGCAACGATGTTGAAGTCTTTCAACATACGGTTGATCACCAAGCGGTTGATATCGTTGTCCTCAACCACTAGTATTCGAACACCGCCAAGGTCGGCACCCTCAATGGTATCACATATGGTTTCTACAGCTGGAATCTGATGGTCGGCAGGGATTTCGAATGGTATGCTGAAAGTGAATGTGGTACCCTGACCATATTTGCTTTCCACATCCAACATTCCGCCTTGCAGTTCTGTGAGTTTTTTGGCGATGCTCAAGCCGAGTCCAGTTCCCCCGAACCTGCGGGTGATGTCCTCGCCGGCTTGGGTGAACTTTTCGAAGATGGTTTGTAGCTTGTCGTTTTGAATGCCGATACCTGTGTCGATAACCTCGAAGCGGACCATCGTATAGGCGGCATTCGACTCGATTAGGTCAACTTGTACAGCCACTTCACCCTCTGAGGTGAATTTCACTGCATTGTTGACCAGGTTGTTCAAGATCTGTCCCAGACGCGTAGGATCGCCTTTGACCCATGAAGGCAGCTCAGGACCGAATTGTTTTTTGAATGAAACCCCTTTTTCCTCAGCTTTCAACCGGAACAGTTCGCATGATGACTCCACTTCCTCTTTTAGGTTGAACACCGTTTGTTCGAAGGTCATTTTCTCATCATCGATCTTGGCGATATCCAGAATATCATTTACGATTACCAACAGACTATCGGCTGATTTTTTAATGGCATTCAAATAGTTCTGCTGTTCATTGTCGCTGATGTTGCGGATCAGGATGTTGGTCAAGCTCATGATGCCATGAATAGGTGTACGGATCTCATGGCTCATGTGTGCCATGAACCGCTCTTTTACCTTATCCATTTCACGGGCCACCGACAAATCATTGATGAGTTTTTGCTCGTTTCGTTTCAATTCGGTTATATCGGTGGCGATTCCGGTTATACCGAAAGATCCGGAAGTGATTCCCGCTTGCTTGAAACAGGTGACTTCCAGGTGAAGTTCTCCTGCAGTGATGGTGGTTGTGTATTGGTCGTTGTTCTCAAGAGCGGTGAAGAACGATTCATCAATGGGGAAGAGGTGCTTCACGTTCGAAACCTGCTTTCCGATGATGCAATTTGGCTCTATGCCGAGAATGCTGGCGCAATGGCCACGGAACATTGTGTATTCACGATTGGAATTGATGGCGAAAAACAGTATTTGAGACTTGTCGACCACCGCATCCAATCGGCGTTCGGTGAGGTATAGTTCCTCCTGTATTTTCCTGTTCCTTTCCGAGGCATCGCGCAAGCGCAAGGCATAGCGTAAGCTTTGTCCTATACCATCTGGATTCACCATGTTCTTTGGCATGTAGTCGCACACACCTAGTTTCATGGCATCTACTGCAAGTTTCTCATCGCCTTGTGATGTCACCATGATCACCTGGGCATCACACAACCTGTTGCGGTTGGTGCGCATGAAGTCAATTCCTGTACAACCTGGAAGGTTGTAGTCGAGGAATATGATATCGAACTCGTTTTCCTGGAGTGCCATGAGGCCTTCGGTTTCGTTGGCAGCGGTGATTACCTCTGCATTGAAACCTGATTTGCGAACCGAACGCATGAGTGCCATGCGGTCGAGCTCATCGTCGTCCATTACGAGTATCCTTAGTTGTTGCTGAAGCATGACGGTACTTCTGATGGTTCACAAAGCTTCCAATAGCTACTAAGTATGGAAACGGCGTTCACGAATTTTTCAAAGGACACGGGCTTGATGATGTAGCCAGCTACGTTCAAGTCATACGCATCAATGCGATCGCGGTCATCGTTTGACGTTGTCATCACAAATACGCTGATAGAACGAAGTTGTGGGTCTTGACGCAGTTCCTTCAGGAACTCCAAGCCATTCATCTTAGGCATGTTCAAATCCAACAAGATGATCTGCGGGCGGGGGGTTATTTTTCCATAACCTTCTTCGCCGCGAAGCATGTTCAATGCTTCCAATCCATTTCCGGCCACAGCCAGTGGATTTTTGATGTTGTTTTTCTTGAATGCACGTTGCACGTTCATCACGTCAACGGCATCGTCTTCAACCAAAAGGATGGTGACGAGCTTTTCTTCCATAACTTAAGTCGTTGGCAATCAGTGTTAAGTGTTTGAATTTCAAGTGGTATAATCTCCACTCGCACTTATACTAGTAAAGCCCAAAAAAGGTTACGGAAGGGTGTTTCTATATTATTGTAAGTCGCTATCTGCCACTATAAAAGTGCATTTTTCGGTAGCTTTTCGGCCATCCGAACTTTCGCGGATCCACTGATTAGGGTTTTGGATGTCTTTGGTGAGAGTCTTGTCATTGGTAATGAAGATTTTCACCGAATCTATTTCATCCGTACACTGGTAATCATCTCCGGCAAACAAACCCATTTTATCATACCAATAAATCTCCTTGGATACACCTGGCGCGATGGTGATTGGATTTTCGTTGCCATGCAAGGAGTAAACTTGGATGGTGATGGTTTCACTGGATTGGTTATCAAATATCTTGGTGAACGTTGTTCCACCCTCACAGCCATGTAGCATGAGCATTAAAGCTAAAGCTGGGAACCAGGTTAATTGGTTTGAAAAGTGTTTGAATGACATGCTAAAAGTGGGTGAAGTGCAGATTTTCTCAACATTCTTATTTGGCTTTATGTTAGGAAACGATTTGTGCCTTTGCAGTCAATGACGTTATTGTGAATGCGAAAAAGAGTTTCAAGAGTTTCATTTAAATGGCGTTTGCAGAAACGAGCTAAAAAACACTGAATATACAAAACCGATAATTCAGCACGGCTTCATGCGGCTTAAATCGCATATCGTTCCTGAAACAACTTTGAAAAAAATCTATCTTTTAATAAACTTTCGTACGTACACCCCATGATTGGTGTGGATGTGCAGGAAATACAAACCATTCGTGAGGTTTGCAACTGAAAAACTCTGACTTGAGTGTTTGTTCAATAGTTTTCCTGATGGACTGATTATACTGATTCCTTGAAACAATTGTTCATCCAACCGAATATCTACAATATTGCTTCCCGGGTTTGGATATACATTGATTAGTGGTTCATCCAAGTGGTTTTCAGCAATGCCCACTGGATTGTTTACAATGTTGGAAAGCAGTTGCGATGCAACCTGGAAAGCCACCGCTGGGAATTGGTTGATGAGTACACAGATGATTACCCCGTTGGCTGTGTCATACATCATGGAGGAATTATAGCCGCCCCAGATGGCTCCTCCGTGTGTCCATACGGTTCTTCCCGAAATGACTACTTCACCGATTCCGATTCCGTAGTTGCCTGATCCTACGAACGTGGTCATTTCATTGAATGAATTATTGTTGATCACTTGTCCGTTCATCAGCGCCTCATACCATTGCGTCATTTCGCTTGCGTTGGAGTACATGGCACCAGCAGCCCATGCGGCGCTGTTTAGGGAAATACGAGGGATACCGTTGTTGTTAAATCCATTTTGCCATGGATGGGCTACGGTATACAGCACACTTTCGTAAACATCCAAAAAAGTGCTGTCTAGTTGTAATGGTGTAAGGATGCTGTCGCGCAGCAGTTGACCATAGCTTTGCCCGGTAACACTTTCTGCGATTAATCCAGCTAGTAGGTAATTGGTGTTGCAGTAATTCCAGCCGGTTCCGGGAGCGAAAAGGGGTGGCTCTGCCCAGGTCAGTAATTCGTCGGGGGTATATATGCGGTTGGGGTCGTTCAGGATTGAGTCGGG
>Ga0315906_10004921_pt1 | contig 16934 bp, 14 predicted proteins | sample LakEriMetagenome_4_FD_203526 | JGI IMG/M metagenome (GOLD analysis project Ga0315906, IMG submission 203526) | Freshwater fungal communities from buoy surface, Lake Erie, Ohio, United States - Buoy 2 MA122 | ecosystem: Environmental > Aquatic > Freshwater > Lake > Lake biofilm | place: USA...
CTGCGCGATCGCTGTGTCGGTATTGGTACGAAGCGCTGCCTTCACCTGGGCGCTGTCGGGCGACAGAAGCGGGCCAAGATCGGCGGCGAGCAGACTCAGCCTGTCTGCGTCGTCTGCCGCCTGCCCGCCCAACCAGACATGCCGAAAAAATTTGGCGCAAAGCTCGCGGCTCACCGTGCCCGACACCACGTCTCCGCAGGCGAGCGAAAGCCGGAGGAGCCCGAGCGGATTAAACGGGTGCCGGCTAGGCATATCGAGGGCAATCGAATGCTGGCGCGCATGCCACAGCACCTGTCGATAGGTCCAGTCGCGCTTGGGTGCGATTTCGGCGGGTCCGAGTTGGCCGTGGTGTTTGAGGATTCCCGCAAAAAGGATAGGCCGATAGCTCACCTCGGCACCGGTTCCTGCCAGCGCGTTCGGTAACGCTTCAAACGCCAGATAGGCGTAGGGCGAAATGAAGTCCAGATGGAAGGTGACGGTTTTCAAGGCGATGAAACGATTGACGACTACCCCGCCGCGTATCGACCGATCAGGTCCAGCGAGCGCCGGATCGACGATTGCGGATCGGCCCCCACGGCGAGCACCGACACGATCAGATGCTCGCACCCGGCGGTCTCCTGGAACGCATCGAGCTTGCGCGCGCATGCACTCTCGTCACCGTGAATGACCGTGGCGTCGATCATGGCCTGCGACCAGCGCCCCTCGCGCGCTTCGGGGAGGCCTGCCGCAGCAAACATTTCCTGATAGTTCGGCAACCGCGGATAGTAGGTGAGACCGCGCTCGACCGCCGCATGAAGTTCCGCCTCGGTTTCGGTGAGCGCGAGGAACACCTGGCCGATCATGGGGGGGCGCGCACGGCTGGCGCGCTCAGCCCCCCTTGCCATGGCGGGCATGCCGACATCGCGAATGTAGCGAGCCGGGCAAAGCCAGGTGATCGCGCCCTCGGTGATTTCACCAGCGAGTTCAAACGACCCTGCGCGGAGCGCCGACACCATGATAGGCACATCGGCCGCGCTGGAGAGCGTGGCCTCCAGCGTGTAGCGCTTGCCGGCAAAGCGAACGGTCTCGCCGGTGAGGAGCCCCTTCACAATGGCAACGAATTCGCGCAGATGCTCGAGCGGGCGTTCGTAAGGAAGCCCATAGCGGGTCTGGATCGTTGGCGCGTGACTGGGTCCGAGCCCGAGTCGGAAGCGGCTGGGCGCAAGCGAAGCAATATCCAGCGACTGCTGCGCCACCACCACCGGATTACGCGGAAACGTGGGAACCACAGCCGTGCCCAGCCGGATGCTACGTGTGGCGGGCGCTGCGGCCGCAAATACGGTGAGCGCATCGGGTCCGGCTCCAGTGGTGAGCCAAAACGCGGGGATCCCTGCCGACTCAGCATGCAAGATCGCATCGAGCAACCCTTTCGCACTGGGCAAGTGAACGCTGGTGCCGATTTCCGCCTTCATAAACTCTCCTTGCTTTAGACGCGCAGTGCGCGGCTGAAAAGACCATTAATCTACCCGCTCCACGTCCGCTACGCGCAGGATCTCGCTGATCTGGTGAATTGCCAGATCAGCCTCACCGGCGACCAGACGCTCGGCGACCAGACCACCCGGCACCATGACGGCGCGAAGGCTAACTGTCTCGGCACTGCCCATTCGCTGAAACACCCGGCCAAGAGAAGTGCTGATTGAGTTTTCCGGTCGGCTACCTTGAGTCACCAGCCCAAAGCGTTCAAGGCAAAGCCAGGTCAGCCACCCGGTTGATGGGCTCGTGATCGAATCGGTGGTCATGGCGCAATCTCGCGCGAGATCCCGCCGTGCGGCAGGCCTACCTCGGGCGGGCTTGACTCACCGAAGCCGCCAGTCACGCCGACCCTCGGCGTTCGCCTCGATCCAGTCCCAGTCGTAACCCACGCCCAGGCCCGGGCCGGTAGGGACTGGCATGCAGCCGTCAGCAGGCAGGTCGGCTTCGTGATCGGAATACCCGCAGGTGTAGACCGGCGCGATCAGATTGGGCATGCCGGGGCCGGTGAGCGCAAGCTCATAAAAATGAGTGTTACGCGTGGCCGCCACGCAGGCTCGGTGCGCCGGACCACAGGCATGAAACTGTACATCGATGCCCAGCGCCTCAGCGAGGTGTGCGCATTTCATGGCGCCGGTGATACCGAGATCGTACTCAGGGTCGAGGTGGAACATGTCGCAGGCGCCCGCCACCGCATAGGCCGCCTTCATCTCAGCGCCTCGGATGTGCTCGGTGATCATGAGCGGCGTCTTGAGTTTTTCGCGAAGAATTTTGGAGCCGGTGATCGATCGCGCTGAATCGCGATACGGGTCTTCATACCAGAACGCACCGATTTCATCGCACACATGACCCAGCCGAAGCGCATCGAGGTGCGTGCGCAGTTCGCAGCCGGGATCGACCATGACTTCCATTCGGTCGCCGATCGCCGCACGGACTGCGCGAAGCGTCGCCGATTCGCGCCGCACATCGCCGTCATGCCAACCATGCACCTTGAAGCCATGAAAGCCGCGCTCGGCGCAGGCCACCGCGTAGTCTGCAAAGGCCTGCGGCGAGTCGAGTCCGCCAGGGGCCTCCTGCCCATGATGCGTGCTCGCATACGTGCGAAGGCGGGTTCGCCAGGCCCCCAGCATGGTCGCAACCGACATGCCGTATTTTCGGCCCACCAGATCCCACAGCGCGATATCGAGCGGCCCGTGCCCCATGCCGTCATAGGCACGAAGCTCGCGCTTGAAATCATCGTAGATCTGCTCGCGGTGCTCGGGGTCACGCCCCAGCAGATGGGGAGCGAGCATGAGGGTCTGGCCGAGCGCACCCTGCGTGCCGACCCAATGGGTGACGTAGCCCCCCTCGTGCCCATCGTCGGTGCGGATGCGTACCGCATAGCGCATCACCCGAAGCCTCGCGCCCTTTTCATAGTGCAGGTTACTCACGCCCATGGCGGCATGCGCGCCCAGGCCCAGATCAGCAACCTCGAAGTGGAAGGGAATGACCGAGACTTCGGTGATGCGCGACATAACGCCCCCGATCAGTTGTTGAGCGTGATGCCGGCCGCCTTGATGACCTGCCCCCAGCGGGCAATCTCGGCCACCATGTACTTGCCGAATTCATCCAGTGTCATGTTGGGCGCACTCGAGAGCCCGATCTGGGTAAGGCGCTCCTGAAACTCCTTGCTGGAGGTCACCGCATGCACACCCTTGTAAACATGCTCAAGCACCGCCTGCGGCGTTTTCGGGGGCGCAAGAATGCCGACCCAAGCATCGGCGTTCACCGGAAAGCCCTGCTCAGTCATGGTCTGTACCTGCGGCGCCCCCACGTGGCGGTTGGGCGATGAGATGCCGTAAGCGGTGACCTTGGAAAGCGCCGGGATCACAATGACTGCCGGCGCCATCATCACGTCGTTCTGGCCGGCCATGACCGCCTGGAAGGCCGGTGCGGCGCCCTGATAAGGTACATGCAGGATATTGAGTTTACCGGCCTGAGCCTTGAACATTTCCATCGCGGCCTGCGACGTGCTGCCCACGCCCCACGATGCGAAGTTGAGCTTGCCGCCGCGAGCGAGCGCCACCAGTTCCTTCAGATCCTTGGCGGGCAGTCCGGGGCGACCCACCAGCATGAAGTTGACCATCGCCACCGGCGCAACCGCACGGAACTCGTGCGCCTGATAGCTCATCTTGGTGTAGACGTTCGGATTGATGGAGTTGGTGTCTGCAGTGGCCATCAGCATCGTGTAGCCATCGGGCGGTGAATTGAACACCATCTCGGAAGCGATCATGCCGTTGGCACCACCGCGGTTTTCAACCACCATGGGCTGACCCAGCGCGTTACCGAGCTGCGCCACCATCGCGCGTGCCGCAATGTCGGTGGCACCGCCCGGCGGAAACGGGATCACGAGTTTGATGGGCTTGGTGGGGGCCCAGCCCTGCGCGACCGCGGCCAGCGGCGCAGCGCCCAGCAGCGTGGCCAAGGTGAGCGCGGTGGCGCTAAACAATCGGCGGGTGGACGACCGGGTCATACCGGTGTCGCTGAAATTGAATCGGGTGTTTGTCATATCTCCTCCTGGGGTTTGAAAAGAGTGAAACGGTTAAAAGGGTTCAGCGCCCGGTGAACCGGGGTGGTCGCTTTTCATTGAAGGCGCGGATGCCCTCCCGGCGGTCAGCGGTCGCCACCAGCCGGCTATAGGCTTCGACCTCAAAGAAGAGACCTGTCCGGGTATCCATCTGCGCGCCGAACTCAATTGACTTCTTCACCTGGCGGATCGAGACCGGCGCGTTGGCGAGAATGCGTCCGACCAGCTCAAGCGTGCGGTCAAACACCTGATCGTCGGGAAATACATGGTTGTAGAGGCCAAGCTCTTTTGCTTCGGCCGCCGTGATCAGATCGCCCGTGAACATCAGTTCCTTGGCCTTGCGGATACCGATTGCACGCGGCAGGTGTTGCGTGCCGCCACCGCCCGGCATGATGCCGCGCGAGACTTCGGTAAAGCCACAGCGTGCCCGATCGGATGCGATGATGAAATCGCACCCCAGCGCGAGTTCGAGCCCACCGGCGACCGCCGGGCCGTTGAGACAGGCGACCACCGGAACCGGGCAGTCGTAAATGGCGCGCATCATTCGTTCGAACAGATAGTGCTGGGTGTTGAACTGGTCATCGGTCATGCCGTCGCGCTCTTTGAGATCGGCGCCACCGCAGAAGCGCGATCCCACGCCTGTCAGCATCACGCAGCGATAGCGCTCGGGATCCGCCTCGAGCGCCGAGAACACGGCGATGATGTCGTACCCCATCTGCGTGCTCATCGCATTGGCCACCTCGGGGCGGTTGAGCCGGACCCGCAACAGCCCCTCGCAAGGCGAGTCGAGCAGCAGGGTATCCAGCGCTTCGGGAAACGCGTGGTGGACTGTGGTCATGACCGATCTGCCAGAAGTGCGTTGTGTTCGCCAAGTGCCGGACCGTTTCCGGCAAGCGGCGGGCGTGTGCCGTCAAATGAGATGGGTAGCGCCATGGTGGAAACATCACCGCGGGGGGTGGGCTGCAGCATACCGACCGCGGCAAGTTGCGGATGAGCGAGAACCTGATCAACCGTCTGCATGGGACCGCATGGAATCGATACCGCCGACAACATCGCGAGGCAGTCTTCGGTGCTGATCGCTTCGATCGCAGGCTCGAGCACGGCAAGCAGCGCCGCGAGGTTTTCCACCCGTCCGCCGTTGCTCGCAAAGCGAGGATCGGCGGGCAGATGCGACAGACCCAGCACCGAGCAGAGCTTCACGAAGAGCGTGTCGTTGCCCGCCGCAATCATCACCTGGCCGTCGGCACAGCGAAACACCTGATAAGGCGCAATATTCGGACTGCCGGAGCCATTGCGGCGCGGCGCAGGCCCGCCTGCGTTCCGGTCGGTGAGCGGCACGGTCATCCACGCCATCGCGGTTTCAAAGAGCGACACATCGACGATGCGCGGCCGCCCGCCCGCCTGGCGTCCGCGCTGGGTGATTGCAGCCAGGATGCCGATCGCCGCCCACATCCCGGTGCCGATATCGTTGATGGATACCGGAACACGACTCGGTTCATCGCCGTCGTGGCCGAGAATGCTCATCATGCCGCTGAAGGCCTGGATGAGGGGGTCATAACCGGGGCGGCTTGCCATCGGGCCATCACGACCGAAGGCGCCCAGATTGCAATAGATGAGGTCGGGTTTGGCCGCGGTGAGCGACTCGGCATCCAAACCATATCGCGTGAGCGCGCCTGCTTTCAGATTCTGCATCACGACGTCGGCGTGTTCGCGGATGAAAGTATGCAACCGCGCAAGCATCCCGGCATCGTCAAAGTCGACCTGAACGCTTTCCTTGCCGTTGTTCACCGCATGAAACATCGTGGCCGAGTCGCCAGTAAAGGGCGGCCCCCAGCCGCGCGCGTAGTCGCCTCGCCCGGGTGACTCAACTTTGACCACCCGAGCACCCAGCTGCGCGAGGATATTGCCGGCGTAGGGCGCAGCGAGGCTGTGCCCGATTTCGACCACACAGAGTCCGCTCAGGGGCAGCGCGCCCCGCCCGGGATCACCCGCATTCTGTGGACTCATCGTGGCTCCGGAACGTCTTTGAGACCGTAGTCGCGCTCGGCAGACTCGCGGGTCACGTAGCCATCCAGAACGTCCTCGAGAACCGCCTGCCGATCACGTTCGGCCGGACGCCCATAGCCGCCGCTTCCCGACGGATTAAGCGATACCCGGTCACCGCGCTTCAAAACCTCGGTCGCCCCCTTGGGCGGCACACTGCGCACGCGACCTTCGCCGTCGGTGACCGTACAGAGAAAGGGCGCCCCTGATCGGCCGCCGAAATACCCCTCTGGCGCAAATTCGCCGCGCTCACCGGCAACCGTAAATGACGCGGTATCGAACTCCACCCGGTAGGAGCGGCGCGCGGTGAGTCCACCGCGGTACCGACCCGCTCCGCCGCTATCGGGCACCAGCGCCCACTCCTCCACCACCAGTGGCATGGTCTGCTCGATGTATTCCACCGGCAGTGACCCGGCGTTGCCCACATACACCCGGATACCGTTCACTCCGTCCTGCGTGGCCCGTGCGCCCATCCCCCCGCCATGCGGCTCCACGATGCTCACGATCGGCCGGCCAGTGCGGCGTACGCGCTCGGCGTCAGGGTCCGGGCCACCAAACACGCCGGAGCAGGCTGCGCAGTTGCTCTGACCGATCACGCGATCAGGCACAGCCGCCGACAGCGCTTTCAACAGCAGGTCGATCACGCGCGGTGAGGTCTCGGTGTTGCCGCTCACCACCGGTGCCGGGAAACGACAGTTGACGATACTGCCTTCCGGGGCGGTGATGTGGACCGGGCGATAGCAACCCTGGTTGATTGGAATCGACGCATCGGTAATCGCCTTCACCGTGAACCAGGTGCTGTTACAGGTGACCGCGAACGGACAGTTGATGCCACCTGGGCTCTGGTCACCGCTTCCCGCGTAGTCGAAATGTATTTCGTCGCCTGCGACCGTCACGCGTACCTTGATCCGCACCGGGTCGGCAGGCCAATTCTTGGCATACACGCCTTCGACCCAGTCCTCGGCCTCATACACCCCGTCGGGGATCTCGCGGATCGCGGCGCGCATCAGTGCTTCGGAATGATCGAGCGAACGCTTCATCGCGTCGGCCAGGGCCTGCGCACCGTATTTCTCGCAGAGCGAGCGGATGCGCTGGTCGCCTACAAATGTACCGGCATATTGCGCCTGAATATCGAGCAGCCGCCCCTCAGGGTCGCGGGTGTTCTGCACGATCAGCGTTTTGACATCGTCGACGATCTCATCGTTACGGAACAGCCTGACTGGCGGAATGCGAACGCCCTCGCCAAACACATCCCAGGTGTCGAGCATGTAGCTGCCCGGGGTCTGGCCGCCAATGTCGCTCCAGTGTCCGCGCGTCATCACGAAGGCAACGATCTCGTCGCCGAAGAAGACCGGCCGGGTGAGCTGCACATCGGGCTGATGGTTGCCGCCGCCCAGATAGACATCGTTACTGATGATGACATCGCCAGGCCGGAGCCGGTCGCGACCAATCACCTCGACCGAGCGGCGGGTGGAGATCACGGCAGAACCGAGCATGGTGGGAATATCGTTGCCCTGCGCCACCAGCTGCATCTGCGCATCGAACACCGCAGCCGACGCATCGGCGCCAAGATGCATGATGGGGCTAGCGGCCGTGCGCATCATGGCAACCTTCATTTCGCGCGCGATGGAATAGAGCGAATTGCGCAGGATCTCGTAGACGATGGTTTCCATGGTTCGCTCCCGCCTCAGAGATGGATGTGAAGGTAGCCCGCCGCGTCGACCTGCGCATGCTGACCGCTCTTGAACACGATCGAGCTGCTCGCCTCCTCGATGATGGCGGGCCCCTCGATCCGCTCACCCTCGGCGAGCCCACTGCGCTGGAACACCCGCAACACCTGCGGCTGCCCGTCGATCACCACCGAGCGTTCGCCGAGCACGCCACGCGCCTGAGACTGTGAACGCGCTGTGCCACGCCACCCCGAGGCCACGCTCGCCTGCAACCGCAGGTTGGTAAGGATGACGGGCTGATCGGGTTTGATGAAGTTCCACATACGTTTATGGCTCTGCTCGAAACCGGTTCGCAGCTCGGCGCGAAAGACAGACGGGTCGGCGCTTGCGCGCGCAATCAGCGACGCATCGATATCCACCGCAATCGAGGCGGGCTGACCGGCATAACGACAATCGGCGCGCCATCGTGCCTCGACACCCAACGCGGCCACCGCAGAGCCGAAAGTATCGGACGCTTCGCGCTGCAACTCGCGCGCCAGCTGCTCGATGCGCTCACCCGGGAGGCTGCCAAGATCGGCTTCCACTGCGCGCTGACTGTCATGCAACCGGTCTGCCATCACCATGCCAAGCGCGCTGAAGAGGCCTGGCAATGGCGGCACGATCACCCTCCGGATGTCGAGCTCTTCGGCCAGATCCACCGCGTGCACAGGACCCGCACCGCCATAACAGAGGTAGGCAAATTCGCGCGGATCGAAGCCACGCTCGACCGTCATGAGCCGCATCGCTTGCGCCATGAGCGAATTCGAGACCGCTCGCACAATCCGAGCGGCCTCAAGAACGCTGACCCCAAGTGGCTTTGCGAGGTGGGCCTCGATCGCGCGTTCAGCCGCCGCCCGATCGAGTCTGAACTCGCCGCCCAGGAACGAATCGGGATCGACATAGCCCAGAACCAGATTGCAGTCGGTGACCGTTGGCCGCTCGCCACCCCGACCGTAGCAGGCAGGGCCCGGATCGGCGCCGGCGCTCTGAGGTCCGATCCGCACGCCACCCCCGGCATCGATCCAGGCGATTGAACCACCGCCCGCCCCGATCGAATCGATATCGATGGTGGGTGAACGGACCGCATAGGTATGCACCATCGCCTCGGTTCGAAGCTCGGGGCGGCCATCTCTCACCAGAGAAACGTCGAAGGTGGTCCCCCCCATATCGCCCAGCAACAGCCCCTTGATGCCGAGGTGGTCGCTGCCGCGTACGGCTGCGCTGACGCCGCCCGCCGGCCCGGATTCGAGAAGAACAATCGGCTTCTTTGCGACCACATCGCCGCTCGCCAGTCCGCCGTTTGACTGCATGAAAAGGAGCTCGCCACCGAAGCCTTCGGCTTTGAGCTCCGAACCGAAGCGCTCGATGTAGCGGGCACAGACCGGCCCCAGCATCGCATTGATGACGGTGGAGCTTGCCCGCTCATATTCCTGCATCTCGGGGTTGACCTCATGAGAGGCGGTGACGAAGCGATCAGGCAGCAGGCGGCGCACGACTTCGAGCGCGCGCTGCTCATGCGCGGGATTGGCATAGGCGTGCAGAAAGACGATTGCCACCGCCTCGATGTCAGATGCTTCAATCTGTTTCGCGACTTGGGTCAGCTGCGCTCGATCGAGCACGGTTTCGATCGAGCCGTCATGACGAATGCGCTCGCCCACCTCGAAACGCCAGCGCCGTGGCACCAGCGGGCGCGGATTCCTGAACTGCAGGTCATAGAGGTCGGCGCGGTCGTGGCGCGAGAGCCGACGCAATTCGAGAATGTCTCGAAACCCCGCAGTGGTGATGAGGGCAGTCGGCGCACCCTTCCCCTCCACGATCATGTTGGTGGCCATGGTGGTGCCGTGACCGATGAAGCCGACCTGTGCAGGGGCGGTACCGCTCAGTTCGAGAATCCGGCGAAAGCCGTTCATCGCACCCATTACGCGATCAGCGGGCGTCGTGGACACCTTGGTGGACCAGACCTGGCCCGATGCATCATCGACCATCACCACATCGGTGAAGGTGCCCCCCACATCAATCCCGATTCGTCGCATGTTGAAACGTTTCCAAATTTTCAGAAAAATCCGGGGAGACGGCGCTGTGACTGCAATCGCCAATCCTCCCTTGAGCGTCGCAGATTGTTCAGCCGGACGCTCAGGAAGTCAATCCCGCCCGGTTCATCGCCGGCGCGCAGGAGCCACGAACCACCAGTTCGGCGCGCACGGTCAGCGACTGGCGCGACACTGCAGGATCGGCCAGTCGCTGAACCAGAAAGCGGCCGGCGGCGCGGCCCAGCACATCATGCGGCCAGCAGACCGCAGTGACCCCGGGGCTGGAGAGTCGGGCGAGGTCGCTGTCGGCACCCGCGACCACGGAAAGGTCGTCGGGAACGCTCAGCCCCGCTTCCCGGGCAGCCAGCATGACGCCGGGCAGGAGCGATGAGCCCCCAGCAATGATGGCGGTGGGTCGCTCCTTAAGAGCAAGCAGGGCGCGGGTTTGTTCGTACCCCGCCTCGGGGCTGAAGGAGGCCATACGCACCAATCGGTCACTGACCTTGAGCCCGGCACGCAACATGCCGGTCCGATACCCCGCCAGACGATCTCGGGCCGGATGCAGACCCGCCTCCCCCGACAGCATCGCGATGCGGCGGTGACCGAGTGCAGTGAGATATTCCACCGCGGTTGCAACACCCTGGGCATGCTCAACGCCGACCGAATCGAATTCGGCGGGTGCACGACGGTCAATCAGCACAATCGGAAAACCGGCATCTCGCATCGCCGACAGCAAGGTTCGCGAGCGCTCGGACGACGAAGCAATGACCAGGCCGTCGATACGCCGCTGACGCAACCCTTTCAGCAGCGAGATCTCGCGCGCCACCTCATGGCCACTGGAGGCCACCATCGTGGAAAACCCGTGCGGCTCGACCTCGCGCTGCATCGCATCAACGAACAGGCTGAGCGTGGGGACGGTGAAATCGCGCATCACGCATGCGAGCGTCATGGACCGGCGGTTTCGCATGCTCTGCGCAACCATATCGGGTACGTAGCCCAGCGCAGCAATCGCCTCAAGCACCCGTGCTCGCCGGTCGGCGCTCACCGACGGATGTCCGTTGATCACCCGCGACACCGTGCCAATGGCGACCCGGGCCCGATTGGCCACTTCACGGATCGAGATGGCGCCTCGCATAGGGCTTTGCGCAGACCGACCCGTTTTACTGATCAAGCGGGCGGCGCAGCGCGGCGGCGCGCGATCTCCGCCTGCGCGAGCGCGGGGAGCACCGACCGCTGGATCTTTGCAGTACTGGTGCGCGGTAGCGCCGGCACTGGGCAGACGAACCTCGGTACCTTGTAGTCGGCGAGCGCACCACGGCAATGGGCCCGCAGGTCGTCAATGGTGAAGCTTGTACCGTCGAGCAGCTCGACAAACGCAAACCCCACTTCGCCCAGCCGTTCATCCGGTATGCCCACCACAGCGGCGATGCGAACCGCCGGATGTCGCGCGAGGTGCTGCTCGATTTCCACCGGATAGACGTTGGAGCCGCCGGTCTTGAACATTTCCTTCAATCGCCCGGTGATTGAAAGATAGCCGCGCTCATCGAGCGTACCCAGGTCGCCTGTGCGAAGCCAGCCCTCAGGCGTGATGGTTTCGCTTGTGGCCTCGGGGTTGCGGTAATAGCCCATCATCACGGTTTCGCCGCGACACTGCACCTCGCCAACCTCGCCCGGCCCGAGCTCGGCGCCGGTGGCCGGGTCAGCGATCCGAACCTCGCTCGGGCCCAGGATGGGCGCCAGGTTCATGCAGCAGACCTCGATCGGGTCATCGGGTAGATTGAAGGTGGTGGAGATGGTGTTCTCGGTCATGCCGTAGGTGGACATCAGCTGCGCCAGCCCCAGCGCCTTCATGAACTGACCAAAGGTGGACTGCATCACTGGTGCGCCACCGATCCATGCGCATCGGAGCGCGGGCAGGTCCCGCCCTTGCATTGCTGGATGATTGGCCAGATCAACGAAATGGGTGGGGATGCCGCCAAAGCAGCTGATCCGCTCACGCTCCAGCAGTTCGATCGCAGCAGCGGTATCCCACTGCGGCATGGCCACATAGCAGCCGCCCAGCGTGAGCGCGGGCACGAACGACATGTAGAGACCCGCCACGTGATAAAGCGGCAGGTGGCCCAGCGCCCGGCCGCCCGCCTCGAGACCCAGGCGCAGCCCAACTCGGGTGGCCTGCCGGATCACATGGTGGTTGTGCATGGCACCCTTGGGCTTACCCGTGGTGCCTGAGGTGTAGACGATGATAAGCGGATCGTCGGGCGTGACCGCGCGCTCGGCATCAGCGAGCTGGGGGACCGACCGGAATTGCTCGGCGTGGTTCGCCAGCCCGGCATCTCCCGAACAGAGCGACTCGAACGCGAGCGCGCAGGCGGGCGCATCAGCGCCCACCGCGATCAGTCGGGTAAGCCGGGGCAGCTCGGTGGCTGACAACTCGGCCGACGAGCAGCTTGCAAGCGACGGCGCCACCTCGCACAGCATCGCCCAGTAATCGTTACCCCACATACGGCGGGTCATCACCAGAGCGCGCGAGTCGGACTGCGCGAGGATGTAGCCCGCTTCGGAGGCGGTGTAGCGCGTATTGATCGGCACCACCACCACGCCGATGCGCGCACAGGCCAGAAACGTGGTCGCCCATTCGCGCGAGTTGGTGAGCCACACCGCCACATGATCGCCGCGCGACAGACCCAGCCCGAGCAGACTCGCGGCCAGCCGATCGACCTCGGCATCGATCCCGGCAAAGGTGGACACCTGATCCTGGCACTTGATGAATTCGAGCGCGCCAAACCGCTGGGCCGATCGCCTGAGCGCGGCGCCCACCGTGAGTCCATGAAGCGGTGCAACCGCCCGCTCGAGTTGTGGGTCATCACGCTTCAAACCGAATATCCTCCATCAACCGCAAGGTGCTGACCGGTGACATAACCCGCCTGACGCGAGGCGAGAAACACCGCGACATCAGCGATCTCGTCAAGCGAGCCGAAGCGGCGGAGCGCTGTGTTGCGCTTCATTGCTTCGACGAACTCCGGGGTGACGCGCTCGCGAAGCCGGTCAAACAGCCCGCCATCCACAATGCCCGGCGCCACGGAATTGGCGCGAATGCCAAAGCGTCCTTCCTCGCGCGCGATGCCGCGAATGACCGCCTCGATCCCCGCCTTGGGAACCGTGGACAGAATGTCAAGTGGCGGGTGCCGGTCCAGGCCCGCAGTGGTGATCGCAACGAACGAAGCGCCGCCCGCCTTTCGCATGAGCGGCAGACACGCCTTGGTGATGCTGAAAAAGCCGTGCAGATCGCCGTCAATCGTTTGACGCCACTCCGCAGGATCGATATTGGCCACATAGGTCATGGAAATATCGGCGCCCACTGCATAGACCACCGTGTGCAGCGCGCCCAGCCGCTCTGCCACCGGCCGGAGCGCGGTCTCGACCGTGCCCGGATCATCGAGGGGCAGATGCAGCGATTCGGCCGTGCCGCCCGCCTCGCGAATGCTGCTCGCGCAGGCCTCGGCTGCAGCGCGCCCTCGACGATAGGTAAGCACGACCGTGCAACCGGCGACGGCCAGGCGGCGCGCGATGGCCTGGCCGATTCCGCCGCTTGCGCCCACCACCAGGGCCACGCCAGCGGGAAAATCATGGCCGATCGATGAAGCCTTCACGCTGCTGTCTCCAGGGGAATTTCGCTCATGTGCCACCAGCGATGCCGGCACCGGCGCGTTTCGGTTTCTTTGTTGCGTTTGATGCTAGCACGTGTGATTCTCTGCCCGCGTCACTGAGGAGACCGCATGAAACTGCCCACCAGAAAATCGCTCGTTCGCACGCTCGCGTCGGCACTGCTGCTTGCTGCGGCAGCGGCCTCGGCGCAGGACTATCCCAACCGCCCAATCCGGATGGTGGCGCCCATTGCGGCCGGCGGTATGACCGATGTGGTGTCGCGCGTGGTGGGCGCACGGCTTGCTGAGCGCCTGGGTCAAGCCGTGGTGATCGAGAATCGCGCAGGCGCTGGCGGCAGCATCGGCGCAGAGGTGGTCGCGCGGGCCACGCCCGATGGCTACACGCTGCTCTTTGCGTATCCGGGTCCGATTGTGGTGAACCCGGCGCTTCTCAAATCGCTCAGCTACGACCCTGAACGCGACCTTACAGCGGTGAGCCTCCTGGGCACCTATCCCATGGTTCTCGCGGTGCATCCGTCGGTGCCCGCAAAAAACGTAGCGGAACTGGTCGAGCATGCCAGGAAGCACCCGGGGCAACTCACCTACGGATCAGCCGGTAATGCCAGCACATCTCACCTCGCGATGGAGCTCATGCGGCGCGAAGCGGGCATCGAGATGACGCATGTGCCCTACAAGGGCGCGGCGCCCGCGATGACCGACCTCATCGCTGGTCGTATTCAGCTGGTCTTCGATTCGGTGCAGCTCGTGATGCCGCAGCATCAGGCGGGGCGCCTGCGCGCGCTCGCGGTGAGCAGCCGCGACCGCTCACCCACCGTCGATCTCCCAGGCATGGCCGATGCGGGTCTGCGTAGCGTGGACGTAAGCGGCTGGTTTGCGATTTTCGTACCGGCGGGCACCCCGCGGCCAATCATCGACCGGCTCTCGCGTGAGCTCACCGCGATTGTGCGAGACCCCGCCATGGTGACCGATCTGCTGGGCCGCGGCATTGCCGCGGTCGGTACGCCCCCCGAGGCGCTCGCCGCGCGGGTAAGCGACGAACGAAAAACCTGGCAGCGCGTGATCACGCAAGCAGGCATCCGCGCTGACTGAGGCCCCTTCATGACCACGACCCGAAAACTCTGGCTACAAAGCAGTTCTTCCGATTCCGACGCTGCGATCTGGAGCGTTTATCAGCAGTCCGCGCGCAGGCATGCGAGAGCGCTGCTCGCCGCGCAGTTCGACTTCGAGTTTCACGGTGTGAGCCGCACCTTCCCCGGAGTTGATCAGTCGGATAGCTCCTTTCACCTCGCCAGCCGCGAAGTCATCCGGAACGCGATCCTCGCCGAGCAACAGGGCTACGCTGCGTTTGTGAATGTCAGTACCAATGAAACCGGTCACCTCGAAATTCGTGAACTGACCGATTTGCCTGCGGTATTCATCACCGAGGCAGCCGTGCATCTGGCTTCGCAGATCGGGGGGCGCTTCGCCTTTCTCACCCACAATCGTGGTGCCCGACTACGGATGGAAGCATTCACGCGCGAATACGGCCTGGGCGAACAGCTGGTCGAAGGTGCATCGATGGCGCTCACCTATCACGACTTCAGCGCAATGTACGCCAACCCGGCGCCTGCGCTGGAGGCCTTCAGCGCCGAGGCCCGAAAAGCAATCGCACGCGGCGCCAGAGTACTGATCCCCGCGGGCGGACCGCTCAACATGTTTTTCGTTGAGAACGGTCTGCGCGCGGTCGATGGGGTACCGTTGCTCGATATCCTGGGGGTGGCGATCAAGTCGGCCGAAGCGCAGATCGCGCTCCGCGACACGGGCATGCTGTTTCGCACGCCCACCGCCTACCCGGCCAGTTGGCGCACCACCCTGCGCGAGATGTTCCTCGCGACCTGAGCTCCCGCCGGGCGCCAGCCCCGCGGGTGCGCGCCGCTCTACTCGGCCTTCAGTCCGGCCTTACGCGCCACATCCCGCCACCGTGTGTTCTCACTCTGGATCATCGCCCGTGCCTCCTCGATGGTTGAGGTCATGGGCCGCACCCCAACACCCACCAGCTTCTGAGAAATGTCGGCGCGCTTGACGGTCGCGACCAGCGCGCTGTTCAGCCGATTGAGCACTGGGGCTGGTGTGGCAGCGGGCGCCACTAAAATATGCCAGCCGCGAATCACCACATCGACCCCCATCTCTCGCAGGGTCGGAATATCCGGCGCTGTGGGGTCACGCTCGGCGGTCGTGATGGCGAGGATCTTGACCCGACCACTGGCCGCCTGGGGACGCGCCACCGACAGCGTCGCCATGAAGGCCTGCACCTCGCCCGTGGCAACCGCCATGATGGCCGGCGCCGCCCCCTTGAACGGAATGTGCTCCATCCGGATGCCAGTCGCCTGTTTGAACTGCTCGAAAGCAATTTGTCCGATGCTGCCGGTTCCCCATGACGAGAAATTCAGTTTGCCGTCGTTCGCCCGGGCATAGGCAACGAAGTCAGCCACCGTCTTCACTGGCAGTTGCGGATTAATGGTGAGCGTAAAGGGGAAGTCATCCATCAGACCGATCGCCGCAAAGTCCTTGAGCGGATCGTAGGGCAGGGTCTTCATGAGAAACGGGCTAAGTGCCATGGTTTCGGCTGTGGCGATGAAGAGCGTGTAGCCATCGGCGGCCGAACGGGCCACCGACTCCGCACCGATCACACCATTGGCGCCCGCCTTGTTCTCCACCACCACACTCTGACCCAGCGTCTCGGAAAGTCCGCCAGCAACAATGCGGGTGACGATATCGACATTACCCCCGGCTGCAAACGGCACCACGATGCGCAACGGCCGATCGGGAAAGGTTCCAGTTTGGGCGAGCGCTGCCGAACTTCCGAGGGCCATCGCCAGCATGAGCATCACATACCGCTTCATCGATCGTCTCCTTGTCTGAACGCCGTCGTGCGACGCGCGCCGGGTCTCCGGGCTGCGCACGACAGGTTTTGGTCTCGTCATCACATCCTAGTGGAAAACGACTCGCGCGGTTGACTCACACCACCCGGCCAATGAAACTTCGTGCCCCGGCCCACTTCGCGCCCTCCGAGGTCCACATGTCAGACGCCCGCCCGATTCGTCTCTGGTATCAGCTGCTTTCATCTGAAACACGACTGCGTAATTCCATCGCCGCCACGCAGGCGGCTGCCGATCGGGTGGCGGCCCCGGGCACCAAGGTCGAGGTCCGCGGTACCTCGCAGGGCGCGCTCGGCGACCAGTACCGCCTGTTCTGGCACTACGACGTACGCGAAGTGGTCGACAACGGATTATCGGTTCGCGAGCGTGGTGGTTACGACGCGTTCGTGATCGCCAATTCCCTCGACCCCGCCCTCACCGAACTGCGGGAAATTCTCGACATCCCGGTGGTGTCCTTCATGGAAGTGTGCTGCTACACCGCATGCACCATGGGC
>Ga0315906_10004922_pt1 | contig 16933 bp, 19 predicted proteins | sample LakEriMetagenome_4_FD_203526 | JGI IMG/M metagenome (GOLD analysis project Ga0315906, IMG submission 203526) | Freshwater fungal communities from buoy surface, Lake Erie, Ohio, United States - Buoy 2 MA122 | ecosystem: Environmental > Aquatic > Freshwater > Lake > Lake biofilm | place: USA...
CGTGCCAAGGGTGAAATCTAAGGCGGCCTGCCCGCACGGAGACTGACATGGCCAAAGGTGGACGCGAAAAGATCAAGTTGGAGTCAACGGCCGGTACCGGCCACTTCTACACGACCAACAAGAACAAGAAGACGACGCCCGAGAAGCTCGAATTCCTGAAGTTCGACCCCAAGGCGCGCAAGCACGTCCTGTACAAGGAAACCAAGCTGAAGTAAGTGCATCCGCCGGGCGCCCAGCGTCCGGGAGGAGTCCGTCATTTCCCTCGTGAGGGAGATGGCCATGAAAAAACCCGCCATTGGCGGGTTTTTTCCATTCGAAGCCTACATCTTCAGAGGGTTCTGCAGGCCTGGGCCTGCAGGTTCCTGAACACGCCTGCGGGCACTGGCCCGCAGGTCAAGAGCGCATCACTCAGGCCTGCGCAGCACGCAGGTTGCGGGCGAAGTCCTGCAGCGATGCAATGCCGCTCTCCTCGGCACGCTTGCACCAGGCCTGGAGATCGGCGACCAACTGCTCGGCGGACACGTTGGTACGCGTCCAGAACTGTCGCAGTTCTTCCCGCATGGTCACGAATTTGGCCAGCGCCGGACTCTGGCCCACCGCCTGCTCAAGCTCGGGCTTGATCTTCTGGGGAATCTTGTCCGCATCGCGGTGCAGCCATTGAAGGGCCAATCGCATCTGCGCCAAGCGGGCCGAACCCTGCCCGCCCTGGGCCTTCAGGCGGTCCAGTTCCAAATCAACAGCTTGGCGCACCGCTGTGGCATAGCGGGCCATGACCTCATAACGGTTGGCGATCAAGGCCTCCAGCGTCTTGTTGTCCGCCACGGGCTTGATCACCCCCAGGCGCAACTGAGGCGGCGTCTTGCGCACGGTAGCCAAACCGACCATTTCCATGATGCGGATGTAGAGCCAACCGATGTCAAATTCGTAGGGCTTGACCGACAACTTGGCCGAGGTGGGGTAGGTGTGGTGGTTGTTGTGCAACTCTTCGCCACCGATGATGATGCCCCAGGGCGAGATGTTGGTGGATGCATCCACAGCTTCGAAGTTGCGGTAGCCCCAGTAGTGGCCGATGCCGTTGATGATGCCTGCGGCGGTAACCGGTATCCAGATCATCTGCACGGCCCAGATCGTCACCCCGGCCGCGCCAAACAAGGCCACGTTCACTATCATCATCAATGCCACGCCCTGCCATGAATAAGGGGTGTACAGATGACGCTCGATCCAGTCGTCGGGCGTGTTGTGGCCGTACTTGGTCAGCGTTTCCTGGTTCTTGGCTTCGGCCCGATAGAGTTCGGAGCCCTTCCAGAACACCGTATCGATGCCGCGCGTGACGGGGCTGTGAGGATCCTCGTGCGTCTCGCACTTCGCATGGTGCTTGCGGTGAATAGCCACCCATTCCTTTGTCACCATGCCCGTGGTCAGCCACAGCCAGAGGCGGAAGAAGTGCGACATGACGGGATGCAACTCCAGCGCCCGGTGGGCCTGGGACCGGTGCAGGAAGATCGTCACCGCAGCGATGGTGATGTGGGTCATCACCAATGCAGCCAGCACCATCTGCCACCAGCTTGCCCCAAGCAGCCCGTGGGCCAGCAGGTTCACGACGGCGTCGTGTATCGACCAGAAAACTTCCATCCTTCACCCTCTGTGCCGTATTTCGGCGTGGATCCCCATTGTAGGAGCCGACCGCTGGCCTGTGGCGCTTGACCCTGCCCGCAGTCGTGTTCCGCCGACGTTCACCAGGCAGGAAAAGGACAGAGCTTGATGGCGGTCAAACCGTCAGATTCGCCTTGAATCCCGAGACGGACGAACAAAGGGGGCCATTGGCGCCTTTGAGCAAGCCGCCGAAATCAGGAACAGCCATGACCGGCCCGACGGCCCGACGGCCCGACGGCCCGACAACATGGTCCCGCCACCTCAGCGCTTTCGCCACACCGCCGCGAAAAACCCATCGGTCTGATGCAGATGGGGCCAGGTCCTGAAGAAACCTTCGGACACCAGGCCCTCGCCACCCTGCACACGAGCTTCGGCGAGCACGTCGCCGGCGGGCACAGCTTCGAAAGATCCGGCGTGTGCCGCCGAGAAGTCCTGGGCGATGTCCTCGTTCTCGCTGCGCAAGAGGCTGCAGGTACCGTAGACCAGCTGCCCACCGGGACGAAGCAGGCGCGCGGCCGAGGCCAGGATGCGGGCCTGCAAGGCGCACAGTTCCTGCACGGACGCGGGCGACTGTCGCCACTTCAAATCAGGATTGCGCCGCAGCGTGCCCAGGCCCGAACAGGGCGCATCCACGAGCACGCGGTCGATCTTGCCCTCGAGCCGGCGAATACGGTCGTCGCGTTCGTGCGCGATGCGCACAGGATGCACGTTGGACAGTCCGCTGCGAGCCAGGCGCGGCTTCAGGGCCGCCAGCCGGTGATCCGAGGTGTCGAAGGCGTACAGGCGGCCGGTATTGCGCATCATGGCCCCCAGCGCCAAAGTCTTGCCGCCGGCACCGGCACAGAAATCCACCACCATCTCCCCGCGGCCTGCACCCGTGAGCAGCGCCAGCAGCTGGCTGCCTTCGTCCTGCACCTCCACCTCGCCCTGCAGAAATGCAGGCGCGCGGTTCAGGGCGGGCTTGCCCTGAACGCGCAATCCCCAGGAGGAATAGGGCGTGGGTTCGGCGACGATGCCGTCGCGGGCCAGGCCTGCCAATGCGTCTTCACGCTTGGCCTTCAAGGTGTTCACCCGAAGATCCAGCGGTGCCACGCCATCCAGGGCGCCCACCAGCGCCCAGAACCCCTGATCGCCCAGTGCTTGCCGCAAGGGCGTGGACACCCAGTCGGGCAGGTTGTGCCGAAGCTTGTCGGCCAAGGTCGCCCGGTCAATGTTCTGCACCTGCTCCAGCCAGGTGTTCTCCTCGGGCGTGGCGCCCCGACGCAGGAAGTCCCGATCACCCTGCCAGGCCAGTTGCGCGAGGCGGCGTTCCAGCGGCCCGGTGCCGCTCTGGGCCAAGTGCTGCAGCAAAAGGCGCCGGCGCAACACCGCATAGGCAGTCTCGGCCAAGGTGTGTCGCTCACGCGGCCCCAAGGCACGATGTGACTTGAAAAACGCCGACACCACCTTGTCGGCGGGCTGATCCAGGCGCAGCACGGCCTGCAGCAAGGAGGAGGTCAGTTGGAGAAGAGCGCCAGGATGCATGGCCGGATTATCCCGGTCAGGCCTTGCCAGAGACCCTTCACCTTTCGGGAACGGGTGGCCATCGAGCGGAACACGGCGCAGAATGACGGTGTATGAGCCACCATCCCCACATCATGGTCGTCTGCGACACCGCAGACGATAAGAGCGTACTGCAAGATGTGCTGGCGGATCTGGCAGAGGTTTCCTTTGGGAACTCTGGTGAGCAGGGAATTCGCAATGCGCAGGCTTGGCAGCCCGAACTGGTGGTGATGGGTGTCACCTTGGCTGATATGGACGGGGCGCAGGCGCTTGGCGCGTTGAAGAAGGATCCACGGACCACCGGCATTCCGGTGCTGTTGATGGCCGACCGGGGCGATGCAAACGCCGAGTCGCGCCTCCTGCTCCAAGGTGCGACCGATGTGCTTCACAGGCCGCTGCGCGCCGAGGTTGTCCGGTCGAGAATCCAACTGCATCTGAAACTTGCGCGACACGCACGCCAGTTGCAAGCCTTCGATCACCTGCAAGGGGCGTCGGAGCTGATGGACGACCTTTTGGCAACAGCGCAACTGGCTGCGAGGCATGTGGCTGCTGGCCTGCCAGTCGAACAACACTTCGCCCGCTTGCTGGCAACGGGGCAACAGTTGAAACGAACTCTGGCACCAGGCTGGGAAGCCGTTGCCTCACCTTTGAAGCAGGCCCATGATGCCGCGGCTGAGCAGCCTTCATATGCCAAGACTCTGACACCTCCACCGGCATCCCCACACACTGGCGTGCCTGGTGAGGACCATCTCTGGCTTCCGATGGATCCGAAGGAGCCGCCTGCGAAATAGACTAGCGGGCGGGCCCCAGCCAGGGCTGCAAGCACCGGCGAGACTGCTGTAGGGACGATCGATCAGCTCGTCGCCGGGACAGACCCCGAGGAATGCGCCAAGAGGAACTGGGGCTTTCCTTCGAGCTGCCGGACCACGCCGGCCTCCAGACAGAGCGAGCCCTCGACGAACCAACGCACGGCGCGGGGATAGATCAGGTGCTCCGCCTTCAATACGCGGGCTGCCAGGCTGCCTTCGTCGTCCTGCGGCAGCACCGGCACCGCCGCCTGCATCACCACCGGCCCGTGGTCCAGAGCGCTTGTCACGAAATGCACCGTGGCACCGGCCACCTTGCAGCCCGCCTCGATCGCCCGTCGATGGGTGTGAAGGCCGGGAAAGGCCGGCAGCAGTGAAGGGTGGATGTTCAGCAGCCTGCCCTCGTAATGGCGCACGAACGCCTCGCCCAGCACGCGCATGAACCCGGCAAGAACCACCAGGTGAGGCTGGTGCCGATCGATGGCGTCGGCCAAGGCCTGGTCGAACGCGGACCGGTCCGCATACGACTGGTGATCCACCACCTCCACCGAGATGCCGTGGGCCTGCGCGAAGGCCAGGCCGGCGGCCTGCGGCCGGTTGCTGATCACCGCCACGACCTGCGCCGGCCAGGCCTCGCGGGCCGAGGCCTGCAAGATAGCTTCCATGTTGGAGCCACGACCGGAAATCAGGATGACGATGCGCTTCATGGGCCAAACCAGTGTACGGGCGGGCACACCGAGGCAGGTCTGACACATCGCGTCTGCGAGAATCTCGGTATCTCTCTTTCCGGCCTGACCTCATGCGATCCCGCGTCCTTTCCGGCATGCGTCCCACTGGCGCCCTTCACCTGGGCCACTACCACGGTGCGCTCAAGAACTGGGTGCGGCTGCAGGACGAGCACGAGTGCTTCTACTTCGTGGCCGACTGGCACGCGCTGACCACCCACTACGAAAGCCGCGAGGTCATCGAGAAGACCGTGTTCGACATGGTCATCGACTGGGTGGCTGCCGGCCTGGACCCCGCCAAGTCCACCATCTTCATCCAAAGCCGCCTGCCCGAGCACGCGGAACTGTTCACACTGCTGGCCATGGGCACGCCGCTGGGCTGGCTGGAGCGTGTGCCCACCTACAAGGACCAGATCGAGAAGCTCAAGGACAGGGATCTTGCGACCTACGGCTTCCTGGGCTACCCCCTGCTGCAAGCTGCCGACATCCTTATCTACAAGGCGACCTATGTGCCAGTGGGCGAGGATCAGGCCTCACACGTGGAGCTCACCCGCGAAGTGGCCCGCCGCTTCAACCATCTGTACGGACGCCACCCCGAGTTCGAGGCCCTGGCGCTCGCGGCGTTGTCCAAGCTGGGCAAGGACGACGCACGCTACTTCGACAAGCAGCGCAAGGCGTTTGGCGAGACGGGTTCCGCTGACGCGCTGGCCAAGGGCGAGGCCATTCTGCGCAAGGCCGCGGTCTCGGTCAGTGGATGGACCGCGAATGACACCGAGTTGCTGAATGGCCATCTGCGCGGCAGCGGCAAGACCGTTCTCGTGGAGCCGCAAGCACTGCACACCGAGGTGACCAAGCTGCCTGGGCTGGACGGAGGCAAGATGAGCAAGAGCTACGGCAACACCATCGCCATGCGGGAGGAACCTGCGCAGGTGGAAGTGAAGATCCGCCGCATGCCGACCGACCCGCAACGCGTGAGACGCACCGACCCCGGCGACCCGGCCCGCTGCCCGGTGTGGCAGTTCCATCAGGTGTACAGCGACGCCGACACGCGCGAGCAGGTGGTGCGTGGCTGCACCACAGCCGGTATCGGCTGCCTGGAGTGCAAGCAGCCGGTGATCGACGCCATCCTTCGCGAGCAGCAACCCTGGCGCGAGCGCGCTGCGGACCTGGTGGCGCACCCGCAGAAAGTGCGTGCCATCGTGGACGAGGGCACTGAGCGCGCCCGCAGCGTGGCCCGCCAGACCATGCGAGACGTGCGCGACGCGATGGGGTTGAACTATTGATGACGATGGCGCGACCGCGCACAACGGTTGCCGCTGTCTGAAACGCCTGCGTGTTGCAACAAACCAAAGTCTGCTCATGACCGACTGTCCTGACCCCAAGCCTCACCAGGCCCTTCCGGCCAGACGGAGAGCACTGCGTTTCATGGCTGCCGCGGGCGTCGCGGCGTCGATGTCGGTGATGGCCGGATGTGCCTTGACTCCCTGGGGAGTCAGTGCGCCCACGGTCTATCTGATGTCGGTGGAACGCCTGCCTGGGGAACCCCTGGAGCGCAGGTTCGAGCTTCAACTGCGGATCCAGAACCCCAATCCCAAGCCCTTGGCGTTCAACGGGGTGGCCCTGACCCTGGACCTCAACAACCGGACCGTGGGCTCCGGGGTCACGAACGCTTCGGGGCTTGTGCCCGCCCATGGCGATACCCAGCTGAAGGTACCGGTAAGCGTCTCGGCACCATTTGAAACCCTGCAGATGCTGGGCTTGACCGACAAACTGCCGCGAGGGGATCTGCCTTACACGCTGAAGGGCCGACTGACGGGCGGGACCCTGGAGCGCGTGTTGGGCACCGAAGCGACCTTCGAATCCACGGGCTCGGTGCGATGGCCGCGATGAGACCTTCCATCCAGATGGAAGCGTTCAGGAAGCCCCGGTCCGGCCAGCCCCGGCTTCCGAGGCCTTGAGTCGATGCAGACCAGCACCCCAAGCGCCCCGCCAGATGCACCACTGCTGGAGGTGTCCGTACTGGCCGGCAGCCGCGGGGAGCGAAGGCTCTTCCAGAACCTGGACTTCCATCTCCGTGCCGGTCAGGTGATGTGGCTTCGCGGGCGCAATGGCAGGGGCAAGACCACCTTGCTTCGCCTTCTGGCCGGCTTGTCGACCCCCGCGCAAGGCGAGATTCGCGTGCTGGGCCAGAGTTTGAAAAGTGCGCCCGCCTCACTGCGCTCGTCGGTGGGCTACCTTGCACATGCCAACGCCCTGAAGGACGACCTGACGGCCGCCGAAGCCCTGAGCTTTGTGGGAGCACTGTCGGGGCACACGCCCTCACCTGCCGAAGTGGTGGATGCGCTCAAGCGCCTGGGCATCGCCTCCCGTGCCGGCGCTCCTGTCAGGACGCTCAGCCAGGGTCAGCGGCGCCGGGTGGCGCTGGCCCGGCTGGCCTTGCCCCGCGCTCCGCGCGTGTGGCTGCTCGACGAACCCTTCGATGCGCTGGACGATCGGGGTGTGGAGGTGCTCAACCGTCTGCTCGCCGACCACGCCGCGGCAGGTGGCGCGGTGCTGCTGACCAGCCACCAGTCCTTGAGCCTGCGCGATCCCGAACCGCAGGTCCTGCTTCTGGACAACTACTCGGTGCTGGCTTGAGAAACGGGCGATGAGACACCTGTTTCTGGCCATCCTGGCCCGCGATCTCCGACTGGCCGCGCGGCGGCGCATCGATTCACTGCTGCCGGTGGTGTTCTTCCTCGTGGCAGTGAGTCTGTTTCCCCTGGGTGTGGGGCCCGAGCCCCAGACCCTGCGGCAGATCGCCCCGGGCATCGTGTGGGTCTGCGCGCTGCTGGCCACCATGCTGTCGGTCAATACCCTGTACGCGGGGGACATGGCCGACGGCTCGCTGGAACAGATGTTGCACGCGCCCGCATCGGGGGTGGCGGTGGCCCTGGCCAAGGCCACCGCCCACTGGCTGGTGGCCGGCTTGCCCTTGATCGTGGCCGCGCCCGTGATCGGACTGCTCTTCGACATGTCCGGGCCCGCCATGGTCACACTGGTACTGGGTCTGTTGCTGGGAACGCCCATCCTGAGCCTGCTGGGCGGCCTGGGCGCCGCGCTCACCCTGGGCCTGCGCAGCGGCGGCATGCTGCTGATCCTGATCGTGCTGCCCTTGGCCACCCCCGCCCTGATCTTTGGCGCCGGCGCCGTAGACGCGGTGGAGTCAGGGTTGTCCGCCGCAGGGCATCATTCGTTGTTGGGCGCCTTGCTGATCGCGACCCTTGCCGGGGCGCCGGCGGCCACGGCGGCAGCCCTGAGAATATCCACCGAGTGATCGCGCTCCCGAAACCGCCTCACCCTGCGAACCTGAGCCCCTTTCCCGCATGCCCCTGACGATCTACACCTTCTCCTCACCCCCGCGGTTCTACGCGCTCACGGGGGTCTTGGTGCCGGTGTTCTGGACCCTCGCCATCGTGCTGACCGCCATCGGCCTGTGGATGGGCTTCTTCGTGGCGCCCACCGATGCCACGCAGGGCGAGGTGTACCGCATCATCTTCATCCACGTGCCCGCGGCCTGGATGTCGATGCTGCTGTACCTGGTGATGGCCTTCTGGGCGGCCATCGGCTGGGCCTTCAACGCGCGCCTGGCATCGATGGTGGCGCGGGCCATCGCCCCTACAGGTGCCCTGTTCACCTTCCTGGCCTTGTGGACCGGTGCGCTGTGGGGCAAGCCAACCTGGGGCACCTGGTGGGTGTGGGACGCGCGCCTGACCTCCGAACTGATTCTGCTGTTCCTGTATCTGGGGTACATCGCGCTGACCGAGGCGATTGACGACCCGCGGCGCGCTGACCAAGCCGGCGCACTGGTCGCCGTGGTGGGCGCTGTGAACGTGCCGATCATCTACTTCTCGGTGAAATGGTGGAACACCCTGCACCAGGGCGCCTCGGTGAGCCTCAACGCGGCGCCCAAGATGGCCACCACCATGCTCACGGCCATGCTGATCATGTCCCTGGCGTTTTGGGCCTATGCCTTCGCCGTGGTCTTCACACGTACCCGTGCCCTCGTGCTGGAGCGCGAACAAGGCGCCGCCTGGGTGCGGGAGCTTGCGAACCGACAACGCACAGGAACCCCTCCATGAACTGGAACAGCCCGGCAGAATTCTTCGACATGGGCGGTCATGGGCTGTTCGTATGGGGCTCCTATGGCGTGTGCCTGCTGGTGATGACGCTGGAACCCCTGTTGGCTGCGCGGCGGCGGCGCCAAGCCCTTGCAGACGCCGCCGCGCCGCAAGGCAACTTGTCACTCAAGGACGAGGAGGACGAATGAAGACCCGTCACAAGCGCGTGGCGCTGGCCCTGGGCGGCCTGGCCGCCGTGGGCGCCATCACGGCCCTGGTGCTGAACGCCTTCGAGAGCAACCTCGTCTTTTTCTACTCGCCCACGCAGGTGGTGGCCCAGGAGGCACCCAAGCAGCGCATCTTCCGCATCGGCGGACTGGTCGAGGAAGGCAGCGTCAAGCGTGACGGGGTGCAGGTGAGTTTTGTCATCACCGACACCGCCAAGGCGGTACCGGTGCGCTACCAGGGCATCCTGCCTGACCTGTTCAAGGAGGGTAAAGGGGTGGTGGCACAAGGGCAGTTGCAGGGCGATGTTTTCGTGGCCCGCGAGGTGCTGGCCAAGCACGACGAGAACTACATGCCACCCGAAGCTGCAGAGGCCATGAAGAAGGCGCAAGGGGGCGATCAAGCCTACGGCAAGACCGTGCAGGGAGCCAAGCCATGATTCCGGAATTCGGACACTTTCTTCTGTGGCTGGCGCTGGGCCTGTCGCTCATCCTGGGGGCGGTGCCCCTGGCAGGTGCTCAGCTTCAGCGTCCGGGCTGGATGGCCCTGGCACGACCCGGCGCGGTATGGGTGCTGCTGCTGGTGACCGTGTCCTACCTCGCGCTGACGGCCGCCTTCATGCGCGACGATTTCTCCGTGCTGTACGTCGCCCAGAACTCCAACACGGCCCTGCCCATGGCCTACAAGATTGCGGCGGTGTGGGGTGGGCACGAAGGGTCACTGCTGCTTTGGATCCTGATGCTGGTGGGCTGGATGGCGGCGGTGGCTGGATTCAGCCGCCACTTGCCGCTGCCGGTGCTGGCGCGCATCGTGTCGGTGATGGCCCTGGTGACCGTGGGCTTCATGCTGTTCACCCTGCTGACCTCCAACCCCTTCGACCGCCTGTTCCCCGCAGCACCCGATGGCCGCGACCTCAACCCGCTGCTGCAGGACCCGGGCATGATCTTCCACCCGCCCCTGCTGTACATGGGCTACGTGGGCTTCTCGGTGGCCTTTGCCTTCGCGGTGGCGGCCCTGATCGGCGGCAACCTGGATGCGCAGTGGGCCCGCTGGACGCGCCCGTGGACCACCGTGGCCTGGATGTTTCTCACGGTGGGCATTGCCCTGGGCAGCTGGTGGGCCTATTACGAGCTGGGCTGGGGTGGCTGGTGGTTCTGGGATCCCGTGGAGAACGCCTCCTTCATGCCCTGGCTGGTGGGCACGGCGCTGATCCACTCCCTGGCCGTGACCGAGAAGCGCGGCAGCTTCAAGAGCTGGACGGTGCTGCTGGCCATCATGGCCTTCTCGCTGTCGCTGCTGGGCACTTTCCTCGTCCGCTCGGGTGTGCTGTCCTCGGTGCACGCCTTCGCCACCGACCCCACCCGCGGGCTGTTCATCCTCGGCTTCCTGGTGGTGGTGGTGGGGGTGTCGCTCGCGCTGTACGCCTGGAGGGCGCCGACCGTGGGCCTGGGTGCACGTTTTTCAGTGCTGTCGCGCGAGACGCTGCTGCTGGGCAACAACGTGCTGCTGCTGGTGGCCTGCGCCGCCGTGCTCCTGGGCACGCTGTACCCGCTGGTGCTGGACGCGCTGGGCAAGGGCAAGATCTCGGTCGGTCCGCCCTACTTTGATGCCGTGTTTGCGCCGCTGATGGCGCCCGTGGTGTTCCTCATGGGCGTGGGGCCGATGGCGCGCTGGAAGCAGACCGAACTGCCGGACTTGGTGGTGCGGCTGCGGTGGGCGGCCCTGGTTGCCGTGCTGGCCACTGGCCTGAGCGCCTGGATTGCCGAGCGCATCAGCTTCATGTCGGTGCTGGGCATGCTGCTGGGCTGGTGGATCGTGGCCAGTGTGCTGACCGACCTGTGGGAACGCGTGTCACCCAAGGGCCAGGGCTTGGGCCTGATGCTGCGGCGCACCTCACAGCTGACGCGCGCGACGGTGGGCATGATGGTGGCTCACCTGGGCGTGGCGGTCTTCATCTTCGGCGTCACGATCGTCAAGACTCACGAGGTCGAACGCGACGTGAAGATGAAACCGGGCGACTACACCACGATTGGAAATCTGCGCTTCACCCTGCGGGAGTTCAAGGACGTCCAGGGTCCGAACTACCAGGCCGTCCGGGGCTTGGTGGACGTGACCGATGTCTCGCGCGGCGACCGTCTGGTGGCCCGCATGCAGCCCGAGAAGCGCGTATACCGGGTGCAGACCATGCCCATGACCGAGGCCGCCATCCGTACCGGCCTGGTGCGTGACCTGTACGTCTCGCTGGGCGAGCCAGTCGAAGGCGGCGCCTGGATCGTGCGCCTGTACGTCAAGCCCTTCGTCGACTGGATCTGGGGCGGCTGCGTGCTGATGGCCCTGGGCGGCCTGCTGGCCGCCACCGACCGACGCTACCGGCAGAAAAAGACAGCGCAGGAGCCTGCCACCACGGCGGCCACGGCCGCCGCGTGAGCTCCAGATGAAGAGCCTGCGATTCCTCATTCCCCTGGCCCTGTTCGCTGCCCTGGCCTGGTTCCTCTATGCCGGCCTGAGCCTGAACCCACGGGAAGTGCCGTCACCGCTGATCGGCAAGCCTGCGCCGGCATTCGCCCTGCCCCGCCTAGACGACCCCACGCAAACTGTCAAGCGTGAAGACCTCCTGGGCAAGGTGTGGGTGATGAACGTGTGGGCTTCCTGGTGTGCGCCCTGCCGCGAGGAGCATCCCCTGGTGGTGGCCTTCGCCCGGGAACGGAAGGTGCCGGTCATCGGCCTGAACTACAAGGACCGGCCCGGCGACGCCCGCACCTGGCTGGAGCGCCTGGGCAACCCGTATGCCGCCACGCTGATCGACTTCGACGGCAAGGTGGGCATCGACTTCGGCGTCTACGGCGTGCCCGAGACCTTCGTCATCGATGCCCAGGGTGTGGTGCGCCTGAAGCATGTCGGCGTGCTGACCCGCCAGGTCATCAACCAGAAGATCGAGCCGCTGCTCAAGGAACTGGGGGTCTGAGGTGTCTCGTCAAGCGCATGAAGGCGCACCGTCGCAGATCTTCCGAGGCACCCGCCGTCGGTGGGCGAAGCTCAGCCTGGGCGCTGTGCTGGCCTGGGCGGCCGCACTGAGCGCTGCGGCCCAGACGCCACCCGCTGGCCCTTCGGTGTCCGCCACCACCGCTGCGCCGACCGCGGTGCCAGGTATGGCCTTGCCGGCGAGCCCGGACCCGGTGCTCGAAGCGCGGGTGATGAAGCTCTCGGCCGAGTTGCGCTGCCTGGTGTGCCAGAACCAGACCATCGCCGACTCCAATGCCGGCCTGGCCGTCGACTTGCGCAACCAGGTGCGCGAGATGCTCAAGCGCGGCGACACCCCCGAGCAGATCACCGACTACATGACAGCGCGCTACGGCGACTTCGTGCTCTACCGCCCGCCCGTCAAGAGCAGCACGGCCGTGCTGTGGTACGGCCCGGCCGCGCTGCTGGTGCTGGCGGTGGTGGTGCTGCTGTTCATCGTGCGGAGACGCTCGAAACTGCCACCCGAGCGATTCGAATCCGACCCTGAAGGCACCTGAGACCCCGGCCGCATCCACAGGCAGCCAGCCTGCCCTGCCATCCTGGCCGACCCCACGCTTGTCCGCACTGCCCCCTTCCAAGGCCGACACCCACCATGAGCACCACGCACCTCATTCCCCTGGACCGCCTGACCAAGGCCATGCACCGCGTGGTCCGCGGCTTTGGCAGCAGCGAGACAGAGGTGCGTGCCGTGGTCGGCAACCTCGTGGATGCCAACCTCACCGGGCATGACTCGCACGGCATCGGCATGCTGCCGCGCTACGCGCAGGCCTTCCTGGAGGGGGGGCTCACCCCCAACACCCATGTGCGCACGGTGCTGGACGCCGGCGCGCTGCTGCGTCTGGACGGGCAGGCTGGCTTCGGTCAGGTGGTGGGACAGGAGGCGATGGCCATGGGCATCGAGCGCGCCGGCCGTCACGGCAGCTGCATCATCGCCCTGGGCAACGCCCACCACGTGGGCCGCATCGGCGCCTGGGCCGAGCAGGCCGCCGACGCGGGCCTGATCTCCATCCACCTGGTCAACGTGGTGGCGCGCAACGTGGTGGCGCCGTTCGGCGGCGCAGACGCGCGCTTCGGCACCAACCCGGTATGCATCGGCGTGCCGCTGCCGGGACGCCCCGCGGTGATCCTGGACTTCGCCACCAGCATGATCGCCCAGGGCAAGACGCGCGTGGCGCACAACAAGGGCGAGCCCGTGGCCCCGGGCTGCCTGATCGACGACCAGGGCCGCGACACGCAAGACCCGCGCTACAGCGTCATCCCACCCTGGGGCGCCTTGCTGACCTTCGGCGCGCACAAAGGCTACGGGCTGGCGGTGATGTGCGAACTGCTGGGCGGCGCGCTGGCCGGTGGCCATACGCAACGTGACGCAGACGACAGCAAGCGCCGGGTGCTCAACGGCATGTTCAGCGTGCTGCTGGACCCTGCCGCCCTGGGCGACACCGGCGCCTTCGAGCGCGAGGCCCAGGCCTTCATCGACTGGGTCAAGGCCTCGCCCCCGCGGGAGGGCGTGGACAGCGTGCTGGTGGCCGGCGAGCCCGAGCGGGCGAACAGGGCGCAGCGCACCGCCCAGGGCATTCCCGTGGACGGCACCACCTGGCAGGAGATCCTGGACGCGGCGGCACAGCTGGGCGTGGACCCGGCGGCCGTGAACGCCGACGCCGGCGTGTCCTGAGGGCCCTGCCCTGGCGGCAGGCTGCGGCGATCAGCCAAACCAACCCTGCAGCATCCAGCCGCTTTCTGCCTGGGCCTGGATCTGGATCTGGGGCAGGCGGTGACGGTAGATCCACACCAGCACCCCTGCGGGCGTGCCCGCAATGAAATAGTCGCGGGCAGCCGCAGGGCCGTCCCACCAACCGGCCTCGATACGCTCGGGGCCCGCCAGCAAGCGCAGCGGTTGACCCTCCAGCACCGGACGCCCCTGCCGTTCCGGCAAGGCACGCGGTTGTGGCAGCAACCAGGCCGGCCGGGTGAGGTGCGGCAGGCCCGCGGCCAAGCCCGGCTGGGGTGACAGATCGGTCGGATGAGGAACTTCCGGGCTGCGCGAGGGCACCCGATGCCCAGCACCCCGCTCAGGGCGATGGTCCGCCACGGGTGCCAGGGCGTGAACCCGATCAGATCCCAGCCGCGCCTGCAGATGCTCGACCAGGCGCGCCAGGCCCTCCTGGGCCCGTGCCCGGGTAGGGAAAAGCTCGCCATCGGGCGGCGCGGCGAAGGCCAACTGGTCGCAGCGCAGGTGCAGTTCCAGCGTGGGTGCGGGCAGCGGGGTGCGGGCCAGGCGCTCGCGCAGCAGCACCCGCAGGTGTGCCACGTCGGCGCAGGGCTGGGCCAGGGCGATGGGCAGGCTGCTGCGGGCCGGGATGTCATCGCCGCGATGGCGGTGTTCATGCGCCATCTCCAGCGTGAAGCCCGACACCCGGGCCTGGCGGGCCTGTGCCCAGTGCACCAGGCGGTTCAGCAGCATGTCCGCACCGTGCAGCACCTGCTCGGTCGTGTCGGCCCGTGCAAAGAGTTCCAGCCGGGCCTTGAAGACCGCAGGCAGGCCCACCCACTCGCGGGGATCGGGGGCGTCGCCACGGGCCTGGTCCAGCCGGCGCAGCAACTCAGGGCCGAAACGGCGGGCCAGGCCCTGGCGCGGCAGGGCCCGCAGGTCGCTCACGCGCTGAAGGCCCATGCCTTGCAGCGTCTCCCGCTCGCTCGCGTGCGCACACAGCAAGGCCAGGGGCAAGGGGTCGAGGGCCGCGCGCAGGGCCTTGAGGCTGGCCGCATGAGAGCCCAGGCCCAGACCCGGCCCCACCCGCCCCGGCCGGGACGCCTGGCCCGCCGGGGTGTGCAGCGGGTCGGAGGTCTCCTGCCTTGCGTCCGCAGGCTTTGGTTCGCTGTGGGCGCAGCGGGCCAGCAAAGCCGCACCCCAGGCCGTGGGCGCGCAGGCCAGTTGCATCTGGTGGCGCAGCGGGGCCAGGGCGTCGCACAGGCGCCGGGCCAGAAGCTCCAGGCCGCCGAACAGCCGCTGTGAGGCAGCCACTTCCAGCAGCACGGTGTGAGGCGCCTGCTCGGTGACGCAGGGGGTGAACTGCAAGGCCGCAAAGGCGACTGCCCGCAAGGCCTGGCGCTCCCGCTCGGCGTCGGCCCGGCCCAGCAGGAGTGAGGGCTCCAGCGCCAGGGCGGTGGCCCGCCGCTGCCCCGGGCGCACGCCCGCCTCCCAGGCACGGACATCGACGGCCGTGATCAGCGCACCGTCCAGCAGAACCAATGGCCGGTGGGCCTGATCGGGCCCTACCGTGGCGGCCAAGGCCTCGATGGGCAGGGCCGGCAGGTGCACGGCGATCCAGCAGGGCATCCGCTTCACGCTGACCCCGTCAACCCGCAGGCGGCACGGCGTCGGCCTCGACCGGGACCGCTGCCCGCGAAAAGGGAAGTTCGGCAGTTGCTGGCGCCGGGGCCCCTGGCGACCACCGCCGACGCGCGGGGGCCGACAGCACGGGCGGCAGCGCCAGGTGCAAGGCGGGGCCGCCGGCAGGACCACGCCGCTTGAGCACCTGCACGGCCACTTCGTCAGGGCGACGACCGGGATGCAGTGCCAGGCGCAGCGGTGCCGGGCTGGGCCTGCAGCGCTCGCCTATGCCGCGCAGCATGAAGGCAGGCCCCTCGTGGGCCTGGGCAGCGAGCTGCAAGCGGCGAAGGGACTCGGCGGCCAGACGCTCCGGCAGCCAGGCGACGACCACGCCCACCTGGCCGCTGCGCAGCGCCTGCTCCAGCGCCCACAGAAGATCGGAGGATGTCAGCAGGTGGCGCAAGGCCGCGCCGCGCACACCCTCGCGCCCGTGGACCACGATCAGACGCCCCACATCCACCCCCATCTGCTGCAGCGCCTGGGTGCAGGGCATGGCGGGCGGCCCGAACAGCATGACGCTGACGCGGTCTGGCCATTCCCGCTGGAAGGCCGGTGGCAGGCCAGCCATCATGGGCGCCAGCAACCGCACTTCCCCCACCCCCGGTTGTGCGAGCAGGAGTTCGGTCAACACGCCGCAGGGCCACCCACCGCCCGGCAACTGGGCATCCAGCACCGCGAAGCCTGAAGGCCTGACGGCATGCGCAGCCCCACCCAGCTGGTGCGCGCGCCAGAGGTGGGGATGCAGGCGCTCAGGTTCGAGCAGGCGGACGGAGGAACGGAAGGCCATTGCAATACTGTATATAAGTACAGTTTTCAGATCATCCCCCGCCAGGTGTTCCCGCGCAAGAGGTGTTCCAACGCAAGAACCGAACGGTGCGAAGATTCCCGCATGGCCGATGTTCCTGACTACACCCCCGAAGCCCTTGCCCTTGAATCAACAGGCGCCATCGCGGGCCCCGCCGTGCTGGACTTCGGTACCAACTGGTGCGGCCACTGCCGGGCGGCCGGGCCGGTGGTGTTGCAGGCCCTGGAAGGGCACGCTGCGGTCCGGCACCTGAAGGTGGAAGACGGGCCGGGGCGGCGGCTGGGGCGGCAGTTCGGCGTGAAGCTCTGGCCCACGCTGGTCTTCCTGCGTGACGGGCAGGAGGTCTGCCGGCTGGTGCGCCCCGTCCGGGCAGCCGAGGTGGCGCAGGCGCTGGAGCGCATCGACCCGCGTGGCTGAGCCGCTGGCCGGAGACGGGGCCCCGCCGCCGGCGGCGGCTGACGGGCGCGCCTGGACCTACACCGTCTCGGTGCGCAGCCTGTGCGAGTTCACGGCCAAGCGCGGCGATCTGGACCGCCGTTTCACCCCGGCCGCCACCGCGCTGGAAGGCCTGCAGGGCCAGTCCATCGTGGCCAGCCGGCGCTCGCTGGACTACGAAACGGAGGTGCCGCTGGAAACCGTGTGCGGCCCGCTGCGCGTGCGCGGCC
>Ga0315906_10004923_pt1 | contig 16933 bp, 21 predicted proteins | sample LakEriMetagenome_4_FD_203526 | JGI IMG/M metagenome (GOLD analysis project Ga0315906, IMG submission 203526) | Freshwater fungal communities from buoy surface, Lake Erie, Ohio, United States - Buoy 2 MA122 | ecosystem: Environmental > Aquatic > Freshwater > Lake > Lake biofilm | place: USA...
CCGTTTCCCGGTGCGACCGACGTAGCAGGGTGCATGAGAGACAGCAGGACCGTAACGCGAGGGGATGCAACCGGCGGGCCGCGGGTGGTCGGATGTCGAGCAGGGACAGGGGCGGCGTACGCGCCTGTATCGGGCTCCGGTGGCCTGCCCCCCGGTGGCGAGCGGGACAATTTCTGGCGTCAGAGCTGCCGATCGGGACAATTTCCGCCATGTGGCAGGAATTATCCCGTTCTGCTATTGCAAAGCTGCCGATCGGGACAATATTGTAGTGTTGTCAGGTGGTGGCAAACAAAACCCTTACTGGAGTGCGACGGATGATGCGAGTATTTCCCGTTGATATGATGGTGCACGAGGCGATATCGCAATCGGTGCGAACCGGTTGGCCGCGAAGTGTCGTAGTAACGAGCGGAACTCCTTGGCGTGATTGCTTGCCGGCGGACGACCAATGGCGCACAGTGTCGTGGGGCACTGACATCGAGTGTGCGGAAGTCTCGCTGTATACGGTACGTGGTGCCACCGCGGCGGGCGGGGCGTACTCGCTGCTCATCGTGGAGACTTGGCCGGAAAACAACACTCTGTTTTGCGAGTGACACGCTGTGTGGTAGTGGTGATGAAACTCTGATTGGAGGGGACGACGATGACAGAAGCAGCAGTGGTGGGGCCGGGCCGAACTCTCGGAGACGTGGTAGCCGATGCAATCCACCTATCGGCATGCGAAGGCGGTCGCGTGGAGGTGGTGGTGGTGGTGGTGCCGTTCGGGTCGCCGTGGCGGTCCGAACTCGGTATCGAGGGCTGGTGGCTCATTGCGGCACCGCGGCCAGTCACCCCCGTGAATGGTGCCGGCGCCGTGGTGCATGACGTGATCGGCATCTTGGAGACTGGAGACGAGTGGCAACTGGTCGTGATCGAGGTGCCTCCGGTCGATTTGGTGTGGTAATGTAGGTCGGGCTGGTGGTGGTGATGATGATGGAGCCGGCGAGCAATCGCCGGCTCTGTTCGTTTGGTTGGTGCGTGGTGGTGGTGGGTAGGCTGGTGGTTTGGTGGCTGGTGGGTGAGAGGGGTGCGTGGTGGTGGTGAGAGGGGTGCGTGGTGTGATCGAGCCGCTTGGTCACAGAGTGAGTGCGACAGCTTTTTGCCCAGACCCCCCACGTAGTTGCCCGGTGGGAACAGCGGTTAACCTGCATCTGGCGCCGAAAAAAAATAAAATGCGTTTGTGTTTGCGGTGGTATTGCTGTGTTTTGTGCGGCACGGCTTTGGTGTTTGGCGTGTGCGTTGTTGCGGAGCTGCGAGCTGCTGTTTGTGCTGTGTTTTGTTGTGTGGCGTTTGGTGGCCACTGTGTGCGTTGCGTTGTGTGGTGTTTTCGGGACAGATGGCCTGCGTGGCGTCGGTGTTGCCGGACCACGCAGACCGTTTGTTTGTCGCGTGCGACTGTCATCCGGCGTCTGGGATGTTGTAGAAGACTGATTGCACGAGAGTTGGCATTGCATCGCAGTGTTCAGCGACGACGGGCGGTATGGCTTCGTCGTGTTGTTCGGGCGATTGTGCCGTCAGTTGTCCGATAGCCTGCACGATTGTGTTGTGCAGCTCCGGGGTAACCTGAGTGTTGTGCAGTCTGGCGACGATAGCCACGACGTGTTCGACGGCCGCCAAAACGACTGCATCAACCGCATCGCTGCGAGAAATGACGTCGTTGTTCGCCATGGGGGCTGAGTCTGCAGGCACCTGCTGCGCTGCGTCCAGTTCGATCTGCAGTCGTCTGATCGTTTCGGCCTGCTCCGCCCATTCGGTCGCAACGACATTCAGTCGGTGCTGCAGGTCGGTGTTCTCCTTGCCCGCTGCCTCGAAGGCTTTCTCCTGCGCCTCGTTGATTGCCCGCAGGCTGCCCACCAAGTCCTCCAGTTGTGTGACCTTACGAAGGGTGTTAATGAAGGCCAAGTTGGACTCGCCCAGCAACCGCTGCACATAGGACACCTCGCTGCGTAGCTCTTCGATTGTTGCTGCGTCTGGCTCTGACTCCGGCTGTGGCTGCGGCTCAATCTGACGGATGTACCGCTGGTTTGCGCCCACGACTGCACCTGCGTGGAGAGTCTGACGCAGTTGGTCGTCAGTCGGCCACACCCACATATCACCCGCCTGCAGAATTTCGCCCACCGCCAACACACGCCAGCCCTCGGGTGGTGTGTATTCCGGCAGCTCCTGTGTTTTCGTTTCCAGCTCCTGTGTTTTGGTGGGCAGCTCCTGTGTTTTGGTGGGCAGCTCCTGTGTTTTGGTGGGCAGCTCCTGTGTTTTGTAGTCGGCCTGCTGTGCCTCAATCCGTGTGTTGCGAATCGCCGCAAGTTGTTCAATTCGGCGGATGTATTGCGTAAGGCTATCCCATGTTTTGCCAACTCGCCGTGAAATGTGATACATTGTCAACGCTCCTTAAAACGACAATTGATTGCCCATTTTGCCAATGGTATCGACGATTGCGATTGCAAAACGGGATCGTGAGAACACAATAATATGGCCACAATAGTAATGGTGGCACAAAAACGCAAGAGGCATGGAGAACAAAATGGCAAGGCCAAAACTTGGCGATGACGACCGAAAAGATATGTACGTTCGCGTGCGAGTGACACAAAGCGAGCGAGCGGCGATAACCCAAAACTGGCGTGCTTCCGGAGACAAGACAGAAGCGGCGTTCATCAGAAGAGTGTTGCTGGAGTCCTGCGATGGCAACAGCAAGAAAACCCGGCGATAAACCTCCCGAATACGAAGCGATAATGGAATCACCGCGCGACCAAACATCGTCGTTGGAGCAACGCCAGCAAGCGGACGCCAAACGGCAACAGAGAATTCGCACCGAATTGCAGGTGCTCGAAGACAAATATCGCGGAAAACCGCAAGATCACGACCGCGACATGCTGTTTGCGTATGAGAAGATGCGGCGAACAGACGTGATGCCGTTAGAGTGTCCATCTCCGGGTGCATGGTCATGGTACGAATATGCTCAAACTGAGCCAAATCGGTTTTTGGAGCTGTTTTCCAAGCGCGAGGATGCGAAAACAAAAGCCGCCGGCAGCGTCACAAATCAAAGAGCTGAGGACGACCGGCGACAGCAGTTTGCCATGCTGGAGCGAGTGCAACGGCAACTGAAACTCGACGTGCAGCAAATAATCGATGACCTGATGACGCGATTTCCAGAGGATGTACTGCTGACGTGCCGCAAGCATGAACCGGCATGGAAGGCGTTTTTTGAGAAATACCCGCAGACATGACAGCATCAACGATAGATGCCGCAATCGCTGCAATACGGAGTTTGGGCGTTCCAGATCGAGACGTCGCAATGTACTCGACGCTGACACTCAAATCGCCGTGGATGAACCTGAAATGGCGTCATTTGTGCTTGCAGCTCGGATATGAAAACCCGCAGTTTGCGACAGAGCTGTGGATTTTGTGTTCTCGAGACCCCCTGTTTTTTCTCAACACGTTTGCGTGGCTTTTGGAAACACGCAAGCGGCAAGAATGGAGCACTGAAGAGCGGTACGGAAACAGCAAGGAAATTCCGTTCATCACCAGAGGATATCAGGATCGACTGGTGATGGAGATTTTGCCGCATTTGGGCGTGCGAGACGTGGTGATTCCAAAATCACGCGAAACAGGCGTGAGCTGGATGATAGGTGCCGCATTGGCCGCGTGGGAATGGATTTTTCACGAGCAAACGCACATTGGGTTCGTCTCAAAGGATTTGTTGTCAGCCAACAATCCCGATGACCCAGACGCATTGTTCAGCAAATTCGAGTTTCTGCTGAAGCGGTTGCCGTTTTGGATTTTGGACGAGCGGAACTACGAGCGAAACATCCAGAAAAACACGTTTTCGAACCTGCTCAATGGATCCTCAATTACGGCATACGCCGCGAATGCCGATGTTGCTCGCGGCGGTCGAAAACTGTGGATGCTGATGGATGAATTTCACTTTTTCAAACCCGGCGACGATCAGGCCGCGCTCGATTCAACCATTCACGTTACGCCCAGCCGCATTTTCGTGTCAACTGCCAACCGCAACAGAGGCATGGCCGGTGCGTTTTACGATGTCGTGTCGTCAGCCAGGGAGCGAAACGGGATAGAAATCACGATCGACTGGAAAGACGATCCGGATAAGCGCCGAGGACTGTATCACAGCGAGCAAATACCCGGCACGGACACGTACAAGCTGGTGATCGACGACATGGCGTTTTGGCTCGAACACGCGACATTCGACGCCCAAAATTCATTCCGTCACCCGCTGAAAAAGGGGCAAATGTACCCGTTTATTCGCGACGGCCGATACCGATCATTGTACTACGACCATGTATGGAATCGCCAAGGTTCGACGCCGCAATCTGTAGCTGCAGAGCTCGACCGCGACTTTGGCGGAGCGACCGCGCAGATTTTCAACCCTCAGTTGCTGGCCAGGGCACTCAAAGCGGTAAAACCGCCAGTATCACACGGCAGTATTCAGAAACGAGCAAACAAGCCAGACGATTGGATGTTGGAACCATCGTTGACGCCGGACACGGTCAATCTGTGGATAGATTTGAAGGCCAACAATGGGAAACCGCCAGCAGGCGAATACGTATTCGGGGCTGACGTGTCGGCCGGCACTGGCGGTGAATGGTCAAGCTATTCGGCATTGGAGGGCGTGAACAAGGAAACCGGCGAACAGGTGTTTGAGTGGCGGTCAAACACGCTGGATCCAATTCAATTCGCCGAATTGGCGGTATGGGTGTGCCGATTGTTTCACAATGCGTATCTCGTGCCTGAAATCAACGGACCGCTCGGCCGATTGTTTATCAATAGGGTGAACACGCTCAAATACCCAAAGGTGTATCGATCCATAAAGCAGCGAGTGGCATTCACAGAGCAAACGGAAAAGGTTGGCTACATCAACAGCGATGGTGGTATTGAGCTGCTGAAAAGCATGGAGGAGGCTATTCGCACAGAAAAAGCGGCGATACATTCCACAATAGTGCTGAATGAATGCTCGCGATATTTCATGAAAAACGGCAAGCTGGTACACTCGGCAGCCGAAACCACGGAAGATGGCGCTGGCATGGGGCTTGCCCATGGCGATGCGGCAATTGCCATGGGCTGTGCCGTGTTTGGAATGAAAGACATTCCACTCCAGCCGGCAGCACAAGCGCCGGAAAATGTTCCATTGCAGTCGTTTTTGTGGAGACGACAACAATGGGAAGCGAAAAACAAAGCAAAACGCTCATTGGGCTTTTGGGACGCAGAAAGCGAATCATGAACACCGAAGAGTTTGTTCGACTGCGTGATGCCGTACAGGCGTCCTACAAAGAGCTGGACCCGTTTCGCAAAGAACTGGAAACGGCACTCCGAGCCTACGCCGGCCCACACTACGGAAACAATGGTGGAACATCTCGCCCTGTCAACATGCTCGAGCTGGCTGTAGAGTCAATGCTGCAGCAGTTGTCGTCGCGAGCGCCACAGGTATTGTGCACCACGCACCGAAAGGAGTTGCAGAGCACAGCAGCGGAAATGAAATTGGTGCTGAATGAAGCGATGAAGCGAATTGGCTTTGAGCATGAGCATCGATTGTGGGTGTTGTCGGCAATTTTCTGTGTTGGAATTATGGAAGTGGGGCTGCACGTCACGAAGCGAGTCGCAATTGATGACGACGAAATGCCAATAACAGAGCTGTTTGTCGAAGCCATCATGTTTGATGATTTTGTGTATGACACGACCGCGAGGAAATGGGACGTAGACAAAGTGGCGTTTTGGGGTCATCGAAACACGATGTCACTCGCAAAAGCCAAAGCAAACCCAGACTTCAATCCTGAAGTGCGAAAGCGGCTTACAGCCACAGAAAAGGTGTCCGGATCCGCCGCCGTGTCAACGGGTGACAAAAAGAACGACAGATTCAGAGAACTGGTCGATATTTGGCAAATATTCGTCCCGGAAACCTCACAGGTTGTGACGTTTGCCCAAGACACTGAGCAGCCATTGCGAGTCGTCGAGTGGACCGGGCCATCACATGGCCCCTATCATCTTCTCGGATTCAATGAGGTGCTAAACAATATCATGCCGTTGCCGCCAGTGGCGAACTGGATTGATTTGGACGAGCTGGAAAACCTTTTGTGGAGAAAGCTGGGGAATCAGGCGTCTCGACAAAAAACAATCGGTGTCACTGACACTGGAAATGTGACAGACGGGCAGCAGATCATCAAAACCGGCGATGGTGACGTGATTGCGGTTGGCAATCCGAATGCGTTCAAGGAAGTGTCGTTTGGTGGCGTGAATCAGCAAACGCTCGGATTCGCCCTGACGGTCAAAAACATGACCGATTTTGTGATGGGCAATTTGTCAGCACAAATGGGACTTGGAGCGACAGCGGACACACTTGGGCAAGAACAGTTGATCAGGCAAGCGGCCAACATTCGCATCAAATCAATGCAAGACACGTTGCTTTCGGCCACGGAACAGGTATTGCGTGACATTGCGTTTTATTTGCATTCGCATCCGACGATGGAATTCAACATCACGCAGCGGATTTCTGGTGTCAACATCGATGTGCCACTGACATGGCCGTTCCGCGACGATGGGTTTGGCAATGAAATAGATGTGCGTCGCGGCAAGCCAATGGATTTGGCAATCACAATTGTTCCATATTCCATGACCTCGGCTACACCAGGTCAAAGAGCAACGATGCTGAGGCAATTGTGGGTGCAAGACATATTGCCCGCGGTACAGCTCGGGTTGCAGCCAAACATTGCAAAATACTTCGAATCTTTGGCCGTGTTGTTGGATTTGCCGGAGCTGCGAGAAATCGTGACAGAGGCCGAAGTCGAAGCGGATCCGCAGCAGCAACAATCGCCTGAGCAGATGACGTCAGTGCTGGGAAAACCAAACGGGCAATACACAAGAAATAACGTTTCTCGCGGCCAAACGCCGCAAGCAGCAGAGCAGCAAATGACACAAATGCTGATGGCTGCTGACACCGAGCAGTAAAGGAGCTGCCATGCCGTTGTATGAGTTTCAGGATGATCGTGGCGAGATACACCAGTTTCAAATGACGATGGAGGAGTTTGACCGTCGCGTTGTAGATGACGAAATCACGCTGAGCAACGGGGAAAAAGCTCGGTACTATTACAATCCCCGCGGTATGTCTACAGTGCCGGCAAATTACCCGATGGTGTCGTATGCGGCCGGCGTACACCCAGGGCAAATCAAGCAACAGATGGACTATTTGCGTCAACATGGCTGTGGCCAAGTAAATCACACAAGCGACGGCGACCCTATTTTCGAGGACAAGCATCAGCGAAGACGGGTGTGCGAAGCGTTGGGGTTGTTCGACAGAAACGGTGGCTACAACGACCCAATGCCAAAAAACAGAACGGCAAATGTACGCAAAATGCGTTGACACAAAACGCCGTTTGATGTAACGTGATGACAATCTGTCAATACGGGGCCGTGGTTTTCCGGCTGTTTAAGGCAGAAAACCGAACTGATCATTCGGTTTGAGATGCGTCAACATTGCGACCTTTGACGGGGCCGTGCAAAGCACGTGCCCCGTTTTTTCTTAAAGGCGTAATGATGAGCGAGCCCGCAAGTGCAGCCGAAGATGTGTCAAGCCAGTCAGAATACTCGGCTACCGACCCCGGCAATGACTTCATGCAGACGGCCAACCAGTCGCCTGACCGCGATGATGTTTTAGCGCAATTGCGGGCCGAAAACGGCGTCAAAAACGCCCCCCAAAGTAGGGTGGCAGAAACGCTTGATGACACAAATGATGACGACGCTGCAGCAGAGCCTGCAAGCGACGCACCAGCGGATAGTGAAGAGATTCCGGATGAGCTAATCGGCAGGGCGCTTGAGGCCGGCCTAACCGCGAACGAGTTGCGAGAATTTGACAGCGCGAAAGAGCTGCGGCGGGCTGTGACGGTCATTGAGCGAGCAATGGCTATCACTGAACGCGGAAAAGCCAATGTTGCCGCAAGCAAAGCCAACGTCGAGGCTTCAAAAGAGCCAGATTTTGAAAAAATGCTGGCGGATGGGCACGACGCCGATCTCATTGAAGCGTTTCGAACGACATGGAATGAGGCCAAAGCTGCCAGAGAACAGGCACAGTCTGTGCTTGCAACTGAACAGCAGCGTGCGTTTGACCTGCAGTGCCAGCGGTTTGACGACACTCTCGACAGCTTGGCAGGCTACGAGGCTGTGTTCGGCAAGGGGCGATTTGCGGAGTTAGCGCGAAAAGATCCCACGCAAGCAACTAATCGCCAGCGAGTGTTCTCGCAAATGGAAGTGCTGCGACGTGGATATGAATCGACGGGCCAGCCAATGCCCGACGAAACCACTCTGATTCGAGCAGCAGCCGCATCTGTATTTTCGGATCAAAGCGCAAAAAGTGCAAGGCAAGTCGTCAAAAAGCAAATTGAACAAGCTGGAAAGCAGGCCATAGCAAAGTCGGGCAGCGGGCCACGAAAGCCATTGTCTGGCCCAAGTTTGGCGGCTCAGAAAGAAGCAGAGTTCTGGCGTAAATTCAGCGAGTAAGCGGGTCGTGTTTGCTTGCAAAACCACTGATGTAGACGATTAAGGACTGTTTTCATGCCAGCGATTACACCGCAGGATGTTGCTGATCTGGTGCAAAGCATTTTGCCGGATCTGGACCCAATGAACTGGGAGCAAATTGCCCAGACGTTGCAAGATTACGTGCTGATGAGTCATTGGTTGCGAGACGACAAGGTCACTTTCGAAGGCGGCATTGCCGTCAGGAAGAACCTTTTGGCGACCACCTCGGGGGCAGCGTCGCACACTGGCATGACCGACACGGATGATGTTGATATTCCAAGCGTGATGGATGACATCATCGTGCCATGGCGGCACGCTCAGACAAAGTGGGCGTACCACTATCAGACAGACATTTTGATGAATGTCGGCAAGGCCAAAATCAACGACACGGTTAAGCCGCGACGACAGGCGGCTATGATTGATTTGGCATTGGAACTCGAAGGGAAGGCGTGGCAGGCGCCGTCGGTAAACGACCGACTGAACCCGTATGGATTGCCGTATTGGGTAGTGGCAAACGCAGCAACAGGCTTCAACGGCGGGTATCCCACTGGTCCAGACAGTGTGCAGTGGACAAACATTGCCGGTCTTGACCTGACACAAACGCCGAATTTCCGGAACTACACCGCACAATACACAGCGGTATCGAAAGACGATCTGCTTCCGAAGATGCGTACGGCGTTGCGAGCAACGAATTTCAGGAGCCCAATCAGCAAGGAAGAAATGAGCACGCCGCGTGGTCGAGATCGGCGATATTACTGCAATGAATCAGTGTGCAGCGCTTTTGAGCAGATTGGCGAAGCTCAGAACGAAAATCTCGGTCGCGACTTGGCACCGATGACTGCCGGCGCTGGGTTTGGTGGTGTTCAGGACGTCGATGGAACGCTGACATTCAAGAAGAACCCAATTGTTTGGGCTCCGGCGCTGGATGACACGACAATCTTCCCCACCAGCATCGCCAATGCACCGGTGTACCAGATTGATCATGCGGTGTTTTTCCCCTTCTGTCTCAAGGGCGACTACCTGCGAGAAACGGGGCCAGTTGTGGCGCCGAATCAGCACAACATGTATCGCTGTTTCATCGATCTGACGTATAACTTTGTTTGCACCAATCGCCGGCGATTGGCTGTCTTTTCGCGATGATTTATGGGCAAAGTGTGGGGCACGCGGTTTGTGTGCCTCACGCTTTGGCTGGCTTGTCCCGGTTGGCCTGCGTAGGCCAAAAACAAGTGCCGCTGACGGGAGCGGAGCCCAGCAACGTCAAATTGCGAATGACTACCCGGAGAGTTGGGTAGCATCGCCGTGAAAAAGGGTTTACGCCAATGAACGTCACGCAATACGTAAGCAATTCAACACCGGATACCGCAAATCAATTGTCGATGAATATTTGGGGAGATTGCCCACAGACAGAAATCAGGAATGGCATTACCCGCGGGTGGTACCAGGCAGATGATTTCACGGAGCTGTCAATCACCGGCACGCAGACCGCGGAGCTGCTTGGCGTTGGTGGCAAATACAAGCTGTTCAATGCCAGTGGCGCAACCGCCACCGCGGCGTGGCAGGCCAATCAAAATGCGATTCCGACAACTGATTCCCCCGGCGGATACCTTCGCGGTCAGTGCAACACGAACGGCCATGCAGCCGCATTTGGTTACCACGGAACGCCGTTCATTCTGTCGCCAACGGCTGGAAAGCTGTGGGGCGAGGCCCGTATTGCGATGACTGGCATCGCGACCGACAACACGCAGGTGTTTGTTGGGCTTGCTGAAAACGGCGTTGCAGCGTACAGTGCCACAGTGCCGCTCGGCGACGCTGACGTGGCCAACACGTCAATGGGCATGATCGGTTTCAATGTGTTGGAAGACGGTCTCGGGCGTCTCAATGCGGCGTATCAGGACCGGGCCACGGCATGGGTAAACCCAACGGCCGGGACCAACATTGGGCAGATGGCAGCAAACACCTTCATCAAAGTTGGCTGGAAGTATGATCCGGCAAACTCATTGGAGGCTTTTCAGTGGTTTGTCAACGGGGTCAAGCGAGCGGCAATCAGCGGAACGACGCTGGCCAGTCTCACGAATATCGATGTTCGCGGGCTGGGGCTGTGCTTGGCAATGTACGCTGATGCGTCTGGGACGGCCAATTTTGTGTATTTGGATTGGTGGCAGTGTTTTCAGGTAGCGCCGTGATCGGACGTCGCAGCCGGGCTGACTGGGGCAGGGCAGCTATGGCCTGCCCCAGTTTTTTATGAGGCAAGCGGAAGGGCACACATGGACAAGAATGCAGCATCCTACTATCGCACGCTGGTGTTCTCAAACGGGCAGGACACGCGGGCGCTGCCCCCAGACCTCGTGAAGCTGCACGAATGGACGTTGTCACGGCAGCAACTGCTCGGCCTGGGTGGGCAAGTCAGTAAAACCACGGCGCTTCACATTGTCATGACGTGGGCAGCCACGTGCGCGAGCGCCGAACAGTTTGTGACAAATCAACCATTATTGCGAGCTGTGTGGCCTCCGGACGAAGACAAAGTCGAATGGGAGACCGTGCAAACTGGAACCGCTGTGGAAATTGTGAGCGATGATGGCGCCACGGCAGCAGTGTTCATGAACGTGGCCCCGAGGAGAAAAGGCCATGTTGTGGTGCAGGTCAACGGAAACCCGCAAACGCTCAAGGCTGAAAACATCAGGCTGGTAACTTGAGGGGCGTTTTGTGGCAGAATCAACACTTACCCTAAAACGCGATGACCTGCGGCGGGCAATTGGAAACATGCTCGGTCGTGGTATTGACATCACGAATTGGGATGACGCTGATTTTGCCACACGAGTCGATCTGTGTGTCGATGTAGGGTGCCGCAACGTCTACGAGCCGGAAATACTGCCCAACGAAACACAGGTGCACGTGTGGTCGTTTTTGCAGCCAAAACTGACAACAATTCGGCTTAACAAGCCCTATTCGACAGGAACAATCAGCGTTGCCGCCGGCATTGTCACAGGCGTCGGCACGGTGTTCCCGTCGTGGGCAGCCAGCGGGGAACTGGCCATAAACGGCGTGCGATACAAAGTGGCCACGCGAGTAAGCAACACAAGCCTTACGCTGAGTGACACCACGGTGACGGCGCCCGCGGGAACACAATACACGTTGGTGCAGGTGGACTACGTGCTGCCAGATTTGTTCGGCGGATTTCGTGGCGACCTGACGTTGTCGATTACCGCAAATGTGCGGGGCATAACGCTGCAGCGAAGCACAAAAGAAGAATTGATCGCGTTGCAAAACAGCAATGCGGCGGATTACGCGGGTCAACCGACGCAATATGCGGTGTTTGCGGCAGAACAGACAGGAGCTGCAGACCAAAAAACCCTGTTGACGGTGTATCCGTTTCCAGACGCCGAATATTCAATCGTCGCGTTTGCTGTGATAAATCCGTATCAACTGACATCGGCACTCCCATATCCAATGGGCGGATTGCCGTTGTCGGAATGCTTGCGTGAGGCTGTTCTGGCGGCTGCTGAGGTCGAGTTTCAAGGGCAACTGGGCGTGCACAATCAGTTGTTCAGAAGTCGATTGGCAGCGGCCATATCATACGACCGACAGATGAATAACCCCGGTATTATGGGGCAAAACTTGGATCAGACAGAACAACGAGAGTTGTGGCGTAGAATGGGCCCCAGAACAATCCATGTTGGATTGGGGCCAACAACCTACGCTGGGTGACAGTGCCGAAAGCTGCAAACCGCAAGCATCAAACCAAAGAAAGCAATGGGTAGTAACCATGTCCAAACCGCTGTCGATGCACGATGGAACCGGAGTAATTGCACGTGATCCAGTTCAAGGCGTGTTGTTGGCTTATGGCACAGCCGTTCCGGCACTAAACGCTGTCGGATTTGCCCCCGGTTGCAGATACGTCAAGACTGACGCCGCGTCTCTTGGCACCATTGAGTTCATCAATGTTGGCACGCGAGCTGCGGCCAATTTCGTGCAAACAGCCCTGAACGGCCCAATTGCAGTGTCGTTCGCATATAATGCACCGGACGATCAGCCAATTTTCGTAGCTGATCGAGCGTACACGGTGGTCAGCATTATCGGCCGCGTATTGGTGGCTGGCACAGGCGGAGCTGCGACAGTGCAGATTCGTCGGTGCGCCTCGGGAACGGCAGTGTCAGGTGGTACGGCTGTGCACTCAGGATCGTTCAACCTTGTTGGCACCGTAGACGCCAATCAAAGTCTCACGGTAAACAGTCCGTCTTTGCCAGCAGGCTCGTCGCTCGGATTTGATGTGACTGGCACAACAACATCAGCTCGCGGTGTATTGACAGTGCTGCTGATTCCAGCGTGACAATGCAAAGCGTCGTGGTTATGCCAATCATTGATATGGTGATGGACTACAAAAATGCCATCAAAATTGGTGTTTACGAGACAAATACGCGGATTGCTGAGCGACCTTCCTGCGTCGGTTGGGCTAATGCCGACTGCTCGCCTTGCCAGCGGCACAGCAAACAGCACGACATTTCTTCGTGGTGATCAAACGTGGGCGGTGGTGTCCGGCGGTGGCATTACCACGCTGAACACGCTGACTGGAGCGACACAGACCTTTGAAACAGGAACCACGGGAACAGATTTCAACATTGTCAGCACTGGAACTGCCCACACATTCAGCATTCCAGACGCTTCAGCATCGGCAACCAGGGGTTTGGTGACAAATGGATCGCAGACCATTGCCGGGCTGAAGACATTGCGGCAAATTGCAATGACAGGCGTCGCAGACGCTGTGCAAATCGATGTCACGCCGTTTGCAACACAAACTGTCAGTCAGCAGGTGTGGCGAAACACGGGCGGCGCTACGGTGGCGCTTATTGATGCAAATGGGCGTCCTGTATTCGGCCAAAGCAGTTGGACCGTCAACAATGCGTTTCACGCCGTCATGTGGGCGGGCGGTGCCATTGGATGGGCCTCGACAGCGGTAAACGGCACGACTGCACACGACACAGGCATGGTGCGTGACGGCGGCGCCGGCATTATCGCTCTGCGAGTAGGCACAACGCCGCACGAGCTGCGAATCTACAACACGTTCACCAGCGCGGTCATTTACGAGCGCGGCAACATTGGTTTCGTCTCAAATGTGTTCACAATTGGCACCTACGCCAACACCGGAACCGTTCGCGGCATAAATTTTGGCGTGTCAGGCAATTCGATCGGATTTTACGGGGTGACACCCGTAGCTAGGGCAACAACAGCCATTGCCGGGGCGGCATTCGTGGCCAACACCGGTACAGCGGTAAACAGCAGCAGCACGTTTGGCGGTTACACACTGCAGCAAATCGCACAAGCGCTTGTTTCGATTGGGGTGCTGACATGACAGAGGTTATCAAGCTGCATTTCCCAGAAATTTCTGGAGATGCGACCACGTACACGGCGTGGATTAGAAACGACAATTCTGGCACGCTGCTCAACACTGGGGGAAGCATAATCACCGAAACTGCAGGCACAGGATTATGGGCGTTTTCCACCCCCGACAGAACGCCATGCACCGATTATCGCGTGCGAGTGTACGCCGGACCGACAGAAACGCCAACACAGTTGGTATTCGACGGCAAATTGACAGCCAATATGGTGGTTGTTGATACGGATTTTGGCCCGACGCAACACGTTATTCGCGGAATTGTTGGGAACGCCGTAGTCGCTACGACAACAACAATGACGCCATCAGCGTTGTTGCCGGCCGGAAATGCGTCAAATCAGTTTGTTGGCAGAATATTGGTGTTTGACAATAACACAATAACACCATCGTTGCGAGGACAAGCCACAGCAATTACAGCAAACACAGCGGGCACATTGCCGCTGTTCACGGTACAGGAATTGACGACCGCGCCGGCATTTGGCGACAGTTTTTCTATCGTGTAACCGAAGCGAATCGGGTGCGGTAGGTCAGAGATGAAATCGAGATTGTGACACAACGGGACAGCACGAATGAATGAGCAGATCCTAATTGCCGAGCTGCAGAAGCCGGAGTATACCGGCCTGTCTGATCAGGATGCAGCCGACGCGATAAACGCGAAGACGGCGACGATCCGCATGCCGGTTGCAGCAGAGCGTGTTCAGGCCGCAGCGATTGCGTCGGGGCTGTGGGCAATCGTCAAGATTGCGTCACAGAATACAGGACTGCCAAACCCTCCCAGAGGGGCTGCGATGTCGTTCGTCGACTGGATTGAGGCAGGGCGTCCGATCGACATGGACGGCGGCACCGTGCAGGGCGTGGGAGCTGTGCTGCTGTCGTACAATCTGGCAACACAGGAACAACTGGACGCGCTGCAGGTGCTGGCCGACGTGGTTATTCCGTGGACCGCCGCAAACGATCTGCCAGAGGTTGGGATCGGTCTTGTAATCAACGCACGAAGGGCGATAACCAATGGCGAATAACATCCTCTGGCGATACGGTGTCACAACCGTCATAACAAACGCCGTAGCATCACTGGCGAGTGACACGAATTTACTGGCCGGATATGAGTCAGTCGTCATCGACAACACCACAGACGGATTTGAGGACATCATTCTATCCGGCAAGCGGACGACGGGCACCAGCCCGACAGCATCCCGGCAGATTGAGGTGTGGGCGGTGGCCTGGGATTCAAACGCATGGCCTGACGTATTTGACGGCACCACAGGGGCCGAGACGATCACGTCCGCAGACATCAAAAACGCAATCTGCCGAAGCGTGGCGGTCTTGTCGACAAACAACACCAGCGACCGGGTTTACCACTACACGGGGATTTCCGCGAAGGCGGTGTTTGGTGGTGTTCTGCCGAGTAAGTTTGTGCTGTTCACGACACACAACACGGGCGTCGCACTGAACGCCACAGCAGGCAATCACGAAGACCGCTATCAGGGCATTTATCCACAGGTGCAGTCGTGAGCCTGACTGACGGCATAGTCGCAGCATATACGCCGCAGCGGAACGGGACAGGTTATACTGTTTTGGACCGCAGCGGACGTGGCGCGCATCTACAGTGGACATCGCCAGCGGTAACCAACTGGAGGCCGCATAGCGGATTCGTGTATCCAAACACGACGGACAGCGGTGATTTCATTGCGGCACCACAAGCAATCCCTGCCACAGTCATCCAGTGGTCTGTAATCCATTGGGTGCGGGCAAACACATATGCCAGTTCCGCAAATAGCATCGACGGAAACCGAGCCGTCTACGCTTCGGGGAATGTTGGCCCGCGACTGGAATTTACCACATCTGCAACGTGGGTGTATTCAGCGAATACTACGAGCGGCGGAGTAACGACGACACACGCTTGCGGTAGCAGTCTTCCGGCGGCTGGAACGTGGTTGATGCTGGCAATCACGCACGACGGATCGACCACCAGCACGACATACCAGCAAGGGCTGCCGAGCGGATTGAGTCAGACTAATCTATCCGGGGCTTCAGGCGGTTTTGTGGGATCGTTCCGTGGGTTCCGTCTTGGCCAGGGGTCTGCGGATTCAGGGCGAGGATGGAACGGGCTGATTGGCGCAACGATCGTGTTTTCGCGGCAACTGGCAGCGGCAGAAATCTGGCAGGTTTATCAGGCTGGTCCTGCTGGGGAATGGATCAGCAGACAAACGCCGCGGCGGGTGTATGGGTTTGTTTCGGCAGGATTTAAGCCATACTGGGCACGACGGCAGAATCAGATTATCGGTGGAGGTGTTTAGTGTACCCGAGAAATGCAGCATCTCCCGAGCGTGTTGATATTGGGCCGGTGATTCAGATCACTGACGGGGCCGTGCAGACATCCGGTGTAGCCGTCAAGGTGATTCCGTCCGGCGGTACCGAAGCGGCCGGCGGCGGTACTGTGGCGTACAGTGCCGATGGTGTTGTGCTTTACACGCCGACACAGGCCGAAACCAATTACACGAGTTTCATTTTGGTGGCAAGCAAAACGGGCTGTTTTCCAGCGTCGAAAACAGTGGTGACAACAGCATCTGCAACGGCGGGATATGCTGGGGTTGATTGGTCGAAAGTGACTGAAGCCACAACGGCGGTTGCCCTGACCAACACGACAATCAGCGTGAGTCAGGTGGTGGCTAGTGTGACCAATCGAGTCACCGCAAACACAGATCAATGGGGCGGTGTGGCAGTCGCGGGTATGCCGTTGCCGACATCATATTACACGGCACCGCCCACAGCCGGAGTCATTGCAGATGCGGTCTGGGATGAGGCATACGCTGGGCACACAACCGCAGGCACGTTCGGCAAATTGATGGACATTCTGAGGAAGGCCAACACGGTCATCGAGGGCACGATTCAGGCCAGCCCGACGCCTACGACGACCGTGTTCCGAATCTCGGGCGCAGACTATCCGACAGGGGCCTTGATTGGGTCTGTGCTGTGGATGAACAGCGGAGC
>Ga0315906_10004925_pt1 | contig 16923 bp, 13 predicted proteins | sample LakEriMetagenome_4_FD_203526 | JGI IMG/M metagenome (GOLD analysis project Ga0315906, IMG submission 203526) | Freshwater fungal communities from buoy surface, Lake Erie, Ohio, United States - Buoy 2 MA122 | ecosystem: Environmental > Aquatic > Freshwater > Lake > Lake biofilm | place: USA...
GCCACGATTCCACGCGCGTGTGCAGCGTGGCGAAGAGCTGGTCGTTGGCGAAGGCCCCCCCGGCGGTGAGTGCGTTGAACAGGCTGCTCTTGCCGGCGTTCGTGTAGCCCACGATGCCCACCGTGAAGTGATCCGCGCGGCGGCTGGCGACCTCGCGCGTGCGGCGCAGCTGCACCTCGGAGAGTTCGCGCTTGAGCTGCGAGAGCCTGCGCTGTACGAGCCGGCGGTCGATCTCGATCTGCTTCTCGCCCGGACCGCGCGTGCCCACGCCCATGGGTGCGCCGCCGGTGACCTGGCCGAGGTGCGACCACATCGCGCGCAGCCGCGGCGCGGTGTACTCGAGCTGGGCGATCTCAACCTGCAACTGCGCGGCGCGCGTGGTTGCTCGGCCCGCGAAGATGTCGAGCACGAGCTCGCTGCGATCGAGCACCTTGCACTTCACGGCCTCTTCGAGCGCCTGGAGCTGGCTGGGCGAGAGATCGTTGTCGAGCAGGACCACCTTAGCCCCCAGCTCCTGCACCATCGCGGCCAGGGCCTCGACCTTGCCCTTGCCAAGGTAACTGTGCGGGTCGGGCTTCGAGCGCCGCTGCGTCAGCTCGCCGACCACGCGCACGCCGGCGGTGTCGGCCAGCGCGCGCAACTCGGCCAAGGGATCGGGATCGTGCTCATCTTCGCGGGCGAGCACGCTCGCCACGATCGCGCGCTCACGCCGGATGTCGATGTCGTCACGAAGTCCTTGCTCCACGCCCGCGATTCTAGGGGCGATGCGCCGACATGCCGTAGGCTGCATGCATGCTTGTCCTGGGCATCGAGACCAGTTGCGACGAGACCGCCGCCAGCGTGGTCGAGTGCACCGCGGGCGTGCTGCACGTGCGCTCCAGCGTGGTCGCCAGCCAGGAAGCGCTGCACGCACCGTACGGCGGCGTGGTGCCTGAACTCGCGAGCCGCGCCCACCTTGCCTGCATCGTGCCCACGCTCGAGCGCGCGCTGCAGGAGGCCAAGGTCCGCTGGTCCGACCTCAACCGCGTGGGCGCGGCCCACTGCCCCGGCCTGATCGGCAGCCTGCTCGTGGGCGTGAGCGCCGCCAAGGGCGTGGCCTGGTCGCTCGGCAAGCCGGTCGTGCCGGTCGATCACGTGGTCGCGCACCTGGCGGCGTGCCTGCTCGATCGGCCCATGCCCGCCTGGCCGGCGCTCGGTCTGGTCGCGAGCGGCGGCCACACGAGCGTCTTCCGCATGGATGGGCCGACGGAGCCCGCCCTGATCGGCTGGACGATCGACGATGCGATCGGCGAGGCCTTCGACAAGGCCGCGGCGATGCTCGGGCTGGGCTACCCGGGCGGGCCGCGGATCGAGCGCGAGGCCGAAGGTGGCGATCCGCACGCCGTGCGCCTGCCGAGCGCGTTCCTCCGCCGCGACGGCGTTCAATTTTCCTTCAGCGGATTGAAGACTGCGCTGCTCTACGCCGCGCGTGGCGTGCCTGGCACGGCGCGCCGCCCCGCCCCCGCTGCACCGCCGCTCACGCCTGGGCGTGTGCGCGACCTGGCCGCGAGCTTCCAGCACGCCGCGGTCGCCAGCATCATCGAAGGGCTCGACGCAGCGCTCGCGCAACCCGGGGATCGACCACGCACGCTGCTCGTGGGCGGTGGCGTGAGCGCCAACCGATCGCTGCGCTCGGCGCTGGAGGCCTGGGCGCTCGCGAACGGGCTTGAGTGCCGCGTGCCGAGCATGGCCCACTGCATCGACAACGCCGCCATGATCGCCGGGCTTGCCGCGCTCACGCCCGCACCCGACGGCATCGGCGACCTCGGCTTCGTCGCCGAACCCATGAGCAGGATCGCACGCGGCGCGCGTGGACCGCAGAGAAAGGCATCGTGAGCTACCGCATTCCCTACGTCGATCCCCGCCTGACCATGCTGCAGGCGCCGCACCCGGCCACCCTGGCCGAAGCCGACCTGCTCAAGCAGTGCACCGTCGAGTTCGGTCGCGTGAGCGGCCCCGGCGGACAGCACCGCAACCGCGTCGACACCGCGTGCTGGGTCCAGCACACGGCCACAGGCATCGAGGCACAGGCGACCGAACGCCGCAGCCAAGGCCAGAACAAGGGCATGGCGATCTGGCGCGTGCGCCTGAAGCTTGCCGTGCATTGCCGCACGCCCACGAACCGCGACCGCCATCAGTGCAGCGAACTGTGGTGCCGCCGCCGGCAAGGAGAGAAGATGAGCGTGAATCCCGAGCACGAGGACTATCCCGCGCTGCTCGCCGAAGCGCTCGACGTGATCGTGGCGCGCCGCTACGACGTGGCCGGCGCGGCTGGCGTGCTGGGCATCACGATGAGCCAGCTCAGCCGGCTCGTGCGCCACCACAAGCACGCCTTCGGCATGCTCAACGATGGCCGCAAGGCCGTCGGTCTGGTGCCGCTGCGCAGTTGATGAGCACGCAGCCCAAGCGACATCCTGCTCACACATTGGGCCGCTACCCTTGCCAGCCTTCAACAAGGATCCACGCATGACGACCCGCGCCTACGCAGCACAGTCCCCCACCACGCCCCTGGCCCCGCACGCGATCACGCGGCGCGAGCCCACCGCGACCGACATCGAGATCGACATCCTCTTCTGTGGCGTCTGCCACAGCGACCTGCACTTCGCGCGCAACGAGTGGGGCTTCACGCAGTACCCGGTCGTGCCCGGCCACGAGATCCTCGGCCGCGTCACGCGCGTGGGTGCATCGGTCACGCGATTCAAGGTCGGCGACCTGGCGTCGGTGGGCTGCCTCGTCGACAGCTGCCGCACCTGCGCGCACTGCGCGAAGGGCCTCGAGCAGTACTGCATGGGCGGCGCAACGTTCACCTACAACGGCGAGGACAAGCACCAGGGCGGCATGACCTTCGGCGGCTACTCCGAGAAGGTCGTCGTCGACGAGGCGTTCACCCTCAAGGTGCCGACCACGCTCGATCCCGCGAAGGCGGCGCCACTGCTGTGCGCAGGGATCACCACCTGGTCGCCGCTGCGCCACTGGGGCGCCGGGCCCGGCAAGAAGGTCGGCATCATCGGCCTGGGCGGGCTGGGCCACATGGGCGTCAAGTTCGCGCGCGAGCTCGGGGCGCACACCGTGCTCTTCACGACCTCGCGCAGCAAGATCGACGACGGCCTTCGCCTGGGCGCACACGACGTCGTGCTCTCGACCGACGAGGCCGCGATGGCGCGCCACGCGGGGACCTTCGACCTGATCGTCGACACGGTCTCGGCCGACCACTCGCTCGATGCCTATATGGCCATGCTCAAGCTCGACGCCACGCTCTGCATGGTGGGCGTGCCGCCGAACCCGCAGCAGATCGCGGCCTTCAGCCTGATCCTGCCCCGCCGCAACCTCGCGGGCTCGTGCATCGGCGGCATCCGCGAGACGCAGGAGATGCTCGACTGGTGCGGCCAGCACGGGGTGGCCTGCGACATCGAGCTCATCCGCATGGACCAGATCAACGAGGCCTACGAGCGCATGCTGCGCCAGGATGTCCGCTACCGCTTCGTGATCGACATGCAGTCGCTGAAGGCGTGAGGCGAGGAGTGATTACCCTACACTCGCGCCGTGCCTGATCCCCTGCTGGTCATCGCGTCCGGCGCGCTCGTCGGCGCGTTCGTCGGGCTCACCGGCGTCGGCGGCGGCGCAATCATGACGCCGATCCTGGTGCTGGGCTTTGGCATCGACCCGGTCGTGGCAATCGCCACTGATCTGCTCTTCGCGTCGGTCGTGAAGATCGCCGCGGGCACCATCCACTTCCGCGGCCAGCACGTCGACATGCAGGTCGTGCGGCGGCTCTGGCTCGGCAGCATCCCGGCCTGCATCGTGGTCGGCTCAGTGCTCGCGATTAAGGTCGAGCCCGACCAGAAGGTCCTCGTCGTGCGCACGATGGGCGCGCTGATCCTGGTTTCGGGCCTCTCGATGCTTTTTGGCCACGTGGTGCAACGGCTGAGCACCGCCAAGCGTCTGGCTGATCCCGAGCGCTTCAAGAAGCCGCAGGCTGCGCTCACGGTCGTCGCTGGTGCGCTCCTCGGCTCCGTGATCGCCGCCACCTCGATCGGCGCGGGGGCCATCGGCGCGGTCCTCCTGCGCGCGCTCTATCCCTTGCGCATGACGCCTATCCGCCTGGTGGCGACCGACACGGTCTTTGCGATTCCCGTGGCGCTCGTCGCGGGCGGATCGTTCGCCGTGCAAGGGCGTACCGATTGGTCGCTGCTCGGCCTGCTGCTCGTGGGCGCGCTGCCACTGGCCATCGTCTGCAGCATGCTCGCCGCACGACTCGATGCGCGCTGGCTGAAGTCCATCGTCGGCCTCACGCTGCTGGGCATCGCCATCAAGATGCTCACGGCGTGATGCCAGGCGTGGGTTCGTGGCTCGAGCCACGGCCGCCCGCTAGGCTTGCCCCATGCCCACGACCGAACGGCTGCGCGCGCTGATCGCCAAAGAACTGCCTTCGCTCATCGCGCTGCGTCGCGACCTGCACGCGCACCCCGAGACGGCGTTCGAGGAGCAGCGCACGAGCGAGGTCGTGCAGCGCGAACTGGCCGCTGCCGGCATCGAGCACCGCGGCGGCCTGGCGCGCGGTACCGGCGTGCTCGCACACATTGCTGCACCCGGCGATCGCGCCACGGCCCTGCGCGCTGACATGGATGCGCTGCCGATCACGGAAGCGACCGGCGCCGAGTGGGCAAGCACCATCTCAGGCCGCATGCATGCATGCGGGCACGATGGCCACACCACGATCCTGATCGGCGCAGCCCGCGTGCTCGCTGCGCTGGGTCGCGACGGTCGGCTGCCGCACCCGATCACGCTCGTCTTCCAGCCCGCCGAGGAAGGCGGCGGCGGCGGTCGCCACATGATCGAGAGCGGTGCCTTGGATGGATCGGTGCTCGGTCCGCCGGTTGAGCGCATCATGGGCCTGCACTGTTGGCCGTGGCTCGAGACCGGCGCGGTCGCGCTGCGCGCGGGGCCCGTCATGGCGAGCGCCGATGAGGTCAAGATCGCCGTGCACGGCACGGGCTCGCACGCCGCCATGCCGCACACCGGCCGCGATGCGGTGCTGGCGGCGAGTGCCATCGTTGTGGCGCTGCAGCAGATCGTGGCGCGCACGCTCGATCCGCTCGATGCCGCGGTCGTGGGCATCAGCTCGATCCACGGCGGTACCGCCGGCAACGTCATGCCCGAACGCGTCGACCTGCTGGGCACCATGCGCACCCTGCGCGAGTCGACCCGCACCGAGGTCAAGGAGCGCATCAAGCACGTGGCCACGAACACCGCGCTCGCGCACGGCTGCACGGCGACCGTCGCGTTCCGCGATGGCTACCCCGTGACCATGAACGACGAGGCGCTCACCGAGCTCGCCAGCCGCCAGCTCTCACGCGCGGTCGGCAGCGCGAATACCCGCACGATGCCTGCGCCCGTCATGGGAGCCGAGGACTTCAGCTACTACGGCCAGCGCGTGCCCGCGTGCTACATCGTGCTCGGCACGTACCGCGAGGGCGCACCCGTGCACCCGTTGCACTCACCGCACTTTGACTTCAACGACGACGCGATCGCCACGGGCGTGATGGCCATGTGCGCGATGGCGCTCACACCGAACGCCTGAAGCAGCGCAGTGATCCGTAGTGATCCGCATGGATGAACCCTCACAGCGGTGAAGCCGGGCGGGCCGGCGCCGCGCTGCGAGGGAACGCTCCCGGTCAACCAGTCCACGCGCTCAGCAACGTGCCGAGGTCGGCGCCATCCACGGTGCCGCTCTGGTTGATGTCGGCAGCGGCGTTGGACGTGCCCCACGCAGCGAGCAGGAGGCCGAGGTCACCACCATCGACACGCCCATCCAGGTTGATGTCGCTGCGGTTCACGGTGCCGCCGCGCGTGAGCGCCGAGGCCGGGATCACGGCCTTCGCCACACCCGGTCCCTGCCAGCGCAGGATCATGCCGGCGCCGCCGCCATTCTCGAAGAAGGCCAGGCGCACGGGATGCTTGCCCGCAGCCAGCGCGATCGTGCCTGAACGCTCAACCATCCCGTGCAGGCCATCGTTGTCGATGAGCATCTGGTCGCCGATCCACAGCCGCGAACCATCATCGCTCTCGATGAAGAGGGTCCACTCCGCAGAGGTCGGCACGTTGATCCAGCCGGTCCACACCGCGCCGACGGTGTCCGCGCGCTGGCTGTCGGCGAAGTTGCCGCCGGTCGACGCGTAGTTCACCGTGGCCGACGAGAACGTGCGGTACGGCGTGAGCTGCGTGAAGTCAGGCAGCACCGATGGCGGCGCCGCGCTCAGGTTGTAGTAGTCGACCAGGAGCGCGGGCACGTCACCCTGCACCGGCGTGGCGGCTCGCACCGGCTTCACCTGCACGCGGATCTCACCGGTCGCGGTGGCGCCCGAAGCCTCTTCGATCGCATAGGCAATCACATCGTCGCCGGCGCTGCCCGCTGGTGCCGTGTAGCGCAGGACCGAACCGGTCGTGCCGACGCGCTCAACCACACCACCGAGCGCGGTGGTCGGCGCATAGAAGCGCAGCGAAATCGCCTCGCAGTTGATGGGGATGTCGTTGGCGAGCGGATCGAACGTCACAGCCTGACCCGGCAGCCCCGTGATCGCATCGATCATCGTCTGCGGCGGGCGGGACGATCCTTCCTCCGCGCAGCCGTTGCCATCGAGGTGACCGTGCATCGCCGTGATGCAGACCGGGTGGAACTCCATGCGCACGTTGGCCAAGCCACCCGGGCAGATGTGGCAGTAGCTCATGATGGTGCCCAGATCCTGGTCGGCGACGGCGCAATCCTGCGGGTTCGAGCCGCAGCCATCGACCGGCGGGCTGAAGTTGTGCGTGTGCGTGGTGCCGAAGTTGTGGCCGATCTCGTGCGCCACGACCATGAGATCCCAGTTCGCATCCGAGTTGTTGATGATCGGATACGGGAAGGACCCACCGAGGTTGGCGCTGAGCCCGAAGCCGTAATCAGGATTGCAGACGACGCTGAGCCAGGCCACGCCACCACCGAGTCCGCGCCCGGAGAGGAAGTGCGCGAGTTCGCGCGGCTGCGAGCCCATGTTCGCCGCCCAGTAGTCACGGAAGACGCCGAGTTCGGCACCCGTGGAGGTCGCTGACCACGGATCGTTCGGCGTGCTCCACAGGCGCAGGTAGTTCACGCCGATGCGCGTGTTGAGCGCCGTCACGTAGAGCTCGTTCACGGCGCCCATGAGGACCGCGGTGTAGGCGGTCGCCGCCGTCGTGCTGCCGCCGAAGAGCGACTGCAGATACTCGTGATCGGTCTCGACGGCGATGCGCACCTGTCGGCACGGCGAGCCCGCGAGCGAGCCATCGACGGGCGTGGTCACCGGCGGCTTGGCACCGGGCACCGTGAGTTCCGAGCACGTGAAGGTCGGCGTGGGCACGAGGCCAGGCGGCAGTGCACCGAGGTCATAAAAGAGCGTGGGCAGGTTCGAGCCGAAGTCACCGCTCGAGAGGATGAACGTGCGGCCCTGCGCCAGCACGTAGCCGTAGTGACCGAACTCGCTGATGGCGATGTACGCGCGCGAACCCGGTTCACCGTCGACCGAACCCATGAAGCAATCGACGGTCGGAGCGTCGATCACCGCTTCGGTCTTCTCGCCTTGCGCATCGACGATCGTGGCATCATCGGTGAAGGGCCTCACTCGGGTCAGGGTGAGGTCGACGTTGCGACCGGGCGCGATGGGCACCCCCTGCCAGCGCTGCAGATCGTTGGCCCGCGTGGCGGCCCACGCCGGTAGGTCGAGGCGCACGACCGAAGCGGCTTGGGCAAGCGCGGGGGCGAGTTCCACGTCCTCACGAACGATCGGACTGGGGATCGGTTGGCCGCTCCAAGGGGTCAACTGTCCGAGAACCAAGGCAGCGAGGGTCGTGGGAAGCGGCATGGGCCTACCTTAGCCCAGGTCGCTCTGCGAGCGAATCACGGCAGGAATCACCACCGAATTTTCCGCGGGTTCCCCGGATGTTGCTCCTCCGGGCGTCACACTGCCCGCCTCGATCCGTTCGCTTGACACCGAACATGTGTTCGGTCTACCCTAACACATACCGAACGGAATCGGACCTCTCGTCCCAACCCAACGTGACCACCTCGTGAAAGGACTCACCATGTCAGCCCCCACCGCAGCCAAGACCACCACCGCCAGCAAGCCCGCCGAAACCGTCACACGCGCCGCAACCCGCGCGCCAGAGCAGGCGAAAGCCGTTACAACTCGAACCGCAGCAGGCACGGATGCCTCGTCGGCCTCCACTCCTGCACGCCTCGAAGGCAGCACCACTCAGGGGAGCAGCATGGCCAAGCCGTCCACCGTGTCCGTCACCGCACCCACCGCAGGCAAGGCACCGGCCGCAGGCGATGCCGGCAGCCGCACCGTCGAACCCAAGCCCTTCGTGTCCGATGCGTCCGCGGGCGATCCGCGGACCAACGCACTCGATTCCAAGGGCAAGCTCAAGGCACTTGAAGCCGCCATGGGCCAGATCGAAAAGTCCTTCGGCAAGGGCTCGATCATGAAGCTCGACGGCGAGAACATCACGCCGATCCCGGCCGTCTCCACTGGCGCGCTCAGCCTCGACCTGGCGCTCGGCGGGCGTGGCCTCCCGCGCGGCCGCATCATCGAAGTGTTCGGCCCTGAATCCAGCGGCAAGACGACCCTGGCCCTCACCGTCGTCGCCAATGCCCAGCGCACCGGTGGCACGGCGGCCTTCATCGATGCCGAGCACGCGCTCGATCCCTCGTGGGCCAAGAAGCTGGGCGTGAACCTCGATGAAATGCTCGTGTCGCAGCCCGACACCGGCGAGCAGGCACTTGAGATCTGTGAAATGCTGGTGCGCTCGAACGCCGTCGATGTCATCGTCGTCGACTCGGTCGCCGCGCTCATTCCGCGCGCCGAAATCGAGGGCGAAATGGGCGACAGCCACGTCGGTCTTCAGGCGCGCCTCATGAGCCAAGCCCTGCGCAAGCTCACCGGCGCCATCGCCAAGAGCGAAACCATCGTGATCTTCATCAACCAGCTGCGCGAAAAGATCGGCGTCATGTTCGGCAGCCCCGAAACCACCACCGGCGGCCGTGCGCTCAAGTTCTACTCCTCGGTGCGCGTCGACATCCGTCGCATCGGCGCCATCAAGGATGGCGAGCGCAACGTGGGCAACCGCGTGCGCACCAAGATCGTCAAGAACAAGATCGCTCCCCCCTTCCGCGAAGCCGAGTTTGACATCATGTTCGACGAGGGCATCTCGTGGGTCGGTGACCTGCTCGATCTGGCCGTCAACGCCAACGTGGTCGAGAAGAGCGGCGCTTGGTTCAGCTTCAAGGATGTTCGCCTCGGCCAGGGCCGCGAAGCATCCAAGCAGTTCCTGCGCGAGAACCGCGACCTCGTGATCGAGATCCGCAAGGGCGTCCTGGCGTTCCGCGCAGCCAACCCCAACGCGCCGCTCGTGAAGAGCAAGAGCGAGTGAGCTGACCACGCATCCCCACGCAGCCCCGTCCGGCCACACCGGGCGGGGCTGCCTGCTTCGTCACGCGGCGTCCCGTGGAGCCAGCGGTTCAGCGCACACGGATAACTGCCTTTCCTTCGTGTGATCGGATCGCTATACTTGCCGCCCCACTTGCGGTTGTGGCGAAATTGGCAGACGCGCTAGATTCAGGTTCTAGTGGGGTAAAACCCGTGGAGGTTCAAGTCCTCTCAACCGCATTCCCGCCCTGGGCCTTCGCCTGGGGCGGCTTCGCTTTTGGCATGCGCAGCGCGCCTCCCTCGTGAGGATCACCCACGCGCCTGGCGTGTGACACTCACCCTCGCGCCACGTTCGTCGCACTCACCCTCGCGCCTCGCTCAACGCGCTCACCCACGCGCCACGCGTGTGACCATCACCCACGCTTGGATTGGATGCTCTTGAGGAGCGCATGCCAACTCGCGATGAAGGCATCGCGACCTTCGGTCTGGAGCTGATGGGCCAGCTTGGCGAGATCGATGCCGTGCGCCATCGCTCCCTTCAACACCTCGGTGGTCGCCGGATCACCGGGCACGAAGCATGCCTTGAGCGTGCCCGCATTGGCCAAGCCATGCAGAGCATCCTCAGGCATCGTGTTGACCGTGCCGGGACTGCAGAGCGCTTCGACGTAGAACGACTTGGGCAGCGTCGGGTCCTTCGTACCCGTGCTGGCGTACAGCAAGCGCTGCGGCCTTGCGCCCTTGGCCCGCAGCGCCTCGAACCGATCGCCCGAGAAGAGATCCAGGAACCGGTCGTAGCACGCTCGCCCCATCGCGATGCCGACCCGGTTGCGCAGGCCTTCGGGCAGGCTCGCCGTGGCCTTGTCCCACCGACTGATGAAGACGCTTGCCACGCTGCAGGTGTCCGGAGCCAGCCCCGCTGCCACGCGCTGCTCCAGCCCCTTGATGTACGCCAGCACCGTGGCCTCGTACTGCGCCACGTCGAAGAGCAGCGTCACGTTGACGGGAATGCCGCGCGCGATGAGTTCCGTGATCGCCGGCAGCCCCTCAGGCGTGCCCGGCACCTTGATGAAGAGATTCGGGCGACCCGCCCGCGCGTGCAGCGCCACTGCCGCCTCGACCGTGCTTTGCGTGTCGTTGGCCAGGAGCGGGCTCACCTCGAGGCTCACCCAGCCATCCACACCCCCGGTACGGCGATGGATCGGCAGGAACAGATCGCACGCTCGGCAGAGATCCTCGAGCGCCAGCTCGAAGAAGGTCGCATCGGCATCGAGCCCGCGTGCTGCGCACGCCTTGACCTGCGCGTCGTACTCGGAACCCGAGCCGATCGCCTTCTCGAAGATCGTGGGATTGCTCGTCAGGCCGGTGATGCCGAGCGCATCGATCGTGCGACCGAGCGACCCATCATCGAGCATGCGGCGAGTGATGTTGTCCTGCCAGGGGCTCTGGCCAAGGAGATTGAGCAAGGCGGTCTGCTTCATGGGATCAACTGTACCCGCGGCGCTGGCCATGACCGGGGTACAGTCAGGCCATGTCGCGCGCGACGATCGATGCATGTTCCCTGACGCTTCGCAGCCGGCTGTGCGAGTGCGCATCGTGGCAGGCCCTCCTCGCGCATCGCCGCGCCATCGACCCTGTCGATCTGCGCGCCGCGTTCGCAGCCGAACCCGGCCGCGCTGCGCGTTGCACCACCGATGGCGCCGGATGGACGCTCGACTGGTCCAAGCAGCTCATGCAGCCAGGCACCATGCCGCTGCTGCTTGAGCTGGCGCGTGAGCGGCAGGTGCCGGAGCGCTTCGCCGCCATGCTTGCGGGCACGAGACTGAACTGGACCGAGGGGCGCTCGGTGCTCCACACCGCACTGCGCGCGCCGCCAACGGCGACGATCGAGGTCGACGGACGCAACGTGGTGCCCGACGTGCACGAAACGCTTGGGCGCATGGCGCACTTCAGCACCGCCCTGCGCAGCGGCGCCTGGCTCGGCGCCACCGGCAAGCGCATCCGCCACGTCATCAACATCGGCATCGGCGGCAGCGATCTCGGCCCGGCCATGGCCTACCAGGCGCTGCAGCCCTGGCGCACGCGCGAACTCGACTGCCGCTTCGTGAGCAACGTCGATGGCAACGACCTCTGGATGGCGCTCGATGGACTCGATCCTGAACAGACGCTCTTCATCGTCTGCAGCAAGACGTTCACGACCCAGGAAACGATGGAAAATGCCGGGAGCGCCCGCGCCTGGCTGGTGTCGCGGCTCGGCGAGGCGGCGGTGGGCCGCCACTTCGTCGCCGTCAGCACGAACGACGCCAAGGTCCGCGCCTTCGGCATCGACCCGGACCACATGTTCGGGTTCTGGGATTGGGTCGGCGGCCGCTACAGCATGGACAGTGCGATCGGCCTGAGCACCATGGTGGCTGTCGGCCCGGAGCGCTTCGGCGAGCTGCTCGCCGGGTTCCGCGCCATGGATGAGCATGCCCGCACGGCACCCCTTGCCTCGAACCTGCCCGTCCTCCTGGGCATGATCGGCGTCTGGAACGCCAGCGTGCTCGGCTTGCCGGCCCTCGCGGTCCTGCCCTACGAGCAGCTGCTGGCGCGCTTTCCGGCTTATCTTCAACAACTGCTCATGGAATCGAACGGAAAGCGCGTGGATGACCACGGCGACGTCGTGTCGTGGCCCACGTGCCCGGTCGTCTTCGGCGAGGCCGGCACCAACGGCCAGCATGCCTTCTACCAGATGCTGCATCAAGGCACGACGATCGTCCCGATCGACTTCATCGCGTTCCGCACGGCGGCGCACCCGCTGGGCCGTCACCGGCTGCTGCTCAACGCGAATGCCATCGCGCAGGCCCAGGCGTTCGCCTTCGGCCACACGTCCGACGAGCTGCGCGCCGAGGGAACGAAGGACGCCCTCGTCCCGCACCGAACCTTCCCCGGCAACCGTCCGAGTTCGTTCCTCTGGGCCGAGGCGCTCACCCCGGCAACGCTGGGCGCGCTCATCGCGCTCTATGAGCACTCGACCTTCGTGCAGGGCATCGTGTGGGGGATCAACTCCTTCGACCAGTGGGGCGTCGAACTGGGCAAGTCCCTGGCCGTCGACGTCATCAAGGGACTCGAAGGGTCGCCGCCATCCACCACCCACGACGCAAGCACCGATGCGCTCATCCGCGCACTCGGCGCCAAGGCGACCTGAACCATGCAGGCGTATCTCGACTGCAACGCGACCACGCAGCCCCTGCCCGAGGTGATCGAGGCGATGGGCTCGTGCCTGCGCGAGCGCTGGGCGAATCCCAGCAGCGTGCATCGCGCGGGGGTCGAGGCCCGTCACGCCATGGAACTCGCACGCGAGCAGGTCGCGCACCTCATCGGTTGTGCCCCTCGCGCCCTGACCTTCACGAGCGGCGGCACCGAAGCCGCACAACGGGTGATCCTGGGTGCCATCGCCGCGCGACCGGATCGACCCGCGATCGCCACCAGCGCCCTCGAGCACAGCGCGGTCCGTGAGCTCGCACAGTCGCTGGAGTCACGCGGCACCACGGTCCATTGGCTTCGCCACCGACCCGACGGCGTGATCGACCTTGATGCGCTCGATGCGCTGCTTGCCGACCATGGCCGTTCGATCAGCGTGCTCAGCCTGATGTGGGCCAACAACGAGACCGGCGTGCTGCAGCCGATCCGCGACGTGGCAGCCCGCTGCCGTGCATCCGGGGTCGTCGTGCACACCGATGCGGTGCAATGGGTCGGACGCGAGCCGACCGAGTGGTCGACCCTCGGCATCGATGCCCTGACCGCGAGCGCGCACAAGCTCCACGGTCCCAAGGGCGTCGGGGCGATCGCCATGCGCGCGGGCGCGGCCATCGAGTCGATCCTGCCGGGCGGGCCGCAGGAACTCGGCCGACGCGCCGGCACCGAGAATGTGGCCGGCATCGTCGGCTTCGGCGCGGCGGCGGCGGCCGCTTCGGCCTGGCTCGCGCAGGACGCCGGCTCGGCCGCCTGCCGATCGATGATCGCCACCCTCGAGCGAGCGATCCTGGCGGCGGTTCCCGACGCGGTCGTCAATTCCGCCGCGTCACCACGGCTCTGGAACACCTCCAGCATCGCGTTCCCCGGGCTCGAGGCCGAAGCGATCCTGCTGCTGCTCTCCGAGCGCGGCGTCGCCGCGAGTGCGGGCGCGGCGTGCTCGAGCGGATCGCTCGAACCCTCTCCCGTGCTCCGTGCCATGGGACTTCCCGATCCGGTCGCCCACGGCACGATCCGCCTGAGCGTGTCCAGGCTCACGACCAGCGACGAGATCGATCACGCCTCACGGATCATCCCGGCCTGCATCGAACGGCTCCGACTCAGTAGTTCGGCGTCGGTGCGCGGAAGTCGCTGAGGTCGACTGCTTTCATCCAGTCGATCGTGTGCTGCAGGCCCTCGGCCAGTTGCACCTTGGGCTCCCAGCCCAGGCGCTCACGCGCCAGCGTGATGTCGGGCTTGCGCTGCTTGGGGTCATCCGGCGGCAGCGGACGGCTCGCGCCCAGGCGCGCCTTGCCGCCGGTCATGGCGATGGTCTTCTGCGCCAACTCCATGATCGTGAACTCATTGGGGTTGCCCAGGTTGACGGGACCGGTGAACTCCGCGGGCGAATCCATCATCCTCAGGAATCCATCGATCAGGTCGCTCACGTAGCAGAACGAGCGGGTCTGCGAGCCATCGCCGAACATGCTGATGGTGTCGCCAGCCAGGCCCTGGCGGATGAAGTTGCTCACCACGCGCCCGTCGAAAGGATGCATGCGCGGACCGTAGGTGTTGAAGATGCGCACGACCTTGATCTCCAACCGGTGCACGCGGTGGTAGTCGAACATCAGGGTCTCGGCGGCACGCTTGCCCTCGTCGTAGCAGGCGCGCGGACCGATCGGGTTCACGCAGCCGCGGTAGCTCTCGACCTGCGGGTGCACCTCGGGGTCGCCGTACACCTCGCTGGTGCTCGCATGGAAGATGCGCGCGCGCAGCCGCTTGGCCAGGCCGAGGCAGTTCATCGCCCCCAGGAACGACGTCTTCATCGTCTTGATCGGGTTGTACTGGTAGTGCCCCGGCGCGGCCGGGCAGGCCAGGTTGTAGATCTGGTCCACCTCGAAGTGGAACGGATTGGTCACGTCGTGGCGGACAAACTCGAAGTTTGGACGCCCCAGGAGGTGCGCAATGTTTGACTTCTGGCTCGTGAACAGGTTGTCGAGGCAGATCACGTCGTGGCCTGCCTCCACGAGGCGGTCGCACAGATGGCTGCCGAGGAAACCCGCTCCGCCCGTGACGAGGATGCGCTTGTGCATGCGACCCGCGAGTGTAACGGTTCTGCCACAATGCCCCCATGGATGCTGGCGATGGCGACGCGCGCGTGATCCACGGCTGCATGAGCGGCACGAGCTGCGACGGCATCGACGTCGCGGCCGTCGCGATCGACGGGCATGGCTGGACGATGCGCGCCCACTTCCTCGCTGGTGCCTCGCTCTCCTATGACGACGCGTTGCCGGGACTCGCCGCACGCGTGCGGTCAGCGCTGCGTCAGGAACCGACGACTGCCGGGGTGCTGGCCACACTCGCGCACGACCTCGCTGAGGCGCATATCCAGGCCCTCCGGGCGCTCGCCCGCAAGGCCGCTGCGCCCAGCGCGATCGCGATGCATGGGCAGACGCTGTACCACGCGCCGCCGATCTCGCTGCAGCTGTGCGCACCGTGGCCGGTGGCTGAAGCGCTAGCCGTGCCCGTCCTGCACGACCTGCGCGGCGCCGACCTCGCGGCCGGTGGACAAGGCGCACCGCTCACGCCGACGAGCGACTTCATCATGTACGCGGGCTCGGCTCCCACCGCGGTGATCAACCTCGGCGGTTTCGCCAACGCCACAGTGCTTCCGCCTCGGGGTGGCGATCCGTCCGCCGTGCAGGGCTTCGACATCTGCCTCTGCAACCAGCTGCTCGATGAACTCGCGCGCACGCGACTCGGGCAGCCGTGTGATTGGAATGGAACGGCAGCCCTCGGCGGCACGGTCGACCGAGCCGCGCTCGAGGCCGTCAGGAACCTTCTCTCGGCGCAGGCGCGCTCCGGTCGAAGCCTCGGCACGGCCGACGAATCCGTGGCCATCGCGGCATCGATGCTCGCGCACCTTGCCCCGGAGGATGCCTGCGCCACGGCGGTGTCCGCGATCGCCCACACGATCGTGGACACGCTTCGCGATCACCACGTGCGACATCTCGCGCTGGCCGGCGGTGGCGTGCTGAATCTCGCGCTGGAAGGGGCGCTCCGCAAAGGCCTGCCCGGTGGCCCCCCGCCGACCGCCGCCGAGTGGCCGCCGGCCTTCCGCGAAGCCGCCGCCATGGCCATTCTCGGCGCGCTGGCCCTCGATGGCGTCGCGCCGGGCCTGCCTGGCGTCACGGGGCGACGAGAGCATGCTGGCTGCTGCTGCACCACGATCCGGCCGTCGAGGGTTCACTGACTCTTAACGCTTCGGACACATGACAAGGATCCCAAGCCCGCCATAATCCCTGCATGCCCGCGAGCGCCCTGATTGTCGAGGACGAGAACGAGATCGCCGACCTGGTGAAGTTCCACCTGGAGCGCGACGGCATGCAGGTGAGCGTGGCCCGCAACGGGCGCAAGGCGATCGAGATGGTCCAGGGTGCGGGCTTCGACCTCATCGTGCTCGACTTGATGCTCCCCGACCTCGACGGCCTCGAGATCTGCCGACGCCTGAAGGGTCAGGACCGCACCAAGGAAATCCCGGTGGTCATGCTCACCGCGCGCGGCGAAGAATCGGACATCGTGGCTGGCCTCGAGATGGGCGCCGACGACTACGTCACCAAGCCCTTCAGCCCGCGGGTCCTCATGGCACGCCTGCGCAACGCCCTGCGCAAGACCGGCGCGAACGAGCCCACCGAGCGCATCGGCCTCGTCAACGGCCGGCTGCTCATCGACCGTGAGCGCCACGTCGTGACCGTCGACGGCCAGACGATCGAACTCACCGTCACCGAGTTCGGGATCCTCCACTTCCTGGCGCTCCGTCCGGGCTTCGTGCGGACCCGTGACCAGATCATCAGCGCCGTGCACGGCCGCAACACGGTGCTGTCCAGCCGGACGGTCGATGTGCACGTGACCGCCGTGCGCCGCAAGCTCGGTGCCCTCGGTGAATGCGTGCAGACGGTGCGCGGCGTGGGCTACCGCTTCCGTGACCCGAACGACCTGACCGAGTGAACCGACCGCGGTTGGCGCGATAGCCTTCGCGCATGACCAACGTGCCGACGTCGGTGCTGCGCACGCTGTCCTGGGCCATGCTTCTGGCCTCGGGGTCCATGGTCATCGCCGCGCTCGCCGACGACGCGCCCTCGCGCGGGTGGCTCGCCGCCGGCCTCGCCTGCGGAGCGGCCTGCATCGCGCTGCGCCATGCCATCCGGGCACGCGACCTGCGCATGATCGAGAC
>Ga0315906_10004926_pt1 | contig 16922 bp, 15 predicted proteins | sample LakEriMetagenome_4_FD_203526 | JGI IMG/M metagenome (GOLD analysis project Ga0315906, IMG submission 203526) | Freshwater fungal communities from buoy surface, Lake Erie, Ohio, United States - Buoy 2 MA122 | ecosystem: Environmental > Aquatic > Freshwater > Lake > Lake biofilm | place: USA...
CGGTGGCGAATTCAGCCACCTCTCGCTCGGTCGCTGGGCACACATCGTCACCGGCATTTTCTGGATCGGTCTGCTCTACTACTTCAACGTCGCGCAGATCCCCGCACTTGCGGCGGCCAACGCCGACCAGGGCGGCCCCGGTGGCGCAGGCATCGTCAAGTACGTCGCGCCGCGCGCGCTGCTGTGGTTCCGCTGGGCTGCCGTGGCGACCTGGCTGACCGGCGGATGGCTGCTAGGTGGACGCTTCATGGATGCATTCACGCTGCAACCCGGCAGCGAAGTGATCGGCATCGGCGTGTGGCTCGGCACCATCATGCTGCTCAACGTGTGGGTGCTGATCTGGCCAAACCAGAAAAAGGTCATCGGCGTTGTGCCGGCTACCGATGAAGAAAAGGCGAAGGCGCGTCGCACAGCGACGCTCACCTCGCGCGTGAACTTCCTGCTCTCCTTCCCCATGCTGCTGTGCATGGGCGGCTCGGCGCACGGCCTGCCGTTCTGACGTCGTCTGATTGAACCCGCGACGCTTCGCTGCCTTGGCGAAGCGTCGCGGGGCAATTCGCGGGTCAAGCCAGACCCAGCAAATCCCCCACTCGCCTGACGACCGCTGCCGGATCCGCATCGCTGGCGGCAAAACCCTCGCTGCCACGACCGTAGGGCGCGTAGATCGAAGGGTCGGTCACCTTGAAAAGCCCCAGCACCTGAGTGCCTGCGCCACTGCCTAGGTGCATGACGCCGCAATCGCCCGAGACGAATAACCGGCTCTGACCGATCACGGCCGCAAGTTCGCGAATGCGCGTTGAATACAGGGCGGGCACCGCACCCTGCAGCCGCGATCGGCCGTCGCCGGGAACAATTTCGACAACGTCGATGCGCGGTGACAGCGCGCGCACGCCCTCTGCGACTTGCAGCCACCACTGCTCCGGGTAGTTTTTCGCTGCGGTGGCGAAGGGGTAGAGACTCACCAGTATCCGCCCGCCATCGCTTGCCGTTGTGCTTGAGGCTGAGCGACCTGCAGCCGCCAGCACCCGAGCGACGAGCGCACTCGCCTCCGCACGCTCACCGGAGGAGACCCGCACATCGAGCAATGGCGGAGCCTCGTTCGACGCCGGTAGCGACAACTCGTGACCCAAGGCGGCACGCACCAGATGCGCTGCCGTCAGTGCCATGTGCGGCGGCTCACCACCGCGCGATACAGCATGACTCAAGCAGCGATCGCGCCACCCGCTGCCCCACGCATAGCCGATACGATAACGCGCGGTGACAAGACCGAGTAGAAATCGACCGCTGCGCGATCTCACCGAAGCGTCGATGGCGAGGTCGTAACGCGTCTTGCGAATCTGTTGCAGGATGGCAAGGACCGTGTGCGGTCGAATGAAACTCCAATTCGGAAAAGCATGGACCGTCGTGACCCGCTTGAAGCCGGCGAACACGAACCTCGCGGCGCCACCGCCCGTCAACACCTCGACCTCGGCACCCGGAAAAAGAGTCTCGAGTTCCGCCAGCAAGGGCGTGAGCAGCACGTTGTTGCCGAGCCGGTGGTTGGGCCGGATGACGAGAATGCGGCAAACGGCTCGGGCTCTGGTGGTGGGGTCGCTCACGGTGCGGCGGATTCTGCGGAATCGTCGTCGCGCGGGCAAGCCGGCGCAGCATCCGGGCTCAGGCGCCAGCGCTTGTAGGACCAGGGCCAGTCCGCCGGGCTCTCGCGGATCTGCCGCTCGACGCGGCGGGCATAACGCTCGGTGAACTCACCCGGTTGCAGCGCCTCCCCCGGTTGCCACAACGACTCGAAGCACACCTCGTAGCCACCGCGACCGGTACGACGGATCGCGACGAAAAACGCCGGATAGCCAAACGAGGTGACGAGCACGTCGGGGCCCATGAAGAACGCTGTGTCGCGATTCAGAAACCGTGTCCAGTGGCGCCGCTCACTTGAGACGGGCTCTTGATCGGCCACCAAGGCCACCACCCGCGGCACGCGGCGTCGCGCGATCATGTCGCGCATCAGCACGCCGGAGGCGACCATCCTCGCTCCAAAGCGACTGCGCAAGGCCAGCATCTCGCGGTCGGCCCAGCCGTTGACCAACGGCTTGTAGGCCGCATCGAGCGATACGCCAAGCTGGCGCGACAGGCCGAGCAGAATCCATTCCCAATTGCATTGGTGCGCCGCAACAATGAGCACCGGAGTGCCTGCACGAACCGGTCCACGCAGTACGTCCAGATTGACGAAGCGCATGCGCGCATCGAGATCCTCACCGCCTATGGCCGCCGACTTGACGATCTCCACGAGCACATCGGCGAAACTTCGATAGTGCGCTGCACGCAAACGCTCAAGACCCGCGGCGTCGAGTTGCGGAAAGGCGATGCGCAGGCTGTCGCGAATCCTCTGCGGCTGGTATGGAAACACGTGCATCGCAAGCCACGCCAGCAACGTTGCCAGCGCGTGCAACACCGGCATCGGCAACGAAGCGAGTGCGCGAACCCACCATGAACTTCGCGGAATTGAAAGCTGCTCTGCAGGCACGCGGGGATGGTACGCGGCAGGCCGCGTTGCGACAAACTGCACTCCATGCGCCGATCTCAATGCGGCGGCAAATCGCTCGTTTGCTCGGTGGGTCGAGTGTTCACAGACCGATCGCCGCGAGGCATGACCGTCAGCCACACGAGCGGCAGCAGCAACAGCGGCATGATCGTCAACAGCACGTACTGGTTAGAGTAGGCGATCACCAAAGCTTCGCGGTGAATTTCGCCCAGCAACCAGGCGAGAGCACTCGACTGCGACTGCAGCTCTAAGACTTGAGCGATGCTGGAGAGCCGTTGCGCGTTGGCGGTGACATCCTGCGAAATGCCCCGAACGATCAGTGCAACACCCAGGCTCCCACCGATGTTTCGGGCGAGCGTCATCAACGCGGCACCTTCGGTGCGCAGTGCGGGTGCCAGCGTGACAAATGACACCGTGTTGATGGGGACGAAGATCAGCCCAAGACCCGCCCCCTGCACCAGCAGCCACAGAGTCAGCCAGGTCGCGGGAGCATCGGCGGGCGCAAAGGCGAAAGCCATTAATCCCGCTGCGCTCAGCAGCGCGCCGAGCGATAACACCCGGCGCGGATCGAGCAGCCCGGCGTAGCGTCCGAGCACGGCCATGGCGACCATCAGCCCCAACCCTCGCGGTGCCATCAGCACTCCTGCCCCCATCACGTTGTAGCCCTGGACCTCCTGGAGGAATTGAGGCAACAGAACCATCGCTCCCATGAACGGCCAGCCTACGCACACGGCCATCAGCAAGCCGATCATGAAATTACGATTCCGCAGCAGCTGCGAGGAGAACAACGTATCTCGAGTGGTCAATGCATGGGCGATGAACATGTAACCCGCGATACCGGCGATGAACACTTCGATGACGATCTCCGGCGAGTCGAACCAGTCGAGTTGCTCGCCCCGATCGATGGCGAGCTGCAGACCCACGAGACACACGGCAAGCAGCACGAATCCCAGCCGATCAAATGGCCGGGGCGAGGCGACCGCCTCACCGCGCAGGGTGAACCACATGCCGCCAAGCGCCAGAAGCAAAAACGGCACGTTCACGAAGAACACGGAGCGCCAACCAAAGTTTTCCGTCAGCCAACCACCGAGCCACGGGCCGACTACAGGCCCTACCATCACGCCGACTCCCAGCACGGCGAATGCGCGCGCCAGCAACTCGCGCGGATACGCATTCTGCAGTGCCGTCTGTCCCAGCGGGATCAGTACGGCGCCGCAGAGCCCCTGCAGGAATCTTGCGGCGACCAGCGACTCGATGTTGGGCGCAAGTCCGCAGCAAATCGAGGCGACGCCAAAGCCTCCAATGGCCAGCAGGAATGCGCGACGCAGACCGAGACGCGACTCAAGCGCTGCCAGCGCCGGCAGCGCCACGGCACTGGCGATCAGGTAAGACGTGAGTACCCAGGAGGCTTGTTCGCGAGTTGCGGACAAGTTGCCCTGCAACACCGGCAGAGCAACATTGGCCACCGTGGTGTCGATGGCGTACAGCAACACGGCGAGCATCGTGCTCGCTGTGAGCAGCAGTCGCTGCATTAAAACGAACCGAGCAGACGCGACAATCGGTTGCCCGACTGCACATCGACGCTGACCGAGGCACTCGTGCCGGCGCGAAGTGGCAAATCGGCAGGGCCCGCATCGATGGCGATTCGTACGGGGACGCGCTGCACGACCTTCACCCAATTGCCCGAGGCGTTTTGCGGTGGCAGGACGGCGAACTCAGCACCGCTCGCCGGACTGATGGTGTGCACGTGCCCGCGCCATTCGGCATCGGGGTAGCTGTCAAGTCGAATGATCACCGGCTGCCCTGCACGCAGCAGATCGAGTTGAGTTTCTTTGAAATTCGCCTCGACCCAAATGTTCTCGGAGCGTACCAACGTAAACAGTGGCGTGCCGCGACGCGCCATGGCGCCCCGCTCCGGCAGTTTGACCACACGACCAGACAGCGGCGCAACGATCTGCGCCCGCGCCAGATGCAACGTAGCCGCATCGCGTTCGGCAGCCGCCGCTCGTAGCAACGGGTGATCGGCCGAGTTGCCCTGCAGCATCGGCCCAAGCCGGATGCGCATTTCCTCAATACCTTGACGCAGGATCTCGACCCGTCCGCGCGCCTGCAGCACTTCATGCTCGGCAAGTTCGAGCCGCGTCGCGGGGCTCAGTTTTGCGCCGACGAGCTCCCGCTGACGGGCGAGCTCACGCTCGGCAAAGCTCCGTTGCTCTTCCGCCAGCGCCAGCTCGTCGCGCCGCTGCCGATACTGCCGCTCGAGCGCGAGCAAGTCCTCCCTGACCGTGGCCAGTCGCGCCTCGGCCCGTTCGAGTTCGATTTTCAACGAGGCGACATCCAGCCGAATCACCGTCTGACCCGCCTGCACTACCTCGTTTTCCTCAACGAGCACCTCGGTGACCTGCGCGTCAACCTCGGGATGAATGGGCACCAGATCCGATTTGAGATAAGCGTTGTCCGTCTCGATCCGCTGCCCGCCACTTGCCCACACGACGAGGCCCGCCAGCACCGCGAGCAGCGGCACCAGCACGAGCAGAACACGACGACGAGTGGCGGCGGTCATTCGCGGGTATCGAACAAGGCTCCCGTGCGCGTGGCGAGCCAGGGCGCAAGCGGAATGCTTTCTTGCTTGAGGAATCCACGATCCGGGAGTTGCCCCGCGCGCACCATCTCGATGACGGCCACGACGGAGGCGGAGGTGGTCCAGGCAATCGCAGTTCGCGATCGACCGCCGATGATCTTCGGGTAGTACGCCTTAACGAATTCCTTGCGCTGCAAGCGTCCGCCCTGCCATCCCTCAGCGGCCGCGTGCACGTAGACCACATCCGCATCGACCGGTGGCTTGGCATTCGAGAGGATCTGTCCCGCGAGATCCCGATGTTCGCGCATGAGCAGTTCATGGAAGAAGAAATTCATCAACTGCACGTGACCCGGGTAGCGCATCGTCTTGTAATCGAGGTTCTCGACGCGCCCGAGAAAAGTCTCGCACATCGTGCCGAGACCGCCCGAGGTCGTGAACGCCTCGAGCTTCACGCCATCGATATAGAGTGTTTCGATCCACTCCATCGCCGAGACCGATTTGATCACGCCCTCTTCGATCACCTCGCAATCATTGAGGTACTCGTTAACCACACCTTCGGGCGACCAGTTGAACGCGTAACCCAGCAGTCCAGTCGGATTCTGCGGCAAAGCGCCCACTCGCAAGCGAATCGAACGCGCTCGCTCGAACTGCCCGGCAAGGTGCGCACCGACGATACCAATGAAACCCGGAGCAAGGCCGCACTGCGGCGCCATGAGGCAACGTCCGTCCGCTGCCAACTCACGAATGTGTCGTGTCGTCGGCACGTCCTCGGTGAGATCGAAGTAATGCAGTCCGAGCGCGTGCGCCACGCTCGACACCGACTTGTTGAGTGCATAAGGCAAGCAGGACAGCACCGCGTGCTGGCCCTCCAGCGCGCCACGCAAGGCCTCTGGGTTAGCGACGTCGACGACGCGCACCGGCAGCGTCGAAGAGTCCGTGGCGCGCAGATCTATTGGCGTCACGGCGAAACCCGCGTCGTGCAGCAACTCGGCGGCCAAGTGACCGACCTTGCCGAGGCCCAGAACGGCAATCTTGTGCAGGCTCATAGCGCAGTCTCCCGATCGGTTCTAGATGTCGAAACTGACGCCTTGCGCCAGCGGCAGCGCCGCCGAGTAGTTCACGGTCGCCGTCTGTCGTCGCATGTACCCCTTCCACGAGTCCGAGCCGCTTTCGCGGCCACCGCCCGTGGCCTTCTCGCCGCCAAATGCGCCACCGATCTCGGCACCGGAGGGGCCGATATTGACGTTCGCAATGCCGCAATCGGAGCCAGACGCAGCGAGGAAACGTTCGGCTTCGCGCAGATCGAGCGTGAAAATGCAGGACGAGAGCCCCTGCGTGACCGCATTCTGCAACGCAATCGCCTCATCGAGCGTGTCATAGGACAGAACGTAGAGGATCGGCGCGAAAGTCTCCTCGCGAACGATGGCACTCTGCGCGGGCATCTCGACGAGCGCAGGCTCGACGTAACATCCGCCCGCGGGCACACCGGAGCGTCGCAACTGCCCGCCATGCACGACACCACCTTCGGCACGGGCAGCCGACAATGCGGCCTGCATACGCTCGCCAGCAGCCGCATCGATCAGCGGCCCAATCAAAGTGCCACTCTCGCGCGGATCGCCGATCCGCAGGCTCGCGTAGGCTTTTTTCAAACGCTCTAGCAATGCTTCACGGATGCTGCGATGCACGATGAGACGGCGCAAGCTCGTACACCGCTGCCCTGCGGTTCCCACCGCCGAAAAGACGATGGCACGAGTCGCCATATCGAGATCGGCGCTCGGCGCGACGATCATGGCGTTATTGCCGCCGAGCTCGAGGATACTGCGACCAAAGCGAGCCGCCACCCGAGGTGCCACCAATGCACCCATGCGCGTTGAACCCGTGGCCGACACCAGTGGGATCTGCAATGAATCGACCAGTTGCTCACCATGGGCCGCACCGCCGATCACGCATTGCACGAGTCCCTCGGGCGCACCGGAACCGAAACGCTCAAGTGCCCGCTCGAAGATCCGCATCGTCGCCAGCGCCGTCAGCGGGGTTTTTTCCGATGGTTTCCAAATCACCGAGTTGCCACAGACCAGCGCAAGCGCCGCATTCCACGCCCACACGGCCACGGGAAAATTGAACGCGGAGATGACTAGACAGGGCCCGAGTGGATGCCATGTCTCCATCATGCGATGACCCGGTCGCTCCGATACGATGGTCAGCCCGTACAACTGACGCGACAACCCTACGGCGAAGTCGCAGATGTCGATCATCTCCTGAACTTCGCCCTGCCCCTCACTCGTGATCTTGCCCGCCTCCTGCGTGACGAGTAAGGCGAGACTCTCCTTGGCCGCGCGCAACTCCTCGCCAAACAGACGCACAAGCTCGCCTCGGCGCGGCGCGGGCACCTCTCGCCACGACTCGAACGCACGCTGCGATAGTTCGATGACACGCGGGAGCGACTCTAGGGGAGTCACTGGCGCAGAACCGATTTCGCTGCCATCGATCGGGGAGCGAATCAGCAAACTGTGTGCTGGGTGCAGACTCATGGGGTACTCCGTCGGCAACGATCCGAGCAGTATTTGACGCTATCCCAATTACGCGCCCAAGCCTTGCGCCAACTCATCGGACGCCCGCAACGGACACAGGGCTTGCTCGGCAGCGAAGCCTTGTTGCCCTTGAAGCCGGCGCGTTTCATTCACGCACGCCCTGCCTGGGCGACCGAGGCCAGCAACCGCTCCGCCTGCAAGACGTGCGGCCTGTCGATCAATTTACCGTCGACTTTGACGGCCCCGGCGGCGGGCGCCGCAGCGACCGCCTCCAGCACGCGACGCGCCCAGTCGAGCTCGGCCGCCGTGGGCGTGAACGCAGCGTGGATCGCCGAAATCTGCGCGGGATGGATCGCGAGCTTGCCGAGGTACCCGGCGCGTCGCGACGATCGGGCTCGCTGCTCGACCGCTGCGATATCGCGAATTTCGGTATCGACGGTGTCGATGGCGAGGACGCCGGCCGCCGCTGCGGTGATGAGACAGAGCGAGCGCGCAAGTTCGAACGCCGGTTCGTACTCACCGGTCGAGGTGCGGTTGCCGAGCGCCCCAAGTTCGGTCGCAAGGTCCTCCGCGCCCCAGGTCATCGCCACCACCCGCTGGGGCGACGGGGCGAAGCTTGCGAGCGAGAGCAGCGCACCGGCCGTCTCCGTGATCATCGGCATCACCCTTATGGTGCCTGCGCCGAGACCGTGCTCGCCCTCGAGCATCTCGAGCCAGTGATCGAGTCGCGACACGTCGCCGCCATGACGGGCCTTGGGCAGGATCACGCCCGCAGGTCGCGCCGGAGCCACCGCGGCGAGGTCGGCGAGCACGTCAGCGGAATCGACCGGGTTGATGCGCACCCACACCGGCACCCCCTGTCGAGGGCTCCTCAGGTATTCGGCAATCGCCTGCCGCGCGTAGCCGCGACGATCGGGAGTGACGGCATCCTCCAGATCGAGAATGACCGCATCGGCCCCCGATCCAACCGCCTTGGGAAAACGGTCAGGTCGGTCACCGGGAACGAACAGCATGGACCTCATAGCCGAATCATACTGCACGCCGGGCAGACAGGCCGAGCGTGGCTCACGTATCCTCCCACCCACTCGACTTGTGGTCGCAAAAGTGGACGTCGGCATGCGCGAATTGCCCAAGGATTGTCTTGACGTGCTGATCGTCGGCGCCGGAATTTCGGGCATCGGCGCCGCTGCGACCCTGCGCAAGACCCTGCCGAACAAACGAATCGCCGTACTCGAGTCTCGCGCGCAGCTCGGCGGTACCTGGGACCTGTTTCGCTACCCGGGCATTCGCTCCGATTCGGACATGTACACGCTGAGTTTTCGCGATCGACCCTGGCGTAGCGAGCGCTCCATCATCGACGGCCCCAGCATCCTCGACTATCTGCGCGAGACGGCCGAGCAAACGGGTGTGGCATCACTCATTCACTACGGCGTCGAAGTGCGCGCCGCTCACTGGTCGAGCGCGGAGCAATGCTGGACGGTCGAAGTCCATGATCGCGAGGCCGGCAGCGAACATGAGCTGCGCTGCCGCTTCCTGCACCTGTGCGCCGGGTACTACAGCTACGCCGAAGGCCATAGACCTCAGTTTGACGGTGAGGAAACCTTCAACGGGCAGATAGTGCACCCACAGTTCTGGCCCGAGAATCTCGACTATGCGGGGCGTCGTGTCGTCGTCATCGGTAGCGGCGCCACCGCAGTCACACTGGTGCCTGCGATGGCCGAGCGAGCGCAGCACGTGGTGATGCTGCAGCGCAGTCCGTCCTACATCGCGAGTCAACCCGCAAAGGACCCTCTCGCACGCTTTCTTACGCCCTGGATGCCAGCATCGCTCGCCTATTGGTTCGTGCGCTGGAAGTGCATCCTCGGCAGCGTGCTCCTCTACGCGCTGGCGAAGCGCAAGCCACGACCGTTCCGACGGCGCGTGATCGAGTTGGCAACCGCGGAGTTGCCACCGGGCTACGACGTGAAGACGCATTTCGCGCCCGACTACAATCCTTGGGATCAGCGGCTGTGCGCCGTGCCGGATGGAGATCTGTTCAAGTCCATCCGCGACGGCAGCGTTTCGGTCGTTACCGATCACATTGAGCGCTTCGTGCCGGAGGGAATACGGCTGCGCTCCGGCCAAACACTGCAGGCCGATGTCATCGTGACGGCGACGGGCCTCAAAGTGCAGCCCATGGGCGGCATCCGGCTGCGCGTCGATGGCCGCGACGTCACGCTGAGCGACACCATGGTGTATCGGGGTGCCATGTTCAGCGGCGTGCCAAACATGATCCACACCTTCGGCTACACGAATGCCTCGTGGACGCTGCGGGCCGACTTGATCGCGGCCTACCTCTGTCGACTGTTGCGCTACATGGACCGGCACGGCCACGCATACGCCGTGGCGCCGCGCGACCCCACGGTGGGCGAGCAAGCCTTCATTGACTTTAATTCAGGCTACGTGCTGCGGGCTCTATCGCAATTGCCGAAGCAAGGCGACCGGTTTCCCTGGCGTATTCACCAGAACTACCTACGCGATCTCATCATTACGCGCTACAGCCGTATCGACGATGGCACGTTGAAATTTTTTGGAGCATCCTCGTGAGAGAACTCGATTTCACAGATAAAGTCGCCGTCATCACGGGCGCGGGCAGCGGTATCGGTCAGGCCCTGGCGGTGCAATTGGCCGCAGCCGGAGCTCACCTTGCACTCGCCGACATTCGCAGCGAGGCGCTTGCGGCGACCGTAGCACTGCTTCCCGCACACGGTCGACGCGTCAGCCAGCATCTCGTCGATGTCGCCTCGACGAGCGAGGTAGCGGCGTTTCCCGCCGCGGTGCTTGATGCCCATGGGGGCGTCGATCTGCTCTTCAACAATGCGGGCGTCGCCCTCGGCGGACATTTCACCGAGGTGTCCGCAGAAGACTTCGACTGGCTGTTCGACATCAACTTCCATGGCGTGGTCCGGATGACGCGCGCCTTCCTACCGCACCTGCTGCAGCGACCGGGCGCTCATCTGACCAACATCGCGAGCCTGTTCAGCCTCGTCGCCCCAGCCGGCCAGAGTGCCTACAGCGCAAGCAAGTTTGCGGTGCGTGGCTTCACGGACGCACTGCGGCACGAACTCGAGGGCCGCGAGCTCGGAATCAGCGTGGTCTGCCCGGGCGGAATTGCCACCGCCATCGCCCGCAATGCGCGGATGGCATCCTCACTACCCCCGGAAGTGGTCCAGCGACAACAGGCGCGTGCAGCGAAACTGCTGCGCATGCCCCCAGAGCGCGCCGCGGCCGACATCCTCAACGGCATTCGCCGCCGTAAGCCTCGCATTCTGGTGGGTCACGATGCGCGAATCGGTGCATTCCTCGAACGTCTGATGCCCATTCGCTACTGGTCCTTGGTTCGCGGATTCACCGAATGAACGTACTTGTCGACGTTATGCTGGTGCTGCTCGCCGTATTGGCGTTGCTCGGTGCGCTCACATGGTTCATCGCTCGTGCGGTCGAACGACGCATCCCCCCCGTCGGCCGTTTTGTCGACGTGCCCGGCGTCCGTTTCCATGTCATCGACCAGGGCACGGCGCCCGCGGGGTCCCCGCCGATTTTGATGCTGCATGGACTCGCCGGCCAGGTGCATCACTTCAACTTTCATCTCGTCGATGCGCTGGCAAAGACCACACGCGTCGTCGCGATCGACCGACCGGGCTCGGGCTACTCCACCCGGGCTCGCGACACCGCCATTCGCATCGATCATCAGGCCGACGCCGTGGCGCAACTACTCACAGCGCTACAGATCGACAAAGCCCTCGTCGTTGGCCACTCACTGGGCGGTGCCCTGGCGCTCACCGTGGCCCTGCGTCATCCCGAGCGTGTTGCAGGTCTGGCGTTGATTGCGCCGTTGACGCGTTTGCTCGATAACCCGCCCGCAGTCTTCCGGCCGCTCGCAGTGCGTGGCTATCTATTGCGTCGACTAATTGCCTGGACAGTGATCACGCCAAGCTTTTTATGGCGGGGACGTCGGGTGCTGCCCATGGTGTTCGGCCCCGAGTCACCGCCGCGGGGCTACACGCATAAGGCCGGTGGACTGCTGAGTCTGCGCCCCAGTCAATTCATTGCTGCCACCGAAGATCTCGAGGGTGTCGTGGCCAGTTTCCGTGATATCTCATCGAGATTCGCCGAACTGGCGCAGCGACCCCGCCCCATCGGCATGATCTTCGGTCGCGAAGATCGTGTGCTCGACCACGATACACATGTCGGCTTCCTGCAATCAGCCTTGCCGCAGATCCGAGTGGATTCGGTTAACGGCGGGCACATGCTGCCGGTGACACAACCCGAGCGTGTGGCGCAGTTCATCAAAGATCTCTGGCAAGCATGCCGCGCTTGAGCCGCAGTCGCCTCGCAGCCCTGTATGCGCTCGCTATCATCCTCGGCATTGCCAGTGCGTGGCTGTGGCTCACGAAGGTCGGCCCCTCCGGAGTCGATGCCGGCGTGTGGCGCGTAAACCTGCTTGCCGGCAGTACGAGTGCCGATGCCTACACCCGTGCACGAATCGCACTCGGCGCACTGCTCGCCCTCGACCGACGCGAGACGCTGTATTACATCGCTCGAAGCGATGAGCGCGGCGCATCGTTGCGGGCCGACTGCCGCTATCGGTTGAGCGGACCCGCGCCCGCGGCGCGCTGGTGGAGCGTCACCGCCTATGACGACCACTTCTTCCTCTTCGAAAATGCCGCGAGGCGCTACAGCGTGAATGGCGATACCGCACCGCGCGATCCGCAGGGTCAGATTGTCTTCGAAGTGGGTCCGGAAGGCGGTACGGGCAGGGCACCGGATCTGCCCACGCAAGGCGCGGGAACTTTGCTGTTGACCCTGCGCCTCTACAACCCTGCGCTCTCGCTGCAACGTGATCCAGGTTCGCTCGCCGCACCACGGATCGAGGTTGTGGGGGCCTGCCCATGAGCCCGCTGACACACACTCGACCGAAGCTGGCGCCGCACCACCTGATTGGCCTGCTGATCGTCGCAGCTGCTGCCCATGCACTGACGGTATGGGCCCTGCCCCGTGTGATCATGGCCGAAGTGCTGCGGGTGACGAGAGTCGAGGGCAGCGCCAGTGCGGATGGCGTGCGCCGTCCACCCCCGGCCGATCACACGGCGCGTCGCATCGTGATGCCGAGTCCCGATTTGCTCTATGCCACCTGCAGTCTGGATATCCGCGACAAGCCGGCACAGATCACCGCGAACATCGACTATCCACGCTATTGGTCGATCGCACTCTACGCAGACAATTCCGACAACTTCATGGTCCGCAACGATCGCGAGCACGGCACCCGCGCATTACGCTGGTTGATCGTCAGCAAGGACGCTCAGTACCCTATGCCGGCCTCGAGGGACGTCGAAATCATCGAAGCGCCGGGAACCAAGGTGCTGTTGTTGATGCGAGTGCTGCTACCCGAGGATTCTGCCGGTCGCGCTGCTGCGGAGGCCGCGCGGGATAGCCTGCGTTGCCGGTAGGCTTGCACCGGACGCCACCCGATATACTGCCAACATATGCGTGCTCTCGCCGCCCTGGTTCTGATCGCCGCTTCGTCTCTGGCAAATGCCGCGTCGCTCGATGACATCCGTCGCAGCGGCGTGCTCAAAGTCTGCATCGTGCCGAACTACGCCGGCATCAGCCTGCGCGACCCGCGCACCGGACAACTGGGTGGCTTCGACATCGACATGTCCAAGCGCCTGGCCGCACAGATGGGCGCTCGAGCCCAATACGTGGAAACCGATTACGTCGCCTTTCCCGATGAGTTGAGCGCAGGACGCTGTCACATCGCCATGATGGGGATCTGGGTGACCCGCAATCGAGCGCAACGCGCCGATTTCTCGCAGCCCTACCTCAGCAGCGACGCCTTTGCGGTGACGGCGCGCGCTAATCGGCGCTTGCGCACCTGGGAGGACGTTAATCGACCGCAAACTTTGCTCGCTGTCATCAACAGTACAGAGCTCCTGGCTCGGGCGCGGGAAATCGTGCCAAACGCCACCGTGGCAGCACTGACGCCGGTTCGACCCTCAGGGCGCGAGAGCCCCGCCGCGGAAGTGATGGCGGGCCGTGCAGACGTCTTCCTGGTTGACCGGGTCATGGCCAAGGCTTACGAACGAGGACACACCTGGGCGCGTGTGATCAGCCCTCCGCAGCGGATCTCGCTCACCGATATCGCATACGCCGTGCCAAAGGGCGATGCTGCCTGGCTGCAGGCGGTCAACGATTTCATCGTTCGCAGTCGTGCCGATGGCAGTCTGCTCGCTCTGGCCAAGCAGCATGGGTTCGAAGCCTCGGTGAGGATGGACTGAGCATGGCCGTGTTCACCCGTCACAGCCGACCGCAGCCGATTCTCGTCCGCGGGTTTTTCGTGCTGGCACTCATCTTCGGCTCGGCACTCACCTGGTTCGCACACTACTTCTCACAACGCGCCATCGACGAGCGCACCGTACAGCGCCATTGGGAACACGTAGAACTCGACGTTGTCACCCTCGAGGATCACGCCACCCGATCACTCGACAACGCCGTAAACCTGATGCGCCTCGCCGCCTCGCTGACCACGCCACAGATCATCGCGGACCCGCAACGCGGTTCAGCGGCACTGGTCGACCTGACCATCGATTCAGCGGTCATCCGCAGCTTATCGCTCGTCGACTCAAGTGGCCGGGTGATCCTCAGTTCCTCGAGTCGCAACGTTGGTGTGCAGCTGATGCCAGGCGACGTCAATCTGGACAGCCGGTGGACGGGGGTGTTCGAGTTCAAGTTCGGCAAGTCCTTCGCGCTGCGCGATCTCTATGAACTTGAGGGCGATCGAGCACCAGTAGACCTCGGCTTTCTGCTGATCGAGGCGCCAGTGCTGATCAACGGTGCCACCTACCACTGGGTCGCCGCCATCAATCTCGGAGTCTTTCTCAATCTCTTGGGATCAACTCGGGCAACCTGCGGTCTCGCAGATCCACCTCGTTGGCGAACAGGGTCAACCCTTTGCCTCGCAGGCCGAACAGACCCAGGGCCTGCGCGATGCCTTGCCGAGACTGCTCGCGCAACGGGCTGATGCTCCGCAGGGGCAGTTTGAAGCCGGCGTCGATGGTCGAACCTTGGCGACCTACCGCACGAGCGATGTGTACCCACTCTCGCTGCTGATCACCACCGACCGCAACGCCCTATTGAAGGACTCAGAGGGTCAGCGCACGGGGCTGGCGACCATCACTCTCGTGGCGCTCACTGGCAACATACTGTTGCTCCTGTTTATCGGCATGCTGTTTGCGATCTATCTACGCTATGAGCGCAGCCTGCAGGAACTCGCCAATCAGTCGCACGCGCTCGACCTGCACCTGATGGTGTCGGAGACAGCGGCGGACGGAACCATACTCGCCGGCAACTCTGCATTTTTTGCCGCGAACGGCTACGCACCTGAGGAGTTGATTGGTCAAACCTACCGGGCGCTCACTACTGAGATCCCCGGGCAAGGCTCGCTCGATGCAGCACTTGAAACGATGCGCGAGGGTCGGGCATGGCGTGGCACCCTGCAAAACCGCCGCAAATCCGGTGAGCTTTACTGGGTGAGCGCCACCATCGTGCCCTTCCCCGACGTGTGGGGCCGAGTCTCTCGGTACGTGACGTTGATGACGGACATCAGTGAGTCGATCCTGTTGTCTGCGAAGGTCGCCAACGAGCAACGGCTACGAGAGGACCTGACCACCCTCAACCAATCGCTGGTCACCGAAGCAACCACCGATCCACTCACCGGCAGACCGAACAAGCGCGCCTTTGATCTGTTCATGCCGCAGGCCGTGGCCGTCTCCAGGGACGACCAAAAACCCCTCTCGGTGATGATGCTCGACATCGATTATTTCAAGCAGATCAACGACAGTTACGGACACCCAGCAGGCGATGCGGTGCTGCGAGAGGTATCGCATCGCTGGGAGCGCGAAATCCGCGGCTCCGATATGTTGGCACGAATCGGTGGCGAGGAGTTTTGCGTCGTTCTTCCGAGAACGACCACCGACCAGGCGCGCAGGCTGGCTGAGAAACTCTGCAAGCTCACGGCCGCCGTCACCATCGACTTCGAAAACTCGCCTGGCGAAATCATCTCCATTCCCGTCACGGTGAGTATCGGCGTGGCGACTGCCGACCCTGCGGATGCACTCGGCACCGACAAACTCATGCACGCCGCCGATACGGCGCTCTATGAGGCCAAGAACTCGGGGCGCAATCGCGTCGTCGTGAGCGCAGAATAATGGTGCCGGGAATAGGATTCGAACCTACGACCTACGCATTACGAATGCGCCGCTCTACCAACTGAGCTATCCCGGCAACCGGCCCCGGGCGAACGCCGGGGGGCGCATCTTAAACGCGCCGCAGACGAATGAAAAGTTCGACCCCAGCATACTCCATGCCCGGCGGGGGTGGCGGCAGTCGGTCGAAACCGACCTCTTGTGGCGCGAGATCCGTGAGAACGCCCGTCTCGATGTCCTGAAAATGGTAGTGAGGCTCGGTGTTGGAATCGAACCAAGCTCGATCGCCATCGACAGCGAGCTGGCGGATGACACCCTTGGCCGCAAAAAGATTGAGGGTGTTGTAGACCGTGGCCTTGGAGACCCGCATGCCACTCTCGCGAAGCCGGCAGAGGATTTGCTCCGCCGTCAGATGCTGCGGAGAGGCCAGCAGCAGCGCAGCAATCCGCAGGCGCTGCGCCGTCGGCAGTACCCCGTTCTTTTTTAAACGCTCCACCAAAGTGACTGGCCGAACATGCATCGGCGAAAGTATATACACCCTGCCGCCCCATCGGGTCGAGCGCCAACGGCGGTCAGCGACTCAACGCCACTTGCAGAGCACCGCTACGCGAGGCGACCAGGTAAGGAATGGTGGCCCGAACCACTTGACCGCCGTCGTACGCCACGGTGAATCGGACCGACGCGCGACACGATACCGTGGCGATGGTTTCGTCGGTGAACAATGTCTGAACACCTTCGTTAGTGGCCTCCACAGCCGTCTGCGCCCACGATGCGCAGGCTTTCAAGCACCCGGCGCGAGACCCCTGATCATTGACTGGACACGCCGCCGTAACCTCGGGGATCTTTTTGTAGAGATCGCGTACGCACTGCTCAGCAACGTCCTCAATGACTCCCTCCCGACCCAACGAAAGCATCTGTTCAATCGCTGCGGGCTCATCGCACGAAGCCCGCGGGCTGCAGGCTACCAATGCGACGCAGAGCGCACCGAGAAGAGTCAGTTTAGCCCCCGCGAGCCCGGCCGACCGCAG
>Ga0315906_10004931_pt1 | contig 16910 bp, 9 predicted proteins | sample LakEriMetagenome_4_FD_203526 | JGI IMG/M metagenome (GOLD analysis project Ga0315906, IMG submission 203526) | Freshwater fungal communities from buoy surface, Lake Erie, Ohio, United States - Buoy 2 MA122 | ecosystem: Environmental > Aquatic > Freshwater > Lake > Lake biofilm | place: USA: Lake...
CTTTATCTTCGGCGGCAGGTGCAGAAATAGGAATAACCAAACCAATCGCAAGAGCAACGATTGGGATCAGCTTCCAACTTTTCTTCATTTCTTCCTCTCAGATTGACTACCCAGTAGTCCGCTACAGATGGCTAAATTTATGCGCTCGGCGAGGCTATTGCTAGGGAAATCACTAGCCCAAGGCGTTTATTAACCATTTTAGGTTCGCTTCTTCATGCTCTGCGTTATGAATATTGTCGAAAGCGAAGTGGCAAACCCGATTTCGAGTCTGAACTGCGTAGTGCATCCGATTTTCCACTATTTGGCAGATTTTCAAGGTCCTCGCATTGGGTAATCCAGAAAACAACAAATGCGTGGCAGGGACCCACAGCTCGGTAAAGTATTTTTGAGATAGAACTTGTCGGTAAAACCCAAACTGGATTTCCTTTAACGCCGAGCTTCTTAGTTCTTTGGTGGGAAGAATCGAAAACCACTCTGTGTAATTCTTTTCCCGCGAGTATGTACTTAAAGTATTAATCATGCGTTCTCGCAGAGTTATCTCCAGAGTTCCTATGAGCAAATAAGTATTTGAATATCTAATCAAGTTAGTTTTCACCTTGGGAGATTGCTACACAGCACCGACATAATTAAGTTGATATCAACAGGCTCTTTGCCTATAATTAAACTACCGATTCAAGTTGAGATCACTGGCGAAAGTTATATCGATTGAATCAACTGTTCTAAGTAAGATCACTGGCGAAAGTTATATCTCTTAGGCTTTGCAAATGGACTTCACATTAATTGTGGGGTCCATTTGTAATTACAAGAGAATTAGCCGACTAAGTCAGCGCACATGGCACGAAATGCCGCAGTATGCGCATCGACATCAGCAGCAGTTGTTGCCGGTGACATCAACGCCATATTGTGAAATGGCGTCAACAAGAAACCATCGTTTAACAAGCGCAAGTGAATGTATTGCTCGAGCTCGAAATCCCCTGATTCGGCGGCATCGCGACCCGTGCGTGGTGCCTTACCTTTGAAGATGTACTCACCGCGCGCACCTAAACGGTTGCAGTGCCAATCCAAGTCAAATTCAGCAATCGCAGCATCAACGCCATCGCTCCAGCGATCTCCGAGTGCAATCATCTCTTTGAACGCATCCGCTGTTAACACTTCACTCAACGTTGCACGCATCGCAGCAAGTGACATCGCATTACCCGCCAAAGTGCTGCCGATTCCACCAGTATCAATGATTTCTAGCTCAACCAACTTCTTAATTGAATTCGCGACATCGTCAGTCATTCCAAATGTGCCAACTGGAATACCGCCAGCAATGGCCTTGCCGATAGTTAAGAAATCAGGCTTTAGTCCAAGGTCCAGCGTCATTCCGCCAGGACCAACTGAAATTGTGTGGGTCTCATCAATAATCAACAGTGCGCCGTACTTCTTGGCAAGATCCTGCACCGCATATAGATAGCCATCTTCAGGAAGAACGATGCCGACGTTTGTCATCGCAGGTTCCATCAAAATTGCCGCAACATCACCGTGCTTTAGCGCAGCTTCCATGCCAGCCAAATCATTAAATTCAACAACGCGAGTTGTGACATCGAGATCCACTGGCGCGCCAAGATTTCCTTCGCGCTTAACTGTGTTTCCGGCATCATCAAGCGTTGCAAAAGTTTCATCAACGCTTCCGTGATAGCAACGATCGATAACGATGATCTTGCTGCGGCCGGTAATCAAACGGCAATAGCGAATAACGTGGCGATTGGCATCGGTTGCAGTCACTGTAAATTGCCACTTTGGTAGACCAAAACGTGAAGCAAGTTCCTTTGAAACAACTGCTGCATCAAGGGTTGGCAACATCGAAGTGATACCGATATCTGCCTGGCGCTTGATCGCAGCAATCGTTGCATCTGGTGAGTGACCAGTCATTGAGCCGGTATCGCCTAAACAGAAATCGATATAGGTGTTGCCATCAATGTCGGTGAACTTCGCGCCCTTCGCTTCCTTTACGAAAACCGGATGCGCACCTGGCCATTTAGCCATCCATGACATCGGCACACCTTCGTGCATCACCTTCTGCGAATCAGCGAAAGCTTCCGCGCTCTTCTTGTGATTTGCTAAGAAACGCTCTTCTTCAACTTTGCGAAGCTGCGCTAAACGACCTCGATCGATTTGTGTAGACATATCCCAATCCTATGTTTTCTCTTTTTACGCTTCGGAAAATACGAAGAGCGCTTCGATGTAATGCTCACCACTTATGCCTAAGTTCTGCGCATCAGGTGGCGCAGTCTGTGGCTCTATACAAACACCTTCTGGATCTTCGTTGTAGACAACCCACCAAGCCGCATCGGATTCAACATCAATGCGCGCGCAGTCTTCCCAGATAACCGCCGGAACGCCTTGTATTTCAGTGAATGCGTCATCCCAAGGACCCGAAGGTTGCGGAACATATTCACCGGTGGGAATTCCATCTTCATCACGCTTGAGCATCTTCGCTGCTTTAAATTCAATTTCTGCACTGCCGCCTCGATCGAGATCGCGCGGAAACCAAGGGTGCATTCCAAGCCATGCCGGCAACTTGCAATCACCAGGATCGTATTCAAGTGACCAACGCACAGCATCATCTAAAACTTCAATAGTTTGTTCGATAGTCGCTCCACCATAAGGCTTTGGCAGATGCAACAAAGAACGTCCGGGGCCTACCTCTTGCCACGAAGAAGTAAATCCATAACCATGAATCGCATGTGGCGGGACAACATTTGTTGGCAGCTGAATCTCTTCGCCATCTGCGCCAAACATAATTCCGTCACGAATTCGCCCAGCCCATGGCCCCATCGCATACCAACCATGAGTTAAAGGGTCTCCACGATAAGGAACTGCAAATTGCATATCGCGCCAAGTAATCGATGTAATGCGCGCACCGTTATCTAAATCAATGGCGATCTGAAATTCTGCATCATCTATATATTGCATGGCGCTCCCAATTAATTTTTTGTTAGTTAGAGTTTTGCGAGCTCGTGCTTGTAAGGAGGTTGGGCCCCCGCACGAGAACACGTGATCGCCGCAGCTGCTGCGGCACGCGCTAAGACTTTCTTCAAACCTTCACCTTGCAAAGACATGATTCCATCCTGCACCATTGCTTCGACGATGATCGCACCAACTGTGTCACCCGCACCAACCGTGTCGACAACATCAACTTTCACACCCGGTGCTTCTTCGCTTCCACCTTCGGTAAAGCCGATCGAACCATTTGCACCACGTGTAACGACAACTAACGCAGCGCCATCTTTAACCCAGCGCTTTGCCACATCTTCAAACTTTTGATCAGGAAACAGCCAAGCCAGATCATCATCGCTGACCTTGATAACACTTGAGATTGCCGCCCATTTTTCAACGGCTGCCTGATAAAGATCTCGATCTCCCATTACAGATGGGCGAATATTTGGATCAAAGACGATCGGTGCAAACTCAGCCACCTGCAGCGCCCAGTCGTATAAAACGCTTGCCCCAGGCTCAATAATCGTTACCAAAGTGCCGATGTGAAGCACGTTTGGCTTATGTACTGAAGGATCCGGCAACCAGTTCAAACCAAAATCAAATGTGGCTGTGCCATCAATTTTAAATTCATATGTCGCACCACCATCGGCACCCAAAGAAACAATCGCCAAGCAAGTTGGTTTATCACTCGTTAAAGCTAAATCTAGTTTTACTTCATCAGCCAACAACTCTGCTCGCGCAGAAACTCCATAATCGTCAGTTGAAATTCCATCAATAAAGTGAACATCATGTCCCAAACGCGCTAGCGCTTTTGCGGTATTTGCTGGTCCGCCGCCAACCACAGCAATGCGCTCTGGTGTGCCCGGCAACAAATCAATCAAAACTTCTCCGCAAACCCAGATGCTCATGCATTTTCTCCTTGCCGTGCCAAGTATTCGGTAATTACTTCAACGCCCAATAAATGATCTTCAACTTGTGGCAATCCGCTAATCAACAAAAATCCCGCCAAACCACTACCCGCAACATTCAGCGCCAAACCACCACCGTGAATCGCATGTAGCTCTTCGCTCAAACCAGTTTCCACATACCAATCAACGCCACGTTCTTCGGCATCTACGCGCACATGCATCGTCGACTTACCTGTCGCCATTACGACCCGCGCCTTACGCGCCACCCAAGAATCGTTATCTAATTTCGAACCCGGCAGAGCAACTTTAAAAACTGTCCAGTCACCTAAACGAACTTCCACAATTATCGGCAGCGCCCGTGCGCTTGCTTTAGCAAAACCAATCTCGCCAATTTCAATCGCTTGCGCGTGCGTCAACGACGGCAAAACCAAAGCCTCGGCCTCGCGGGCAAGCCCTGCGCTGGTAAAGCCCCCGGTAGTTTCGACCATTGGCTTATCTTGCCCTAGAACCTTGAGTAAGCAAACACACCCCAAAAACCCTTGATTTACTTAGTTATTTTGTAGGTAATGACTTTCTTAACTTTGCCGATTAGAACGGTTACCTGGTACGTCCCTGGTTTAGAAAATTTTATTGCCGGAGCTTTATATGTTCCCGTTTTCTTCACGGTTGTAGAAGCCACTGTGTAACTCTTGCCATCAGAGCCTTTAATAACAACTTTGATGGCAGTTCCTTTTTTCACTGAAGGAATCGAAGGCTGTACAGCATTCTTTAAAGATGTTGAAATGGTGGCCTTTGAACCAGTAAGGGTGAGTGATTTAACAGGACCTGAAATTTTTGTTGGAATTGCAAAAGTTGTTGTCTTTGTTACTTCGCCTTTTGCATTTGTACTCACACCTGGTCTGGTAGGTATTGATGGCGAAGGTGATGGGGTTTTAATTGGCGTCGGAGTCGGCACGGGTGTCGCGCTTACTGATGGTTTTGGGGTTGGCGTAATGGTCGGAGTAGGCGTCGCACTCAATGATGGGTTAACAGATGGGGATGGTGAAGCCGATGCTGTTGCGGTATCGGTGGTTGAGCCACCACCAAATCCACCTCCGCCAAAACCTCCACCACCAAATCCGCCACCTCCACCTCCACCAGACGGAGTCGTTGCTGTTGCCGAAGGTGTTGGTGATGCGCTCGGTGCAACTGTGGCAACAACTGCAGCGGTAACACTTAAGCTTCCGGATTCCGTTGAAAATGGACTAGTTCCTACACCATTTGTAGATGCAATCCGCGCTGTATAAGTTCCCGTTGCTAGAGAAATAAAAGTTGAAAACGTTTCAGTAATATCAGTTACTACTCGTGAAATTAAATCCGCACCATCTTTAATCAATTTAACGGTAAATGAAAGCAAAGTTGATCCGCCGTTACTGGTCGGAGGTAGCCAACTCACACGGGCTTCACCAGCAGTACCTGTTCCAGCAATTGTTGGAGCGCTCATTACGGCTGCAGTACTCGGAATCGTTACTGCATCAGATTTGACTGAAGTTGTACCCGTTGTATTAGCCGAATTAATAGCAGTCACTGTGAATTCAGCTGAAGAGCCAGCGGTTAACCCAGTGAATTCGTAGGAAGTCGCATCTGCGGCGGCACTTTTTGAGACTGCAGAGTTAATCTCTTTAATCACATAGCTTGTTATATCTAGGCCTCCATTATCTGCAGCCGAAACAGCAGACCACGAGACAGTTGCTTTGCCAATTCCGGCAACCGCAGTTGGTTTATTTGGGGCGCGGGGAGCGGTCTTAGGAACAGCTGTCAGAGTATTTGAACTCCATTCGCTTACATCAGTTACTTGAAATGCTCTAACTTGGACAACATAAGTTGATCCACCAGATAAGTTGTTGAAGACCACTTCATTATTTGTTTCTCCCGTAACCGACAAAATAATTTCAGAATTATCACTAGATTTAGTCAATCTGGCGGCGTAAGCAGTTGCACCTGTAACTTTTGTCCAAGAGACCGTAATAGTTCCAGCTCCATAAGCGGCAGTGGTCCCCACTCGAGCGGTAACGCCAGTCGGTACCGAAGGAACGGCAGCTTGTAAAAGAGCGGGTTGTAGAAACGCTACTAGGGACGAAATAACGATAAATATTCGTATTCGCATTTTACGGAATCGTAATCGTTATATTTCGGTCGCTAAGTGCAGCATTGCTTGGCGATGCGGTGGCGATAGAGATTGAATTAAATGCAGCACTTTTCGCTTCAATTGCCTTAATAGTCCAGGCGTATGTACGATCAAGATTTAATTCGTAATATCCATTTTCATCCGTGACAGTTGAAATAATCTTTGTAGCATCTGTGTCTCGCACTGCAGATACAATAACTTCTTTCAGGGCAACGTTGGATTGATTTCGAACATAGCCAGAAATATTTCCAGTTGGTAAAACCACGGTTGCAAGTCCTGCTGAAACTTCAGAACCACTAGCAACACCAGATGAAACTGTTACGGAAATTTCTTTCTCGACACCAGAAATCTTTCCTGGCCAGAAATTAATTTTAAAAGTACCGTCAGATAAGTTGACGGCTCCTTCACCAAGCTGATTTAAATAGTTATTAGAATAGAACTCATATTGGCTAGTTGACGTGTTTAACTTATTGACTTGATACCACCCATACATATTCGCAATGCCCGCATTACTGCTTACTTTTAACTTTAGATTTGGCTTATCAAAAGTTACTGTCATCGTCTCATTTGTAACTGGTGAGAAAGAGTCAATCGTTACAACTTTTGGCATGTACTGACCAACGGTGTCATAGCCTGGATAGAAAGTTAGTCTGTACTTGACCCCAGTATCTAGGTTGAGTCCAATCTTTCCTGTCTCATCTGTATGTCCGCCAGAAACCCAAGTGGAAGTGCTTGTTACAGTATCAATCGACTCAATGCTCACATATCCATATTTGTTTGGCGTAGTAAGCGAACCGGATTGAGGAATTAAAACAGTCGCTCGACTGGTGACGCCTCCCATTGCTTTATCGCCTATATTTCCCAAAGCACTAATCGTGTAGCGCTTAAATGTGTACTCCGAACTCTTGTAATAATTAAGCATCAGTGAGCATTTATTTGGACAATCAGGATTTGCCTTATCAACATAGACTCCAAATTGACCACTGGAATCAGTCCAGGTGTAGAAATTCTCATTCTCAATCCAAATGTTTACATTTACATTCGCAAGCGGAACTGGGCTAGCACCAGGTGTCACTATTCGTCCGGTGAGGTTTGGATTTCTTAGCCTTAGAGTTATTTCGCTTCCAGAAGATCCGCCTGAAACAGTAATAGTCTGTGATTCAGATTTTCCGTACTGGAAACCAGTTCCATATGGCACCGCGCGAATTACATAGGTTCCATCTGGAATTGTTAGCGCAAACTTACCTGTGGAATCTGTATTAGTTGAATACTTCCAATAATCATCACTTCCAAGAGGAGCAACCAGAATATTTACATCACGAACTCCAACCGTTGAAGTGCCCGGCTCTAATACTTTCCCTCGAACGGATGGTGTACCTAATCGGAATGTGTAGACACCTGCAACAGCGGTTACAGTTTCATTGGCCCAAAGATCCTTTACCTGAGTAACAACGCTTGAAGCAACAGTTATTTCATACTCTCGGCTTGTGTATGCAGCGCGATATTCCCAATATGGTTCAACTCTAACTCGATAGGTACCATCGGCTAGATTTGCTCTGAAAACACCGTCGTTAACCTCAACGCCTTGGCCGTCTTGATATTCGCCATTTACCATCTTCCAGATATAGGCATATGAGTACCTGTAGGTATCTCCCAGCTCGTTAGTAATTTTGCCAGAGAGATTGCCGCTCGAGAGCGCAACATTGCAGGTGGTTGTACCACTCGTGGCAACGACACAATTCGACACATAAGTAACCACTGGTCCAGAAGCCGATGAAGAATAAGGTCGAACTTCGATTTGGTAAGTGCCAGGGGTGACTTTAAACCCAAATACGCCGTTGTAGATCCAGCGACCTTCAACATATTCAAAATACTTACCGTTTGAGCGTTTAATGTATACAAGCGATGAAGAGGTGTACGTCTCTCCTCCAAAAGTTATAGTTCCCTTCAAATTAACGCTTGGTAATTGAATTAGGAAATATCCCGCTGAGGCAGTTAGCGTTTCGCCTGCTGCAGTTTTTACTTCAGTGACTAATCCGCTTGCCACCTTAACCGTCAAGCTTGTCCGTGAATAAAGTGGATCGTTATATGGAGGCTCAACCTGTACGCTCCAAGTTCCATCCTCAAGGAAGGTTTCACCAATTCCATATCCGTCTGGATATGAAAACTGCGGATTATAATTTTTTATTGATGTTGAGCTTTTCTCAGCAAAATAAGCGTATGCCCATGTACCTCGTAAAACGTTATTTGAAGCATCAACCATTTTTATTTTTAGGTTTGCAGAATTTAAATTAATGTCACAAGCAACGGTTCCGCTATTGGGAACTGTACAAATTTCACTGGTTGTTGCTATACCGCCGGCGCTCTTAACATCAGCTTGGGCCATAAAGTAGTAACTGCCAGGCTCAAGGTTGAAGGCGAAATTGCCTTGTGCATTGGTGACTACTGGTCGCGCCCCGACAGGTTGAGTGCGACCGTTGCCTTCTGTAACCTTCAAAACTTGAATCCAGTTACCTACAGAAACACCCTTTGGGCCACGGACAACACCGGTGACATTCGGATTGCGCAGTGGCAATACCAAGGTCGATGAACCAACGCCTCCCGAAACAGTTACAGAAAGTGGCGATGAATCAGCCTTTGACGGATCAGCATAAGGTTGCCGTGCAATCATTTGGTACTGACCATCAGGAACGGTTTCAAATCCAAAATAGCCTGTTTGATCGCTACTTGTTCCGCGGATTTCGCAGTACAGACAGACTTTGTTTTGATCAAAAAGATTAATATCGGAATATGGAACAGGGGTCGTTCCGTCAGGTGCGACAACAGTTCCTGATATTGGCGAACTCGCCAGCGTTAAAGTGTAAATCCCAGAAATGGCAGTTAAGTTTGACGCTGAGCCCTGCTGTTTAATTGAAGTAACGGTTCCTGTCTCGACAGTAATGTTAAAAGTTTGAGGTTTACCAAGCTTTTGGTTTGATATTGGATATGCCGTAATTGTATAGATGCCACTTACTAAATTTAGATCAAAGATTCCTGATTGCTCCTCTTTAGAATTATTCCAAAGAGTACGGGTTTGCACACCATCAAATTGTGCTGAAATTGCGATAGTAGTTCCAGATGTTTGAATTACTCCAGCCGAGGATGCGACCCTAACTCTTAAATTAGTCGCCGGTAAATCTAAGTTACATGTGACTGTTCCTGTTTCTGGCACCGTACAAGCCGAACCGTAATAGTAGGAATTCTTTGCCCAAACATAAATTTGTGGTCGGTATATGCCTGGACTCATATTTAAACCGAAATAGCCGTTGGCGTTGGTAGTTGTGCTCTTCCCAACATATTCAAAGTATTTATAGTCACCTTTAGTACTAGCCTTTAGAAATTCCACGCTTCCTTGCGCAACCGTTCCACCAATTTTTAGAGTTCCAGTTGTATTAGGTGCTGGCAGTGAAATATCACAGACTTTGTTCTGGCCCGAAATAACAACGCAATTAGCTGAGACTGTTCCGGTGCCTCCCGCACGTTCTAGATCACCTTGGACTTCAAATTGATAGGTGCCTGGCTCAAGATTGAATCCAAATTTACCTTCAGAGTTTGTGTACCTGTTGCCGTTCGGCACCTTTTCCCAGCCACCATTTTGATTTATTTTACGAACATAAACCCAGTTATTTACAGAAACTCCGAGAGGACCGCTAACAGTTCCCGTGACATTCGGAGTTCGCAATTTAATGACTAAACTTGTAGGTCCGACGCCACCAGAAATAGTGGTTGTTGTTTCTAAAGAATCTGCACGGAGGTTGTCGCCTTCATTTACTCGTGCTTGAACAATATAAACCCCATCAATATTTATTGAACCTAGATTAAAGCCAAAATATCCATTTGTATCGGTATTAGCTTGGTATTGGCTATTTCCTATTGTTGCTACGACTCTAATATTCGCTGCTCCTGTTGCCCCATCTGCAGTAACAACTCGACCCGAAAGTGCAGGAGATCTCAACTTCAGAGTATAAGCACCATCTGTTGCCGTTAAAATCGACGTCGTTCCCTCAGCCCGCAAATTTGTCACAGCGCCACTTGATACATCAAATAGATAACTTTGATCTATTCCATTTGTAGTTATATTACTTAAACTTGAAACTGTTATTCGGTAAGAGCCATCTTTAAGCGCAAGTTCCCAAGTACTGCCTAAACCAGTTTTGCTCTTTTGGAGTATGTATGAAGCGACTCCATTATTACCGATATAAGTAGTACCCTCTTTTACTTGAAGCGTATACATGTAATTTGTAGTAAGAACTTCGGAAGTAGAACTTCTAACTTTAAATTTAAAGTTTGGTGACGGTAAATTTAAATTACAAACGACCGATCCAGAAGTTGGAACTACGCAAGGATCGCCCAGTAGACTCATTGTTTGAACCGTTCCTGCATCGCCATATACATATATACCGATAGATGGTCTGTAAGTCCCAGGTTCGAGTTTTCCAGCGAATCCACTATCTGGAATTCCCCAATCAGAAATACCATTTTTTGTTTCACCGGGATTAGTCGCTAGGTTGAAGGACACATACCAAAAACTTATATTTCTTCCTTGCACTGAAACTTGGCCAGTGACATTTGGGATATCAAGGGAGAGATTACATACTGTCGGTGTATCTGAAGTGACTTCACATATTGGACCCAGGGTTTCTAGACCACCCACTGTTGCATCTGTGCTGGCCTGAATTCGGTAAGAACCTACTGGAAGATAAATTCCATATTGGCCGTTGGTGCCTGATCTTAACGTTCTACCGCTATAGATCCACTTGCCACTTTGTTGGGTCAGCAACCTTAAATAATTATATTTTGAGACTCCTTTTGGACCAGATACCGTTCCGGTTAAGTTTGGAGTTCTAGCCAATAAAACGATATTTGTCGGACCAAAACCATTTGTAATGGTCACAGATTCAACATTTGTTCCCACAGAAATACCAGTGGTTATAAGTTTTTTACTATAAGCATCTAATGCCCAAATGTTTAGTGGTCCATCAGCTATTTTGTTGGCTAAATCAAAAATAAAGAATCCGCTTGCATCGGTTAGTGGCCCGGCGTATTCAGCAACCCCCGGTTTTCCGTAATAAATCCGCATTCCAGATAATGGAGTTGTGCCATTACTTTCAAGAACTCGACCTGCTAATTGTGGTTGCCCTAAAGTTAGTGAGAAAATTCCACCAGATGCAGTTATCGCGGTCGATGTGTCAGTCGGCTTTAGATTTGAGACACTGCCACTTGTAATAGTAAAAGTGAATTCACGAGATACTCCAGTTGTAACCGAATCAACAGCTGGATTGATCCTTACTTTGTAGTCGCCATCGATCAACGGAACTGTAAATGTGTCACTTTCCAAGACTTTAAGAGTGGTCTGCATTCCCATTACCTGCTCATTAGTAGTGGCTAGCGAGAAATTAACTGCCATATTGCCGGTAAATGCGGTTCCGTTAAGATTCTTGAACTTAATATTAAATTTGTCTGCTGGAAACGTTGCATCACAGACTGTCTTCGAACCTGCAACCACTACACACTTAGGGCCAAAAACAGCGTAGTTTTGACCATTGGCCCAAACCATAAACTGAATACGGTAAGTGCCAGGCGTAGTAAAGAATGAAAATTTATTACTACTATTTAGAGGCGTGTTGTAACCCATTTTGCTCATGTACCACTTGCCACCGCCGTAGTCATTGAATAAATATGCAGAAGCCTTTGTTAATCCGGGTATTCCTGAAAGTGTTCCAACCAATGTAGGAGCACCGAGCGCAGCATTACAGGTCTTAGATACGCCTCCAACGACAACACATTGAACCTGCGTAGTTGCAAAATCTCGAGTTACCGGCTGTGAAAAGATAATTGTGTATGTATCTGAAGGTAATCCCAGTGAGAAGTTTCCGGATGCATCAGTCTTGCTATTTAAAACAGTGAGTCTTCCGCTTAGAGTTGATGTTTGAACGCTGAAATCTGCATTGGGTTGAGCAACTCCATCAACAGTTGCCTGACCTGAAACGTTCACGGTTGGTAAAGCAACTGACAAGTTTAGTTTAGATGGAGAACCTGAAGTTAATGTAAAGGATTCAGAGTAGGAGAAAGAAACTTGCTTGCCATCAACAATTGAGACTGCTCTAATCCGTAATGGAAAGTCGTTATAACCAGGGAAACCAAAGTGTCCGTCAGTTGATATCTGTGTGGAGCCATCTGGTCTCCACCGACCTTCATACATCTCTAGGTAAACCTTTGAAGCAGACCCATAAGTGCCACTAAGTTGACCGGTAATTTTTGATGTAGGTGGCGTTACTGAAATGGTGAGTGGATCTGAAGTCAGCGAAGACGCCAGGAACGTCCCGCCGGCATAGCCCTTGTTCTGCCACCACGCAGGTTTATTAAATGCAAATGAATAGTCATATTTATACTTTGGAACGTAAGTAAGGAATACCTCATTATTGGAATTGAAATAACCGATATCTCCCTCTCTAAGTTGATTCAAACTTGATGTTATATAAGGCTCCACAATCAATTGAGCACCTTCAAAACTGGATGAGCTACCTAGCTGCATAATAACCGTGGGAGCAGGGAGTTTTAGATTATAAATTCCTCCAGATGCGCTTACCGAAGAGTTATCTTTCAAGTTCTTAACAGAAGTAATCGAGCCGCTTGTCACGGTGACCTCAAATTGCGATCTGCGAATGCCTATCTCTGTTCGGTCATTAGCCTTTAAGGTCGGCGAATTGGGTGAAATCGTGATTGTTGAAACACCATTTGGAAGTGAAAGTACAGCACTAGAGTCTGCAAGTCTTGAAATTCTGTAATTTAAGTAAGTTGTATTCACGTCAATAAATGATGCTGTTGCAGATTCTGTAAAATCTTTAACTTTGAGAGTTAGGTTAGTGAGAGTCGGATTTGGTGGCGTGAAGGATGAGACCGCTTCATTTGGAACGTATCCTGCTGGCAAACCTGAAACTAAAGTTATTTTTCCATTAATTATTCGAAAAACTAATTGAGATCTATCAGAAAGTTCACCATTTGCCTCAAAACTAATTGGACCACTAAGGCCATTAAACTTTTTAGTATTGATGTAATTATTTAAATTACTTCGCGTAGTGTTCCCTGCCAATATTCCAGCAAGTAAGAATTTAGTTGCATCATAGGACTCGGCTGTATATTGAAAATATCCAGTATTTTCAAAATAAGCAAGGTATGTATCTGAGTGAAACTGCATAGGCATGGTTCTTGAAAGAACAGTCACAGATTCAAATCCTGGGTTACCTACAGGGTCAAACCATTTTTGATCGAAGTGAAGTATCCCCGAATTTTCACCGTAAACGAGGGGGCTGCATGTCACGCAAACTTCCATGAATTCAGGCGCAAACCTAGTCGGTCCGCCCTCGTAAGAGTCCCAGTCTTCATATCCGTTATATAGATAACCCGTGGCACCAGCGGCTTTCGCTTTAGCAAGAATGTCAGCTCTTGCGGTAACCGTTGGTGTCCCACGTTTCCACTCTAGTAATGACTGCGGCAATATATTTGGCGCCCTAGCCCATCGCGACAACAAATCAGGATTTGAAGCATCATCTTCAAATATTGCGGGTCTCGTTATACCCAACGCTTTCACAGTGTTTAAAGTTCTCAAATCATTTGGATCCTCAGGCAAAACAATTCGGTGGAAAGTTCCATCTGCCGTGTTTGCCAAACTTGGATCAATTGCCGCAGGTGAAATCATCGGGATTCCGGCAGCTGAATAAATTGGAATTACATGCTTTGCAATATGCGATGAACTTGGTCCGATAACGCCAAGAACACAACCATCAGCCACTGCGCTATTAGCTGCATCCACGGCAGTTTGGGTATCAAACTGATCATCGATAATTAACAAGTTTGGTTCAACATTTGCAGATGGGTTTGCACTTAAGAAGCGAGTTAGAGCAGTTTGTGCTCCACCTAAAAGAGCTCTAACGGTTGGTGTGCCGCGTTTCCACTCGAGCAACATATTAGCTTCGTTTGACAAAACGGTTGGAGTGCCGCGTCGCCAACCAAGCATTGCCGCGTTGTATTGGCTCTTATTTGTCTTGCTATATTGAAATGCGAGTTTGTATTTAGTCGAACAAGCTGTAACAGATTTAGCATCATTTCTTGCACTCTGCGGCACTGGATTCGAAAGTGCCTGGGACGCGCTATAAAAACCTGAAGGTCCGCCAAATGAAAAGAGTGGAACCAATAGCGCAACGATCAAAGATTTGATCGTCTTCGCCCGAAGCCCTGTGCGGTGGCGCAGCCAAATGGCCTTCACAACAAACCTCCCGCGGGCAGAACGACATTGGGCAACCTGACTCCCCAATTAGTCATCCGTAATTCTCGCCACTTCTTATGCACCCCGCAAGGGATATCCCAATTCGCCGCGGGTGAACTATCTACAAAACCGCTGGGCCAACGCCCCAAGCGCCACCGCTATGGCGATCGATTACCCACGCCGAATATTCCGCTAATTCAGGCTGTCCAAACCAACCCGCACCATCTTCACCAGCAACCATCAATGCCGTAGCCAGCGCATCCGTTAAACCACCATCTGGCCCAAGCACCGTCGCCGACTTCGCACCGATTGCAATCGTTCCTGTAGCCGGATCAAAGATATGCGCCCCGCGTTCGTATGTTCCGCTCGTCGCAATCGCACCGTCGTGAATTTCAAATATCCGCAGAACCTCTTGGCGATTATCGGGATTAACAACACCGATCTTCCAAGGCCCCGCCACGCCTTTTTCGACAACTCCACCACGCAGCGTTAAATCTCCCGCCGCATTTACCTGCACATTCTCACAACCCGCCACCAACAAAATATCTGCAACGCGATCTGCCGCCCATCCCTTTACATAACCCGATGGATCAAAGCCACCCGCAACCACCCACGGATCAAATGCCCCACCCGTTAAATCTCGCGCAACCGCACAGAGCTGCCAAACCTCTTGCACAACCGCCGGGCATTGTTCAATCGATATTTCTCCACGTCGCAAACGCGAAACAAACGAACCATCTTTATAGGTCGAGAAATCCTCATCAACTCCATAAACAAATTTCTTAACTTCTTCAACGGCCGCATCAATCGCAGCCTCGTCAACTTTGCTCGAACCCAAATCTAAAAAGAGAACGGTGCCCCAAACGTCTATCTCATATCGCTTGCGCACCACGTCTGTAACTTACAGCCCCGCCTTTGCCAGCGCGCTAGCCAGCGATGTGTACCAACCGTAAGAAGTAAATGACGCACCTGATACTCCCGAAATATTCGCCGATTGCGCAGCCAAGGTGCGCTGGCGCAAAACCGGCACCGACATCTGCGTCCAGCGATCATTACGCCCTGATGGCGCCGTAACAGCCTGCGCATCTGTGATTTTGCCGTTTTCAACAGTTATCTTCACTTGAACAAATCCGTAGCGCACATCAACTGAATCACCGGTAAATGTTCCGCTTACCGATTTTGTTGCCGGCGCAGAAGCCGCCTTAGTTGGAGTCGCAGCCGGTGTTTGGCTCTGTGAATTACTCGTCGCCACAGATTTACTTGGAGTAGCTTTCGTTGTCGCAGCGGCAGTCGCAGACTTTGTTGGCGCAGCGCTCTGCGTTGCAGCAGGTGTCGATGCAGTGCTTGCAGGATCAACCGCCGCCCCCGGCAGCGCCATCGAAGAACTTTCAGTAGATGTAAATGTCGGCGGCGTAATCGCCAAGACCGCACCCAACCCACCAACGGTTCCGGTTGCAATCAGTATCGCGCGTTTCATATGCAAACCTTCCCGTGCTCTCCTGTGAAAACCCTTAACGAAGCCACAACTTCAACTGCGACTATTGCCAAACTTTTACTCGCTGTGAAAGGCAAATGCTTCATCGTGGAAACGATTCTTCGGCACACCCAGATCATCTGCCGCAGCCTTTACCGCCTCCACCAAAGGCCCAGGGCCACAGATGTAGATATCGGCATCAGCAATCCGCGGCACCAAAGCCTTTAACGCCTTGGCATCTATCGGATGTTCCTTACGAGATCCCACTAAGTAATGCACCCGAATCGAACCATTTGAGTGATACTGCAAATAGTCGAGCTCATCCTTTAAAACCAAATCCTCTTTACGCGATGCACGATAGATAACATCCATCTGCACACCGTTCTTAAACTCATCCATCAACGCACGCACCGGCGTGATTCCAACACCGCCACCCACCAACACCACATGCGGCATAGTCGCGCGCCCTGCAGTAAAGGCGCCATATGGGCCTTCCACAAAGACTCGCGTCCCCGCACTTAAAGAAGCAAGCGACCTCGAATGATCGCCTAAATCTTTAACGGTAATTCGCAGGTAATGCGCAGTAGGAGCTGCCGACAAAGAATAAGGATGCGACATCAAAAAATGTCCCTTAGCAGCAAAGCGCCAACCAAAGAACTGTCCACCTTCTGCCGCTAGTTCTGTGAGCTTTCGCCCCTTCATCACAACCGAGATAACTCCAGGTCCTTCCACAACAACTTTCTCAACGCGCAAGTTATGGCGCAGCGAACGCACCAATGGAATACCGATACGCCACCACAAAATCGAAAAGCCCATCGCGACATATAAGAAAGTCCAATACGCACGATTAAGCGGATGATCTATAAACATCTGGCCGTTAATCACCTGGTGCATAAACGATGCCGCAATCGCTGAATAAGTAAGAACGTGAACCGTCCACCATGTTTCATAACTCATCTTGGCACGCGCCTTCTTATAAGAAGTAACACCGGCCGCCACCATCAAAATAAATCCCGCCAGCGCCCACCACATCCACTCAAAGTTCCCGAGCATCCGCCACATCTCAACTGCCAA
>Ga0315906_10004933_pt1 | contig 16908 bp, 19 predicted proteins | sample LakEriMetagenome_4_FD_203526 | JGI IMG/M metagenome (GOLD analysis project Ga0315906, IMG submission 203526) | Freshwater fungal communities from buoy surface, Lake Erie, Ohio, United States - Buoy 2 MA122 | ecosystem: Environmental > Aquatic > Freshwater > Lake > Lake biofilm | place: USA...
TTAGACAAAATCAAAGCGAGTTATGAATTATGGAAAGGTGATAATCATAAAATCATCGACGAAGGTTCGTTAAGAGTTTATTTTATACCTGACCAAAAAATATCAATGCAATTTGGTTATTATATGCAATCTGTGGTAGAATGGGACAGTGGTTATCTTAGAGGAAATTATCCTGAAGTTTTTAGTAAAGAAAATAAAAAAGAAATACCATATGGTGGGTCAATGTTAGGTGCACAATGGTGTGTAACAGGTAGAGGTACGAGTGATTCACGATCAAACATGTGGGGTTCATATAGAAATACTAGAACTTTTTATTTTGTTATAGATGAAAGTAAGGCACCAGCTGAAGGTGTTAACGAAAAAGTAGGTCGTTATTACATAAGTGCATTACAAGTTGACAACTCAATTCGTGAAGGATATCGTATTACTAGTGCATTAAATGATGGTGACATATCCATGACTTGGGAAGAAGTTATTAAAATCTACCCACAATTATCTGAACATAAAGATAAACTTGTTTCAGTTAAATTTGATGTTGAGGGTGAGATGGAAAATAGAGATATTGTGAGTAGAATTAACGAAACTGAAAATAACAAATACGAATTTAGAAGGGTCGACAAAAGATTTAAAAAGGCGTTTTTGGATAGAGGAGGTGTTATCCATAAAGCACATTCTTGGCGTTCTATGCCAGAACAACTTAGAGAAGTTTATATTTTAACTTCAACCCAAAGAAACGTCTTAGATAAATTTCAATCATATGAATTGATGAATGAAATTAGAAAGAAGGGTAGTGAATTTAACTTATTGAACAAAAGATTAAAAACAATTGGTTTAGGTGGTGTTGGTTACATATACGACCATTTGATGAAAAATGAATTTGATGTTGCTAGAACTAGTCTTGATAATCAAAATATACGTTTGTATAAAAGTAAAAACACCGATAAACTTGGTCTGTTTAATACTGTGACCGCAAAGTGGGTTGATTCTGATGGTATAGTATTTGAACCTAATTATAGAGAAATTGACACCGCTCTATATATGGATAATGATGGTAATATGTATGTAGTGGAAACTTTTTCAGAATCAGGTGAACCTACACCAACATCTTTATATTGTGTTTATCCCGTAAATGAAACAAATGAATACGTTAGTGGACATTTTATCACCGCACAAAAATTTGAAGTTTTAAAAGAAAAAATACATCCGTCTGAGGATGGTGATATAACAAATATCGACGATTTTAATCCTGAAACGGATGTTGATATTAAGGAAATTAAAAAGGGACTATAAAGTCCCTTTTTTTATGATAATAAATGATAATACTCTTTAAAGTGTTTAATTCTATCGGGTAAACCAATTGTACCACCGTTAACTCTCTTAGTAATTTTAGTTACAACTTGGTCTGTTGCACCTTCGTCTGCCATTTTGTGTAAACCGTTTTTATTAAAAAACCAAGCTGCAGATAATAGTGCATAATCACTAGCAACCTTTTCAGGGTTTGATAAAATATCTTCATTTATTGATTTACCAAACGCAGTGTAGTTATCCTTACCGGTTAATTGTATGTAGCCACGGCCACAAAATTTTGCACCCTCCCCACTAGATTCGGGACCATTACCCATTCTTCCACCGTATACTTTATTCGCTATTTTTGCTGGTTGTCTTTCATACGCCTTAGCCAACGCTTCTGTTGGGAAATACTTTTTAAATATCCCCATTAAACCCTTAGCTGAATAGTTCAAATTTTCTTTCGTAAGTCTAAATCCACCACTCTCATGTCCACATTGAGCCAAGAAATGTGCTAATCTTAATGGTGTGTTAATTTCAAATTTTGCAGCAGTATCGGGTATTTGTTTGATTACAGCATCAGGAATATGACCCTTTAATGCTTCTAATTTCAAACCCCCGACACTTTTAACTGGTGCGGGTTCAGTTATAATTGTTGGAGCACTTACTGTTGATTCTGAAAACATCTTAGACCAAGTTCCGTCACCCACAATACCGTCTGCAGTTAAACCATTTGATGATTGCCAAGCTTTTACTGCTGCCTCAGTTTTAGGTCCAAATTTACCTATTGGGTCTACCCCTAACTTTACTTGGAGTTTTCTTACGTCGTCTCCTTCAGATCCTAATTTTAGTAACATATCTTTTCTTTTATTATAAATACAATTATTATTTCATTAATATTTATTAAAATATGAAAAAAGTTGTCCTATCCGAAAATCAAATAAAAAATTTAGTTGATAGTTTGATTACTGAACAACAGACTAATAAAGTTATCTTTAGTGTGGATTTTCAAAATGCGTTTTCCAGCGGTCAATACAATTTCAACCCTCAGTATGAAAAAATTGTTAACGACAATATTGAAAAAATAGACCAATTTATCAAAGGAAAAAATATTGAAAACTTCAAATTGTTAATATCTTCAGGTGAATCACAAGTACCAAACCCTAAAGGTTTTGAGGAAAAAGGTTCTTTAGCTAAAAAAAGAGCCGAAGTTTTGAAAGGATATTTGGATAGGGTCTTACCTAATGTTTTAGACATGAAACCGGTTGTTGAAATCTCTCAACCAATTATTGGTAATACACCATGGGTTGCAGGACAAGATAATAAAGACGACCAAAAATACACACAAGAACAATTTGTGAAAGTTAATGTGGTTTTAACATCAAATGAACCAATAAAACCTGAAAGAAGAGTTAGTGTTGAAGATACGGTAAAAATGAATAATCCACAAGGGAATGCTTCGGGTGTTGGTTTTGTTATGAGTATTAGTGAATTACAATTTGACCCGAATTATGGATATAAGAAATTGGGACACCATTATGAATTAGAAATATTCCCATCCGACACAGATTATTGGAAATCTACGGTTGGAAACAATTTACAAGCTTTAGAAATTGCAATAGATAAGTATAAAAAAATGTATAAAACTGATATTGTGCGTAGAGGTACCACCAAAGAAAATAATTACAGTCCTGAGGGTGTTGCACAAATGAAAAGACAAAATCTTTTCAATCCTTCGAAGTAATTATTTTAGTTTTATTGAATCACAATATTTTTGATACTCCACTTTCAACGAATCTCTGTATTGAGCATAAGTTACTTCTTTACCTTTCCATTTATATTTTGGTTTTGGATTTGTAGTAAAACCAAATAAACTGAGGAATAACAAAAAAACAATTATTAACTTCATATACTTCTCTTATAAAGCAAAGATAATATAATTTTTTTAATCTCCAAAAAATTGATATAATGTTTAAAATATTGAAAATCAATTAATTACACTTATTTATATGTTTTTTTTATCGGAACACTAAAAAAAACTGAAAAATCACCAATTACCTTTTCTTTAATTTCGTGCATTTTTACAAAACAATCATCACATAAGGTAACTTTGAAAGTGTACATTTGAAATTTATCGTCCAAAACTTTATAGGTCTCTTTTTTTGTTGCGTGATTTTCACAACCTACGGATATACATTTTTTTGTCATAAGCATAAAAAAACCTCGATTAGACGAGGTTTGAATTAATTATTATGTGTTCCACAATAAGGACAAATTGGTAATGATTTTTTACCCTTATGTGTGGTTTGAGTAAACTTCTTTCTACAATTTTTACAAGTAAGGAATTTAGCCCCTTTATTCAATTCAGTTAATTTATCTATTTGTGATTGAGTTAGTCCGATTTTCATTCCTTTTACGTTGTTTTTAATAAATATTTTAATTATATTTAAAAATATGAAATGGTGGAGATACGACACAATATATGCAACAGGTTCATCTTTAACTGCTGGTGGTGGTATGAATGTTCAGATGAATAAAAATGAATATAAGAGGTTATTAGATATTGATATAAAAGATGAAAAGGATTTTACTTATCCTACATATATCGCAAAACATTTCAATTGTAATTTAGTTCATGATGCACAATCAGGTGCAGGTGCCCCGAGACTTATAAGACGAACATATAATTATATAGAAAAAATAGGAATTCGGGAGGCAAAAAATACATTATTTTTATTCGAAATAACCGATCCAGTTCATAGAGTTGATTTTTATTTAGATGATATTGGTGATTATGTAATTGTAAATGTTAGATATGACAATGAGGGTGATAATGATGGAAACATATCGTCGATACAAATTCAACCGACGACCACAGATGATGGAATTTATTACAGCGAACAAAATTTAGAAAAATATACTGATCAAGTTAAACTACACTTAGAAAAATTTCACAACCCTGTTGTTTACACTAAAAAGTTTATCGGTGAAATTGCCGGCCTCTTTGCTTTCTTGGAAGCTAATGATATTGATTATTTTTATCAGTTTGATAATTTCACACTACAATTACCTTTTATGGATTTTCATAAAAAATTATTGAAAAGAGAATTGAGAATTGGTAATTATAATTCTATAAATCAATTTGCCGGATTCCAAAATCTAACTGTTAAAGATGACTTACAAGGATTTACTGATGACTTACATCCAGGTTATTCTGGCCATATAAAATTTGCAGAAGAAGCCATTAAATTAATTATTGAAAGATTAAGACCTAAATTATATGTGTTTGGTGATTCACATACACAATCTTTTGAATCTCATAATATTGGTAATAATAAATGGGCAATTGATTATGTTAATCATCTCAATTATATCCCTAAAAATTATCCCGAATTGTTAAGTGAATATTATGGTATTGAAGTCATTAATTTAGGGATGGGAGGTACATCAAATTATACAATATTCGATAGATTTATTGAAACACATAAAAAGATTGAACCTAAAGACATTGTAATTTTTGGTTGGACATCTGAAGGTAGATTTAGAATTGCTAGTGATGTAAATGATTTTGTTGATGTAACACCTTTTAACCCACATCCACCACAAAATGATGATGTGTCTAAATCAGTTACCGATACAATTTCATTGAATAAAGTAACTTATAATGTTTGGTGGAAAGAAGTGACCAATTTCATTGAAATAGCAAAAAGTCTTTTACCAAAAAATAAAAACGTATTAAGCTGGACTTGGGTTGACGATAGTACTGTTTATCCTGATAGAGTTTGGTCTAAAGAAATGTTGGAAGACAATAAGTTATGTATATTTTTTACTAATTGGAATCTTGCCGATGAAGAGCTTAAAAACTTAATTACTAAAGAAAGTGATTTAATTGTTGATTTTTCTTCTTCAGTTGATTTGAATTATATGTACGAATCAATCAGTGCTGGTAAAAGAGTGACAATAATAAATGGTAATGATTTATCCGATGATGTGAGAAACTTTATGTTAGAAAAAGGAATACGTACCAAATTATATCACAACAATAATTTCAAAAAAGAATGTTATTCTAAATTTATTCCATTCAGAAAATATACTAACATAAAAGATGAAACCAATGGTGCAGTAGATGATTTACACACAAGTGAAATTGGTCATAAAGAACTTACAGAAGATTTAATCAAAAATATTAAACTATGAATTTAAAAAGAATATATTGTAATGGTTCATCCTTATCTGCTGGTGGTGGATTGTATGAAAATGGTGTAAAAGAAAAATATAAAGAATATTATAATCTTGAATGGAAAGATGAAAAGGATGTGACTTACGCAAAATATATTGCTGATTACTTCAAATTAGATTTAATACATGATGCACAATGTGGTTCTGGTGCACCTAGATTAGTTAGAAGGACATATGAATTCATTGAACAGATTGGTATTGAAGAAGCTAAAAAAACTTTATTTCTTTTTGAAATTACCGACCCAATACATAGAGTTGATATGTATTGCAATGAGATAGATGATCACATGATTGTTAATGTAAGATACGACGATTCTGACGACGGTAAACTCAGTGCATTATCTGTTGTATATTCATATTCACCTAACAACAATCCATATCCACATAATATATTTCAGGGTAATATTGAATCACAAGTTAAACAATATCTAGATAGTTTTCATAACCCTATTGTTTACACTAATAAATTCAAAGGAGAATTATTAGGACTATTTTCTTTCTTAGACAAAATAGGTGCAACATATTATTATATGTTTGATAATCCAACTTTGAAATCTCATGATATCATTTATAACGAATTAGATAAACAACATCAATTAGTTATTGAAGACGGTGTTTATACAACAAGCCATTTTTGTCATAAGCATAAGTTAACAATTAAAGACGACACCAAAGGGTTTACGGAAGACACACATCCAGGATATTGGGGATATAAAAAATTCTCTGAAATTGCAATTAAATTCTTAGAACCAAGAATTACTCCAAGTATTTTATAATTTTTTCAAATTCACTAACACCACCATCATAACTTAGAAATAATTGTTGATTGTAGAAACAAATATCTTTTACTTGTTTCATGAATTCAATTTTTTCTTCTTTTGTTTTGTTTGTGAATTTTTCTATTTCAATCAGAATCAAATTCAGTCTTTCCATATCATCTTCGATATTATCATAAGTTTCGTCAATAAATGGATGAAAACTTTTGAATCCAAATCTTTCTTTTATGTATGATAATGATTTATGTGGGCCAGCTAAAATAAATGGTTGTGATTGACCAATCGGTTTCCAAATTTTTTCAGATATAAACCCACTAGGAAAGTTTTTATCAGTTTGAAAAAAAATTGATTCCGTCACTAAGCTTATGTATGTTTCCAAATACATTTCTTTGTTTTCATACCCATAACCTGAAACATTAATCAAATCCTCAACATCAATATGTCTAGAAGTTTCTTTCATTAATCTAGCAAATTCTTCATTCTTATCATATTTGAAAAGCTCATTAATCATTCTATCATCATAATATGATTTTTCCCAAGAAACTAGATTATTTTCTAAACCTAATCTATGTAATTTATTCAGTATGAATATTCTATGTTGTTTCCAATGTCTTGATAACAATAAGAAATCTTTTTCTTTGGTTTCAATGTGTTTTTCGTAATCATCATTTAAAACAACATTCCCAACATTGTTTTTTATTAATTTATTAAATTCATGTGATTTGAAAATCAAATAAAAACTATGGTCATGAACGTTATAGTTCACACTCAATTTTTTTAAATTATTTTTCAATTTATAATCAGCAAAAATCAAATAAACTTTTTCATCGGGTATATTATTCTTTCTAGTGAAATCAATTATCAATTTGAAATTTTCTTCATTAATACCCAAACCACCGTCGACTGTATAATTGATTAAAATATTACCATTGTAATTAACAATTTCATCTATTGCTTTTTGTGATATGAAATTGAAAACGAATTCGTTATGAACTTTATGATGACCAAAAAATAAATCTAAGCCAGAATGAGGTTCAATAATATAAAACCATTTATATGTCTCACCATTTTTTCTGTCATTAATAATTTCATAAACAGATTTATTGACACTTATGTTATCATAATCGTTGCTATTAAACACTGAATAATCACAACCCCAAGTTTTACCGAAATGATCATATGATTCTCTATAATCAAATTTGGATCCATCGTATATTGTTTCAATAAACTTTGGGTTCAAACAATTTGGTAATGGTCCGTTATATGTAATAATATCGTAGCCGAAAATTAATCTCATTAATAAAATATAATGAAAATTATTTAGAACTTAAATCTCTAAGGTGTTTTTTAACGGATTCGAATAATTTGTAATTAGTAAGTATTGAAACTAAGTTATCTATTCTAACCCAGCCTTGCTTTTTTGATGACCATTCATCTTTATCGTTTTTATTGAAATAAGATATGTTAACCATTTCTTTGTCACAATCAATTTCAGAACTTAATAATCTAACTTTAACTATATCATTTTCAAACGTACTTGTTGTACCGTCATTGAAATATTTCTTTTTTATGTCATTGAACTGTCTTCTTAGTTCACTACATCTTTTTGAACTTTCTGGGTTGTTAATTAATCTATCAAAAAAATTATCGGTTTCTTTTTGTAAATTACGATTGTCTCCGTATTTTGGATATTTTTGTTCGTAATCATAAGCCGGTTCGAATTCCGTTACAAGACCATAAAATCTAATATAAGAATCTAACATTTGGAATAGTTCCCAATTTGATTCATCATCAATTACTTGTATGTTTTTCTTAATTATAAATTTTATGAAATGTGTAATAGGTATTCTAATTTCATAACCATAATCAATATATAAAAATTCCTTTTCTCTATCAACTATATTTTGATTATTTTGTTCGTAACTTTCATATGACAAATCCGCGATATCAGTATAAAAAGCATCTTTAATATCATCGGATGCCTTATAATTTTCGAAGAAATCACGATGGAGTGTTTCAAAATTATCAATACCTATTTCATCCGAAATAGTTTGTTTATTTTCTTCATAATAACCCTGAAGGTATTTAATAAGTTCATCTTCAATATAGTCGTCAATACCCCTATCTCTAACATCGTTATATACCCATTCCCATCCATTATCGGCTTCAGATTCGTAATAATTAATATTGTTATAATGTTCTTCGGCATACTCTTCCAATTCATTAACTCCTAAAATCAAATAATTGTCATCGATGTAAGGAACGTTGTTCAATTTATCTGAAGATATTAATGTTTGTAATGTGGCCTCATCGTTATTGACGATTGCTACAACTAACGGATTGTCACTATTATCTGTAACTTTTTCTATGAGTTTCATCGACCACTCATCAGGTAATAAATCAAATCGTTTGAACTCCAAATTAATTTGTTCCTTAGAAACTTCACCGAAAAATGAAGGGAAGAAAAACTTTAAGATTTCTTGATTTGATTCGTCTTTCAAAAATTCTTTAGTGTTAATTCTACGGTCGTCCTTATCCATATATTGATTAGATTCAAAATGGAACTGAAACTTACTATCAGGATTTTTCTTATTAATCATGATATACAATGGACCATCTTTCGAATATGTTTGAAATCTATTAGACCTTTCTTTATGTTTCGGATTAAGAGACAACGGACCCCAAGTTGTACACCATTCTGTGTTATAACCTAAATAACATCCTGCTCTTTCTGTTTTGGGGTGATAAATAATCCACTCATTACCATTAAATAATAAATCATATTCGTTTTCGGGTAATGCTTTTAATATCTCACTTAAAGTTTTTCTGTCTTCAATTATGTATTGTTTTACCAATTCATAAATGTCACCTAACTCCTTAATTTTATTAATATCTATTGTGACATTGTGTTTATACGCATAACTCAAATATTCCTTCGCCTTATCTAAATCCTCTAATTTTAAACCTCTTTTTTGATATAGTGAAATTAACAACTTACCAAATCTTCCTATCCTTTCAATTACATCATTTTTAACTTTAGATTGTGGGTCTGATTGTACGATAGATAAGAAAACATCGTAAGGTATCTTACTATAATACTTTTTGTATATTTCTTCACCCGATAATTCGGTCAATAAATCCTCTAAAAGGAACTCAAATTTCATAATTTATAAATATCCAAGGATATATAATAAAAAACCCCTCATTTCTGAAGGGTTATTTAATTATTGTTTTGGACTTTTTAGATACCTGTCAAATTCGTTTTTATATTCTTTAACAGATTCATTTAAAGGTTCTTCTTCTCTTATTCTTAACTTATCTAAACCACCCATTACATCTTCCATACCAGGAATATCATATTTTGGACTATCTTCTTCACTTTTCTCATCTTCACGTTTCTCATCTTCGCGTTTATGAACTTCAATTTCATGACGTAATGCTCTCATCAAGATATCCATATCCAAAGACATTGAATCTGAATCCTTCGCTTTTAGTATGTGAACAATCGTTGGTGCTAATTCTTTTGCTAATGCTATTTCCATTGACCCAACACCAACTTCATTCATTTCACTTTCGTTTTGTTCTTGTATGTTTTTATTATTCACAACCAATCTTTTCAATTGTTCTTCAGTTATCTTTAATTTTTTACTCATGATACTATTTTTATATAAATAGTTGGTTTTTCATTATAAATTTATTATATTTTATGTATGAAAATTACTGTATTTGGTGAATTGTGTAAAGACGTATTTGTATACGGTGAAGCCAAGAGATTGAGTCCCGAGGCTCCGGTGCCAGTTTTTACACCATTGTTTGTTGAGGAAAATCCTGGTATGGCCGGTAATGTGGTGGAAAACCTAAATCCAATTGAGAATAATTTAGATGTTACTTTTTATCATCAAGATGGGAGTATAACTAAAACCAGGTATGTGGATTACAAATCAAATCACATGTTTATTCGTGTGGATTCTGGTGAAGGTAACGTGGTTCCTTTAGTTTTAACTGATGAGATTATTGATACCATCAAAGAATCTGATGCGGTAATTGTTAGTGATTACAACAAAGGATTTTTAAATGAAAAGATTTTATATGAAATAACATACTATTCACGTTTTACAATTATGGATACTAAGAAAAAGATATCTGAAAATTTAGTATCAAATTTCAATTTTATAAAATTGAATGAACATGAATATAATAATTTTGATGAAGACGTGAAAAGAATCTATTCGAATAAATTAATTGTAACATTGGGTTCAAAAGGTGCAAAATATATTGACACAATTTACCCATCACCAGAACCCAAAGAAACTATTGATGTTAGTGGTGCTGGTGATACATTTACAGCATCATTCACATTAAAATTTCTTGAGACTAAGAACATAGAAGAATCTATAATATACGCCAACAAAATGGCATCAATAGTTGTTTCAAAAAGAGGAGTATCAACACCATGGAAAAAGCAATCATCACCGGATCAGAAGGATTTATCGCAAAAAATCTATTAAAAAATATTGAGGATTCTTATGATTTAATTTTCATAAATGAAGACATTTTTGAGAATCCGAATTGGATTACTAAAACAAACAACATATTACATACGTTTAATCCCGATGTTATTTTTCATTTAGGTGCGTGTTCTAATACATTGGAAACTGACGTGAATTATATGATGACCAGAAACTATGAATTCACACGTGTTCTTTCTGATTATTGTAAGAGAAATAATTCTAAAATGATTTATTCATCTTCCGCAGCAAATTACGGAACAAATAATTTATACCCATCAAATTTATATGGATGGAGTAAGTATGTTGCTGAACAATACGTGATTAAAAACGGTGGTATTGGTTTACGTTATTTTAACGTTTATGGTCCATTAGAAGACCATAAAGGGAAGATGGCTTCGGTGGCTTATCAAATGATGGAAAAACAAAAAAACGGTCAGGAAATCAAAATATACCCCCTTAAACCGAAAAGAGACTTTGTTTATGTAAAAGATGTAGTAAATGCAAATCTTTTTGCTGCCAAATGGTATGGTGATTATTCAGGTGATTGGTATGAAGTTGGTAGTGGTGAAGCAAGAACTTTTGAAGATGTTTTGGAAATATTGGGTATTGGATATGAATATACAACCGAGAATGAAATACCTAAGGGTTATCAGTTTTTTACGAAAAGCAGTTCAGATAAATGGATGTTTGGTTGGAAACCACAGTTTAATTTAGAACGTGGATTAAAAGATTATTTAACCTACTTATAAGATATGATACAATTTGTGACTTTTGGGACCGAGGATTATGAACCATTACTTGAAGTTTTTCATGAATCAATTAAAATTAACATTAAGGAAGATTATACCTTAAACCATTACACTTTAAATTATGATAGTAATTTAAAAGATGAAAATTTGGTTATTAGAAAAATAGATTTATTAAAAGACTACAGTCGTCCTGCAAAATATAAACCATATGTGATTTTACAATCTTTATTGGATATTCAAGATGACTATTTCTTATACTTAGATTTAGACATGGTTATGACTAAAAATTTTAATTCTCAATACTTTATTGAAAGAATTAAAGATAGTAAAACCGCATTATCACCAATGTTTTATTGGACATTCTGTTATTTCAAAGATAAATTTTGGGCGGTGGACTTATGTAAGAAAATGGGATTTGAAAGGGGGTTTAGACATCATCAACAAACAAACATAGTTGCTTACACGAAAAAACATTTTCAATTTCTTTTAGATTGGTATCAAGGTATAACTGATAGTGTGTTTGGTCCCGAATCTTATGGTGATGAAGAAATGTTTAATGTAATGTTATCAAAATACAAACAAGATAATAGTTTGGATGTTTGTTGTATAACCGAAAACTATATTAAACAAGGTGACATTTACCAATACATGGTAGAATTGGATAACAGTACGTTTGATATGAACAATTTTTTACCTGATGCCGAAGCATATCATTCCAAATACAAATTTGAAAATATTATGTTCTATCATGGTTTTAAAGATGTTGATAAGATTAAGATTTATTTAAAAACTCTGATTTAACATCTATAAATTTTCTTAATACTCCGTTCATCTCTAACATAAGTGTTCCGTCTAAATCTTTGTACATACTTTTAAATCCGATTCCATCACAACTTTTTGGCCTATGGTTTCCTGGTAACATACCTGATGATATTTCTTTTATAATAAAATCATAATCACCTTCTGTATTAGTCCAATCAAAAAATTCTTTTGAATAATTCATCTTTTTAAATTTTCGTCCAGTATTTATACTAGTACTAGCTTTCTAGTATAAGCAAATCTAGAATAACTAGTACCAGTATACTGGGTTATTGAATTAATTTTTTCCCACTTTTAACGGCATCGTCCCAATTATAATATAAATCCCACCAATTAGGTATTGTTTTATTTCCATCGGTGATGTTATTTTGATACCCTGGTACCGACTGCCACCAAAATATGAGCCACTTAACTTGGTCACTAGTATTGTTATCATAAGACCCACCTGTTAGTGTATTCACAACCATATCAAAATTATATTTTTTCGATGACAACCAAGTATCTACATTAACATCGACAAATGTTCCACCAGACGGTTTCCAAGTCATTATATCTGACTTAACTAATGTTTTGTTACCATAATCATAATGTGATGTGGAATTTGGACACCAATGTGTGTTACCTGCTCTACCTACTTTTGCAAATTTATCCCACCATATATTATCTTTATCGAGATATGACATTTGTGATTCTAATTGATGCCCTCTTACATGTAAATCGGTATCAACACCTCTTGAAGCGTTACAACCATAAACAACATATGTTTTATTGTAAATTGGTAAATCGGTATTTTTTCTTTCACTATTTGAAACGTCACCGCTAGTTGGGCTAGCCATATTTGTTTCAGGAAAATCGTACCAATAAGTTTTGTCAGATGAATTTTTATCTGCCATAACTGAAGGGTAATTATCTTTTGGGAACGAGGTAAACCAAACTTCTTTTACACCATGAATCTCAACTAATTCCTTGAGATTAATTTTACTAAATAAACTTTTGAAATCTATTGTGTTGTGATGTGTTTGATATCCGTCAGAGGGCCACGGTACTAAATTTAATTCATAAATGTTTATATATTTTATTACATCTATGTTCACATATTGTTTTGTGATATTCTTCCCATAATCTCTAAATTTTGTACCTTCCTCAATAGAATACTTGTCTACAATTTTTTCACTTAATATTTTATTTTTTACCGCATTTAAAGTTGAGTAGTTGTACTTATAGAAACCGTCAGGTGCTTTCTCCATATCTAAATTTACACCATCTTTAGTTGGTAAATAATTTATAATAACAACGGGTATTGTAATAATACCGTTTCCTGTTGATTTTAATTTTGTGTTTACCGGTAGATATTCGATTTCGGATACAATTACTGTATCTTTAATTGTGAAGTTTTTATATGAAATGTTAAAAACTCCTTTACCCGATTTTGAACCATAATATGTTTTGTCTTTCAAGAAAAACGTTGTGTCAGTTGTTGTGAACACAACACTATCTGAAAAATCCATTTTTAAACCGTTTGAATATGTTGCAGTTACGTTTGGTTTATACGTACCACTAACAGGTATTGTGTCGGATTTTTTGGTTAATTCGATAGAAAGAACAAATATGGCACCCTTATTATTATCAACAATTACTTTGGGTTCCACCAATTCTTTACTACAACTAATTAAAGAAATTAACACTAAACTTAAAATTATCCTTTTCATAAATTTACATTTGAAACACAAAGATATGACTTTTTATCAAACCAACAAATTTTTTTTAAAAAAAATAAAAACCCCCCAAAAAATTGGAGGGTCATATTAAACTTTTTTATAATATTACACCATATCGTGTGGTAATATTACGTATTTACTACCATCAGGTGACGGTCTTTGTGGGTCGTCATCTGAATAAATAACTTGTTTATCTTTTAAAAATTCTTCAGCATCGGCTAAGGTTGCAAATGTGGTTGTACCTTCTACAGGTGTTGAGGTTCCGGCTAAACATACTTTAAACATAATTTTCTATTTTTATTTTTTTATTTATTAATCCCAAGGCTCTTTTGGTTTAAATTTAATCAAAACGTCCATGTAATTCAATTCGGAACCATCTTTCATTTTACACATTAACTTACCGTCTTCAGTTTTAAAATACCCCACAATACCGAATCCCTCACAATTGATGTCAAAATCAAATTTCACAGAAATACTATCAATATTCGGTCCTAATTTGTCGGACACATCTTTTATTTCAAAGGTGTGTTTTTTATCTGAGTTTGTCAATTCGACAAATTCTAACGAATAACCCATAATATTTTCTTCATATATAAATATCAAGGTCTGAATGTAAAGTTAACTTTCTTCTTTTTTGGGTGGATTGTGTTCAGATGACCCGATTTTAGTGATATTTGGTATAAATTGAAATTATCTTGATACACCTCCTTTCTATTTTTATATTTTTTTAATTCCTCAGTGATTTTTTCGTCTGTCCACTTAATTTTCCTTCCATTAGGTAGATGTTTATCCAAGTACTTTCCAACTCTTGCAATTTGATATAGGGATGGGTTTTGTTTATACAAATCCCTCCTATTTTCATATTTGGATAGTTCTTCTAAAATTCTCTGTTCAGTCCACTTCACACTTAGATGTTTTGGGAAAATTTGTTCCAACAAACCTTTTCTTTGTGCGGTGTTGTATAAACTTTGGTTTTCCCTAGCAACCATTCTTTTGCTTTCATATTTCTTCAATTCCTCGATAATTTTCTCATCTGTCCACTTACGTTTTCTTTCAGGAAATAAGGTTGGGATTAACCCATTTCTGTGTGCGTAATCATATGGTCCAGGTTGTTCTCTAACAAAGTCACTTATAAACTTGTAGTTTTTTGCTAATTCTTTAATTCCTTCAATCGTATATTTTGATTTTTTATGAAATCTCATGTCGGGAATTAATTTCTCTAACCATTTCTTATCCTTTACGTAGAGATATAATTTCATGTTTTTTCTTGATAAATCCATTCTACTTTTGAATGGTTTTACCAACTCCTGACATTCTTCGAAAGTATGATTTAAAGGTTCTTTTTTTGGAAAGATATCGTCCAACAATCCTTTGTAATTCAAAGAGTGATTAAATGCGACCTGACTGTTTATAGTAAATTCAGTTTTTGTTCTATATTTTTTTGCTTCTTCTCGAATAGTGTCAGGAACCCAATAACCCTTTGGTTTATAACGCTTTCTATTAGGAAAAGCAACATCCAATAAGTTTCTTTGTCTTAAGTATGTATGGATTTTATTATGAACCTTACGAAATTCATTTGCGTCTTCATAAGACGAAGCTATTTTCAAATATTCATTCTCCAATAACTCTGTTCTACCATACTTTTTTAGACGTGCAGATTGTTTTGTCTGTTCACTCCATTTTTTACCAGCCATAATTTTTCAATTTGAATGGCAAAAATAAGGGGATTAATTTAATCCCCCAAAAAAATGTGTATAACTTTTATTTTATGTAAATTGGTATTCTGTAGGTTGGTTGTCACTTGTTTGTTGGGTACTCGCTGATTTTACGATGAACGGATATGTTTCGGGTCCTACAATCCCATCAACTTTGATTTTATTGTATTCTTGTATTTTCTTAACCAAATCTTTAGTGGTGTTTCCAAAATAACCTGTTGGTGGGTCAATATTAAGTAATGTTTGTAATTCCTTCACTGCCTGTGTCTTACAACCATATTTTAATATTTTATTCTTACTTTTTACTACATCCACCAATTGATTTGCACAATTTGCAACGTTTAGTTGTGGTTTTTGAGTTTGTTTTGGTGTGGTATTAGATTTCCCAACATTTAATATTCTTACTGATTTTGGATCACTATCTGACCTATACTCAACACCATTGGTTCCACAACTCCATTTACCCATGTTATGACCACCGTTGGTAATAATGTCAGCTATACCATCACTATATAATACGACTCTCTCAGCCACTGCATTTGGTCCTACTTTAGGATTGTCATAAACCAAATACATTTTACCACCACTACCTTTTTGATTGAATAGTTTTGGGTCAATACATTTTAATTTACTATCATCACCTTTCAAAATTTGATAGGGATTTAAAAATTGATTGTTTTGTGTATTTGTTGGAACTTGTTGTTCCTCAATTGTTTTTTTGATTATCTGTTTAAGTTCAGATAATTTAATTCTAATTGTGTTTTTCATTATTTCTTAATAAATTTTTTTAATACAGATAAATTACTATCGATTAATGTTTTGGTTTTAATTCCTGAACGTCTACTTCTCATCGGACGTGGTTTTTTTGATGCTGTTCCCATATTATCTTTTTTTATAAATATATCTTATCGACCGCATTTGCGAATTTGTGACATTTATCTGACACCTTACCTTTTTCGTGATCAGTAATAGATAATTTCACATTATCGTAATGAACAATCATATCGGGATGATGATTTTGTTTTTCAGCAATTTCCATTACTTTAATCACAAACTTCATCACTTCTTCATATTTTTTAAAATAGAATGTCTTT
>Ga0315906_10004935_pt1 | contig 16906 bp, 14 predicted proteins | sample LakEriMetagenome_4_FD_203526 | JGI IMG/M metagenome (GOLD analysis project Ga0315906, IMG submission 203526) | Freshwater fungal communities from buoy surface, Lake Erie, Ohio, United States - Buoy 2 MA122 | ecosystem: Environmental > Aquatic > Freshwater > Lake > Lake biofilm | place: USA...
AACCTCGACCCATGGACGTAGTTCGCTTGCCCCACGAGTTCAGCGCGCCCGGCGAACCGCCGTTCCTGCGCGGTCCCTACGCGTCGATGTACACCCAACGGCCGTGGACCATTCGCCAGTACGCCGGTTTTAGTACGGCCGAAGAAAGCAACGCCTTTTACCGCCGCAACCTTGCTGCGGGCCAGAAAGGCCTGAGCGTGGCCTTCGATTTGGCGACCCACCGCGGCTACGACAGCGACCACCCACGCGTGCAGGGCGACGTCGGCAAGGCGGGCGTGGCCATCGACAGCGTCGACGACATGAAGCGCCTGTTCGACGGCATTCCGCTTGGCGAAATGTCGGTTTCGATGACCATGAACGGCGCAGTGCTGCCCGTGCTCGCCTTTTACATCGTTGCCGCTGAAGAGCAGGGCGTGGCCCCAGAGGCCCTTCAGGGCACCATTCAGAACGACATCCTCAAGGAGTTTATGGTGCGCAACACCTACATCTACCCGCCGGCCCCGAGCTTGCGCATCATTGCCGACATCTTCGGCTACACCAGCCGCTTGATGCCCAAGTTCAACAGTATTTCGATCTCGGGCTACCACATGCACGAGGCTGGGGCGTCGGCCGAAATCGAGCTCGCCTACACCCTCGCTGACGGACTGGAGTACCTGAGAACCGGGGTCGCGTCAGGGCTAGATATTGACGACTTTGCGCCCCGCTTGAGCTTCTTTTGGGCCATCGGCATGGACTTCGTGACCGAAGTGGCCAAGCTCCGCGCCGGCCGAGCCCTTTGGGACCGAATTGTGGCGTCGTTTGAGCCCAAAAACGTCAAGAGCCGCGCGCTGCGCACCCACTGCCAGACCTCGGGCTGGAGCTTGACCGAGCAGCTGCCCTACAACAACGTTACCCGCACCGCCGTCGAGGCTATGGCGGCGGCGTTGGGCGGAACCCAATCCCTTCACACGAACGCGCTCGACGAAGCCATTGCGCTGCCCACCGACTACTCGGCGCGCATCGCTCGCGAAACCCAGCTGCGCATTCAGCAGCGCACTGGAATTACGCGCTTTGTTGACCCCTTGGGCGGAAGCATCGCCGTGGAACAGCGCACCGCCGCGCTGATGGACCGCGCCTGGGCCCTGATCGAAGAGGTGGAAGCCCTCGGCGGAATGACCAAAGCCATCGAGGCTGGACTCCCCAAGCTGCGCATCGAAGAGGCAGCGGCCGCCAAGCAAGCCCGACTCGATTCGGTCCAAGACGTGCTGGTGGGCGTCAACGCGTTCCGCGCCGAAGACGACACCGAACTCGAAATTCTCGAAGTCGACAACCGCGCGGTACTCGCCAGCCAGACCGAGCGCCTGGCCGCGCTCAAGGCCGCGCGCGACCCCAACGCGGTGGCCTCGGCACTCGAAGCCCTTGAGGCCGCTGCCCGTTCTGGCCAAGGGAACTTGCTGGACCTCAGTATACAGGCTGCGCGCGTTCGCGCTACCTTAGGTGAAATTTCAGACGCCCTCGAGCGTGCCTTCGGCCGCTACCAAGCCCAACTTAACATGGTCCATGGAGTTTATGCCCGCGAATCCGGCCAAGACGGCCAGCTTGCTGAAGTGCGTGGCTTGGCCAACGCCTTTGCTGCGCGCTACGGGCGCCGACCGCGACTCCTGGTGGCCAAGATGGGCCAGGATGGCCACGACCGCGGTGCCAAAGTGATCGCGACCGGCTTTGCCGACCTTGGGTTTGACATCGACCTCGGTCCGCTCTTTCAAACCCCTGAAGAAGTCGCCCAGCAAGCCGTCGAAAACGACGTACACTGGGTGGGCGTCAGCTCCTTGGCCGCGGGGCACAAAACCTTGGTTCCCCAGCTCGTGGCCGCACTCCGCACCTTGGGCCGGCCCGACATTCACGTGGTGGTCGGTGGCGTAATTCCCCGCCAAGACTACGCGGCGCTCCACGAAGCCGGGGCGGTCGCCGTCTTTGGCCCCGGAACCCCGGTGGTCACTTCGGCGCGCCAGCTCCTCGAGTCTGCGCTCAACACTACGCCCTGAACCCGATGAACGGCCCCACCTGGACCCCCGAGGAATGGGCCGACGGCATTCGCCGCGCCGACCGAGCCTTTTTGGGCAGGGCGCTGAGCTTGGTTGAAAGCTCGCTGCCCGAAGACGCAGCACGCGCGGCGGACCTCTTCGCGGCGCTGGGAAGTCCGCGCCAATCAACCTTCAGGCTGGGCATAACCGGCAACCCTGGAGCCGGCAAGAGCACCCTCACCGAGGCCCTTGGCGTGCACTGGGCCGAACAAGGCCGCCGTATAGCGGTGCTCGCGGTCGATCCGTCGAGCAGCCTTCACCGCGGAAGTATTCTCGGCGACAAAACCCGCATGGAGCGCCTGAGTAGGCACCCCAACGCCTTCATTCGCCCCGTGGCGAGCGGCGGGCAACTTGGCGGCGTAGCGGCCTCAACCCGAGCGGCAATCGCACTATTGGAGCACGCCGGCTACACCAAAATCCTGCTCGAAACCGTAGGCGTGGGCCAGAACGAAACCGACGCGGCGCACTACGTCGACGGGCTTCTCCTGCTGGCCTTGCCCAATGCGGGCGACGAAGTTCAGGGCATCAAGCGCGGAATCATGGAACGCGCCGACCTTATTGCGGTCAACAAATGCGACGGGAGCTTTGTCGACGCGGGACGCCGCACCGCGACCCAGCTTCGCGAGAGCCTCAAGTGGTTTACCCGCGAAGACGGCTGGAGCGTTCCGGTGCTCCAGCTCAGCGCCGCCGAAGGCAAAGGCCTCCAGGAACTCGACGAAACCCTAAACCGATACGAACGTTGGGTGCGCGGAACCGGTGAATTTGACACCCGCCGATCCAGCCAGCGGGAGCACGCTTGGCGTGAGGCGTGGACCGCCTTCCTCGCCCAGTGGGCCGACCAGCAGCCCGAAATCGCAACCCTCCGCGACCAGGCCCGCGCTGCCTACAGCCACGGGCAAAGCGCAGAAGCTGCCCTCCGCGCCGCGTTTTTCCCTAAAAAATAACTAGAACTCGTAGGCTACCTCGGCCTTCAAGTGCTTGAGCGCCGCTTGGGTTGGCAGCTGCTTCAGTTCCATGGCGGCGTTGAGCAGGGCTTTTGAAAGCTCTGCTCCCGAAGCCTCCGGATCGAGTTGCGCCGAAACGGTATTCAGCAGCGACACAGTAGCCGACTTGGCGGTCGTTACGTAGTCCCACACCTCGTCGCTCACATAAATCTGCTGGCTCAGGTTGTGTTCGAATTCGTCGCGAATGGACTTCTGCAGGAGCAGCAGATACTCTGCATTAGTTAGGGATCCCGATTTGACGCGCACCACCAGTGAATTGGGGCTAATGCGCTCGAGGAAGAGTGCCAAGCGCTCATAAGCCTGCAGGCGCAGCGGCAGTGCCTGCCGCTGATTTTGGGCGCGGTGTTCCGCGCGGCGGCGGCGATCCTCGTTGTCAAAGTAGCTTGACATCATCAAATACACTGCAATCAAAATGAGCAGCGACGGGAAGACAAAGCGAAACGTGTCTAGAAAAACGTCCATGGCCCAAATATCGGGGCGATTGCCGCAATATTGTACTTTTACCCTGTGATTTCTCGCTTATCTGACCGCGTGAACGCAATGGCCCTCCCGATGACCATTGCGATGGCTAAAAAGAGCCGCGCCCTACAAGAACAGGGAGTAGATATTATCAGCCTCAGTTTGGGCGAACCCGACTTTGACACGCCCGGCCTTGCTAAAGCTGCAGGCATCGAGGGGATTGAACAAAATTATTCGCACTACATGCCCGTCAGCGGCTACAACGACGTGCGCGACGCTGTGGTCACCAAGTTCAAGCGCGACAACAATCTCACGTACACGCGCAACCAAATTGTCGTCAGCACCGGAGCCAAGCAATCCATTGCCAACCTCATGATGGCCCTGGTCAATCCGGGCGACGAAGTCGTGGTACCCGCGCCCTACTGGGTGAGCTACAACGACCTTGCGGAATTTTGCGGCGGAACGGTCGTCAGCCCGGTGGCCGGGCGTGACCAGGACTTTAAAATCACGCCAAGTCAACTGCGTGCGGCGCTGAGCCCAAAGACCAAAGTGCTCATTTTCAGCAGCCCAAACAACCCCAGCGGGGCAATGTACCGCCAAGATGAACTCGAAGCCTTGGCGGCCGTGCTGCGCGATTTCCCTGACGTGGTAGTTATTGCCGACGAAATCTATGAATACCTCAGCTACGGTGAAGTTCCCCATTACAGTTTTGCGTGCATTGACGGCATGTACGACCGGACTGCGACCGTCAATGGTATGGCCAAGGGCTACGCCATGACGGGTTGGCGCCTTGGCTACCTGGGCGCTCCAGAATGGTTGGCTGAAGCGTGCGATAAAGTTCAATCTCAATTCACGAGTGGAGCCAGTAGCATTGCCCAGCGCGCTGCAAAAGCAGCCTTACTGGCCGGCCCTGCGCCGGTTCAGTACATGGTCGACGCCTTCAAGCAACGCCGCGACCGCTTCACGACCGACCTGCTCAAGGCGCCCAAGCTTGGTGTGAGCCTGGCCCCGGGTGCCTTTTATGCCTACGTCGACGTGACCACCTACCTCGACGAGCGCCACCCTACCTCCAACGACCTTGTTATGTACCTATTAGAACATGGAGTTGCGGGTGTTCCGGGCGAAGCCTTTGGTACCCCCGGCTACATTCGGTTTAGCTACGCGGCGAGCCAGCACGACCTTGACCGCGCTGCCGTGCGCATCACCACGGCACTGAACGCCCTCTAGCATGTCGACTCGCCTCCGGAACACCGTCAACCAAATTCGCGAGCGCATCAACTTGCGCATCTACGACAGCAAGCCGTTTGTCACGAAGTTTTTGCGCTACCTGAGCGTGCCGCTGTCGCTGACCGCCGTGGCTGCGTTGATTTTTTCGTTCGGCTACCAGCTCAACACCGACCAAAAGCTTTGGGTGGACTTCATTCTCAAGGCCACCATTGGTTTTTACATTTTTAAGTACTTCTCTGAGCTTTTTTATGACTTCAGCCCGCCCGACTACGTTCGGCGCACCCGGTTTGAGTTCATTTTAATGTGCTACATGTTGGCCAACATTTTGGCCGTCAACCTTTTTCACATCGAACTCACCCAGAGCCTCGGGGAATGGCTCGGAATGAACAGCTTCGCCGACCTCTTTATGCTGGTCGTTCAAGGCTACTTCTTGGTGTTTGTGGCCCTTGAACTGGGCAAGGCGAGCCGCCTCCTGCCTCACCTCAAGCTCAGCCCCCCCGCCCTACTGGTACTTAGCTTCGGACTCATCACCGTCCTCGGCGCGGGCCTGCTCATGATGCCTGAAATGTCAACTGTGGCACACGGACTCCCCGCAATGGACGCCTTTTTCACCAGCGTTTCAGCGGTCTGCGTCACCGGCCTCAGCACCATTGACGTGTCATCTGTCCTCAGCTTCAAAGGGCAAGTTGTATTAATGATTCTCATCCAGCTCGGGGGACTCAACTTCATCACCTTCGCCTCCATTTTTGCCCTGTTGGCCAATCCGGGCGTGGGAACGCGCTACAAAAGCATGCTCCAGTCCAACTACTCGGTGGACTCGCTGGAATCGAGCGTGCTCCTGACCGGACAAATCATTCGCTTCAGTTTGATTTTTGAATTCATTTCAGCCTCACTGCTGTTCTTTTCGTGGGGCCAGCGCAGCTTTTCAACCCTTGGCGAACAGGTTTTTCATTCGGTTTTCCACGCCGTGAGCGCCTTCAACAACGCCGGTTTTGCGCTTTACACGGGCGGACTCGCTGACGCGGCGCTCGGAACCAACATTCCGCTCGGGCTGGTCATCGCCCTAACCATCATTTTTGGGGGACTCGGATTCAGCCCCATTTCTGAAATGTTCAGCGTCCAATCTCGGGCCCACCGCAAATCGCGCCCCTGGATTCATTACTCGGTCAACACGAAAATCGCCGTCTACGCGGTGCTCTTTTTGGTCCCCTTCGGAACCTTAGCTTTCTACCTGCTCGAGCAATTCGGCGTACTCTACGGCCTCAACCCCGGAACCCAATGGTACCACGCCTTTTTCTCGTCGGTAACCACGCGTACGGCCGGCTTCAACACCGTCGACTTTGGCGCAGTGGCCCTGCCCACGCTGCTGGTGGTGATGCTGCTGATGTTCATTGGCGGATCCTCAGGCTCCACTGCGGGCGGTGTAAAAACCAGCACCTTCACGTTAGTTTTCATGAACGCCATGGCCACCATCCGCGGTAAAAAACGCGTGGAACTGTTTCGCCAGACCATTTCGGTAGACCTCCTCAACCTCGCGTTGAGCGCGTTTTTGTTCTCTACCTCGGTGATTGCGCTCGGAACCTTCGCCCTGGCGGTCACCGACGGCCACTTTGGCTTGGCGCGCATTGCGTTTGAAGAGGTCTCGGCATTTTGTACCGTGGGCCTCTCCACGGGCATAACCGCAGATTTTAGCGATGCCGGAAAGATCATTCTAATGAGTTCTATGCTTATTGGCCGAATCGGAACTATTACCCTCGCCTTTGCGTTGACCAGTAAGCGCAAGGATTCCCAAGATTACCGATACCCCAAAGCCAGCGTTCAAGTAGGATAATGAGCCAAGTAAAGCCCTATAGCCCCGACGGCTCCAAGAAGGAGCAAGTTGCCGAAATGTTCAACGCGATTTCGCCGAAGTACGATGCCCTGAACCGCATTCTCTCGGTCGGAATCGACCAAAGCTGGCGCCGAAAGACCGTACGCGAAATCCGCGCCACCGGGGCCACCCAAATCCTCGACGTGGCCACCGGCACGGCCGACCTGGCGCTGGCCCTAGCCGACGGAATCCCCGGCTCTAAGGTCGTGGGCGTCGACATCTCGGCCGGCATGCTTGACGTCGGACGCCAAAAAGTGCGCGCCCGCCGCAAGGACGACCGCGTGCGCCTCGACTTGGGCGACGGCGAACAGCTGCCCTACAGCGACGGCGAATTTGGCGCCGTGACCGTAGCATTCGGCGTGCGCAACTTCGAGAACCTTGAAAAAGGGCTTAGCGACATGCACCGCGTGCTACAACCTGGCGGAACCCTTGCCGTGCTCGAGTTTTCGCAGCCCACATCGTGGCCCTTCCGCCCGCTCTACCTGTTTTACTTCAAGAACATTTTGCCGCGCATCGGCCGACTGATCTCTAAAGACGCCTCGGCCTACACCTACCTGCCCGACAGCGTGCAGGCGTTTCCTTACGGCGAGGCTTTTGCGGCCAAACTCCGCGAAGCCGGATTTCGCAGCGTGCGCGTTCGGCCGCTGACGCTTGGCATCGCGAGTTTGTACGTCGCTGTAAAATAAGCAGCGCCGCCCCGCGTTAGTAGTCTATGCGTTTCTGGTTTCTGGCTTCTTGTTTGGCTGCGGTATCTGCTTGGGGGCAGACGCCCAACCTTCCGCGCTTTGACCAAAAGCCCCTCCATTTTGGCTTTTTTCTCGGAATCAGCGAACTGGACTTCGCCGTGCAGCACGCCCCCACCTGGCCCACGGGCATTTACCATGTCGTTCCCCAATCGAGCCCGGGCTACCTCGTCGGCATCATTTCTGACGTGCGCCTGAGTCCGTTCCTCAACCTTCGCGTCAACCCCACCTACGTGGCAGGCGAGCGCACCCTGCTCATTGACGGCGTGGACCGCGCCACCGGCGTTCGCGACTGGTACACCCGCCGCGTAGAATCCTCGCTCGTTCGGCTGCCCGTAGAACTGAAGTGGAAGTCCGCGCGCATCGGCAACCACCGCTGGTTCGTGCTGGGCGCCCTCCACACCACCTACGACCTCGGCAGCAAGGCTAAAGTCGTAGACGACCGCCTTTTCAAGCTGCAGCCCGTCGACTACGGCTTTGACCTGGCCCTCGGAACCGACCTGTACTTCGAATTTTTCAAGCTGAGCCCCCAGCTGCGCTGGAGCTTTGGCCTCGGAAACCTGCACGTCCAAGACGACACCAAGCTCTCCGAATCCCTGCCCGTGGTACACCACCGGAGCCGGGATTACGTATTCACCTTTGAATAATCCAGATTCTAGTTGCTAGTAACTAGTTACCCCCGGTGGGCTTCATAGAGGAGCATCGCGGCGGCGGTAGCCACGTTTAAGCTCTCCGTTTTGCTTTGGGGGGCTTTCTGAATTGTTGCCACCGCGGTAGCCGCGTCCAACCAGGCCTGCGACGGGCCCTGACCTTCGTTGGAGACTACGAGGGCGACGTTGGGGGTCCAATTCACTTTGCTGGGCGGAGTTCCGTCTAAGTCGGCGACGACGATGGGGCGGCCTTCCGACTGAAGGAGGGCAATTGCTTCGGCTTCTGAGGCGTAGCGCACCGGTACGCGCGCCAGCGACCCCATGCTGGCCTGCACGGTTTTGAGGTTGCCGAAATCCACGGTTCCGACCGTGTGCAGCACATACGAGACACCGAACCAGTCGGCCATGCGCAGCAGGGTACCGGCATTGCCCGGATCCTGAATTCGGTCGAGCACCAAAACGCGGCCTTCGGGCCGAGGATCGAGGTCGGCCCATGCAAAGACGGCGAGCGAATCGGGCGGCGTGTCGAGCGACGACACTTCGCGCAGGTCGCGCGCCGTCACCTCAAGGCAGTCGGGGCCGAGCGACGCTCCGCTCGAAGCGAGGAGCAACGGCTTCCAACCGCTGGTTAAGAATTCGGCAATCGCCTTGCGGCCTTCGACGACGAGGGCTCCGTGCTGTTCGCGGCCCTTGCGGTGCTGCAGCTCGCGAAGCCATTTGCGTTGGTTGTTGGTCCAGGGCATAAGACCCCGAAGGTACGCACTACCTTTGGGGGCATGATTGCTCCCTCTATCCTGTCGGCTGATTTCGCCAACCTCGAGCGCGACGTGCGCATGCTTAATGGCTCCGACGCCGCATGGATTCACGTCGACATTATGGACGGAGTTTTTGTGCCGAACCTCAGCTTCGGACTGCCGGTTACCGAGGCGATTAAGCGCCATGCCACGAAGCCGTTAGACGTGCACCTCATGATTGTGCAGCCCGAGCGCTACCTCGAAGACTTCAAAAAGGCCGGTGCCGACGTGCTCACTGTGCACTATGAGGCCAGTACCCACCTTCACCGCAGCCTGCAGCAGATCCGCGCACTGGGCATGAAGGCCGGGGTTGCGCTCAACCCCCACACGCCCGTGGACCTCGTGGCCGACGTGCTGGGCGACCTGGATTTGGTCTGCTTGATGAGCGTGAATCCGGGATTTGGCGGCCAAGCGTTTATTCCCCAAACGTTTAAAAAAGTGGAACGCCTTCGCCGCATGATCGACGACGCCAAGGCCAATGTCTTGATTGAAATTGACGGCGGCGTTGGGCTCCAAAATGCGGGCGACCTAAAAAAAGCGGGCGCCGACGTCTTGGTGGCCGGCAACGCCGTGTTCAAGGCGAGCGACCCCGTTGCGACCATCCGTCAACTCAATGAGGCGTAGCGCGGTATTACTGCTTTTCGCAGCGGCCCTGTCCGCGTGCAACCCCCAGCGGTGGCTCCCCGAGGGACAAACCTGGATTCGCCAAATCGAACTCACCGAAAACGGCCAGGTTCGCACCGACGACAAGTACCTTGAACTCGTTCAGCTTCAAACCAATACGAACGTTTTTGGGAGCTATCCCTACGTAGCGCTTTACCAGCGGGGCGCGCGCAAACCCGAAACCCGCCGCGGCAAATGGCTCCAAAAAATCGGAGAAGCGCCCGCGCTGCTTGACACGGCGCTCGCGTCAGAAACCGTGGCCCAGCTCGAACGCAAGCTGCGCCAAGAAGGCTACTTTTTTGCCAAAGTCCACTACGGCCTTAAAACCTCTGCGCGCGGAGCCAAACTCCAGTTCGACATTCATCGCGGCCAGGCTACTCGGCTGGGAAGCATTCGGCCCGAAATCTACTCGCCCTACGTCGAGGACCAGCTGCGCATGATTCAACTGGGCAGCCTGCTCGTGCCGGGAATGCGGCTCTCGCGCGACATGCTCGAGTCCGAGCGCAAGCGCATCGCAGACTACCTCAAGGAACATGGTTTTTTTACGCTAGGCCCTGACGCCATTGGCTTTGACCTTGACACCCTTGACCACCCCTATCGCGCCGACGGCGTGTGGATCGTTCAAAACTGGACGCGCGACAGCGAATTTGGCCCTCAAGAAGAACCCCACAAACCCTGGTACTTCGGGCGGGTTTCGCTGGCCGACAGCGCCAACTACGGCTTGAACGAACGCGGAATCCGCCGGCTTCACTTGCTCCAAACAGGGGCGCTGTACCGCGCCTCGACGGTGACCCAAAGCCAAGAATGGCTGCGGCGGCTCGACGCCTTTCAAAACCAGCAATGGCGGATGAGTCCGCGCGGAGACAGCCTCGACGCCGAACTGGTGCTTCAAGCGGCGCCGCGCGTGGGCGTACTGTGGGAGGCCGAGGGCACCAACACCTCGGGCATTTACGGCGTCCAGACGGCGTTTGAGGTGCGCGACCGCAACCCATTTGGCGGACTCGAAGCGCTCAGCGGCAAGGTCGCGGGCGGCCTGGGGGTGGCCATTGGCGACACCAGCCAACTGTTCCGCACCTACTTCTATGAGCTGGGGCTCGCCCTTGAGGTTCCTGACTTGCTCGGACTTCCCCACATTCAGCGCAACCAAGCCCGCAGCAGCGCCAGCCTCAGCGTCGGACGCCAGTACCGCCGCGAGTTTGACCGCCTCTCGCTCAGTGGCGAACTCCTCTACCACTGGGAGGGTGCCAAATCCACCACCTGGGACGTCAAGCCCCTGTTCGCGAGCTACGTAGGCTTGAGAGGCATTGACTCAGCCTTTTATGCTGCGTTGGCGAGCAAGTCCGGATTCCAAAACGTCTTTATCGTTGGCCCCAAACTGAACGTCAAACGGCCCTCCATCAGCGAAGGACGCTGGTCGCGCCGCAGCGAATGGTCGTTCGAAACCTCTGGGGTGCTCACCGACCTCGGATTTTTAGCCACCAAGGGGCCGCGCACCCAGCCCTTTACGGTGGCCGGAGTGCCCTATGCCCACTACCTCAGGGCCGAAGGCGACTACCGCTGGCGCTACCGCGGTCGCCAGCGCCGGGAGGGCGCGATTCGCCTTCAGGGTGGCTACCTCCACGCGTTGGCCAACAGCCCTGGATTGCCGCCCTTTGAGCGCGCATTTTATGCAGGCGGCTCCAACGACCTGAGGTCGTGGATCAACTTTCGCATTGGGCCCGGCGCACTCCCCAAGGCCGTGTTTGACACCGCGGGGTTCTTGGGTTCGGGCAGCCTCAAACTTTTGGCTCAGGCCGAGTGGCGCTTCCCGATTTTGGGTTCGACGTTCGGCGCCTTCTTTGCCGACGCCGGCAACGTGTGGCTCACCCAAGCCAACGCCCAATCGGCCCAGTGGAGCCTGATGAACGACCCCGAGCTGCTCAAAGCCGTGAGCTTTAATCCGCTGCGCTTGCCGAAGCAGACCGCGCTGGGACTCGGCTTTGGCCTGCGCTACGACTTCGAGTTTTTTATTGCGCGCGCCGACTGGGGCCTACAGGTGTACGACCCGCGCCGCGCCAGCACGGGCGACGCGTGGTGGCGACCTCAGGGCGGACTCCGCCGCAGCGCCCTTCAGGTCGCGATCGGTTTGCCGTTTTAACGCGAAAACCTGCCCTAAACTGTGGGTAACTTCCCTCAAAAGTCATGGGTAGGGCCGAAATTTTTCCCTAGGTTTGCAGCTCATCCATTTTAAAGCGTTTCCTCATGGCAACCGACCGTATCGTTAGCCTGCTCGGCGACCAAGCCGACTACCTGCTCAAGCACACGTGCACCAAAGTCCGCAAGGAAGATTTGCACCTTCCGTCGCCGCATTTTGTCGACGACTACTTCATCTCGAGCAACCGTAACAACCCTACTCTGCGCGCCCTTCAAACGCTTTATGGATCGGGCCGCCTCGGCAATTCAGGCTACCTCAGCATCCTTCCGGTTGACCAAGGTGTGGAACACAGTGCTGGCGCAAGCTTTGCCCCCAACCCCATGTACTTTGACCCCGAAAACATCGTCAAGCTGGCGATCGAGGCCGAGTGCAATGCCGTAGCGTCCACCTTTGGCGGCCTCGCCATGCTCAGCCGCAAGTACGCCCACAAGATTCCGTTCATGGTGAAAATCAACCACAACGAATTCTTGTCGATGCCCAACCAGTACGACCAAACCATGTACGGAAGCGTGGAAGACGCGTGGAACATGGGCGCCGTCGCCATTGGCGCCACCGTGTACTTTGGCGCCGAAGAGTCGCGCCGCCAGCTCCTCGAGGTCGCAGAGGCCTTTGAGCGCGCCCGCGAACTCGGCATGGCGACCGTGCTGTGGACCTACACCCGCAACAGCGGATTCAAGCAAGACGGCGTGGACTACCACACCTCAGCTGACCTTACCGGCCAGGCCATTCACCTTGGCGTGACTATTCAGGCTGACATTATTAAGCAAAAGTTGCCCACCAACAACGGCGGCTACAACGCCACGAAGCATGGCAAGACCCACCCCAAGGTGTACACTGACCTCAGCAGCGACCACCCTATTGACCTCACCCGCTACCAAGTGCTCAACAGCTACGCGGGCCGTGTGGGCGTGATCAACTCGGGCGGAGAATCCAAGGGCGCCAGCGACCTCAGCGAGGCCGTGGCCACCGCGGTGATCAACAAGCGCGCCGGCGGACAGGGCCTCATCTTGGGCCGCAAGGCCTTCCAGCGCCCGATGAACGAGGGCGTCGACTTGCTGCGCACGATTCAAGACGTGTACTTGGACCACTCGATCACCATCGCTTAAGCCCGTTTCTAATGTCAGAATGGTTTCACCGCAAAGGCGAGTCGATCACGACTCCGACCGAAGAAAAGAAAGACAGTCCCGACGGCCTTTGGCACCTCTGCCCCAAGTGCAAGGTGATGGTCGACAGCGAAGAGCACAAAGCCAAGCTTTGGGTGTGTGGCAACTGTGGCCACCACAACGGCATCGACGCCGCCGAGTACTTCAGCTTTTTGTTTGACGGTGGCGCCTATACCGAGCTTGACGCCGACCTCGTTTCAGCCGACCCGCTGAAGTTCGTCGACACGAAGTCGTATGCCGACCGCCTCAAGGCTACCCGGGCCAAGACCGGCTTGACCGACGCGCTGACCAGCGGTACCGGCAACCTCGACGGAATGCCCGTGACCATCGCGGCCATGAACTTCAAGTTCATTGGCGGTTCGATGGGCTCCGTAGTTGGCGAGAAAATTGCCCGCGCCATCGACCATGCGCGCGCCAACCGCCAGCCCTTCATCATGATCAGCAAGTCGGGCGGGGCCCGCATGATGGAAGCCGCCTACTCGCTCATGCAGATGGCTAAAACCTCGGCCAAACTGGCACAACTTGACGACGCCGGCCTTCCCTATGTTTCGGTGCTCACCGACCCCACAACGGGCGGCGTTACCGCCTCGTTTGCGATGCTCGGCGACATTCACATTGCGGAACCTGGCGCCCTCATTGGCTTTGCCGGTCCGCGCGTGGTGAAAGAGACCATTGGCAAGGACTTACCCGAGGGATTCCAAACCTCAGAATTCTTGCTCGAGCACGGATTTGTGGACCAAATCAGCGAACGCGCCAACCTCAAGCGCTGCATCGCTGCGTGGCTGCGCGCCGTGCGCAACGAAGCTCCAGCCGCAGTCTAGCGTCGGGCGCGTCAGAATTTTTCGTATCTTTGCAGTCCTCGAACGTCGAGGAACATTACAGCACAAACATCGAAAAACGATTAAGGCATGTACCTAAATTCTGAAAAGAAGCGCGAAATCTTCGCCAACCACGGGAAATCTGCACAAGATACCGGCACGGCTGAAGGCCAAATCGCACTGTTTACCTATCGTATCAACCACCTTACGGAGCACTTGAAGAAGAACCGTAAGGATTTCAACACTGAGCGTTCCCTAGTTCGCTTGGTCGGCAAGCGCCGTAGCCTTCTGGACTACTTGCATAGCACTGAGATTAACCGCTACCGTGCGATTGTCGAAAAACTCGGCCTCCGTAAGTAAGGTCGTTTTCGAACGATTTATACGCAAAGGCAATCCCCAAAAGGGTTGCCTTTTGCTGTTCCTAAACGAGGCCCCATTAATTCGCAATTGAGAAGATGAAAGCTCCCCTACCCGTGATCCAAGAGATCGCACTCCCCGACGGTCGTACCGTCACTATTGAAACGGGCCGCATGGCCCGCCAGGCCGACGGTTCGGTCCTGGTTCGCTGCGGCGGAACCGCCCTTTTGGCAACCGTCGTTTCGGCGCCCGAAGCCCGCGAAGGCGTGGACTTCATGCCGCTGACCGTGGAATACAAAGAGAAGTTCGCCTCTGCCGGTCGCGTACCGGGCGGATTCCTCAAGCGCGAAGGTCGCCCGAGCGACCGCGAAATCCTCGTGGCCCGCTTGGTGGACCGCGTGCTTCGCCCGCTGTTCCCCGAGGACTACCACGCTGAAACCCAGGTAATCATCACCCTGCTGTCGTTCGACCAGGAGGTTGCTGCCGACAGCCTTGCCGGCCTTGCCGCTTCAGCCGCCCTGGCGGTTAGCGACGTGCCGTTCAACGGCCCCATCTCTGAGGTTTGTGTTGCGCGCATCAACGGCGAGTTCGTCGTGAACCCCAGCCCCGCCGCCCTCGACGAGGCCGACATCGAAATGATGATTGGTGCCTCCAGCGACAGCGTCGTGATGGTTGAAGGCGAAATGAACGAGGTTTCTGAGGCCGAAATGCTCGAAGCGATTCGCGTAGCCCACGAAGCCATCAAGGTTCAGATTGCTGCCCAGCTCGAGCTGGCCGCCAAAGTTGGCGCCCCCGCCAAGCGCACCTACAACCACGAAACCCACAACGAAGAGCTCAAGAAGCGCGTGTGGGACGCCACCTACGCGGGTGCGTTTGAGGTTGCCGGTCGCGAACTGACCAACAAAGCCGAGCGCAGCGAGGCATTCAAGGCCGTCTACACCGCGTTCGCGGCGACGATGACCGAAGAAGAGCTGGCCCAGTGGGGCTCGCTGGCCAAGGTGTACTACCACGAGGTAGAGTACCACGCCATGCGCAACCAAATCCTGGAGAACGGAAAGCGCCTTGACGGCCGCTCGACCACCGAAATTCGCCCCATTTGGTGCGAAACTGACGTGCTTCCGGGCCCCCACGGTTGCGCCCTGTTCACGCGCGGCGAAACCCAGTCGTTTACCACGGTTACCCTGGGTACGGCGCTGGACAGCAACCGCATCGACGCCGCCACCTTTATGGGCGACGAGCGCTTCTACCTGCACTACAACTTCCCCCCGTTCTCTACGGGTGAAGCGCGCATGCTGCGCGGAACCAGCCGCCGCGAAATCGGCCACGGCAACCTAGCCCAGCGTGCCCTCAAGAAAATGATTCCCGCCGAGAACCCCTACACGGTTCGCGTCGTATCGGACATCTTGGAATCCAACGGTTCGAGCTCCATGGCCACAGTGTGTGCCGGAACCCTCGCCCTGATGGACGCCGGTATTCCGATCACGCGCCCAGTAAGCGGTATCGCTATGGGCCTGATCACCAACCCCGAGACCGGCAAGTTCGCCGTGTTGAGCGACATCCTTGGTGACGAAGACCACCTCGGCGATATGGACTTCAAGGTAACCGGTACGGCCAACGGCATCACCGCGTGCCAGATGGACATCAAGATTCAAGGCCTCAGCTTCGAAATCATGGAGCAAGCCCTGAACCAGGCCCGCGAAGGCCGCGCCCACATCCTTGGCAAAATGCTCGAGGCCATGCCGGCTGCGCGCGTTGAGCTCAAGCCTCACGCTCCGAAAATGGTGCGCCTCGAGATTCCCAAGAACTTCATTGGCGGCGTAATCGGACCCGGCGGTAAGGTAATTCAAGGCATTCAGGCTGAGACCGGAACCACCATCACCATCGAAGAGGTGGGCGACGTGGGCCGCGTAGAAATCAGCGGCATCGACCCCGTGGGCATGAAGCGCGCCGAAGAAATCGTGCGCGGAATTTGCTTCATTCCTGAAGTAGACAAGGTGTACGAAGGCGTTGTTCGCGGCGTGCAAACCTTTGGCGTGTTCGTCGAAATCGGCCGCGGAACCGAAGGACTGCTCCACGTTTCAGAAATGGACTGGAAGCGCGTCGAGAACCCAGGCGACCTCTACCAAGAGGGCGACCGCGTTCAAGTGAAGCTTTTGAGCATCGACGACAAAGGCAAGCTCCGCTTGTCGCGCAAGGTGCTGCTTGAGAAGCCCGAAGGCTACGTGGAGCGCGAAGAGCGTCCCCGTGAGGAGCGCGGACCCCGCGAGCCCCGTGGTGATCGCGGTGAGCGCGGTGGCCGTGAAGGTGGCCGCGACCGCGGACCCCGCAGCCAGCGCCCAGCCCGCGAAGAGCGCGCTGAGGGCGGCGAAGGCGAGCAAGCTAGCCCGGTTAGCGAAGGCGGCGAAGGCCGTGAGGACCGTCCGCGCAGCGAGCGCAGCCGCCCCCGTGGCGAGCAGCGCGAAGAGCGCGGCGAGCGTCCAGCCCGCGAGGATCGTCCGGCCCGCGAGGACCGTCCGCGCGGCGAAGGCAACCGCAACGGCGGCGGAAACCGCAACGGTGGTGGCAACCGCAACAGCGAAGGCCGCGGCGGCGACAGCCAGAACCGCAGCAAGCGCCCCGGCGGTGCCAACCGCAAGTCGGCTCCGAAAGAACCAGAACGCAAGGGTTTCTTTAGTTCGCTCTTTGGCGGAAAAAAGTAATCGTTTGAGTTATTCGTTTAAATTTAGCGATCTAAGTATCCGCCCATGCGTCAGTTAAAGATTACCAAGCAGGTCACCAACCGCGAAACCGCTTCGCTGGACAAGTACCTGCAAGAGATTGGTAAGGTCGAGCTGATTACCGCCGACGAGGAGGTAGAGCTCGCCCAGCGAATCAAAGCCGGCGACCAGCGCGCCCTTGAGA